>Ga0136846_1235059_pt1 | contig 11996 bp, 8 predicted proteins | sample HopSoiMetagenom2_FD_96841 | JGI IMG/M metagenome (GOLD analysis project Ga0136846, IMG submission 96841) | Grasslands soil microbial communities from Hopland, California, USA - 2 Assembly 2016 (version 4) | ecosystem: Environmental > Terrestrial > Soil > Grasslands | place: USA: Hopland... | reverse complement strand
ATCGCCGATTCCGTGGTCGTCACGCCGGCCCGCACCCAGGTGGTGAGGTTTACCGACCCCTATGCGAGGACCGCCTCGGTGTTCGTCACCGCTCACCCGATGGCGGCGAGCGGAGCTCCGGACGGGGCGCTGGGCGGGGAGGGGCCGAGGCTCGACTATGACCGCCCCTCGTCCGCGTTCGCGGCCGGCATCGCCGACCTGAAACGGCAGTTGCGCGGCAAGACGATCGGCGTTCAGGCCTCGGGCGTCTACGAAGAGTATCTCAACCACGAACTTGCCGGGGTGGCGACGATCCGGACCTATCGGACGGCGGGGGAGCGTGATCTCGACCTCCTGCTGGGCCGGATCGATCTCACGCTGGAGGATTCGGCCTATGTGAAGCCGCTGATGGCCTCGCCAGGCGCGGAGGGGCTGCGGATCACCGGACCTTCGCTCGCGGGCGGCATGTTCGGCGGCGGCGAAGCCTTCGTGGTGCGCAAGGGCGATCTGGCGCTCCGGGACAAGATCAACCGCGCCCTGGCCAGCCTGGTCGCCGACGGCACGCTGGCGCGCCTGTCGCTCAAATGGCTCCGTCAGGACGCCACGCCGCGGGATCGCGGCGCGTGAGCGGCCTGGCGCTCCTCGGCTTCGGCCCGGACGGCTGGGGGCGCCTGCTGCTCTCGGGATGCCTGCTGACCCTGCAGGTGTCGCTCTGCTCGATGGCGATCGGCACGGTGCTGGGCGGGCTGCTGGCCTGGGCCCGGATCCGAGGGCCGCGGCCGGTCAGGGCGCTCACGGCGGCCTATGGCATAGTCCTGCGCGGCGTGCCCGAGCTGCTCGTCATCTTCCTTCTGTACTTCGGCCTGCCTTCGCTGATCGCTTCGCTCTGGTCCGCGATGGGCTGGCCGCCGCCCGGCCTGTTGCCCGCCTTCGTGACCGGAGGCCTGGCGATCGGCCTGGTGTCGGCGGCCTATCAGGCGGAGGTGTTCCGCGGCGGCGTCGCCGCCATCCCCGTGGGCCAGTTCGAGGCGGCGCGGGCGCTGGGGCTGACGGATCTGCTGTGTTTGCGACGAATCCTCATTCCCCAGATGTTGCGCATAACCCTGCCGGCGCTGGGCAATGTCTGGCAGTTCAATCTGAAGGACTCGGCGCTGGTGTCCGTCATCGGGCTAGCCGAACTGATGCGTGTCAGCTTGGTCGGCGCGGGCTCCACGCGGCAGCCCTTTCTGTTCCTCAGCGCCGCCATCGTCCTCTACCTCGTCCTGACGTCGATCTCGGACCTGGCCTTCCGCACGCTCGACCGGCGCTTCAGTCAAGACGCGAAGGAGGCCTCCTAGTGGCGGACGGCTCTGGCTTCTACGCGCCGACGCTGGCGCAGCTGTTTGGGGCGGTCCCGGTCACCCTGCTGATCCTGCTGGTCTCCATGACCCTGGCGACGCTGCTGGCCGCCGTCCTGACCGCCTGTTCGGCGTCGGCGTCGCCCGGACTTCGTGCGTTCCGTGCAGGCTGGACTTTCCTCTTCCGGGGCACGCCGCTGATCCTGCAGATCTTCATGATCTACTACGGCCTGGCGATGCTCCCCTGGATCCGATGGGGACCCGCCTGGCCGGCTTTCCGGGATCCGATCTTCTGCACCTGCCTGGCGCTGACCTGCTGCTGTTCCGCCTATATCGGCGAAGTCTTCCGCGGCGCGCTCGCGGCCGTTCCGGCGGGTGAGATCGAGGCGGGAAAGGCCTGCGGCATGTCGCGCCTGCAACTGCTCAGGCGGGTCATCGCCCCTGCGCTGATCCGGATCGCGCTGCCGTCTTATTCGAACGAAGTCATCATGCTGGCCAAGTCGACTTCGCTCGCCAGCACGATCACCGTCCTCGACATCACCGGCGTGGCTCAGGGGATTATCTCCAAGACCTACCGCACGCTCGACGTCTTCCTGTGCGCCGCGGCGCTCTACCTTCTCATCAATGCGATCCTATCGGCCGGCCTTCGCGCCTGGGCCGACAGGCTGAGCATCGACCGACCGACACCGAAGGCCGTGGAGCCCCTATGACCTCTCCCATCGTCCTGACCGCCAACAACATCCGTAAGACCTTCAACGGCCGGGAGGTGCTCAAGGGGGTGTCGCTCGAGGCCCGCGCCGGCGACGTCATCGCGATCCTCGGCGGCAGCGGCTCTGGCAAGAGCACCTTCCTGCGCTGTCTCAACCTGCTGGAAGTGCCGGACGACGGGGAGGTGATGGTGGGAGACTTCCGGGCTCCGCTGGCGCGGAACCGCAAGGGCCGAATGGTCATCGCCGACCCGCGCGCCGCGGCGCGAATGCGCGGCGAGACGGCGATGGTGTTCCAGGGTTTCAACCTGTGGCCCCACATGACCGTGCTGGAAAACGTGATGGAAGCGCCGCTTCGGGTCCAGCGGCGCGATGGCGCGGAGGTGCGGGAAAAGGCCCTCGCCCTGCTCGAAAGGGTCGGCATGGCGGCCTTCGCGGGCGCCTATCCCAAGCGGTTGTCGGGCGGCCAGCAGCAGCGTGTCGCGATCGCCCGCGCCCTGGCCACGAACCCCAAGGTGATCCTGTTCGACGAGCCCACGTCGGCGCTCGATCCGGAAAGGGTCCGCGATGTGCTGGCCCTGATGCGATCGATCGCGCGCGAGGGGTGCACGATGATAGTGGTGACCCACGAAATGGCGTTCGCCCGGGACGTGTCCACCCTGGTGGTCCACCTCGCCGATGGGGTCGTGGAATCCAGCGGCTCGCCCGCGCACATGTTCGGCTTGGATGCGAGCCCCGCCTTCCGGGGCTTTCTGGCGCCCGCGCCCTGATGACGCCGCAAGATCAACCGCTCGGCGTCCATCTTTCAGGGGTCACTTGTGTGCCCATGAAGTAGGCATTTTCGCCGCATACCTCGCCGGAGCGTTTTTAGGTATAGACATTATAGGGCGAGGGCGTCACATTTTCTGGACAGGTCAAGAGCAGTCCAGAATTGGTCGAAACCAGCTCCAGGCCCGCCCGTGTAAAGACGCCGTAACAAGGTGAACGTTTTAGATCGTCAACTCGCACCGGACATGCTGGTAGCGACCAGGTCGTTGCGTCCAAAGATATCGATTTCTTGGGAAAGATTCGGTGTCATGAGGCTTTCTTTCGGAAAATAATATCAGGAGAATTGAGATGGGGGCCCAGAAACTCTTAAAGATCCAGAGGGCGTGCTTGCTTTTGGCTCTGATGTCCAGCGCGTGCATCCCGGCCTACGCCATGGCGCAAACCAGCGCCGCGCCGGCGCCCGCGGATCAACAGCAGGCCGGCGCCGATGCCGGGTCGTCGACCGTCGAAGAGATCGTCGTCTCGGGCCGGTATCGGTTTCTGGCGGTCGACACCAGCGGTACGACGAACCTGCCCCTGCCGATCGACAAGGTTCCGCAGTCGATCAGCCTGATCAGCAACGACTTCATCAAGGCCGCCGATCTCAAGACCTCCGGCGAAATCGCGCAATATACGCCCGGTGCCGTCAATGCCGGCGACCAACTGGGCCTGGGGACGCGGATCGAGCTGCGCGGCTTCTCCGCCGGTCGGGCCGTCGACGGTCTTCAGGTGCAAGGCCGCTCGTCCTTCGAGCCAGACTTCGCGATCATCGATCGGCTTGAGGTCGTCAAGGGGCCGGCGTCCCTGGTCTACGGCGTCGCCAGCCCGGGCGGGCTGGTCAACTATGTCACCAAGAGCGCCACGGCGCAGACCAAGAGCTACCTGCTGGCGCAGGGCGGCAATTGGAGCCGCTATCGCGCCGAGGGGCAGGTCGCGGGCGCGCTGGATCAGAGCGGGCAGGTCTACGCGATCGGGGTGGCGACCTACGACGCGGGCGACAGCTTCATGAACGACGTGTCGCACGCGACGACCACCGTCTATGGCGGGGTGAACGCCAACCTTTCGGACAGCGTTTCCACCTACGTCCACGGCGGCTACCAGCACTACAAGCGGACGGCCTTCGACGGCACGCCGACCTATGCCGACGGCACGCCCGCGCGGCTGCCGCGGTCGTTCTTCATCGGCTCGAAAAACGCCTACCTAGCCACCAATGTCTACCACGCCGAGGCGGGGGCGACCTGGCGCGCCACCGACATGCTGGACTTCACCCTGAAGGGAAATCTCGAACGTTCCAACACCACCGGAATCTCGACCTATGCCTTCGGGCTGGAAGACAACGGCGACATCCAACTCGCCGAATCCCGGCTCGATGCGAACAAGATCAACAACACCGGGGTGTCGCTGGCGTCGGTGTACAAGTTCGACGATCTGGGGATGACCGGAAGCTTCCTGTCGATGCAAGCCATCTACCAGGACAACAAGCAACTGACCGATTGGGTCTATTCCGATGGCGTTACGGGCAATGTCAACGCTGGCGAGATCGCGATTCGCGACACCTTCGACAGCATACTGACCACGACGCCGCTCAACCCCTATTTCATCAAGAGCCGGCTGAAGACGGTGACCGTGTCGGGGCAGGGCTACTTTGTCCTCGCCAAGTCGCTGGCCGTGCTTGTCGGGGGATCTTACTCCAAGCCGACCGTGAAGCAGGGGTTCAGCGAGGACACCGACGACTTCAGCCCCGGCGGCAAGACCAGCTATCGGGCCGGGATCAATTATACGCCGGTCGACAGCCTGACCGCCTACCTGTCCTTCAGCCAGTCGTTCAATCCGCAGACCAACCTCTCGGTCGGCAATGTCGTGCTTCCGCCGCTGACCGGCGAGCAGTTCGAACTGGGCGCCAAGTACCAGTCGCCCAACGGTCGGCTGTTGCTGACGGCCGCCACCTACCAGATCAAGCAGAAGAACCAGGCGCAGTACGACACCACGATCGGCGGTCTCGACTATTACGCCGCGCTGGGCGAGGTCCGGCATCGCGGCGTGGAACTCGGCGCGCTCGGGCAGATCACGCGGGAATGGCAGGTCAACGCCGGCTTTTCCTATCTCGATGCGGTCGTGACCAAGGACGAGTCCGCGGCCACCATCGGCAAGACAGTGCTGTACCTGCCCAAGACGACCGCCAGCCTGTTCACCACCTACGCCTTCGGCGACGACTCGGTGCTGAGCGGGTTCAGCCTCGGCGGCGGCGTGCGCTACGTCTCCTCGGTGAAGACCGACTATGACAACGCCACGCGCCCGATCAGCGGCTACACGCTGGTCGACGCCACGATCGGCTACAGCTTCGACGACTGGACAGTGCAGGTCAACGCCAAGAACATCTTCGGAAAAACCTATTATATCAACAACTACAAGACGCTTTACTACGGCAACTTCGTCGGTGAGCCGGCCAGCGTCGCCGTTTCCCTGCGCCGCACCTTCTAGAGCACGTTTTCTTCAAGTTGAATCGCGCTTCTCAAATCCCCGTCTCCCCGGCGAAGGCCGGGGCCCAGGTGAAACCCACGAGCCGCTCAGGATGAATCTGGGTCCCGGCCTTCGCCGGGAAGACGGAGGAAGGGGAGAGCGCTTCGATCTAAAATCAATACGCTCTAGCCAGATCTGAGCCTGGCGGCGATCCGGCTGCACAGGCTCTCCGGGCGTGAGGCCGTTCAAGGTCTCACGCCCGGAGGCGAGGAGTCCGCGCCACAGGTTGGATGGGCCTTAGGCGCCGCGCGCCGCTTCCAGCAGGGCCTTCTGCAGGCCCACGATCTTCGGGGACGATGCGCGCGACGGGGGATAGACCAGATAGTAGGACGCCCCCTGGTCCAGAATGAAGTCGAACGGCGCCGCCAGAGTCCCGTCGCGCAACGCCTCGTCCAGCAGGTTGAGGTCGCCGAGCGCCACCCCCTGACCGCGGATCGCCGCCGACAGGGCCAGTTCCAGCGTGTCGAAGGACTGCTGCGGGTGGATCGCGGTCCATCCGGCCCCGGCCGCGGCGAGCCATTTTCCCCATGCGGTGGAGGGTGGGCATTGCAGCAGGGGCGCATGTCTCAGGTCGGCGAGGTCGTCGAGCCGGCTCGCCATCGCCGGGGCGCAGACCGGGGTAAGCCGTTCGGGCATGATCCGCAGCGCCACCACGCCGGGCCAGTCGCCTCGACCATAGACGATCGCCGCGTCGACCCCGTCCTCCTCCAGCCGCCGGCCACGACCATCATCGGTGCTCACGCGGATATCGACCCCGGGTATCTGCGCGCGGAGCCGGGGCAACAGCGGCAGGAACCATCGGACCGCCAGGGTCGGCGCCACGCGCAAGGTGAGCACCTGGCCGGATGACCGGAGCGTATCGCAGACATTGCGTACGTTCGAAAAAGCTTCATCGACCACGGCGAACAATCTCTCGGCCTCGGATGTCAGGCGCAGGCCGCGCTTGTGCCGGATGAACAGCAGCACGCCGAGCTCGACCTCCAACTGCTTGATCTGACGACTGACCGCGCTCTGGGTCACGTGCAGGACGTCGGCCGCGCGGGTGAAGCTGCCGGTCTTCACAGCCGCCGAAAAGACCTGAAGTGCGTTGAGCGACACCGGCCGCATCAGCCGCTCCCCAAAAATACATGATCTGAAGTCATGGATAATATGCGCAAACACCCTCTGTTCGGACGACGGCGCCCAGCATAGCTTTGCGTATAAAAACCAACAACGTTCGTTGTAAATCGGCCGCTCCCCTTCATTGGCGGCTTGCGAAATGCCGTGCCTGATGCGCAGAAAACATGCAGCCAAAGCATGTGTTCGGGATCGGAGCATCGCCGCTTCTCAGAGGTTCTTGTCGTGTCCCAGATGGTTCTTGTCGATCACCTATCCTGGCGGCAGGTGGCCGCCGCGGCGCTGGGGCGAGGCGGCGTCGAACTCTCCGAGGCGGCCCGCGCCCGCATCGCCAACGGACACGCCATACTGCGCGCGATCGTCGACCGCGGCGTCCGCGCCTATGGCGTGAACACCGGGGTCGGCGCGCTGTCGGACACCATCGTCCCGCCTGAGCAGGCGGCGGCGCTGTCGCGCAACATCCTCATGAGCCATGCGGTCGGCGTCGGGGCGCCCCTCGCGGTCGACCGCACGCGCGCGATGATGGCCGCCTCGATCAGCAACTTCGCGCATGGCCATTCCGGCGTGCGCCCGGTAGTGGTCGATCGCCTGATCGCCCATCTCGACCATGACTGCATTCCCGTCGTGCCCAGCCAGGGTTCGGTGGGCTATATCAGCCACCGCGCCCATATCGCCCTGGCCTTGATCGGACGGGGCGCGGTCCTGCTGAAGGGCGAACCCATGGCGGCGGGCCGCGCCCTGGCGCTGCTGCACCTCGAACCGCTGGTGCTGGAGGCCAAGGAGGGGCTCTCGCTGATCAACGGCACCGGCTGCGCGAGCGGCCTGGCCAGTCTTGCGCTGGAGGAGGCGCTGAGCCTGCTCGATTGGGCCGACGTGGTGGCGGCGCTGACCTTCGAGATTCAGGGCGGCCAGCTCGCCGCGATCGACCCGGCGATCATGGCCCTGCGCGCTTCGGACGGCGTGCGCGACGTGGCGCGCACGCTCGACGCCGTCTTGCAAGGCTCGTCGATGCTCGCGCTCGCGCAGGGCCGCCGGACGCAGGACGCGTTGAGCCTGCGGGCGATCCCGCAAATCCACGGCGCAGCGCGCGACGCCTGGACCCATGTGGCCGACGTGGTCGCCCGGGAACTGGCCAGTTCCACGGACAATCCCTCTTTGCTGGGCACGCCGCAGGATCCGGTGGTCCGATCGCAGGCCCATGCCATCGGCGCTGGGATCGGACTCGCGGCGGATTATCTGGCCAACGTCATGGCGCAGATGGCCATGCTCAGCGAGCGTCGCCTGGACCGCCTCGTCAACCCGCTGATCAGCGGGCTGCCGGCCTTTCTCGCTGCGGACAGCGGCGTTGCAACCGGCTTCATGATCGCCCAATACACCGCAACCTCGCTCGTCGCGGAAAACCGCCGGCTGGCGGCGCCCGCCAGTCTGGACGGCGGCCGCAACTCCGGCTTGCAGGAGGACATGCTGTGCCATGCCACCCCCGCAGCGCTGAAGCTGCTGGACATCATCGCCAACACCCGGACCGTCCTGGCGATCGAATTGATTGCAGCCTGCCAGGCGCACGACCTCCTGGCCGGCCGTGAATCGCCGTCACCCTGGACGGCGTCGTTGATCTGCGCCGTGCGCGAAGAGATCGGACGTTACGATGACGACCGGCCGCTGGGCGACGACATCACAGCTGCAGGAGCTTTCCTTAAAGCAAACACACCGGACTCCATCCTGCCGCGCGACGTCGTGGGACGTGCAGCCTGACAGTCTGGCCGGCGATCAGGACACGTCCCTCGCCAAGCGTCTGATCGTTGCTCCATCACCGCGGAGCTTTGCGAAATCACCGAGCTCCGGGCGGGGAGGGCTGGTCCGTGGTCGGCAGGGCGAAGACATAGAGCATGCCGCCCGGCTGGGTGATGGTCTTCAGCGCGCCGGTCATGTTGGCGAAGCCCTTCTGGGCGGTGGGGTCGCGCGGGTCGAGATTGTTGGTGACGATCGAGCCGACCCAGCCGCCGACCCCGGACAGGATGGCGACGTACTGGCGTCCGTCCGGACCGCGGAAGGTGGTCGGCTGGCCGATGATCCCCGAGCCGGTCTTGAACTTCCACGCAGGGTTTGCTGGCGATCAGCCGGGCGTCGAAAGCGGCGTCAGCGTCGCCATCTGCCCTTGCTGCGCGACGAGCCGCATGGGCTGACCCCGGACCCAGAGCCGATCGACCTCGATCGCCTCCCAGCCGGCCGGCAGCACGACCTTGCGCCGCGCCCAGGTCTCGACCTCGCCATCGTTCGGCGTCAGGCCGGGAAAACCCAGCAGCAGGCTCATCATGAAGCCGCCGATATTGGCGAAGAACGGCCCGGCCATCGGCTGTTCGGGAAAGCGGTCCGGGCGGTATTCCAGGGTCTGGTGGAAGCGGCCGTTGACGAACTTGCCGTAGCCTTCCTCCAGCAGCCGCAGGGCGCGCCGCCGGTCGCCGGTCCAGGCGGCCCACACCCCATAGAGGGCGGAGAGCATCGGACTTCCAACGTAGTCGTCCGCCATCGCCAGATAGAAGTCGAGCGTGGTCCGGACCTGGTCGTCGGACAGTTCGCAGCCCAGCGGAAAGACGCCCATCAACGGGTCCGGGGTCGCGCCCTTCTCCTCGTTCACCCTGTAGCCGTCATGCGAGACGACGACGTCGCCGCGGGTCGGCAAAACGAGCCGTTCGCGGATCTCGTCCCAACGTGGGTTACAGGGCGCCCCAGCCGCCTCGCAGAGGCGAATGGCGTCGCTCAGGGTGACCTTCGCCGCCATGTTCACGAAGGCGGGATTGTCCGACGGCTCGGCCCGCTCGGCGATCCCCATCGAACGCCGGATCTCAAAACCACGCGCCGTCGGGGTAGCGCGGGATTCGACCCAGTCCGCGACGCCCGCGACAACCGGGGCCGCCCGGTCACGCAGGAAGCGCTTGTCGCCGGTGACGTCGGCGTAGAAGGCGAACGCCCGGGCGACGTCGAGGGAAACGTGGTCCTCATGCCAGCTGGCGCTGCCGGGCGGCGGCGCCGCCTCCTGGCCCGTCGAGGGCCCGCTCTCCCACGGAAACTGCAGGCCCCGCCGGCCGAACAGCACGGCGTTGGCATGGGCGGCTTCGAGGTGACGGAAGCGGTAGTTCAACGACGCCGCGACGGCGTGCGGCTGAAGAAAGGTCAAGGGCGGGACCACGAAGGTCTCAAGGTCCCACATCACGTGGCCGTAGTAATGATGGTAGTCACGCCAGGCCGCGAGACCGAAGATCGACGTCGAGGCCAGGGCGGCCTGGTGGGTCGAGGCGTTCAGGTAGAAAAAGGCGGCGTCGGCGAGTTCCTGCCAGCGCCGGTCGGCGCCGACCAGACGAATGCGGCCTTGCCAGATATTGGCCCACTCCGCCCGGTTCTCGGCCCGGATCATGTCGAAGCCGTCGTGCGAGGCCATGGCGACCAGCCGGGCCGCCTGCAGATCGGGCTGGTAGTGCGCGCCCTCGGGGACAAGGCTGGTCATCTGCCGCAGTCGATAGGTGCGGCCCGGCCGAGCTTCGAACGCGTAGCAGGTCTCGATCAACTGCTCCCGGCGGTTCAGCGTGCGCTTTTCCTCTCCGGCGTCGAGGAGTTCGGTCACATAGGCCAGCCCGCAGGTGGCGACGTCGCCGTGGCTCCGCCATTTGAGGCCGGCGTCGATCTGGGCTCTTTCCACGGTGTCCCGATCGCTCAGCAGGCGGTCCTCGCGCCCATAGACGCCGCGGGCGTCAATCCCGGCGCTGACCTGCAGCTTGCAGGGCGCGTCAACGGTCAGGCGGATCTCCTGGCACGCCAGGGTCGGCCGCTGGCGACTGCAAAAGGTGAGCACCTCGATCCGCACCGTGGCCTTGGCGGCCCGGAAGGTGGCGCAGGAGGTAAGCTCGCCGACCGCGAAATCGTAGCCCTGGCGAAGATCGCAGACCAGGTGAGGCGCGTGCGACATCAGCACACCATCGATGCTGATGTCGCCGCCCAGGGGATAGGGCGCGCGGACCGCGGACTCGATGGCCTGTTCGGGGTGCTCGCCCACGAAGCCGTTGAGCATGGCCACGCCGCTCGTCAGCGGAGTCTCCACGACCCTCAGGCCGATCAGGCCGTTCGACACGAAGGCTGGCAGGGCGAAGGCGCCGTCGCCTGAGGAGTCCGGCGGATTGATCGGCCCCGTTGACTCGGCTTGGTCCGGCTTCTGCGAGATGTGGCGTCTGTCCATCAGGTCCATTTGGCGCAATCGGCTCCATCGATGCTGAGGGCGTCGCCGCTCACGAAGCGCGCCTCGTCAGACAGCAGGAACAGGGTCGCCGCGGCGATGTCCTGATTTCCTGGAGCTAATCAGCGCGCGCCGCGCGAACGCGGTTCCCGACCCGGTGATCGCGCGCGTGGATTTCCAGAGGCGTTATCCTTGCTGGTGTAGAGATAGACGACGCTGTCACGCGCCAACGGCGCCGGATCGGCAGTGAGCGGGTCTGGATGATCGGTTTGTCGGCCCGCGCCTCGGCGGCGGACAGACCGATCATCAGCGCGCGAGCGCGAACAGGACAGATCTCAAGGGCAGACGGAGATCCAGGGTGGCGTCGGGTCAGGGCGTGATGGTGACGATCACCCGCTTGTAGCGGGTGAGGGGCGGGGCGCCCTTGTCGGTCACCCGAACGATGAAGTGGGCCTCACGCGGCGCGGCGACGGTTGGCGCAGTGAAATCGACGGTATGAATGTTCGCGGCAATGCCGTTGGGGATCGCCGACTGCCAGTGGCCGACCTCCTGATAGTGCAGCCACTGGAAGCTCAGGCTGTCGCCATCGGGATCGGTGCTGTCGACCGCGCTCAGGACGAAGCGCTGGCCCGATTTCACGGTCAATCGATCAGGATGAGCGAGCCGGACCTCCGGCGGGTGATTGGCCTGCGCGAACGGCCGCGTCGTCCAGTCCATCCGCGCGGCGAAGTCGTTCTGCAGATCATCGCGCCAGCGCCAGATTCCGGCGCGGAAGTCCTTCGATCGCTCCGCCGACGTGTGAGCGCGGCCAAAGTCCTGGGCGACCTGCGGCGTGAACGTATCGATCGCATTGGTCCAGATCGGCCGGGTCTCCGGCTCGATGGTCACTCCGCTGAAACCGCTCGGATCGGTGGTGGCGACGGCCGGCGTGTAGAGCTCGTAGCGGCCGCCCCATCCGCCCCAATCGGGGTGTTCGGGATCGCTCAGGCCGTTGGGGATCAGCGACAGGAAGGCCGGCGTGTCGCCTTCCATGCCATAGGACACGTCGGGATAGAGGGCCCCCAGGGGGCCATGGCCCTGCTGGATATTGTCGCGCAGCCAGCTGTTGCTGACCGTGCGGTTGTCGGCGCCGTCGATAACCGTGTGAATGCCGGTCCAGGTTCCAGCGCCGTAGCCGCCGGGACTGACGACGTAAAACAGCTCCGGAAAGTTCCGGCGGATCCAGGGCCCGCCATCGTCCTGGTCCGAGATCGTATAGACCCGCAGCTTGGCGATCAGGCGGCGGGACGCTTCGGGCGGGCGCGT
>Ga0136846_1211041_pt1 | contig 11996 bp, 11 predicted proteins | sample HopSoiMetagenom2_FD_96841 | JGI IMG/M metagenome (GOLD analysis project Ga0136846, IMG submission 96841) | Grasslands soil microbial communities from Hopland, California, USA - 2 Assembly 2016 (version 4) | ecosystem: Environmental > Terrestrial > Soil > Grasslands | place: USA: Hopland... | reverse complement strand
AGCACGAGCATCTCCGACGCCCGCTCGCTGCCGACACCCTTGACGATCGGGAGCAGCAGGTCGTTGACGGCGGCCGCGAGCCGCGCGTCCGGCCCACCCGCCCGGACGGTGTCCTGCTGCGTGGCCGTGTACAGGTAGAGCGCCCGCAGGCCCTCGGCGTAGGCCTTCTGCAGCATGAGCATCCGGCGCACGTCCGCGTGGTGGATGATCGTCACCCGGGGAGCGGTCTTGTCGGCCATCTGTGTGAGGTCCGGGCCCTGCACGCGCTCCGTCGCGTACGCCAGCGCGGTGCGGTAGCCGGCGGACAGAGTGGCGATCGCCTTCGTGCCCACCATCATCCGGGCGTACTCGATCACCTCGAACATCTGCGCGATGCCGTCGTGCGCCTCGCCGAGCAGGTGGCCCACCGCGGGCACACCGTGCTGACCGAAGGTGAGCTCGCAGGTCGCGGAGGCCTTCAGGCCCATCTTGTGCTCGACGTTCGTGACGAACGCGCCGTTGCGCCCGCGCAGTTCGCCCGTCGCCGGGTCGAACCGGAACTTCGGCACCAGGAACAGCGACAGTCCCTTCGTGCCGGGCTGCGGGGTGATTCCCGGGCCCTCGGGGCGGGCCAGCACGAGGTGCACGATGTTCTCGGTCAGGTCGTGCTCGGCGGAGGTGATGAACCGCTTCACGCCCTCGAGGTGCCAGGTGCCGTCCGGCTGGGCGATCGCCCGCGTCCGGCCCGCGCCGACGTCCGACCCGGCGTCCGGCTCGGTGAGCACCATCGTCGAGGCCCAGCCGCGCTCGATCATCAGCTCGGCCCACCGCTGCTGCTCCGGGGTACCGAGCCGGTGCACGATCGCAGCGAACCGCGGACCGCCGAGGTACAGGTACACCGCGGGGTTGGCGCCGAGGATCAGCTCGGCCGCGGCCCACTGCACGGTCGCGGGGACGCCGAGCCCGCCCAGTTCCATCGGCAGGCCCAACCGCCACCACTCGCCCTCCCAGAGCAGCCGGTAGGCCTGCCTCACGGACTCGGGGAGCGTCACGGTGTGCGTCGCGGGGTCGAACACCGGTGGTTCGCGGTCGGCGTCGGCGTAGCCCTCGGCCAGTGGGCCGGTCGCGAGGCGGTTCAGCTCGCGCAGCAGGTCGCGCAGGGTGTCGAGGTCGGTGTCGACGTCCCCCGCAGCCGGCCCGTCGTGCACGCGGAAGACCTCGAAGAGATCGAACTCCAGGTCGCGCAGATCACTGCGGAAGTGCCCCATCGCCGCCACCGCCTTTGGCTACCCACCGGTAACAAGAGGGTATTACCGGCCGGTAACTTCGGCAAGCACTCCATCGGGCGGCCCACGTTCGAGTTGTTGCGGCCGTCGACGGTGTGGGGGAAGGCCCTTGCCGGTGATCCTGCGTCGACCCCGTCAGGGGTGGGGACGCTGGGAGGTACGCGTGGGGCCGTTGTCACGCCGAGGGTTGCTGCTCGGAGGCCTCACCCTCGCGGGTGGCGGGCTGTTGGCGGGGGGTCTCGGCCTCGACGAGGCGTGGGCGATCGACGGTCCGACGATCATCAGTTGCGACGGCTGGGGGTCGCGCCGGAACCGCGGTGTGCTGCCGGTCTACGACCGGCGGCCCGTGAAGATCCTCGTGCACCACACGGCCACGCCGAACGCCAAGGTGACCACCCGGGACGCCGCGGTCCGGCTCGCGCGCTCGATCCAGAACTTCCACATGGACCGCCGGGGCTGGCCCGACACCGGCCAGCACTTCACGGTGAGCCGTGGCGGCATCGTGCTCGAAGGGCGCCACCGCAGCCTGGAGTTCGTCCGGGTCGGGCGGTGGCAGGTCGAGGGCGCGCACTGCACGGGGCAGAACGTCGTCGCGATCGGGATCGAGAACGAGGGGACCTACACCGCGGTCAACCCGCCGGGTGTGTTGTGGGAGAAGCTGCGGTCGCTGTGCGCCTACCTCTGTGGGCAGTACCGCATCCGCCCCACCCAGATCTTCGGCCACCGCGACTTCAAGGACACCGCCTGCCCCGGCGACAAGCTCTACGCCGCGCTCCCACGCCTGCGCTCGGAGGTCGCGGGGTTGCTCGGGCAGAAGCTCAAGAAGGCGACGGTCGACCCGGTCGCGTGGCCGCTGCTGCGCATCGCCGACCGCGGGCAGCGCGTGCTCGCCGCCCAGCACCTGCTGCGCGCGGCGGGCGTTCCGGGGATCGTGCCGGACGGGCGGTTCACCCGGGAGCTCGCCGACGCCGTGCGCGCCTTCCAGGCCGAGCGCGGCTTCGGCCGCGACGACCCCGACCTGGACAGCGGGGACGGCCCCAACGGGATGATCGGCGGCGAGACGTGGCCGGCGCTGGCCCGGCTGGTGCGGGCGGGCGAGGGCGGCGAGGCGCAGCGGGCCGTCGAGGTGCTCCTGCGCGGCCGCAACGAGCCCGTGCCCGACGTCGTCACCCCCGAGATCTGGCAGCGCCTGCTCGCCCCGTAGCCGCCCGAACTCCCCGCGAGTCGGCACGTTCGCCGGCGCGAGTCGGCACATTCGTCGGAGCGTCGCTCCTTCGAGTGGTTTGCCCGGCGTGACCTGAACGCGCCATGCGTCGTTGACGGGTCGTGCCGCCACTTCGGCGAGCACGGACATGTCGGGTGCGGACTCGGCGGCGGCGGGGGAGTGCGGTGAGCTACCAGCTCGGCATCGACTTCGGAACGACCTTCACCGCGGCGGCCGTGCGCCGCGCCGAAGGGCCCGGTGAGACCGAGGTCGTGCCCTTGGGTGGGCGCGACGGTGTGCCGTCGGTGTTGCACCTGGCGCGGGACGAGCGCGTGACCGTCGGGGAGGCCGCGGCGGGCCTCGCCGGGATCGACCCGACCCGGGTCGTCCGCGGTCTGAAGCGCCGGGTGGGGGACCCGGAGCCGGTGATGCTCGGGGGCCACCCGTGGTCGGCCGAGGAGCTGTCGGCGCGGCTGCTGCGGTGGGTGGTCGACCGGGTCGCGGAGCGCGAAGGCGAGGCGCCCGCCCGGATCGCCCTCGCGCACCCGGCGACCTGGTCGGCGAACACGCTCGAGCGGCTCGCCGCCGCGCTCGCGGGTCACGACCTGGGCGTCACCTTCGTCGCGGAGCCGCGTGCGGCGGCCCACGCCGTCGTGGCGGGGACGGCACCGGGCGACGCGTTGGCGGTCTTCGACGTCGGTGGCGGCCGGTCCGACGCGGCGGTGCTGCGCCGGGGCGCGTCCGGCGACGGGTTCGCGGTGCTGGGCGTTCCCGAGGCGATCGCCGATCTCGGCGGTCTCGACATCGACGAGCTCGTCTGGCAGCACGTCCGGACGTCGCTGCCCGACGACGTGCAGCCGGTGGCCCGGGTCCGGCGCGCCTGCACCCTCGCGAAGGAGACGCTCAGCTCCGAGCCCGAGGTCGTCGTGCGGATCCGGCGGGGAGAGTTCCGCGGCGCCGTCCGGATGGAGCGCGAGACCTTCGAGGGCCTGATCGCGCCGCACGTCGACCGGACCGTCGACGCCCTGCGTCGCACGATCGCTTCGGCAGGGCTGGAACCGAGCGACCTCGCGGCGCTGCTGCTGGTCGGCGGTTCAGCCCGGATCCCGCTGGTGGCGCGGGCGGTGACGGAGCAGCTCGGCTGCGCCCCGACCGTGCACACCGACCCGGACCTGGTCGCGCGCGGTGCCGTACTGGCGCTCGCCGCGGTCGGCGTGGACGAGCCCGCGCCGGTGCCGGCGGTCGCCGCTCCCCTCGTCGTGGCCTCGCCCGACAGCGAGGCCGCCGGCGCGGACGAGGCGGCCGTCGAAGAGCCGCTCGTGGACGAGCCCGTCCTGGAGGAGCCGGTCGCCGAAGAGCCGGTCGCGGAGGCGGCGGTCGTTGAAGAGACCGCCGTCGACGAACCGGCCGTCGAGGAGACCGCCCAGGCGCCCGAGGCGTCTGCGGACCCCGGCTCCGACGCGCCGACCCTCGTCTTCGCCCTGCCGCTGATGGACGTGCCCACGACCCGGATCGCCGCCGTCGCCACGCCCGCGGAACCCGCGGCTCCCGCACAGCCGGCCCGACGCCCGTCCGGCCGCGTCCGGAACTCGGCGGTCCTCGACCCCACCATCCCGGGCCCCCGGCGCAGCCTGCCCCGGATGCTCGCCGGCGTGGGCGCCGTGATCGCCGCCGCTCTCGTCCTCGTGGCGCTGTTCCGGCCCGACGGCCCGCTGGACCCGCCGCTCGACCCCACGGCCGTCGACGGCACCCACCAGACCGCGGTTCCCATCCCCGTCGGCAGCGAGCGGTCCGCCGTGGTTCCGGCTCCTGTCGCCGGTGTCCGCGCGGAGATTGACCTCGACCCGCCGCGGACCACGGCGGTCCGCCCCGCGAAGGAGCGCCCGGCCGGCAGCCGGCCGTCGGTGACCACGACTCCGCCCACGATGCCTGAATCGAGCGGCCTCCCGACCCGTGTGCCGTCGCGGGCGGGCGGCGTCCGCGCCGAGGCCGCGGCCCACGTCACGGTGACTCCGCGCGAGGCAACGGTGGCTGCTGCACCCGTCGTGTGACTCCGTCGGAGGGTCCGGCAAGATCCACCCGAACGGTGGCCAACCCGCTGTCACGTTTTCACCCGCTACGGCGATGGATGGGCGTGGACCGGCAGGCAGGACGCCGGCCCTGCTCGGAGCGAAATGAAGAGGGGTCCGCGGTGGCGCGGTTGGGAACAGCGGTAGTCGGCATGGGGTTGGCGGCGCTGGTCGTCGCGTATCTGTTCTTCGGCTGGCCGGTACTGCTCATCGGTGTTCCGGCGTTCGTCGCCGTCGCTCTCGTGGTGGTGGCCGTGCTGGTCTCCGAGGCGCCGCGCCGCAAGCTCGAGGAGCACCGGGCCACCCGTTTCGACCCGGCCGCGCAGCTGCCGGGCGGCCTGATGAGCGGCTTCTTCGAGATGCCGAAGCAGCGCCCCACCGAGCTCCCGGACCGCATCGTCTGAGCCTCGCCCTATGGCAGGTCCTACCCCGGACGTCGTCACGAGGAGGAGCACATGTCGGACGAGGCCACGATCACCACGCTCATCCGCGGGTGGGTGAAAGCCATCCGCGACGGCGACCTGGACGCCGTGCTCGCGGACCATTCACCGGACATCGTCATGTTCGACGTCCCGCCCCCGGACGACGGTGTGCGCGGCCTCTCCGCCTACCGCGAGTCCTGGCCGCCGTTCTTCGAGTGGCTGCGCAGCGGAGCGAAGTTCGAGATCGTCGACCTGACCGTCACCGCCGGCACCGACGTGGCGTTCGCGTACGCGCTGCTGCGGTGCGGCATGCCGGACGAGCTGGCCGAGCACCCCGACCACCGCCTACGCGTGACGGTCGGCCTGCGCAAGGTGGACGGGCGGTGGGTGGTGACGCACGAGCACCACTCCTTCCCGGCCCGCGACTGATCGTCGGACGCGCTCAGGCCGGGACGACCACCGCGTCGCGGGATGCGGTGGTCGAGGTGACGAACACGGCGACGGCGTTCGCCGAGACGATGAGCCCGATGGCGAGCCAGTCGGCCGCGGCCAGCATCTCGCCGAGGACGGCCGCGCCGATGGTCGCCGCGAACACCGGGCTGAGGCTCATGAAGATCCCGAACGAGTGCGCGGGCACCCGGCGCAGCGCGAGCAGGTCGGCGAGGAACGGCACCACCGACGACAGCACGCCCGCCGCGAGCGCGTAGACCAACGCCGCGGTCGTCGGAGGGTGGGCGAGCAGGACGACGATCCCGACCGGCACGTACACCAGCGCGGACAGCGCGCCTGCTGCGGCCGCCCCCTCCACGCCCGGCAGCCGACGCCCGAGCGTGCGGTTGAGCAGGATGTAGCCCGCCCAGCACAGCGCGGCGAGCATCCCCAGCGCGACACCGAGGTAGTCGGTGGTCGGCTGCGGCCGGGTGAGCACGACCACGCCGACGCCGGCGAGCAGCGCGCAGGCCAGGGTGATGCGCCGGCGGAAGCCGGGGGGCGTGACGGTCCAGGCGCCGACGAGGGCGACGCTCAGCGGCCCGAGGAACTCCAGCGTCACGGCCAAGCCGAGACCGACCCGGTCGATCGCCGTGTACAGCGAGACGTTCATGGTCGCGAACACCGCGGCGAGCCCCAGCACCGGCAACCACTGCCGGCGGGTGAACGACCGCAGGCGTGGGCGGCCCACCGCGAGGAGGATCACCCCGGCCACCCACTGGCGCACCGCGACGACCCCGACCGGCCCGATCACCGGGAAGGCCAGCGCGCCGATGGCCGCACCGGTCTGGCTGCCGAGCGAGCTGCTGAGCATCAACGCCATCCCCACGGCCCGACCCCGGCGACCGGTCGCCCGGTCGTCCGCGACGACGGCGGTAGCGGCGGGACGAGGTCGGGTGCCGGTCTGCATGGGCCCAGCATGCGTCCGGCAGAAGCATTCGCAAAATGCATGTCGTGGTTCAGCTATACGATTGACGCATGGATGTCGAGCTGCGTCACCTGCGGGTGCTGGCCTCGATCGTCGACGCCTCGGGCTTCACCGGTGCCGCCGCCGAGCTCGGGCTGTCGCAGCCCGCGGTGTCGCGCACGCTCGCGGCGCTCGAGGACGCGCTCGGGGTACGACTGCTGCGGCGCACCAGCCGGGAGCTCGTGCTCACCGCGGCCGGCGAGCGGGTGCTCGCCCGTGCGCGTCGGGTGCTCGCGGAGGTCGACGACCTCGTCCGGGAGGCGCGAGGTGGCCACGGCAGGATCCGCATCGGCCACGCGTGGGCGGCGATGGGGGAGCACACCGTCGAGTTCCAGCGCCGCTGGGCGGCCCGCCGTCCCGACGTCGCCCTGCACCTGGTGCGCACCAACACCCCGACCGGAGGGCTCGCCGAGGGCGCGTGCGACGTGGCCGTCGTCCGCGTTCCGGTGGGCGCCCGCGACGACAGCCGGATCGACGGCGCCCTCGTCGGACTCGAGTCGCGGTACTGCGCGCTCGCCGCGGACGACCCGCTCGCCCGGCGCCGATACCTGCGGCTGGGCGACCTCGCCGACCGTGTACTGGCCGTCGATCCGCGCACCGGAACGACCACCCTCGATCTCTGGCCGCTCGAGGGCCGCCCCGACGTCGAGGAGATCCACGACGTCGACGACTGGCTGGCCGTGATCGCCACCGGGCGCTGCGTCGGCGTCACCGCCGAGAGCACGCTGAGCCAGTACCGGCGCGACGGCGTCGTGTTCCGCCGGGTCCGCGACGCCCCGCCCGTACCCGTGCGGCTCGTGTGGTGGCGCGACGACCCGCATCCGGCTACCCGCGACGTGGTGGGGCTTCTCGTCGAGTTGTACGGCCGGGGGCGGACTCCGGTCGTTCAGTAGGGTCGGGCGGCATGCCGGTGGTGATGGTGCACGGGAACCCCGAGACCGACGCGGTGTGGGGCCCGCTGGTCGCCGAGCTCGGCCTGCCCGACGTCATCCGGCTGTCGCCGCCCGGGTGGGGTGCGCCCGCTCCGGACGGCTGGACCGCCACCGTCGAGGAGTACCGGCGTTGGCTGGTCGGCGAGCTGCAGGCGATCGGCGAGCCGGTCGACCTCGTGGGCCACGACTGGGGCGGCGGGCACGCGCTGAACGTGGCGATGACGCGGCCGGACCTGCTGCGCACCTGGGTATCCGACCTGCTGGGCTGCTTCGACCCCGACTACGTCTGGCACCCGCTCGCCCAGGGTTGGCAGACCCCGGGGAAGGGTGAGGAGGCCGTCGCGGCGATGGTCGACGACCCGTCGTCGCGGCTCGACGACATGGAGTCGCGCGGGCTGGCCCGTGCGGTCGGCGAGCAGATGGCGCGGGGCTACGACGCGACGATGGCCCGCTGCATCCTGGGCCTGTACCGCGACGCGGCGCAGCCCACGATGGCCCGCCTCGGCGAGAACCTCTCCGCTGCGGCGGCCCGTCCGGGCCTGGCGGTGCTCGCGACGGACGACCGCAACGTCGGCACCGACGAGATGCGGCGCCGGGCCGCCGCCCGAGCCGGCGCGCAGGTCGCCGTGCTCGGCGGACTCGGCCACTGGTGGATGGTGCAGGACCCGAAGCGCGCAGCGGCCGTGCTCCACGACTTCTGGTCGTCGCACCGCGGCTGACAGTCGCCTTGACAGCGAGCCGAGCGAGCCTAAGCTTCACCAGAAGGTGAACCTTCAGAGACGAACGCGGTGACCGTGTCGGATCGAGACGACGACCTGGACCGGACGTTGGAGGCGTTGGCCAACCCGCATCGACGCGAGATCGTGCACCTTCTGGGTCTGCAACCCTGGGCGATGGCCCGTCTTGCCCGCCATCGAGGTCTCACGCTGCCGGCCATGACCAAGCACGTCGGGATCCTCGAACGAGCGGGCCTGGTCGAACGACGCAAACAGGGACGGACGAACTTCCTCACCCTCAGGCGGCAACCGTTGATCGAACTTCAGGTCTGGGTCGGACAGTTCCACACCTACTGGGGTGCCGACGACGCCACGTACGAGAACTACGCGCAGCACCTCGGCTCGACAGGACAGACGGGAGCAGAGCGGTGAAGAAGTTCATGGTTCTGACGTACGGTTTCACGCCGCCGACCGAGGAGGTCAGGCAAGAGTGGGGAGCGTGGTTCGCTGCGGTCGAGTCCCGGTTGGTCGACCCGGGCAACCCGTTCGGCCGCGGCGTCGAACTCACGACGACCGGCCGGACCGAGCTGACTCTCGACTCCCCGGCACCGCTCGTCGGTTACTGCATCCTCAACGCCGAAGACATGAAGGAGGCGGAGGAACTGGTCAGCACGATGCCGATCATCGACAGCGTCCGCATCTACGAGGCGCATTCGATGTGACCCGCGGTCGACCTCCGGGACGACGAAGGCCCAGGTCCGGCGAAACCGCCTCTGACCTGGGCCTTGACTTATGGAGCGGATGACGGGAATCGAACCCGCGTATTCAGCTTGGGAAGCTGATGTTCTACCATTGAACTACATCCGCGTGCCGCAGTCCGAGGCTATCACGCTCACTCCGAGTGATCGACATCGGCGCTTGATCCCCTGGTCGGGGCAGCCGCTGAGAGCTTCCTGTGAACCGTCCGTCACACTCACCGTCGACTTCCGATGGTCGGAACTGCACACTGGCCGGGCTCCCCGGCAACGAAGGGCACCGCCATGACCGAGTTCGACGAGCCCCCCGAGGACTCGCTGGACGTGGAGGACGACTACGACCACGACATCCTGCTCGTGGCCGGCAGCCGCCCGGAAGTAGCGCGTCTCGCCCCCGTCGCCCGCGCCTTCGAGTCCGTCGACCGCATCCGTGCCGTGACCGTCGCGACGGGCTGCGACCCCATGTCCGTGCACGAGGCGTACGAGGCGCTCGGGGTTCCCGTCGACGTCACGGTGCTGCTGCGCGAGCCGCTCGGCCCGAACCCCGCGACCGTCGCGGCCGTGCTGATGACCCGGCTCGACGACCTGCTCGTCGACCTCGACCCCTCGGCGATCATGGTGCACGGCGGAGGGATGACCGCCGTCGTCGCCGCCCAGGTCGCGTTCTGGCGGCAGATCCCGGTGGTCCACCTCCAGGCCGGGGTCGCGACCGACGACCTGCTCTGCCCGTTCCCGCAGGAGGCGAACCGCCGGGTCATCGGCCAGCTGGCCTCGCTGTTCCTCACCACCGGCGGCGCGGCGCTCGGCAGCCCGATCGGGCCCAACTCGATCCCCGTCGGCGACACGATGGCCGCGAACCCCCAGCCCGCGGACCTCCGCTTCGCCGGCCTCGTCCGGCGGGTGCGGACGCGTGGGACGCGCCTGGTCGTGGCCGGTCTCGACCGGCCCGACTCCCTGGGCGTCCTCGCGAGCCTCCCGGAGCTGCTGGAGCGCGAGCCGGACATCGAGCTCGTCGTCTTCGGCCGGCTCGCCGCGCACGGAGCCGCGCACTCCTTGGCCGTGCACGAGCGCGCGGTCGTGGTCCGCACGGTGCCGGCGTCGGAGATGCTCGGGCTGATCACAGCCAGCACGGTGCTCGTCTCGGACGACCCCGAGCTGGTGGCGGACGCACCGGGGCTCGGCACGCCCGCCGTCCTCGTCGACGGCCCGCAGGTCGCCCAGCCCGGCGACTCGATCCGCAGCATCCTCAGCCCCGCGGTCATGGACACCGTCCGGCAGGTGCTCGCCGTTGCTCCCGGTCCGGCTCCGCTGCCGTCCGACGGGCTGGAGGCGCTGCGGGTCGAACAGGCGGTGGCGTGGATGTTCGGGCTCACGCCCTCGCCGCAGCTCGACTCCGCGCAGGCGACGAACGCGAGTGACAGTTCCGGCTCCGGTTAGGGTGTCGCCGTGCTGCTCTCGGACGTCGATCTGCGCAAGGAGCTCGAGGCCGGGCGGCTGGTGCTCGACCCCTGGGATCCGGCCATGCTCCAGCCCTCCAGCGTGGACGTCCGGCTCGACCGCTTCTTCCGCGTCTTCCAGAACTCCCGCTACACCCACATCGACCCGATGCAGCAGCAGGACGAGCTGACGACGCAGGTGGAGCCCGACGGCGACGACCCGTTCGTCCTGCATCCGGGCGAGTTCGTGCTGGGGTCGACGTTCGAGAAGGTCGGGCTGCCGGACGATCTCGCGGGCCGGCTGGAGGGGAAGGCCCTCGCCATCGGAACTCCGGTTGCGACCGTCGCCGGGTGGCGGACCATGGGATCGCTGCGGGTCGGTGATCTCGTGTTCGGTGTGGATGGACGTCCGACTCCGGTCGTGGCCGCCACCGAGATCATGAGCGGTCGGCCCTGCTACGAGGTCTGCTTCTCCGACGGTCAGACGATCATCGCGGATGCTGCTCACCTGTGGCGGACGACGACGAAGTCGGCGCGCAAGCACGGCAACCCGTCGCGGATCGTCACCACCACCGAGATCGCCGCGACGTTGCGGGCCGGGTCGGAGTGGAACCATCACGTGGAGCTCGGCAACGCCGTGCAGTACCCGGAGCAGCCGTTGCCGGTCGACCCGTACGTTCTCGGCATCTGGCTCGGCGACGGCACGAGCACCAAAGCCGAAGTGACCGTGGGCCACGGCGACGAGCAGACCCTGGACGAGATCCGGGCGGCCGGGTACCAGGTCCCCAGTCGCTACCTCCGGGCGGCCGAGCACCAGAGGTTGGCGCTGCTGCAGGGCCTGATGGATTCCGACGGATACGTCGACGAGTTCGGCCGGTGCGAGTTCGTCAGCATCCGGGAGTGCCTGTCCGACGCCGTCGTCGAGCTGGCGGCGAGCCTCGGACTTCGGCCGGTCAAGCGGAAGAAGACCGTGACGTTCCGCGGGATCGAGCACGGTGTCGCCTACCAGGTGAAGTTCAGCCCCCGAATCCCCGTGTTCCGCCTGGCTCGCAAGCTCGCGCGACTGAAGACGGGAACGTCTCATCGGCACCGGGCCGTCGTCGACGTCCGGGCGGTGGCCTCCTACCCGGTGCGGTGCATCCAGGTCGGTGCGCCCGACGGGATGTTCCTGGCGGGCAGGACCTTCATTCCCACCCACAACTCGAGCTTGGGCCGGCTCGGGCTGCTCACCCACTCCACCGCCGGGTTCATCGACCCCGGGTTCACCGGGCACATCACCCTCGAGCTGTCGAACGTCGCCAACCTGCCGATCACGCTCTGGCCGGGGATGAAGATCGGGCAGCTGTGCCTGTTCCGGCTGTCGACGCCCGCCGAGCGGCCCTACGGGAGCCAGGGCGTCGGGTCCCGGTACCAGGGGCAGCGCGGCCCCACCCCGTCGCGCGCGCACCTCAACTTCCACCGGGCCGACACGCGGCGGTCCTGAACGCGCGTCCGGAGCAGGTGGCGCCGGTAGCCTCGCCCGACGATGGACCCGCGCCGCAGCACTCCGCCCCCTTCCGGGCAGTCCTGGCTGCCTGCCGTGCGGCCGCGCAACCCGATCGCCCGGCCCGAGGACGTGCGCCCCGAGGACGTGTCCCAGGTCGACCCTCCGACCGGACCGCCTCCGGGCGAGTCGACGCCGCCGGAGACGCCGGCCCACCGTTGGCGTCGCCTGACCCGCACGCGCCAGGGTGCGAGCGGT
>Ga0136846_1231184_pt1 | contig 11999 bp, 5 predicted proteins | sample HopSoiMetagenom2_FD_96841 | JGI IMG/M metagenome (GOLD analysis project Ga0136846, IMG submission 96841) | Grasslands soil microbial communities from Hopland, California, USA - 2 Assembly 2016 (version 4) | ecosystem: Environmental > Terrestrial > Soil > Grasslands | place: USA: Hopland... | reverse complement strand
ATACTGGCGCTACGTGAAGGCCGGTGACGTCGAGAAGTACCGCACGCTCTGGAATGCGGGCTTCCGAGGCTGGCCCTGCCACACCGAGCACCCGTCCACGAAATCGACGATCACCGGGTGGGTCCAGGAAATTCGCGACGGGAAGATCACGTTCGACTACAAGTTGACGCGCGAAGGCGCGTCGAACGTCGGTGGCGTCGTCGTCGTGTTCTATAAGACGCCGATGATCTGGAAGTACGCCGACGGCCGCGTAGATGGGCGAACGGAGCTGTGGCGAAAGTTCACGCACACATGGATGAAGGTCGGCGGCAAGTGGCAGATCATCGGCGGCATGTGCGGAGCTGACGCGTCGCGGTCATGACGGCGAGCCCGGCGGCCGAGACCCTCCGGTCGGCGCTGGCCGACCGCTACCGCATCGAGCGCGAGCTCGGTCAGGGCGGCATGGCGACCGTCTACCTTGCGCACGATCTGAAGCACGATCGCAAAGTCGCCGTGAAGGTCTTGAAGCCCGAGCTCGCCGCCGTGTTAGGCGCCGAGCGGTTCGTGGTCGAGATCAGGACGACGGCGGCGCTGCAGCATCCACACATCCTGCCACTGTTCGACTCGGGCGAAGCCGACGGATTTCTGTACTACGTCATGCCGTTCATCGACGGCGAGACGCTGCGCGCGCGGCTCGATCGGGAGACGCAGCTCGGCGTGGACGAGGCGGTGCGTATCGCGCGCGAGGTGGCCGATGCCCTCGACTACGCGCACCGGCACGGTGTGATCCACCGCGACATCAAGCCCGAGAACATACTGCTGCACGACGGACGTCCGGTGGTGGCGGACTTCGGCATCGCGCTCGCGGTGAGCGCAGCCGCCGGCGGCCGGATGACCGAGACGGGGCTCTCACTCGGCACACCGCATTACATGAGCCCCGAGCAGGCCACCGCGGAGAAAGATCTCTCGGCGCGCTCGGACATCTACTCGCTCGCCTCGGTGCTCTACGAGATGCTCGCCGGCCAGCCACCGCACCTCGGTGGGTCGGCGCAGCAGATCATCATGAAGATCATCGCCGAGCCGGTCGAATTGGTGACGCGGTACCGAAAGGCCGTGCCACCGAACGTGGCCGCGGCGCTGGCCCAGGCTCTGGAGAAGCTACCAGCCGACCGATTCGAAACGGCGAAGGGCTTTGCCGATGCGTTAGGCAATCCGGCGTTCACGACATCGGGAATGACGACGTCCGCCAGCGCAGCTGTGCCGAAGGGTTGGCATCGCTACGCCGGTCCGATAATCGCCACCCTCGGCGTCGTCACGATCGCTGCGATCGCCGTGGCCGTGAAAGGACGTCAACCGATGGCACCGCCACCGGTCTCTCGCTTGAGCCTCGCGCTTCCGCCGTCAAAGGCGCTGACCGCGCCCGGAGGCACGCGACTCGCCTGGGCCGCGGACGGGCGATCGTTCGTCTATGTGGGACCTGGCACCGGCGGAACGCAGCTGTGGCGCCGCTCCCTCGACGCGCTCGAGCCCACACCGATCCCGGGCACCGACGGGGGCACGGGCCCGTTCTTCTCACCAGACGGAGCTCGCATTGGGTTCATCACGTTGAATCCGTTCGAGATACGACTGGTCGCTCCCTCCGGCGGTGGCTCGACGCGCGTGGCTGGCGGTGATTCCGTTTCTGGCGGCGGCGCGGCGTGGGGCGAAGACGGCTTCATCTACTTCGACGGGCTCACCACGCTCTCGCGCGTTAGGCCCGATGGCACGGGACGGGAAGTGGTGTACGCGCTCGACACGCTGCAGCGCGAGGTCGGCGTCGCCTGGCCCGAGATCCTTCCGAAGAATGCCGGGATCCTGTTTCGCGTCAGGCACATCGGCAACGCTGCCGGTGACTTCCGCATCATGGCCATGGACGTTCGAACCAGGAAGACAAAATCAGTGGTGCAGGCGTTGGTGGCACGATACTCCCCCTCTGGGTATCTGCTGTACGTGACGGCCGACGGTTCGCTCATGGCCTCGCGGTTCGACCTCGACCGACTGGAGATGACCGGGTCGCCCGTGCTGCTCTGGCGCGGAATCGGCGTCGGCGCGTTCGGCGTCGTCGACATCGCGCTGTCGTCGACGGGATCACTGCTCTATACGACTGACTCACAGTCCACGATCGCCGAGCCCACGTGGCTCACGCGCGCCGGCGTGCCCACGGTGATGGACGCGCAGTGGCCCGACGGCCTGGCGTATTCAGTCGCACTCTCTCCGGACGGATCGCAGGTGGCCGTCGAGTTCATCAACGGCAAGTCCAACACCAGCGTCCCGGACATCTGGGTCAAGCGCTTGGGCGGCGGGCCGCTCTCGCGCCTCACATACGAGGGGACCAACAATCTGCGCCCGAGCTGGTCGCACGACGGGCGCGACGTTTTCTTCCTGTCCAACCGCGGCGGCTCATTCGCCCTCTATCGTGAGCGCGCCGACGGCAGTGCTCCCGCGCAGAAGGTCGCGTCAGATCCGCACGGATTGGGCGAAGGATTCGAGTCTCGGGACGGAAAGTGGTTGGTGATGCTCCGCTCAGCGGACGTCCTCGCGCCCAGATCCGCGAGCACAACCGCCTGTTGCGACATCCTCGCCATGAGGTTGGGGGTGGACAGCACGCCCAAGCCGCTCCTGGCAACGTCTTTTCGCGAGCGAAGCCCATCGCTCTCTCCCGACGGCAAGTGGCTGGCGTACGCATCGGACGAGACGGGGCGGTTCGAGGTATTCGTTAGGCCGTTCCCCGATGTGCAGGCGGCCAAATGGCAGGTCTCGACCGACGGTGGATCGTCGCCGCACTGGAGTGCACGCAGCAACGAGTTGTTTTACCTCGATGCAGCGGGCGAGATGCAAGCAGCCCACGTGACGACCAGTCCAACGTTCGGGATCCAGTCCAAGGAGCGACTCTTCTCCGCCGACGGCTACTTCGTGTCGCCCTGGTCTGGGGCCTATGACGTCACGCCGGATGGGCAGCGCTTCCTGATGTTGCGCGTTGGTTCGGCGACAGGAAAGGAACCGAGCTCGCTGGTGTTGGTCGAGAACTTCCTGACCGAGTTGGGGCAGCGGATGGCGACGCGATGACGATCGACCGTATGTGCGGCGCCGACGTGCCTCCGCGATGATGTTCAACCTGACGGCCGAGATCCGAGCGGCGTTTGCCGACCGCTACCGCATCGAGCGCGAGCTCGGCGCGGGGGGCATGGCCACCGTCTTCCTGGCCCACGACATCAAGCACGACCGCGACGTCGCCATCAAGGTCATGCATCCGGAGATCGCTCAGTCGTTAGGTACCGAGCGATTCCTGCGCGAGATCGCGACGACGGCGAACCTGCGGCACCCGCACATCCTGCCGCTGTACGACAGCGGGACGGCCGCGGGCGTCGTCTACTACGTGATGCCGTTCATCGACGGCGGCTCGCTTCGCGATCGGCTCGACCGTGACAAGCAGCTCCCCATCGACGAAGCCCTCACCATCGCCCGCGAAGTCGCCGACGCGCTCGGCTACGCGCATGCCTCCGGCGTCGTGCACCGCGATATCAAGCCCGAGAACATCATGCTCGAGCGCGGTCACGCCGTGGTGAGTGACTTCGGGATCGCCCGGGCTCTGGGCACGTTGGGCAGCGAGCGCATCACCGAGACCGGCATGTCGGTCGGTACGCCGACCTACATGAGCCCCGAGCAGGCCGCCTGTGAGCGTGACATCGACGGCCGGAGCGATCTGTACAGCCTCGGCTGCGTGCTGTACGAGATGCTCGGCGGCCAGCCGCCGTTTACGGGCCCAACGGTCGAGAGCGTGGTTCGGCAACACCTCGTCACCGAGGCGGCCCCGATCACGAACCTGCGTCCGACGGTGCCGGCCGAGGTCGCGGGCGCACTCGCGCGGACGCTCGCGAAGAATCCTGCGGACCGGTTCAATCCGGCCGCGCAGTTCGTACAGGCCCTTGGTCCGGCCGTTGTTACGCAGCCGGTCCAGAAGGTGGCATCGCGTGGGCCGCGGTCGTCCGCGAAGCTTACCTTGATGGCCGCCGCGGGCGCGGCGGTCATCGCGTTAGGCTGGCTCGGCGTCAGATCACTACGGTTCGGGGCTGCACCGAAGATCGAACGCATCGCGGTGCTACCGATGGAGAACCAGACCGGCGACACCAGCCAGATGTTCTTCGCCGACGGCATGACCCGCGAGTTGATCGGCGTGCTGACCGACGCCGGCGTGTGGACACTGGGTCACCGTGCTGTGGCGGGCTATCGCAACACGTCGAAGCCGGCGGCCGAGATCGCGCGTGAGCTCGGCGTGGATGCGCTGGTCACCGGGTCGGTGCTCAAGGCCGGCGACGTCGTGCAGATCGCCGCTGAGCTCACCGATCCGAAGTCCGGCAAGAGTCTGTGGGCGCGCACATTCTCTCGGCCGGCACCCGACGTCGTCACGCTCGAGCACGAGGTCGCGCTCGAGATCGCCCGGGGGATTCGAGCGCGGCTCACGCCGGAACAGGAGAAGTCGTTAGGCAGCGCGCAGCCGGTCAACCCGCAGGCGTACGCGCAGTACCTGTTGGGGCAGGCGGAGATCAACCAGCGGACGCCCGAGTCGATCCAGCGCGCCATCGGGTATCTGGCGCGCTCGATCGCGGTGGACTCGACGTTCGCGCCTGCCTGGGGCACGTACGCATTGGCCCACGCGTACGCGATCTTCTATTACGCCGTGCCGCCGGATTCCGCGCGGGCCGCTATCGAGCGCGCATCATCGCGAGCGCTGGCCATCGACGATCAGCTCGGCGACGCGCTGATCGCGCACGGCATGATGCGCTTTCTGCTCGACTGGGACTTCGCCAAGGCGGATGAGGAGATCACGCGCGGCATGGATCGCAATCCGACCACGATTGCGCAGGCCTTCGCCGTGTATTTCCCCTGGGAGACGGGCCAGTTCGAGAAGGCGTCCATCATCGGCAAGCATATCATCGAGCTCGAGCCCACGACGCCCCAGTGGCACAGCGACATGGGTTGGAATCGGTGGGCCGCTGCAGACAGCGCGGGGGCGCGAGCGTATGCGCAGCAGGCCATTCGACTCGATAGCGCGTTCAACGAGCCGTACTTCATCCTGGCAATGATCGACGCCGATGGAGGCAACTTCGCCGCGGCACGTCGAGAAGCCGCGCAAACAATCGCATTGGGGAAAGGACCCTTCGCGCAGGTGATCGATGGATACGTCAAGGCGAAGTCGGGTGACGCCGCGGGAGCGCGACGCGTGCTCCAAGCGATGGACGACAAGCGGCGACCCGCTCAGCGTGCGCTGGTTTTCGCGGCACTCGGGGCGAGCGACTCGATGTACGCGACGTTCGAGCGCGCGATCGACGTGAAGGATCCCGATACGATCTGGTTTCTCAACGCGATTCCGTCGCTCCGTCCGAGGCGCCACGAGCCCCGGTATCAGCGACTCTTGGAGCGTATGGGGTTACCGAAGGAGTGGCGCCAGTGAGCGACGTGACTCGGGCGCTGAACGGCGTGCTCGCCGAGCGCTACCGCGTCGAGCGGGAACTCGGGACCGGCGGCATGGCGACGGTATACCTTGCCGAGGACGTTAGGCACCACCGGAAGGTCGCGCTGAAGGTGCTGCACCCAGAGCTCTCGGCCGTGCTGGGCCCCGAGCGATTCCTCAAGGAGATCGAGCTCACGGCGTCACTTCAGCATCCACACATTCTTCCGCTGTTCGATTCGGGCGAAGCGGCCGGGCAGCTCTACTACGTCATGCCGTTCGTGGACGGCGAGACGCTGCGCACGCGACTCGAGCGCGAGCGACAACTGCCAATCGCGGAAGCGGTGCGACTCGCCACGGAGGTGGCCGATGCGCTCTCGTACGCGCACGGTCGCGGCGTGATCCATCGCGACGTCAAACCGGAGAATGTCCTGCTGCAGGGCGGTCATGCGCTCGTGGCGGACTTCGGCATCGCGCTCGCCGTGCAGCAGGCGGGTGGGCAGCGGATGACGCAAACGGGACTTTCGTTGGGAACCCCGCAGTACATGTCGCCCGAACAGGCAATGGGAGACAAGGCCATCGACGCGCGCAGTGACATCTATGCGTTAGGCGCCGTGACGTACGAGATGTTGGTCGGGGAGCCGCCGTTCTCCGGGCCGACCATACAGTCCATCGTGGCCAAGGTGCTGACGGAGCGCCCGATGGCGCTGACGGCGGTGCGCGACACCGTCCCACCCGGCGTCGAAAGTGCCGTCCTCACGGCGCTCGCGAAACTCCCGGCGGACCGGTTCCCGAGTGCGGCCGAGTTTGCGGCGGCGCTCAAGGCCGACGCAGCGGCGTCGGCTCGCGGCGCGGCCGTGACGCCGAACCCGCGCACCGCCGCCCGCCGCACGAACATGCTGGTCGCCGGGCTCGGCCTAACGACTGCGGCGGCGCTCGGGGTCGCGGCATGGGCCGTCGCGACGCGCGGGAACGCCGTCTCAGGCTCGCCCGTAGGCGTCTTCGATGCCGTCCTCCCGGACAGCGCGCCGCTCTCGCGAGTCAGAGCGGTCGCGGCGACAGGCTTCGGCACCTCGATCAATCATGTCTCCGTCTCGCCTGGCGGCGACTTCGTCGTGTACGCGGCGCAGCGCGGCGACTCGACCATGCTCTGGTACAGGAGCCTCGTGGACGGCGCCGCGCGTGCGATCCCGGGCACCGGGGACGGGGCGGCACCCCGCATCTCGCCCGACGGGCGCCGTATCGCGTTCGTCGCCGGTACCGGCGCGTTCGTCGTGCCGATCGCGGGCGGCGAGCCGCGCCGGCTGCTGGATGGTGACGCACCCGCAACGCTGGAGTGGGTTTCGCCAACCCGCCTCCTGATGCTCGGCGGCGACGGGTACGCGATCAAGTGGATCGATCCGGAGGTCGGCGTGGTCGACCAGCGATCGTTCGTGAACGGCGGCCGCTGTACGTTCGGTCAATGGCTTCCCGAAGACCGTCGATTGCTCTGCGGTTACTACGAGACCGCCACGATACTCGACCCCGCGTCGTCGGCAATGCAGCCGGTCCGGACTCGCGGCGCCGACGGATCGCCGGGCGGCGGCGTTGCGGGCGCGGCGTTCCGGCTCATCGATGGCGCATACCTGATGTACGTCTCCCTCGACGGGGAGCTCCGCGCGGCGCCGTACGATCGGCGGACACGGACCATTGGCCGCTCGGTCACACTGGCAACCGGAATCAGTCGTGACGCGATTGGTGCCGTTCAGCTGGACCTTTCCCCGAGCGGGCTGCTCGCGTTCGCGCCGGCGGCGCGCGGTGCGGACGCGCAGCTCGTCGTGCTGCACGAGAATGCGACCGCGGTCCCACTGCCGATCGAGCACGCGCCGTTCCTGCGCTTCGACCTCAGTCCCGACCGCCGACAATTGGCCGCGGTCGTCGGGATCCCCGGCGGCGAAGAGCTGCGGTTCTACGACCTGCGCACCGGGCGGCGCCAGACCTGGCTCAAGGGATCGCGGGTCAACATGCCGCTCTGGAGCCCGAGCGGCGACCGCGTCGTCGTGCGCGCGCAGGATGGCACTCGCGCGGCGCTCCTGTCCGGCACGCCTAACGCGGCGGGCGCACCCGACACGCTCATGAGCTCGGATAACGGGCCGTCGATCCCCGACGCGCTGGATTTCTTCGCCGACCGAACGATCCTCGCGCGGGACGTGCGCACCCCGGGCGTCTACCGAATCGACATCTCGGCCAAGCCAGCCAGGATCGACACGCTCTTCTCCGACGCGTTCTTCACGACGGTCTCGCCCGACCGGAGGCACTTCGCCTGGCAGAACGCGGCCACGAATCAAATTTTCGTTGCGGAGTACCCGCCGGGTGCGAAGCGACAGCAGGTCGCGACGGGGGCCGTCGAGCCGATCTGGCTCTCGTCCACCGAGCTCCTGTACCGGTCGAGCGTGACGTGGTACAAGGTGCGGATCGACCCTGCGAGCGGTGAGCCGGTGGGCGCGCCGACACTCTGGGCGCGCGACATTCGGTTTCTCGATACGCCTGGCTGGTCGAATCGGCCGTCGCGGGATGGTGGGATCATCTACTCGCAGAGTCTTTCCCAGACGGACACGCGATTTCTCCGCTTCATTCCGGATTTCGTCAACCGGATGAAACGGGCGGTCGACGAGGCGAACCGATGAGCGACACCGTCGAGCGACTCGGTGCAGCGTTGGCCGACCGGTACGGTATCGACGTGCTCGTCGCGATTGACGACGCATGAGAAATCTGTGGCTTCTGGATGTCGCGGCGGCCGCGGGCGCCCGGGGGCCTAACGGGAGCGGGAGCCTAACGCGAGCCCCTTCGGCCGCGGCGCAACTCGGCTTGCCGACACCTGGCCGTGCCCGAGACCGGAGACCGGCGTCGCGAGGAAGGCGTGCAACTCGAAATCGTCCGTGAGGCCGATGCCCACGATCTGGCCCGCGTCGTTCATCGCGAGGGCGTTGAGCAGATACATCGTGGGTTCCCCCACGACGAGGGCGTTCAGGTCCATCATCACGCCGTGCTGGCTCAGAAAGGCACGGGACGGCGCGTCGGCACCAGGCTTACACAGCGGCGTCTCGGGGCAGGAGGCACCGACCACCTGCCCCCGGTTGTTGATCCAGTTGGCGATGCTGCCGGCGTCACCTTCGACGGCACCAAGGCTCTGCATTCCGTCGTGCCGGGTCCACAGGAAGCCGTGGAGCGCAGTCGCGCCCGACACCCCGACCACCTCACCCCGGTTGTTGATGGAATACGCGGTGCTGATCGTGTTGGTGCTGCCCCGCGCGTCAAGCGGGATCGCGACGCCGTGGTTCCAGAGCACGGCGTGCGGTCCTGCCAGAACCCCCGAACCGACGACCGATGTCGTCGCGCAGGAACCCGTCGACCCCACGACTTCATCGTGGTCGTTGATGCCGTAGGCGAAGCCGACTTCGTCGCCTTGCAACAGCGGGAGGACCTGAACATCGTTAGGCATCGGCCCCCAGACGACGGGCACGAATTCATGCATCTGGAAGGGCGTCGCTACGGCGCAGCTCGGGTCTCGCACGCCGATTTCCGCGAGGCCGACCGCCTGGCCGCGATCGTTGAGGTTGACCGCCAATGAATTGAGACCGTGCGGCCCCGGCAGTTCCTGCAGCCGCGTCCACTCACCGTGCCGCCAATAGGCGGCCACACAGATGCGGTGCGTGCCGAAGCCGCAGAGATCCTGGTTGTCCGGATCGGCACCGGGCAGTTCGGCGAGTGCTGCCATCTCATCGCGGTTGTTCGGCCCGATGGCGAGGATGTTCCCACCCAAAGAGCCGATGTCCCTTAGCGGCCCGCCCGTCCAGAGGAAGGCACGCGCGATCTCCTCGGTGGTGTTCGAGCTTCCGCCGACGTGGCCGGCGTCATTCACGCCGAGCGCGACGCTGAAAAACCCACCGAGCGTGGGGAGATCGGTGATTTCGTAAGCGGGGATGTCGCCCGGAGCGGAGCCAGCCATCGATTCTGTGGAGGTGCGGGGCTCCAACGGACTTGCATCCGGTGCGTCGGCACACGCGGTCATTGTGCTCATTACGGTTGTGGCGGCGAGTGCCGTGAGAGCTAGCCGTCTGCTGCGAGCGCGCCCGGTCATAGGACCTTCCTCTGGTGAAGTGGTGGCAGGCGCTTGACGTCACGGGCCGGCGTGTTGCCCGGCGCGGTGTCGTGGCCTACTTTCGGCTCGTGTCGGTTCAGCGGCGTGTTGCCGCACGAGCAGACGCGCGAACCGGGCGCAGAACCCGCCACGTCTGCACCGCGAGCGTCCATGCCCACCGAGCCGCAATACCAGGCGCGACCCCAGGACGAGGACCAGGAGATCGCCGCAGCGCTCGCGGCGCTGCGCGGCGGCGCGCCGGACGCAATGGACCGTCTGCTGCCCTTGGTATACGGCGAGCTTCGCCGCATCGCGCACCGGCAGCTCGGCGCCGAGCGTGGCGGCCACACGCTGTCGACCACCGCCGTCGTCCACGAGGCGTATCTCCGGTTGGCGGGTCAGCGGGATGAAGCCTGGGCCGACCGTGCGCACTTCTTCGCTCTCGCCGCGCGCGTGATGCGCCGCGTGCTCACCGACTACGCGCGCCGTCACCGTGCCGCGCGGCGCGGCGGCCCCGCTGCGGGCCGCGTCGCGCTCGAGGAGGCTGACGCCGCCGGCGTGCTCGTCGCCGCGGAGCGCGCTGCCGAGCTGCTTGCGCTCGACGAGGCGCTCGACCGGCTCGCACGATCCGACGAGCGACTCGCACAGATAGTCGAGTGCCGCGTCTACGGCGGGCTCTCCGCGGCGGAGACCGCGGAAGCGCTCGGCAGCTCCTTGCGTAGCGTCGAGCGCGAATGGGCGCTGGCGAAGGGATGGCTGTACCAGGAACTGCGCGATGCTTAACGGCGACCCACCGGCCTCCGACCTCCCACGAGCCGCGGCCGGCATCGCGACGCCCGACTCCGGCGCGGGTGACGGGTCGGAGCGCTGGCGCGCAGTCCGCGCGATGGTCGACGCCGCGCTCGAGTTGCCTGCCTCGGCGCGCGCCGCGTTTCTCGAGCGCGCCGGCGGAGATGCGGCGGTCCGCGCCGACGCTGCGCGGTGGCTCGCCGCGTGCGAGCGTGCCGAATCCGCGGGCGACTTCCTTGTCCGGCCCGCGGCGGAACGGGCCGCCGCCCTGTTTCCCACCGAGCCGACATCCACGTCGTCGAACGTAGAGGCGGCGACCCTCGGGAGGCTGCGGAACGCGCTGGGCGATGCGTACGAGGTCGAGCGCGAGCTCGGGCGCGGCGGCATGGCTACGGTTTACCTCGCGCGCGACCTGCGCCACCGCCGCCGCGTGGCTGTGAAGGTCGTGCACGCGGAGCTCGCCGCCGGGCTCGGCGCCGGGCGGTTCCTGCGCGAGATCCACCTCACCGCGGAGCTCCAGCACCCACACATCCTGCCACTCTTCGACTCCGGCGAGGCCGACGGGCTCCCCTACTACGTGATGCCCTTCGTCGAGGGGGAGACCCTCCGCGCGCGCCTCGCCCGGGAGAAGGCGCTTCCGCTGGCAGACGTGACGCGGCTCGTCCGCGAGCTCGCCGACACGCTCGGCTACGCGCACGGGCACGGCGTCGTGCACCGCGACCTCAAACCGGAGAACATCCTGCTGTCGGGTGGGCACGCTGTGGTCGCCGACTTCGGTATTGCCAAGGCGCTCGCCGCCGCCACGCAGACCCTCGGGTCGCCTAACGCGAGCCTCACCGCCACCGGTGTAGCGGTCGGCACGCCGGCCTACATGGCGCCCGAGCAAGCGATCGGCGACGCAGCGCTGGATCACCGGGCCGATCTCTACGCGCTCGGTGTCATCGCGTACGAGATGCTCGCCGGCGCACACCCGTTCGCGGGTCGGACAGCGGTGGCGGTTGCCGCGGCACATCTCACCGAGACGCCCGCGCCGTTGACGGAGCGCCGCGCAGACGTGTCGGCAGCGCTTGCGGATGTCGTCATGCGTCTGTTGGCGAAGGACCCAGCCGCGCGATCGCAGAGCGCGGAGGACGTCGTGCGCTCGCTGGACGGCGTCAGCACGGGAGCAGGTTCACCGACACCGCCTAACGTCGCGCGCTCGGCGCGGCGCGTGGGCATCGTGGCGGGCGCGGTCGCTGCCGTCGTCGCCGCGGCGATCGGGCTGTCATGGTTCTCTCGTCACGTACCCACAGCCAATGCCGGGCCGCTTCGGTCGATCGCCGTGTTGCCGTTCGAGAACACGAGCAAGGATACGTCGTTCGATTACCTCGAAGATGGAATCAGCGACCAGCTTCGCGACGCCCTGAACGCGATCCCGGGCCTGACGGTCAAAGCACGTGGCTCATCGCGGCAGCTCAAAGGCCGGGGCGCGGGCGACGTTGGCAAACGCCTCGCCGCCGCCGCGGTGCTGCAAGGCGCGTTGAGTCGATCGAGCGGCCGGCTTCATGTCACGGCGGAGCTCGTGCGCGCCAACGATGACGGCGTGCTGTGGAGCCGGACGTTCGACACGGCGCCCGAGTCGCT
>Ga0136846_1227080_pt1 | contig 11999 bp, 13 predicted proteins | sample HopSoiMetagenom2_FD_96841 | JGI IMG/M metagenome (GOLD analysis project Ga0136846, IMG submission 96841) | Grasslands soil microbial communities from Hopland, California, USA - 2 Assembly 2016 (version 4) | ecosystem: Environmental > Terrestrial > Soil > Grasslands | place: USA: Hopland... | reverse complement strand
TATCAGGTTATCCTTAGGCCTTTGCTGCAAATGCTTTTATGGAAGGAAGTGTGATGATAAAGGTGGTTCCGGTTTCCTTTGATGAATGCACTTTAATGGTACCCTTGTGCATATTAATGATGCGTTGGGCCAGTGGCAGGCCTAACCCAAAACCTCTTATAGGGGAAGCCGTGGCGCTGCGGTAAAAGGGTTGAAAGATATGTTCGGATTCCGCTTCGGTGATAGTATTGCCGTAATTCTTGAACTCTACGATCACGTTGTCGTTTTCAAATAACAGATTGATCATTACATGATGGTCGTACGAAAACTTGCAACCATTGTCTGCGATATTACGTAGTGAACTATACAACAGATCGCCGTTCCCAAATACCAGGAAGGCTTTTTCATCATCGGGAAAATCGCCAAACTCCAGCATTACCTTATACGCTTCACTGTTCTTTTGTACATCGGCAGTTACTTTCAGCAACACTTCGTCTATGCGCACCTCGCTTAATTCAATGCCGCCTTCGGTACCGGTTTTGGCAATCTCCAGCAGGCTCTTGGTAAGCTGTTGCATTTGCTGTACATCTTCATGTACCGAGGTTATCACCTGCTTATATTCTTCATCACTTCTGTTCTTTTGCAGGGTCACTTCCAGTTGGCTCAATATAGAGGTGAGCGGGGTTGATAGTTCATGCGAGGCATTGGAAATAAAACGCCGCTGTACCAGGAAGTACTCCTGCAACCTGTCGAGCAACTCGTTAAAGGTGTTGGCCAACTGGTTTAGTTCATCCTGCGTACTGCCCGCCTGGATATGATGCGAGAGGTTTTGCGACGTAATATGTTTTACATCGTAAATGATCTGCTTAATGGGTTTTACCAGCTGCACCGAAAAAGCGTACCCTACCACCAGCGCAATGGCAATGCCGATGAATAAACAGGTAAGCAGAATGTCACGCAGGTCTTTCAGGCGTTGCCAGCCATCCACATCATATCCCGCAACAACAACCACTATGCGGCTTCGGTTATCGGTATAATGAAAAGCCAGCGCATCGCGTTTGTTGACAGCAAAATATACGTCGTGTTTTACCCTCGCCTGTTTAAGGATCTCTTTATCGGGCAGGATGGAATCTATATCGGCTGCATTGAACCGGTATACAGGCCGGTCGAGGTAATCGAAGATCACCACGCTTTTCTGGTTCAGCGTAAAGGCTGAGGCCGAATCGATGTGGTAAAGAAAGGCGCGGCTGCTGTCGTTATCACCCAGATAAGAGAACAGCTGGCCATCGTTATTGGCCCTTCCTTTCAACCGCTTTTTAAAGGCTTCTATCCGCTGCAGGGAGGTAAAATAATGAACGGAAATACTTAATACCAATAGTATTATAGTAACGAGTAAGGCAAATAACGCGGTTATTTTAAATTTGATTTTCAACCTACGGGTTTTCTTTCAGTATATAGCCCATGCCTACCTGCGTATGTATAAGCCGGGTTTCAAAATCCTTATCCAGCTTTTTACGCAGGAAGTTTACATATACATCAATTACATTGGTCTTGGTATCGAAGTCAATATCCCAAACGTTCAGGGCTATGTCGGCCCGGGACACTACCCGGTTTTTGTTTCGTATCAGGTATTCGAGCAACTGAAATTCCTTGGCGGTAAGTGAAATGGGTTTATCGGCCCGGGTTACTTCCTTACTATCGAGGTTCATGGTTAAATCGGCCACCTTTAAAATATTGCCCGTCGGGATATTGTGATAGATCCTTTTTAAAAGGGCTCTGATGCGCACCAGCAGCTCTTTAAAATCGAATGGCTTTACAATATAATCATCGGCCCCGGCATCAAAGCCTTCGATCTTATCGGCCGTAGTATTGAGGGCCGTAAGCATAACAACCGGAATGCGTTCGCTGTGGCGGCGGATCTCCTTACACAGCTCATACCCGTTTAAACCGGGCAGGTTTATATCCAGGATAATAAGGTCAAACGGATAGGTCTCGAACAATTTCTTCCCAATAAGGCCATCGTAGGCAACTTCTACATGATAACCTTGTTCGCTAAGTCCTTTCTTTAATGACTCTGCTATCTTTTTTTCATCCTCAACCAGTAATATTTTTATTTCTTCCATAGCTATAAATTCATGCACGCAAAATTCACAAATAATAAACTTACCGGGTATGTTAGCTCAATTTAATGAATTAAAAGCAAATTAAAATATGCCCTTCCTACTTCATTAAAGGCAACCAATCTATCATCCGCGTAGTAAAACCATACTCATTATCGAACCAGGCTATCAGCTTTATGTGATTGCCTATAACCGAGGTAAGGGTACCATCGATAACGCATGAATGAGTATTTCCTTTAATATCCAGCGACACCAGGGGGTCTTCGGTATATTCTATAATTCCTTTATAATCGTTTGCAGCGGCTGTTGAAAACAGCTTGTTAATTTCATCACGGGTAGTTTCGGCCTGCAGTTGAATGGTAAAATCGGCCAGGGCGCCATTAGCTACCGGTACCCGGGTTGAAACCGATGCGATCTTCCCTTTCATAGTTGGCAATAAGCGCTCGAGCGATTGTTGCAGGTCAATTTCTACCGGGATGATGGATTCGGCAGCTGCCCGGCCTCGTCTGAACTGTTTGTGCGGGGCATCAACCAGCTCCTGCCTCGAGGTATAAGAATGCAAAATATTACACTGCACCGATTTAATGCCGATGGCATTCAGGATGTACAAAATATGGGTACTGCAGTTGGTCATGCAGCCACCGGGGGAAACAATCGTTTCTTCCCTGCTAAGGGCATGCTGGTTAAACCCGTACACCAGCAGGGGAATATCACTTGAACCAGTAGTAGACAACAATACTTTGCGTGCGCCGGCTTTTATATGCTGTTCGGCGGCAGCGCGGTTACTAAACAGCCCTGAGCATTCCAGCACCACATCTATATCCAGGTCTTTCCAAGGCAGCAAATAAGGATGTTGTTGCTGATACGCTTTTACTGCTTTACCGTTCACTACAAGCGTCTCGGGTTTATGGGTAATATTGCCGGCAAAGGTGCCATACACAGAATCGTACTTTAACAGGTAAGCCAGGTTATCGGTATCCATGATATCGTTTACCGCAACCAGTTCAACTTCGTGGCTATCGATCAGGCGTCTGAACAAAAGGCGGCCAATACGGCCCATACCGTTGATTGCAATTCTCATCATATAGTTTCAAAAATGAGTTGCAAATATAAACCAATAGGCAATAGGCAATTAACAATAGGCAAGCGAAGGCAAAAGGCCCTCCTACGCTAAAGCTTCGGCAACACGCGGACGGCGGGCAAGGGGGGAAGTAACTAACTGAAGTACTTATCCAGATCGCGCAGGGATATGGGTTTTTCCCAGATCCTGGTCACTGGCAGGTCATCCTTGATCTGTGGCGGGTTAAACGCACTTAACAGGTGCAGCTTTATGTTGGGATGGTGCTTAATAATGACTTCCGCCTTTTCCCAACCCAGCCCATCGGGCAGGTTATTATCAAGAAATAATATATCTGGCATAAACTGGTCAACCTGGCTAAGCCCTTCGGTGAGCGTATAGGCAGTGTGTACATCGCAGTTTTTACGGCTAAGGTAGGCCTTAATCAAAAGGCACAGATCCTTCTCATCATCTATAATTAAAACCTTAAGACGCTCCTTTGTCATGTTTTTAGAGCTGATTTTAAATACCCCTGGGGAATTTGTTTCCCATTGATGAAAAATATAAAAAAATCAGGAATCTTTTGTCAGTGGTATAATTTTTTCCTCAAATTCCTGAAACGTAAATGTATGACATCTAACACAAAAATCATTCTAGGCATGCTGGCTGCCGCTGCTGCAGGCGCCGCAATTGGCATTTTACTGGCTCCGGAAAAAGGAAGTGAGTTAAGAAGAAAGATCAAAGATGGCATTGATGAAGTAATGGAAGATGTATCGGAACTACTGGCCCTTGGCAAGGATGAAATGAAAAATATGTATAAAAGTGCACAGCAAGTAGAACACGAAATGGAGAGCTAACACAAGCTGGTTGAATTGATTGTACAGCTTACTTAATGTAGACCGGAGACAAATTAACACCTATGGATGAATTACACACCAAAACAGGCCAGCTGGCTAACCATGTACAGGATATTGCTCAAACTTATTATGATTTAGCCCGTATAAATATAGCACAGGCAGGGGCCAAAACCCTGGCCCGTGCTATTGTTTTCTTTTTAGTATCCGGGCTGGCAATGTGTGTATTACTGTTAGCAGGCATTGGACTTTCCCTGTATTTGGGTAAATTGCTGTACAACACAGCAGCAGGTTATTTTATTGTGGCGGCCTTTTACCTGTTTATTGTAATGTTATTGTACCTGCTGCGCAAAAAGGTAGTATTCCCATTTTTCAGAGACTTTATAGTTAGAAGAATTTATGATAAATCAGATAACGAATTATAAGGAACTGCTGCAGGAGAAAGCCAGGTTACAGACATTACTGGCCGAGCAGGAATTGCAGATAAAAAACGACTGGCATGTAATTAAAGAGGATCTGCGGCCTTTTGCCCATGTGGCAACCACCATACGCAACTTTTTAACCCGCAAAGCTACCCTGTCGGCATTCCAGTTAGGGGTTAATTTATTTGCCGATGGTTTTATTAAAAAGGTATTGCTGGGCAATACAGGCTGGATCACCCGCACCCTGGTGCCCTTCTTTATAAAGAATTACGCATCGCACCTGACCGATGCACCGGAAAAGATCATCCACAAGATCAAAGACCTGTTCAGGAAGAAGAACAAAAAAGAAGAAGAAGTAATAGTTCAGGAAACGGGAATGGATGCAGTTTGAAACCAAAAGCTGCGAATGTTTTCAACAACTTTTAATAAAGCATCAAAACTGATAGGCTTTACTACATAACTATTTGCGCCCAGTTCGTAACAGCGCTTTATTTCAATTTCATTTTTGGTAGTAGTAAAAACAATAATGGGTATTTTTTTAAACACGGGGTGCGCCTTCAATTCCTTCAACACTTCGCGGCCATCTTTTTTGGGCATATTCAGATCGAGCAGAATAAAACCCGGCAGGGCTTTCTCATCTGAATTATTGTGGGTATAATTAGTATCCAGGTAATTCAACACTTCAATCCCGTTCTCTACAAAGTCAATTTTTTCCGGATAACCTATTTCGGAAAAGGCAGTTTGCAGCAGGTACCTGTCGTCGGCGTCATCTTCGGCAATGAGTATCGGTTGGTTCATAATATCCTTCCTTCTCTTTATATCCTTTCAAAAATAAGTATTAGTTAAAAGCGATATCCTTAAAATTTCCTTAAGAAGACATTCAAGGTAAAACAAAAAGTCCGGAAGAAGATACAATTGGCTTGCAACTTTCTCCCGGACTTAAATATTCCCGACTTACCCTTACTATTTTTCCCACTAGTCAACCCGGCGAAAACCACCAGCAATGATTGAGATCAGGAACAGTACGATAAATATGAAAAACAGGATCTTGGCAATTCCAGCAGCGCCTGCAGCTATTCCGGTAAAACCAAAAAGAGCCGCGATTAATGCTACCACCAGAAATATGATTGTCCAACGTAACATAGTGATAGTTTTTTAGGTGAAAAAATATGTTTAACTATATGTTAACCGGTTTTATTCCTGTTGTATGTTATCTTACAACCACACCGGCAATTACATAGTATAATTTGTAAAAATCATACCGCCGGCCTTTCTTCTATACCTTTCCTTATTGATCAAGTGACTCCATGCCCCTGTTCAGGTAAAAAATTACTGTCGTGTAGACAACCTTCCACATTATTATTTCAATTTCCAATATGATGCTTTCAGGCACAGGCTTTACAATATTGAAGTAGAGCTGCGTCTTTGGTAGTCGTTGTAAAATGAACAATTAATAGTGAGTTGCGTTATTAATAATATTTAAATCACAGGGTATGAAGAACAGCTATATAATGCACATTGACGAACAAACCACACAGGGGATCCCACTGGAAGATATCAGTTTCTTATCATCATTTAAGGCAAACCTGTTGGAAGACACGCTGGAAGAAATTGCCGCAGTAGAAGTAACATTGTCAAATCCGGGTGGAAATGAGGTGGCTGCGCTGATCAGGATCGCCGCACAAAACGGTGAGTATACAGGGTATAGTGTTGCCATTCGCTGGGAAACAGCCATTGCCAAAGCCTTTGAAAGCATCCGATACCATATTGACCTTATTGCTAACTCTCCGGTAAAGGAAAATATAAATTAAACAGGGCGCCCTTATCCGGCTGGGAAGTGGCCACCACATATCCGCTATGATTGGTCATTACCCGCTCTACAATAGCCAACCCAATGCCCTTGCCTTCGTATTCAGCCGTGCTGTGCAGCCGTTGAAATATCAAAAATATTTTCTGAGTGAATTCACTGCTGAAACCTATACCATTATCCTGTACACTAATGCGGATGAATTGTTTTTTTACCAGTTTATTATCAATGTGGCTCAGCTCTTCGCCAGTTGTTTGCACACATTGAATAGTAACTACGGGAGGTATGCCTGGTTTTGAAAACTTGATGGCGTTGTCGATAAGCGCCCTGAACATCAGGTACAACTGTTTTTCAAACCCGGTTATCTGCGGCATTTGCCCTATGTGAATGATGGCTCCCTTTTGCTCAATGTCCTGCTTCAGGAACTCACATACCGATTGCAATAATCTATCAGCATCCACTTCATTTAATGATTCTCCCCCACGCACCAGGTTGGCAAAATTCATCAGGTCTTCGATCAATCCCTGCATACGGCGGGCTGAATAATCAATCCGCGACAGGATCATTTGCCCTTCTTCATTTAACTGATCCCGGTACTTCCATAGCAACCGGTCGCTGAAAGTTCTAATGCGCCGCAGCGGTTCCTGCAGATCGTGAGAAGTGGCAAAAGCGATCTGTTCCAATTCTACATTATACGCATTTACCTCCATCATTTTCTGCTCCAGTTGCTTTTGGTAATCCGAGCGCTGCCGGTATTCTTTCAATATTACCAGGAAGGAAATAAAAATGATGGTAGCGGCAAACAGGAAAATGGCGGTGAAATAACGCGGCATTACCTGTTCATACCTGTTCACCGAGCTGCGTTTTACCAGTTTGGTTTCTTCACCCTGTATTTCCTTAAATACATCGCGCAGGCTATCCATATTCATCTTGGTCTCCATCAGGCTTATGCGCGATTTCAGGTAAACGCTGTGCTGAAAGTGATCGATGAGGTTATTCATCAGCAATCCCGCCTTATTCAGCAATTGCTGCTGATGATTGTTGTCGGCGGTAAGCCGTTTTAATGAATCATATCCCGGTTTAATATCATCGCGAATACGTAAATATGGTTGTAAAAAAGCGCTGTCGTTGGTTAGCAGATAACCGCGCTGGCCTGTTTCAGCTTCCTTGATAAAATTCTCAAGCTCACTTGTTTTCAGAATTACTTTGTAAGCATGTTCAATGCGCCGGTTCTGCACATTTGACTGTACATAGCTATTATACAGCAGGTAAGAAAGCGATAAGGTGATAACAAGCGACAAAACGAACGCTGTTATAATAAAAAATAGTCTTCTTTTCATAAGTATCAATTCTACAAATCGGGGATAAATTTCTACACCACCCCCACAGCACAAATACTAACTGCAACATAGTAAAAAAACGCATCAAGGACAACATCCTAAAAATCAATAATATAAAAAATAGTATCCTAATAAAGAAAAAGTGGAAAGCATCTTGAAGGTAATAAAGAAAAATGAACCCGTATGTTACAGCAGAACCTTGTGCAGAAGCAGGAAACCAAAATTTTACCGCAGCAGATACAATTACTGAATTTATTTCACCTAAATACACTGGAATTAGAACATAGGATTGAACAGGAACTGGAAGACAATCCTTTTTTGGAGAAGAAGGAAGATGAAGAGGATGCTACCGGCGACAAGAGCACCAAAGAGCAGGTGCAGGACTTCCAGGACTGGGAGGAGTTTGGTTACGACGATATTCCAGACTACAAGATGGAATACAGCAACTATCTGCCTGACGAAGAAAAAACCTTCAGCCCCATGAAGGCGGCGGTAGACTTCCGGGAAGACCTGAAAAAGCAATACCGCCTTTGCTGCAATGATGCCGAAGAAACATTACTGGCCGATTACCTCATTGACTGCCTGAGCGATAGCGGCCTGCTGGAAATACCACTGGATAAAGTAGCCGAAGAATATTCTTTTGCCAATAAAACCTGGCTGGAAGGGGAAGATTTTGAGAAGATCCTGAACAATGTTCAGAAACTGGACCCCATAGGTATTGGCGCCCGTAGCATTTGCGAATGCCTGCTGTTGCAATTAAAAGCCATGAATGGCAAACGGCCCGACGTACAAAAATCCATTTGCCTGTTGCAGGACCACTACCAGGACCTGCGTAACCGCAATATGGACAAGATCATGGAATGCCTGCAACTGGAGGAAGATGAATTAAAGATCATCCTGGAGCTGGTAAGCTCGTTAAAAATGAAACCGGTTGCCGAAGTGCAGGAAGGCAGCACCCCCAATGCCCACATTATCCCAGATTTTTTAATAGTACAGGAAGGCGATTACCTGGAAGTTTCGCTGTACAACCAGCGTTCTTCTTCGCTTTTTATCAGCCGCGAGTGGAAAGAAATAGTGGCAGACAGCCAAAAAGGCAAGAAAGACGCAGCTGCGGCACAATATTTAAAGAACAAGTATCAGTCCGCCCAATGGTTCGTAAGCGCCATCAGACAGCGTGAAGGCACCATGTTGCGGATAATGAAAGCCATCGTGAATATGCAGTATGACTATTTTCGCGAGGGTGACATAAAACTGCTTAAACCAATGATCCTTAAAAATATTGCCGATAAAACCGGCGTAGATATTTCAACCGTATCACGTATTACCTGTAATAAGTACGTTGATACGCCTTTTGGCATGATCTTGCTGAAAGACCTGTTTACCGAAGGCATCATCAATGAAAAGGGTGAAGCCATCAGTAACCGGGTTATTCAGGTAGCGATAGAAGACGCAATTGAAAAAGAAGACAAGAAAAACCCATACACCGATCAGCAGCTGGTAGCTATCTTAGCGCAAAAAGGATTCTCTATTGCGAGAAGAACTGTTGCCAAATACCGTGAAATTTTACAGATACCGGTTGCGCAAATGCGGTCGATATGGGCTTAGCAGCGGCATTGTTAAAAAATACTAAATTTTACACGCTCAAATCAGGTTATTCCAGAAACAATCCATCATAAACTCACAGTAAAAAAGTAAATTTGAAAATGCCGAAAATTCTTGTAATTGACGATGACAGGGATATTTGCCTGTTATTAAAACGCTTCCTTACCAAACACAACTATGAAGTTGCGGAAGTGTACGCCGGTAAAAAGGCATTGGAACTGATGAATTCATTCACGCCCGACCTGGTTTTATGCGACTTCAGGCTGGATGACATGGATGGCACTACTTTACTCGTGAAAATAAAAGAACAACTGCCTGAAGTTCCGGTTATCATCATGACAGGCTACAGCGATATTAAAGTGGCTGTAGAAGTAATGAAACTGGGGGCATACGACTATATCGGCAAACCACTGTTCCCCGACGAAATACTGGTAACTATAAAAAAAGCGTTGCAGCCGCAGCCTGCTGTTACCACGCAGGCTACCACTACTACCACCACCACAGCCCAGGCAGCGCCTGCCTATACAGCACCTTCCATTACCAGTAGCGATGGTGATGGCCTGTCTGAGCGGGAGAAGAAACAACAGGTAATTGTTTCCGGTGATTATATTTTCGGGGATAGCGAACCTTTTAAAAAGATCCTCAAGCAAATAGACCTGGTAGCACCTACCAACTACAGCATTATCATCTATGGCGAAAGCGGCAGTGGTAAAGAAGCCATTGCGCAGGAAATACATAAACGCAGCCGCCGTAAAGCAATGCCGTTTATAGCCATCGATTGCGGCGCCATGTCGAAAGAACTGGCCGGCAGTGAATTGTTCGGTCATGAAAAAGGCTCTTTTACCGGCGCCCTGAACCAGAAAACAGGCAGTCTTGAACTGGCCAATGGCGGCACCGTTTTCCTTGATGAAATTGGTAACTTATCATACGACATCCAGGTTTCGTTATTACGCGTAGTGCAGGAAAGAAAAATGCGGCGTGTTGGCGGCACCAAGGATATCGACCTCGACATTCGCATCATTGTGGCCAGCAATGAAAAGCTGTGGGATTTTGCCCGTAAGGGAAAGTTCCGCGAAGACCTGTACCACCGCTTTAATGAATTCAGCATTGTAGTGCCCCCATTGCGTGATCGCAAGGAAGACATTATGGTATTTGCCCGCCATTTCTTACACCAAACCAATAAAGAGTTGGAGAAGAGTGTAAAAGGGTTTAGTAAAGAAGTGGAAGATATTTTTAAAAGCTATATCTGGTATGGTAACCTGCGTGAATTGAAGAACGTGATCAAGCGGGCTACCCTGCTGGCAGAAGGCCCTTTTGTGGAAGCACACACGCTGCCTTTTGAGATCAGTAACTTTACCCGGTTACAGTTTGACGAAGCACCAGAAACTTCTTCATATAGTATACAATCAGAACCCAGACAGGTTATAACAACCCCACCTATTCCTTCACCTATAAGCGAAGCGGAAATACCCCGGCCTCATCCGCATCATTCACACAGTGAACTATCCCTGAAAAACGCAAGCATCGATGCAGAATACGAGACGATCATTGAAGCATTGAAGAAATCAAACTTTAACAAAAGCAAGGCAGCGAAATTATTGAACATCGACCGTAAAACACTGTACAACAAAATGAAACAGTATCAGGAGTTCAACAACCAATAGCACGGTTGATGACATTATGAATGAGAATGAATATTTTCATATAAGTCCATGCTTTGATGGAACAATTAATAAATCAGGAGATTAACCCTCTGAAACTTTTGTTTCAATCCAATAGCGATAATGATGGGCTTCCGGATAAGATTACTGATTTTTTTCCGGCTATTGTATACATCCATGATGCCAATACCGGGAAATTAAAGTACATCAATCGAAAAATAACCGACCTGCTTGGTTATTCACTGGGGGATGTACTTGCCTGGGGAAACGACCTGATGCGTATTGTGCATAAAGACGACCAGGATAATGTAAACAGGGAGCTGCAACATTTTTATACGTTACAGGATAACGAGAGTTACAGTTATAATGCGCGTTTAACGGATAAATCCGGCACATGGAAGCATTTCCGCACCATGGGTACGGTGCTTAACCGTGATGCCAGGGGGCGGGCTGCGTCTGTATTGTTCATTGCGCAGGACATTACCAGTGAATTTGAAAACCAGCTGAACCTGGAAGAAAAGATCAGGGACCTCGACCGCTCCAATAAAGAACTGGAAGAGTTTGCCTATGTGGCCTCGCATGACATGAATGAACCACTGCGCAAGATCACCACATTCATTGAACGGCTTGAAAACAAATACAAAGGGGAACTGGGCGTAGATGGCAAATTATATCTTGCCCGTATTTCTGCTTCGGTTGAAAATATGCGGCACCTCATTGATACCCTGCTGGAGTTCAGCCGCACCGCCCGCAGCCACCAGCCTTTTGTAACCGTTGACCTGAACGATATTGTAAAAGATGTGCAGGCCGACCTGGAGTTGAAGATCGAAGAAACAGCTACCATCCTTCATATTGAAGTATTGCCGGCCATAGAAGCCATTCCTTCACAAATGAAACAGTTGTTCGATAACCTGTTGAACAATTCCATCAAATTCAAGAAAGCCGGTGTGTCGCCGGTTATCACCATTAGTTGTTTGCAGCTAACGCGCCGGCAGAAAGAACAGCATCACCTCGATGCGGGTAATACCTGGTTCAGGATCGATTTCGCCGATAACGGAATTGGGTTTGAACCGGAATACAATGAACGGATCTTCCAGATCTTTCAGCGGTTACATGGCAAATCGGAATTCCCCGGTTCAGGCATCGGGCTGGCCATC
>Ga0136846_1224871_pt1 | contig 12001 bp, 13 predicted proteins | sample HopSoiMetagenom2_FD_96841 | JGI IMG/M metagenome (GOLD analysis project Ga0136846, IMG submission 96841) | Grasslands soil microbial communities from Hopland, California, USA - 2 Assembly 2016 (version 4) | ecosystem: Environmental > Terrestrial > Soil > Grasslands | place: USA: Hopland... | reverse complement strand
GTGTCGCGATCGCGCACGTTCCGCAGTGCCTGCTTCAGATCGGACTTGCGCCCGAGATAGCGAGACCGGAGCTCGCCGACCTCGGCCGGAGTCGCGGCGCGCCCGAGCGCGGCGAGAGCCTCGTCCTGGAGCGCCGCCGCGTCCACGGCGGCGACTGTAGCCGCTTCGGAATCCTCAGGTTTCACGTCGATCGAACCTCCTCGGGAGCTGCAGGGCACGGGCAGAGGCAGCGCCCCGGTCGCAGCGGAGGTCGGCGCGAAGTCGCGTCAGCGCCGGTCCCCGGCGAACCGGGGCCCGGTAAACAGGAACGCGTGACGGATCGCGACCACGCCGCAACGATAGCCACGCGCCGGCGCCTCCGCCATGGCCGTTCCAGCCACGGCCCGGGTCTGACCCCGGCCGTGTCGGTTCCGGCCGTGGAGGCAGGATCGTTTTCAACGCGGATCGCCGCAGCCGGTGCGGCCGCTGTCGGTTCCGGCCACGGCCTGGGTCTGACCCCGGACCTGGCGGTTCGGGACGCGAGAATGGGAACGAGAGCGTGACGATGCTTCCACAGACGAGCCCGTACGACGCGATCGCGGAGCTCTACGACCCCTGGAGCGTCTCGGTCGTCGAGGACGTCGCGTTTTACCTCGACGAGGCGCGGCGGACCGGTGGGCCCGTCGTCGACCTCGGCGTCGGCACGGGACGCATCGCGATTCCGATCGCCGCCGACGGGATCCCCGTCGTCGGCGTCGACTCCTCGCAGGGGATGCTCGACGTCTGCGCACGGCGCGCCGCGCGCGCCGGCGTGGAGCTCGACCTCCGCGTCGGGGATCTGCGCCGCCCGCCGGTCGAGGAGCGCGTCCCGCTCGTGATCTGTCCCTTCCGCTCGTACCTGCACCTGCAGAACGACGACGAGCGCCGCGACGCCCTTCGCGCCGCACGCGACCTGTTGCTCCCCGGCGGCCGCTTCGCCTTCGACGTCTTCGCGCCGGCCGACGACGACATCGCGGCAACCCACGACCGCTGGCTCGAGCGCGAGCCCGGCATCTGGGAACGGGCGCGCTGGGACACCGACCGACGGACGCTGACGCTGTCCGTTCGCGGCGCGTCCGGTGAGACGACGATGACGCTCGCGTGGCTCGAAGAGCCCGAATGGCGACGGCTGCTCGACGAATGCGGTTTCGTCGTCGAGGCGACGTACGGCTGGTTCGACCGGCGCCGATACCGCGATGACGAGGACATCGTCTTCGTGGCTCGACGCTCGGAGTGACGACGCGTCAGCCGGCCGGCCCGCGCGTCGCTTCGTAGAGCGCGATCGCGCCCGCGGCAGCGACGTTCAGCGACTCCGCGCCGCGCGCGAGCGGGATCGTCGCGGCTGCATTGCACCGGTCGAGGAGCTCCGCCGGAACGCCTTCGCGCTCCGCGCCGAGGACGAACGTCCCGGCGCCGAGCGGCTCGAGGTCCGCCCCGCCACGCGCGACGAGCGCGACCCACGGCCGCGGCGCGTCGTCGAACGCGATCAACGGGACGCGGAAGAGCGCCCCCATCGAGGCGCGCACCGCCTTCGGCGCTGTCGGGTCGGCGCAGCCCGCGGACAACGCGACGAACGATGGGCCGAGTGCATCCGCCGTCCGCACGAGGGTGCCGACGTTGCCGGGATCTGCAACACGCCACAACGCGAGGCCACGCGCGGGCAGCGCGCCGCGGCTCCCGAGATCCGCGCGCCGGTAGACGCCGATCACGCGAGGCGGATGACCGAGCGTCGACACTTCGGCCAGCAACCGCTCGTCGACGTCCTCCCCGGCGACCAGCAGCTCGACAGGTGCGACGCCCGCCGCGCGCGCGGCCTCGACGAGGTCTTCCCCCTCGCAAACGAACAGGCCGCTGCGGTCGCGTTCTCGCCGCGAGTGCAGCTTCCGGACGAGCTTCAGCTTCTCGTTGTCACGGGAGGTAATCAAGCCACTCACCGTGATAGCCCATGTACGCGAGGACACGCGGCTCCCGATCCGGCCACAGCGCGACCTCGAGGGCATAGCCGTGCCGCTCGCCGCGGTCTTCATCGTGACGCTGTGTCGAGATCCAGCCGAGCGGCGCATCACGTGACGCCGCCGTCAGTGCGGCACGCAGGTCCGCGTAGCGCTCACGGGGCAGGTACTGCGTCGACGCGGTCTGAAAGACGACCGTGAGCGCGTCGTCGTCGCGATCCGCAAGCACACGGGGAAGCACCTCGACGTAGTCGCCGCGGACCAGCTCCGGCGGATGCGCCTGCGCGACCGCAACCGCGCGAGCCAGCTGCTCGAGGCGCGCGCGTTGGTCCGCCCAGACGAACGCGGTGAGCGTCAGGACACCGTGCTCGCTGGCCACGTCGATCGGATTGAGGTCGATGCCCCGGCGCCGGCCGACCACGAGCGACCCCGCGAGCACGTCGCGCGGAACCGACGTCCGTTCCTCGTTCGCGAGGACCACCCCTGACGAAGGATCGCCCCAGGCGCCGTTGACGTAGCGGTACGCGTAGCGGTCGAAGACGAGGTTGAGCCCGGCGCTCGGCCCCAGCTCGAGCAGGTCGAGCCGCTTCCCCGACCAGCGCGCAAGCGCGAGGAACGCCGGCAACAGCGCGAAGCAGCGACCGACCTCGTTCGTCTGGACGTCCTGTTCGGCGACGAACCGCGTCAGCCGGTCGCGCTGGTCGACGAGGACGTCGTGCGGCGACGTCCACGGGTCGATCCCGTCGGCGAGCGCGAGAAAGTGCAGGCCGCCGAGGAGTCGGATCGGCGCATCCCACCGGGCCTCACCGACGATCGGCTCGACCGCCTCGTCGGCCGCGAGCCGGCGGCAGACGTCGGCATACAGCGGCGAGCCGCTGCGCTCGCACGCCTCCGCCTGACGCAGGAAGGCTTCTTCGAGCTTGGGGTTCAGGCGGTTTCGAGCGCCGACTTCGCCTGCTCGGCGATCGCGCCGAATGCCTGCGGGTCGCTCACTGCAAGCTCCGCGAGGACCTTTCGATCGAGCTCGATGTCGGCCTTCTTCAGCCCTGCGATCAACTGGTTGTACGAGAGGCCGTTGGCGCGCGCGCCCGCGTTGATCCGCATGATCCAGAGCCGCCGGAAGGTCCGCTTCTTCGCCTTGCGGTCGCGGTACGCGTATGTGAGGGAGTGCTCGACCTGCTCCTTCGCATAACGGTACGAGGACTTCTTGAGCCCCCAGTAGCCCTTCGCCTGGGCGAGGACCTTACGCCGCTTCTTCCGTGCGTGAACCGATCGTTTGACGCGCGGCATCAGCGCCGCCCCCCGAGCATCTTCCTGAGGGTGTTCCGGTCGCTAGGCGCGACCGGCCGGTCCTGCCGCACGCGCTTCCGTTTCCCCGGCTTCCTCTTCACCAGGTGACCCGGAGGCGACGTCCGGTTGTCGCGCCGGCGCAAGATCGTTCCCGCCCCGGTCACCTTGAACCGCTTCTTCACTCCGCTGTGGGATTTCGTTTTCGGCATCTCGTTTGACTCCTGCGTTCTTCGTCGGTCCCAGGACCATCACCATGTTCCGGCCATCCTGCAGCGGCGGCGACTCGACCTGGGCGATCTCCTTCAACTCGTCGGCGAGCCGCATCAGCAGGTCGCGCCCGCGCTCCGGATGCGTCTGCTCACGCCCGCGGAACATGATCGTCACCTTGACCTTCGCGCGCTGGTTGAGGAAGCGCTCGACGTGGCCCTTCTTGGTGTTGTAGTCGTGGATCCCGATCTTCGGCCTGAGCTTGATCTCCTTGACGTTGATCTGCGTCTGGTGCTTGCGGGCGAGCTTGGCCTTCTGCTCCTGCTCGTAGCGGTGTTTCCCGTAGTCCATCACCTTCGCGACGGGAGGATCCGCCTGTGCGGCGACCTCGACCAGGTCGAGGTTCTTCGAGAACGCGTACTCGAGGGCGTCGCGTGTGGACTTGATTCCGAGCTGCTCACCGCCCTCTCCGATCAGCCTGACCTGTTGCGCGCGGATCGCGTCGTTGACGCGGTCCTGCGGCGGGGGCGGCAGACGGTCCGGGCCGGGTCGTCGTCTCGGCCTCAAAGAGCAATCACCAAGCTAGCGTCGATCCTTTCTGTCGAATGAAAAAGCCGCTGCAAGCAGCGGCCCAAGCCCCTCGTCTTCGCGACTCGGTTGAACCTCCGGGAACCGTGGCTCGGGAGGTGAGGAACGTGGGCGCTCCTGCTTTGCAGGCCTACAGCGTAGCAAGCTCCGATCTGAGCGCAGCGAGGCCCAGGGTCGCCTGCTCCCCGCCGCGCTTCCGCACGGCCAGCGCCTCGTCCGACTCCTTGTCGCCGAAGACGATCACGTACGGGATCTTCTCGAGCTCCGCGTCGCGGATCCGCCTGCCGACCGTCTCGTCGCGCTCGTCGACCTCGACCCGGTAGACGGCGAGCTCCTGCTGGAGCCGACGTGCCGCGCCGCGATGGTCCTCGCCGACGGGGATCACGCGCAGCTGCACCGGCGCCAGCCAGAAGGGGAAGGCGCCGCCGTAGTGCTCGATCAGGATGCCGACGAATCGCTCGAGCGAGCCGAAGAGCGCGCGATGGATCAGGTACGGCGTGTGCTCCTTGTTGTCCGCGCCCATGTACGTGCAGCCGAGTCGCTTGGGCTGCTGGCTGTCGAGTTGGATCGTCCCCATCTGCCACGGCCGCCCCAACGCGTCGTCCATGAAGAAGTCGATCTTCGGCCCGTAGAACGCGCCTTCCCCCTCGGCCACGCGGTACGGGACGCCCATCCGGTCGATCGCCGTCCGCAGGACGCCCTCGGTGAAGTCCCACTCCTCCTCGGTGCCGAGCTTGTTGTCCGGCCGTGTCGCGAGCTCGGCGTGAGCGAGCTCGCGCACGTCGAAGCGGTCATAGAGGAATTCCAGGTACGCGAACATCTCGTCGATCTCGGCCTGGATGTGCTCCTCGGTACAGAAGACGTGCGCGTCGTCCTGGCTGAACTGACGTGCCCGCGTCAGCCCCTGCATCGAGCCGGCGGGCTCGTCGCGATGCAAGACCGCCGCCTCGGCGTACCGAACCGGAAGCTCGCGGTAGCTGCGCAGGCGTGCGTTGAAGAGCAGCATGTGACCGGGACAGTTCATCGGCTTCAGGCCGTACAGCGATTCGCCGTACTGGATCCGGAACATGTTGTCGCCGTACTTCTCCCAGTGGCCGCTTCGCTTCCAGAGCTCGACGTCCCACATCAGCGGCGTCTTCACCTCCTGGTAGCCGCGCTTCGCGTTCTCCTGCCGGCGGAGGTCCTCGAGCGCGTTCCAGACGACCATCCCCTTCGGGTGCCACAGCGCGGCGCCCGGCGAGACCTCTTCGAAATGGAACAGGTCGAGCTGCGGGCCGAGACGCCGGTGGTCGCGCCGCCGCGCATCCTCGAGGCGCACCAGGTACGCGTCGAGGTCGGCCTTGGAGTAGAAGGCCGTGCCGTAGATGCGCGTCAGCTGCGTGTTGTGCTCGTCGCCGCGCCAGTACGCGCCGGCGATCCCGGTCAACTTCAGCGCCTTGATCGGACGCGAGTTCTGCAGGTGCGGCCCACGGCAAAGGTCGGTGAACTCACCCTGCGTATAGACCGAGATCGGCCCTTCAGCCGTGTCGACGAGCTCCACCTTGTACGACTCACCCTCGTCGGCGAACCGCCGACGCGCCTCGTCCGCCGAGATCTCCTGCCGCGCCCACTCGCGTCCCTCATCGAGCTCGCGCATGACCTCGGCCTCGATCGCCGGCAGGTCGTCCTCGCGGATCGGCGCCGGAAACTCGAAGTCGTAGTAGAAGCCGTTCTCGATCGGCGGCCCGATCGCGATCTTCACGCCGGGATACAGGCGGCGCACCGCTTCCGCGAGAAGGTGCGCCGACGAGTGGCGCAACACGGCGAGCGCATCGGGATCGTGCTTGTCGCGCGTCGTCAGGATCTGGATCGGCTGACCGTCCTCGAGCGGGAGTCGGACGTCCTGAACGCGCCCATTCGTCCGCACGAGCACCGCTTCGTCGGCGAGCTTCGGCCCGATCGCGCGCGCCGCGTCGAGCCCCGTCGCGCCCTCGGGAAGTTCGAGTTCCGACTTGTCGGGAAGGACGACCTTCATGAGCGAACAGGATACGGCCCACCCGCGCGAGGACGACCGCAACGACGAGATCGACGAGTCGCCCGTTCCGGACCCGACGACGAAGGACACGGGCACCGGCGACGATCCCGAAGCGGACTAGCTCTTCAGTCGCGGAACTCCATCAGCAGCCACGTCGCCGAATGGTCGTCGTCCGGCTCGCGTTCGCCGACGGCGACGAACCCGGCGCGGCCCCACGCCCGAACCGCCTGGTCGTTCCACGTGTACGGGTCGACCGTGACACGTTCCCAACGCCGCTCGTCGCGCAGGTGACGCGCGACGGCGCGCGCGGCGTCCGGCCCGAAACCGCGCCCGCGCGCGGACGGGATCAGGAACATGTCGATGCCGCCGCTGCGACCGTCGTCGGTCCACACCTGGAGATAGCCGACGTCGGCGCCGTCGGCCCGCACGATGTACGCCTCGACATCGCTACGCCGCAACCGCTCGAGCATCTCCTCCCGCGTGAACGTCTCGCCGTCCCAGTAGCGCGCGACATCGCGATCGCGATGCCAGCGAACGAGGAGATCCGCGTCCGCGTCGGTGGCCGGCCGGACTTCGGTCAACGCGCCGCGAGTGCTCATTCCGCGGCCGCATCGCGCAGACGTTTCGGCGCGCGCAACCAGTAGCTCTCGCGGAGCCATTCGAGCCCCGCGTCAAGCGATTCGTCGTCACTGATCCGTGCGGTGATCCACCCGTATCGACCGACGTAACTCGCGCGCCTGACGTGCGGCAATTGCAGTGCGAGCTCGCGTTCCTCGTCCGTCACCTTGACCGTCAATTCGCATTCACCGTCGCGATCCGTCATCATCGCGAACAGTTTGTTGTCGGCGACCTTGAAGACGGGGAAACCCCACGGCGCATCTTCATACGTGGCGGGCAACGACAACGCGAGTGCGCGAATGCGGTCCGAATACGACGTCATGGTCTGCGCACATGTCGTTTCGACGTGCACATTGCGGGGAACTGTCGCGACGTACGTCGACAAGGAGGATGCATGGGTCAGAGTATCCGCGACATCATGACGTCGAATCCTTCGACGATTGAACCGGACAATTCGATCGTCGAAGCGGCTCGAATCATGAAGCAGCAGGACGCAGGGGTTGTCCCTGTTACAGAGAACGGACGCCTGACCGGCATGGTCACCGACCGCGACATAGCGATCCGCGTCGTTGCGGAAGGAAAGGACCCGCAGTCGACCACCGTCCGCGAGGTCGCGTCGACCGACCTCGTGACCGTCGATCCTCAGCAGGATCTCGACGAAGCGCTGCGCCTGATGGCGCAGCACCAGGTTCGTCGCCTGCCGGTGGTCGAGGAGGACGGACGGCTGGTGGGCGTCGTGGCGCAAGCCGACGTCGCCCGCGAAGGGGACGACACGAAGACCGGCCAGGTCGTACAGGAGATCTCCGACTAGGAGGGTTGCATGGAGAGTTACCCATTCAGCACGACCGCCGACGACTCGTCCACCGAGCAGCAGAGCACCGCTGCCGGCGAGCAGACGTCGGAGGGTTTGCAAGAGATCGAGGAGGGCGTGGAGAAGGTCCGCGCTGCGCGGTCCGGAGGGACTCGCAGACGAACCGGAACCACGCGCCGCTCGACCGGTTCCACCACATCGCGGTCGCGCAGCACGTCGTCCGGCAGCTCGAGAAGCTCGTCCGGCGGGACGCGACGGCGGAGCACAGGCACCCGCAGCACCGGCACGCGCAGCACGGGCACCCGCAGCACCGGCACGCGCAGCACCGGCACGCGGAGCCGCAGCACGGGTACCCGCAGCACCGGCACGCGGAGCACCGGAACGCGGAGCCGCACCACGGGCACCCGCAGCACCGGCACGCGCAGCACGGGGACGCGGAGCCGCAGCACGGGCACCCGCAGCACGGGAACGCGGAGCCGGAGCACCGGAACCCGCACCACCGGCACGCGCAGCACGACGCGCCGTTCGCCCTCTAGAGCAGCATCGGCGAAGGGTGGCCGCGCAGGCTCGACTGCATCCAAGCGGGCAGCCGGCCGCGCCGGCGGGCGCGCAACGGCGCGCAAGCGGACCACCGGGACGACGTCGCGGAGCCGCAGCACGACCGGGACGCGGAGCCGCAGCACAGGCACGCGCCGGAGCACCGGGACGCGGAGCACCGGTACGCGGGCACGCAGCACGGGTACGCGAGCACGCAGCACCGGCACGCGGAGCACCGGCACGCGGAGCACCGGCACGCGGGCTCGCAGCACGGGTACGCGGAGCACCGGTACACGGGGCCGCAGCACGACGTCGCGGGCCCGCAGCACCTCGTCGAACGGTCGCCGCACGAGCTCGCGCAGCGGCAGCACCTCGTCCAACGGTCGCCGCACGAGCTCGCGCAGCCGTTCGACCGGGACCCGCTCGAGTAGCGGGACGAAGACCGGTGGTCGCATGACGGTCCGTGCCGCCGGCAGCCGCGGCGGCAGGGCGTCCAGCCGGAGCACGAGCGGGACGTCGCGAAGCCGTTCGACGACCTCGCGGAGCCGCAGCACGAGCTCGCGCGGTCGCAGCACGGGCGGACGCCGCAGCACGACGCGGCGCAGCAGCTCGAGCTAGAGCAGCGTCATCCTGAACGCCGGAAGGCCCCGCGCGAGCGGGGCCTTCCTTTTCTCAGCGAATGCCGGTGTCGATCGAGAAGCGGACGGTGCGCATGCGTCCGGCGAGGACGCGGACATGCGCCGGCGTGATCGTACGGCCGAGGCGCGAAGGCGGCGCGACACGCACGCTGTAGACGCCCGCTGCGAGCTGGACGCGGTAGGTCCCGCGCTCGGTCGTTTTCGTGCGAGCGACCTCCGTGCCGTTCTGCGCGAAGACGATCGTCACGCGCGCGGCCGGCTCCTCGCACGGGTCATCGACGCGACAGACCGGCATCGTCGGGCCGCGGGTGACGGTGCCACGCAGGCCGGTGGCTGTGGCCGCGTCCGAGCGCGCGACGACCGCAGCAGCGGCGCAGGCGAGCGCGATTGCGACGAGGCTCCGCACGCGGGGAATAGTAGCTCCCGCTCTCAACGGTGACACCCTCCGGTCTGACGCCTTTCGCCGTGCGCACGACGTGCCCACAGGACCGTAAAAAAGGGTCAGGCCCGGAGGGCCTGACCCTTTCTACGACTGTCCTTCGACGCCGTGTTAGGGCGTGACCTGCGAGATGCGCGTCGACCAGTTGCCGAGCGCGCCGCGCGTGTTGCTGCACGTTCCGAACGGCGTTGCGAGGTACTGCGTCAGCGTGCAGGTCTGGGCGATGTACTCGGACGCGAGCCAGATGCTCTTGCCGTCCACGACCGCGGCACCGTAGTCGCCCCAGCGCGGCCGCGCCGATGAGCGCGTGCCCCGGAACGCCTGGTAGCCGCTGAACCCATCCTGCGGCCCTGCACCGGCGGCGGCGACATGGATGTCACCGGCGCCGAGGTTCGCGTCGAGCCCCGCGTATCCGGCACTCGGGAAGTCGTTCGGGCCGACGATCGTGAAGCCCATGACCCCCCGACCGCTCGGCGTGACGGCAACCGACGGGTAGGTGTAGTTGACGCTGTCACCGGCGACGATGCCCTGCTTCGCGAGCGAGGCGGCAACGCCGCCCGCCGTCGCCGACGGCTTCAGTACGAACCAGCCGATACCGGCCAGCGGGCCGGTGCCGGTGTCGACGGCCGTCCCGAGCGCGCCCCACAGCTTCCCGTTCGCATAGGCGACCCCGGTGAAGCGCGAGTCGTTCGAGTCGAGCCTGCTCATGACCTCCGTCCCGTGCGGGACGCCGCCCGTCGCCGCGTAGCAGCCGGAAACGGTGTTCAGGCACTCCATCAACGGAAGCGAGCCCGGCTTCTGCGCCGAGCGACCCGGCACTGCGTACTCCTGGCTCGGCACGTTCACGACCGAGAGGTTCAGTGCGGGCGACGCCGTGTTGAGCGACGCCGTGTTCGTCAGGCCCCACGCGAGGACCGACGAGCTCGTGCCGTCGTCGGAGAACACCGCGCGGGAGCTGAGGAAGTACTCGGTCCCATTCGCATCGTCCGAGTATTGCGAGCCCGGCGTCGTCGCGGGCCACACCGTGAACCCGGCACCGTCAGGGCCCAGGCCGTTCGTCGACTGCTCCCACACGTTGAGCGTGGACGCGCCGCCGAACAGCTGCGCCTTCGAGAGTGCGTAGACGTCCGCGCCGACGAAGCCGTTGTTGAAGAACTCGAACTCGTTCGACGTGATGTAGATCCCGTTGCGATCCGCACCGATGTGCGGATAGTCGGCGAGACACGCGCGTGGATTCGTCCGCCACGTCGCGAGCGGGCTGCCCGCACGACAACCGTGGTCGGGCGTTCCCTGCGTCCCGTCGTTCTGGGTCGGGATCTTGTAGACGGTCCAGCTGCCGGTCGGGTCGCCCGTGTTCGACACCGCGATGTCGAAGTGGTTCGGACCGGTGTTCTGGCCGCCGAACGGGCCGGACGGGACGACGTCGAGCGTCAGGACGACCTCGACGAAGCGATTCGCCGCCTGGTCGTAGTAGCAGATCGGATCCGTGATCGATGCGCCGCGGACGCCGGTCGCACGGTTGATCGCCGCGCTGTACCCGTAGAACGTGTTCAGGTCGACGACGCCGGTCTTCGCCGTGCCGTCGGTCCCGTACACACGGATGACGTCGTTCGTGCTCTCGACGACGTACCCGTTTCCGACGCACAGCCCCTGGTCGGGCGGCTCGACGGAGAACTGATTGCCGCCGTTCGCGAAGCGCTGGTCGAAGAACCCGAGGCCCTGCCAGCTCTTGCCGAGCTCAGGGTTCGACTTCGCCTTCTTGCCGGCGTTCGCCGAGACCGAGTGGCCCGGAGCGGTGACGATCGTCCGGTCGACGCCACCGTCGCCCGGGTCGTCGGCGCCGTCCTCGTCGGCTTCCATGTCCATGCCCGCGATCTCGTCGAACAGGTTGGTCGCGGTCGCGCCGCCGACCGGCGTCGTCCCCGCCGGCATGACGACCGTTCCCGAACTCGAGATCGACCGCGTAACGCCGGCGCCGGCACGACCGGCGAGCGCCGACAACCCAACAAGGCCCGCCACCGCAAGCGCGAGCCAGAACTTGCTCCTCATGCATCTCCCCTCGTCGATGGAGCCCGCCCGCCGTCGAACAGCGGCCGGGCTGGTACAGCCCCTCTCTCGCGAGCGATGCTCGTAAATATCGAGATCCATGTCAAGCAAATCTGCGGTCCAACCGCCACAAAGCTGATCGAACCTGCGCACCGCAGGTAGGCGCCCGCACCGGGAGAGAAGTACCGGCCGCCTTCCCGCGATCAGCCGCGCGCCGTACGCTCTGTCTGTGGCGACCTGTCCTGCGTGCGGCCAGGAGAACCCGGCCGGCGCCCGTTTCTGTAATGCCTGTGCGGCCCCGCTCGCCGAAGCGCGGCCGGCTGCGCGTGAGGAACGCAAGATCGTCAGCGTCCTGTTCGTCGACCTCGTCGGCTTCACCGCGCGGTCGGAGCGGCTCGACCCGGAGGACGTCCGCGGCATCCTCAGGCCCTATTACGCACGCGTGCGCACGGAGATCGAGGAGTTCGGGGGGACGGTCGAGAAGTTCATCGGCGACGCCGTGATGGCGGTCTTCGGCGCGCCGATCGCGCACGGTGACGACCCGGAGCGCGCGGTGCGCGCCGCGCTCGCAGTTCGCAGCGCCGTCGAGGAACTGAACGCACGCGAGCCGGAGCTCGAGCTTCAGATCCGGATCGCCGTGAACACCGGCGAGGCAATCGTCGCCGTCGGCGCGAGCGCCGACCGCGGCGAGGGGATCGTCGCCGGAGACGTCGTCAACACCGCGTCACGCCTGCAGGGCGCGGCGCCGACGAACGGGATCCTCGCCGGCGAGGGGACATTCCGCGCCACGCGGACGCTCTTCGAGTACCGCGAGGTCGAGCCGTTCGCGGTCAAAGGCAAGTC
>Ga0136846_1243040_pt1 | contig 12002 bp, 11 predicted proteins | sample HopSoiMetagenom2_FD_96841 | JGI IMG/M metagenome (GOLD analysis project Ga0136846, IMG submission 96841) | Grasslands soil microbial communities from Hopland, California, USA - 2 Assembly 2016 (version 4) | ecosystem: Environmental > Terrestrial > Soil > Grasslands | place: USA: Hopland... | reverse complement strand
GAGACGATGAAGTACATCACGGTCAACCCGACCTGGAACGTGCCGCCGTCGATCGTCTACAACGAATATCTGCCGGCGCTTCAGCAGGACCCGACCGTGCTGCAGCGCATGGGTCTCAAGCTCGAGCAGAATCGCGACGGCTCGGTGCACATCTCGCAGCCGCCCGGTGAGGCCAACGCGCTCGGCCGCATCCGCTTCAACTTCCCGAACAAGTTCCTGGTCTATCAGCACGACACGCCGGACAAGAACCTGTTCGCCAAGGACGAGCGCGCCTTCAGTCACGGCTGCATGCGCGTGCAGAACCCGGATCAGTACGCCTCCGTGCTGCTCAACATCGCGATGCCGAACGAGAAGTACACGCCGGAGCGCGTGCGCAGCATGTACGGCAAGAGCGAGATCGACCTGAAATTCCCGACGCCGATCCCGGTGAACATCACCTACCAGACCGCGTTCGTGGACGACGCCGGCAAGCTGCAATTCCGCAAGGACGTCTATGGCCGCGACGCGACCATGATCAGCATCCTGAAGAACAGCCGCGGCAAGGATCTCGAAAACGTCGTCGCACATTCCCAGCCGAGCTATTCGCGCCCGTCGACGACACTACCCCCCGGCGTGGCGGTGGCCAACAATGGCGGCGGCTTCGGCTCGTCCGGCCCGAGCTTCTTCGAGCGGCTGTTCGGGGCTCCCACCCCGCCGCCGGCCCCGGTCGGCCGCCGGCCGCAGCGGGTGTTTACCCGCTGAGTTGGCGCTGCTTCTGAAATTCTGTAGTAAAATCAACGACCCCGTCCGATCGACGGGGTCGTTTAACGTTAACCATCCTCCACCCGATCTCGGGCAGCGGGCGTTTTTTTGCCACACTCAGCCGTTTAGGTTCGTATTCTGACTTGGTTTGGGGGCGGGAAGGTCAACCTCAAATTAACCTTCTCGCTTTAACAAAGCGTTCATCCTCTTTCGCGCGCTAACGGGGTTGGCGGGAGAGTCCATTTTGAACGCTGGTCGACTGGGTGGGCTCTAACGTGCTGACTGGTCTCGCACGCCAATTCGCTGTGCTGTCGTTGTCCCATGCGGGAGTGAAGGCCGGATCCCGGATCGGCCTCGCGTCCGCGTTGCTGCTTGCTGCCGCAGGCTCGGTTCACAACGCCGCCGCGCTGAACGAGACCAAGACGCTCTCCTTCCACCACACCCATTCCGGCGAAGACCTCACCGTCACCTTCAAGCGCGACGGACGCTACGACGAAGCAGCACTGAAGCAGCTCAACCATTTCCTGCGTGACTGGCGCACCCAGGACGAGACGGTCATGGACCGTCACCTCTTCGACATCCTCTGGGAAGTCTATCGCGACGTCGACGGCAAGCAGCCGATCCAGATCATCTCCTCCTACCGTTCCCCCGCCACCAACGCCATGCTCCGCCGCCGCTCCTCCGGTGTGGCGCGCTTCAGCCAGCACATGCTGGGACATGCGATGGATTTCTACATTCCGAACGTGCCGCTGGAGCAGATCCGGTTCGCCGGCCTTCGCCTTCAGCGCGGCGGCGTTGGCTTCTACCCGACCTCCGGATCGCCGTTCGTGCACCTCGACACCGGCAGCATCCGCCACTGGCCGCGCATGACGCATGACCAGCTCGCCCGCGTCTTCCCGGACGGAAAGACGGTGCATCTGCCGACTGACGGCACGCCGCTGAAGGGCTATGAACTCGCCAAGGCCGAGATCGAGCGCCGCGGAGATGGCGACGATTCCGGCAGCAACAAGCCGGGCTTCTTCGCCGCCCTGTTCAAGGGCAAGTCGGCTCCGGCCGCCGCGAGCAGTGACGAGGATGACGAGGGCGCGCCGGCCCCGGCCGCCAAGCCCGTTGCGCCGACCGTGGTCGCCGCCGCGGCCAAACCTTCTGAATCCAAGCCCGCCGATCCGGTGCCGACGCCGCGCGCCAAGCCGCAACTCGCCGCCGCGATCCAGCTCGCCTCGGCCGATGTGCAGCTCGTTGCGCCGCCCAAGCCGAAGCCCGCGCCCGTGGCTGACAAGCCGGCCGCCGGCAAATCCGCCGACGCAAAGCCCGAGACTCCGGCCGACATCATCAATGCCCGCGGCTTCTGGGACGCCCCGGCGACGCCGCAGCAGGCCACGCCCGCGCAGGTCGCCGCGCTGAAGGCCCGCCAGGCGCTCGCTGCCGCCACCGATCCGCAGGCAACCGCGAGCGTCTCGAACGCTACACTTCAGGCGCTGGCTTACGCGCCGGCCGCCTCTCCGGTCGACCGCGCCAATGTCGTCGCCGCCTCCGCACCGATCCCGCGCTCCGCCCGTCCCGCCGCGGCGACGCGGAACGCCGCACCGGCGACCGAGATCAACACGGTGGTCGGCAAGCGCATCGACGGCATGGTCGCGACCGCGACCCGGCTGTCCGCGGCCAAGGGCGAAAGCATCTGGCTCAAGATCGTGATGCTGTCGCCGAGCGCCAGCCGCGCGATGTCGGTGACGCTGATGGGTGAGCTCGACACGGCCGCAATGCGCGCCTATTTCGTCAAGCCGCGAACGGTGGTCGCCATGGGCTTCACCGACGATCCGATGCTGGGCCTGTCCTGCGACAGTTTCTCGGGCACCGCGACGGCGAAGCTCGAGACGACGTCCTTCGTCATGCGCACCGCCGCGCTGCGCTGATAGGCCTCATTGTTTCCAGAACCACCGATGTCGTCCTGGCGAAGGCCAGCACCCATACCGGGTGATCTCGCCGTGTGATCTCGGTGGAGCGCGCGATGGCAAGACCGAACGGCGAGCCTTCGCCCAATTGCTCCCTGGGTGATGGGTCCTGGCTTCCGCCAGGACGACACCAATACCTCAGATCATCCCCAGCGCCTGCATGTAGGTCTCGAGAATGGTCTCGGCCTCGGCGCGCTCGTTGGGATCCTGCTTGCGCAGGCGCACGATGGTGCGCAGCGCCTTGACGTCGTAGCCGTTGCCTTTGCTCTCGGCATAGACGTCGCGGATGTCGTCGGAGATCGCCTTCTTCTCTTCCTCCAGCCGCTCGATGCGCTCGATGATGGATTTGAGCTGGTCCTTGGCAAATTTCGTCGCGGGCTCGTCGTCACGGACGGCGGCGGAGGTGGCCATCTTGGTACTCCCAATGGAACTGGCAAAACGAGGTGACGCCGGCATCCTCACCGCGCGTGCTGGGTAGACCCTTAGGGTTGCCGCCGACTGCGTTCAAGCAAGCATCGCGCTCGTCCACAGCGCGCCCACACATTCCTGCGGCGAGCGAAGAAAGCTGTTGTGTGGTGCGACTCAGCGTGCGCCGCGGGCAGTCCGCTCAGTGCCCGTGGGGGTGGACCTTCTTCATCGTTTCGATCTGCTCTGGCGACGCCGCGCCCTGGTGCTTCGACTTCCAGGTTTCGTAGGGCATGCCGTAGACGGCCTCGCGGCTCTCGTCCTTGCTCAGAGCGACGCCTTGGGCGTCGGCGGCGTCCTTGAGCCAGTTCGACAGGCAGTTGCGGCAAAAGCCGGCCAGGTTCATCAGATCGATGTTCTGGACGTCGGTCCGCTCCCGCAAATGATCGACCAGGCGCCGGAAAGCGGCCGCCTCGAGCTCCGTTCTGGTTTTGTCGTCGATTGCCATTACTGAATCCCTTGGCTATCCCCGAAGTCTTCACCCTTACGGGATCAGGTAGGGTCCTGTCACAGATTTTGCCATATCGCGGCGCAAAGGGGCCCAAAGCTGCCTCCGGCGGCAGTTCCCGGCCCTACGCTAAATCGTCAATCATCTGGTATACGTTCCGCGACAATGATCGCCGAATCTCCCCGCGTCCCCCTTCGCCTGCTCGCCCGGTTGGTCCCGGTGCTGGTGGTTGCCCTGCTGTGTCTCTGGACCAGCCCGGCATCCGCCGATTTCCGCCTCTGCAACAACACCTCGAGCCGGGTCGGCATCGCGCTCGGCTACAAGGATGCCGAAGGCTGGACCACCGAGGGCTGGTGGAACATCTCCTCCCGCTCCTGCGAGACGCTGCTGCGCGGAACGCTGGTCGCCCGCTACTATTACATCTACGCCATCGACTATGACCGCGGCGGCGAATGGTCGGGCCAGGCCTTCATGTGCTCGCGCGACAAGGAATTCACCATCCGCGGCACCGAGGATTGCCTCGCGCGCGGCTATGACCGGACCGGCTATTTCGAGGTCGACACCGGCGAGCAGCGCGCGTGGACGGTGCAACTCACCGATGCCAACGAGCAGCCGGCACAGCCGCGCCTGCCTGGCATGCCCGGGCCGGTTGGCCCGGGTGGCGGCGTTCCGGGTTTGCCCAATGGCCCGCCCGGTGCTACGCCCCCGGGCTCGCCCGGCCTGCCACCCCCGCCTGGAAATAAGCCATGAGGCGTCTTCGCCGTATCAAGATTCTTGCGACCCTGGGACCCGCCTCTTCAGACCTCGCAATGATCCGCCGCCTTTTCGAGGCCGGCGCCGACCTGTTCCGCATCAACATGAGCCACACCCCGCACGACAAGATGCGGGAGCTGGTGGCGACGATCCGCAATGTCGAGTCGAGCTACGGCCGACCGATCGGCATCCTGGTCGATCTCCAGGGACCGAAGCTCAGGCTCGGCGCCTTCGCGGAAGGCGCGGTGCAGCTTCAGAACGGCCAGACCTTTACGCTCGATTCCGACAAGGCGCCGGGCGATGCCACGCGCGTCAATCTCCCGCATCCGGAGATCCTGGCCGCGCTCAGGCCCGGCCATTCGCTGCTGCTCGACGACGGCAAGGTGCGCCTGATCGCCGAGGAGACCTCGAAGGAGCATGCGGTGACGCGTGTCGTGGTCGGCGGCCGGATGTCCGACCGCAAGGGCGTCAGCCTGCCCGACACCGATTTGCCGGTCTCGGCAATGACGCCGAAGGACCGTGCCGACCTCGAGGCGGCACTGGTCACCGGTGTCGACTGGATCGCACTGTCCTTCGTGCAGCGCGCCGACGACGTGATCGAGGCCAAGAAGATGATCCGCGGCCGCGCCGCTGTGATGGCCAAGATCGAGAAGCCACAGGCGATCGACCGTCTCGCCGATATCCTCGAAGCATCCGATGCGCTGATGGTGGCGCGCGGCGACCTCGGCGTGGAGCTGCCGCTGGAGCGCGTGCCGAGCCTGCAGAAGCAGATGACGCGCATGGCGCGCCGCGCCGGCAAGCCGGTGGTAATCGCGACCCAGATGCTGGAATCGATGATCCAGTCGCCGGTGCCGACCCGCGCCGAGGTCTCCGACGTGGCCACCGCCGTCTATGAAGGCGCCGACGCCATCATGCTGTCGGCGGAATCGGCGGCCGGCAAATTCCCGATCGAGGCGGTCGCGACCATGAACCGCATTGGCGAGGAGGTCGAGCGCGACCCGATCTATCGCTCGGTGCTGACAGCGCAGCGCCCCCCGCCGGAATCCACCGCCGGTGACGCGATCGCGGATGCCGCGCGGCAGATCGCCGAAACGCTCGACCTGCCCGCCTTGATCTGCTGGACCAGCTCGGGCTCGACCGCGGTGCGTGTCGCGCGCGAGCGGCCGAAGCCGCCGATCGTGGCAATCACGCCCAACATCAATGCCGGCCGCCGGCTCGCCGTGGTCTGGGGCGTGCATTGCGTGGTGGCGGAAGATGCGCGCGACCAGGACGACATGGTGAGCCGCGCCGGCCAGATCGCGTTCCGGGACGGCTTCGTCCGCGCCGGCCAGCGCGTGATCATCGTCGCCGGCGTGCCGCTCGGCATTCCCGGCACCACCAACATGGTCCGCATCGCCTCGGTCGGCCCCGAAGGTGACGCCCATATCTAGGCCCGCCAAGGCGGCCTAAACGAAAAATGTCGAAAACAACCCCATGCACAGTAGCTGGCTCGCCCGGCTATTTTGCTGGGGTTTGGCGAAAAGGCGTGCTCAGGCAATGACCTGAGCGCGATCAGGTCTCGACCTCGGTCCCGTGCTGCTTTTCTTAAGCCCCGACCAGCGCCTTCGTCGTCGGCAACAGCGTCTGCTGCACCACCAGGCCGCGGGCGCGGGCGTCCATGACGCCGACGGCGCGCAGCGCCAGCAGCGTCACGGTCTGCACCGCATCGCGCATCTTGACGGGATCATCGAGATTGTCCGGCGCGAGCGGCCCGACCAACGCCTCGTGCAGCGCCCCTAACAAGGCGGTGGCGGCAAGCGCGGTGTCCTGCGCCGGGAGATGACCGGCGCGGACGGCGGCATCGATCCGGGCGGCGATCTCGCCGGCGATCTCGCGCCGGCTGGCAAGGCGCGAGGCGCTGACATCGACATCGACCGGCTCGGCCAGGATGCCCCAAGCCAACCTGCGCTGCGACAGCGAGTGGACCGCCACCGTGGTGACTGCAGCCGCCAGCGCCGAGGAGGGGCCCGGCGCGGCATCGGCCGCCCGGCGGATCGCCGCAAGCTCGTCGCGGGAGACCTCGGCAATCAATTCGGAGATCAGCTCGGCCTTGGAAGGGAAGTAGCGATAGACCGTCCCGGCCGCGACATTGGCCCGGAGGGCGACCGGCGCGATCTGTACCGCCGCCATCCCGCCTTCCGCCGCCGCCTCCCGCGCCGCCGCCAATATCGCACTGCGCCGCGCCGCAAGGCGTTTAACCACTTGATGCGTCCGCCGATAAACCATGGCGCGCTTCCTGTCTCACGCGCCAGCCACACGCCCGCGGCCGCACGCTTACCTCACTGCGATCAATGCAAATCGTCCCGCAAGGACTGAACAACTATTCAGGGTGGATGACAAGATGCATTTGCGTAAAGCGTCACGCCACGCGGCTGCAGGCGACTTCGCTCAAATGCGTTGGGCCGGTTGGTAAACGGCTAACCACGATTGTTACCACGATTTTAAAGCAGGCCCGCGACTGTGCCACGGTACTGCCATTCCACCTCGGTGCAGCATGATCGACTCGGATGCCCGGACCGCCTGGCAGCTGTTCCAGCTGAACTGGCTGCCTGTCGCGGCTATGGCTGGCCTGCTGGCGCTCGGCCTTCCCTATACAGGTCTCAGTCTCGAGCCTGTTGCCTACGGCATCACGCTCGCGGTCGCGGCCACCCTGATCGCAGCCGCCTACGGCCACCGCTTCGCCAAGGGCGAGCTCGCCGACCCGAAGCTGGTCTTCTCGCTCGGCACGATCGGACAGATCATTCTCACCTGCGCCATCGTCGGACCGCTGAGCTATGTCGCGGGCAAGCTGAACTGGCCGCTCCAGGACGACGCGCTGCTGGCGATCGACCGCGCGCTCGGCCTCGATCCCGAACCGATCGCGCGCTACGTCAACGACCATCCCTGGCTCGCCGACCTGCTGGCGCGCAGCTACGGACTGATCAAATGGCCGCTGCTCGGCATCCCCATCGTGCTGACGCTGACGACGCGCCATGTGCGGCTGCAACTGTTCATGCTGGCGATGAGTCTCGCGCTCGCGGTTACCATCGCGATCTCAGCCGTCGTACCGGCGATCGGCACCTATTACGGGCTGAACTTGCCGGCCGCGCATTTCCCCGAGATCAACACCATGATCTATGCCGGGCAGCTGCGCGACATCCTGGCATTGCGCGACGGCAGCCTGCACGAGCTCCGGCTGTTCTTCCTCTCAGGCATCGTCTCGTTTCCGAGCTTTCACGCCGCATCCGCCGTGCTCTACATGTGGGCGCTGTGGCCGGTGCGCGGCATCGGCGGCATCGCGGCCGCGCTCAACCTGTTGATGATCGCGGCGACGCCGGCGATCGGCGCACATTACCTCATCGACGTCGCCGGCGGCATCGCGGTCGCCGCAGCGTCGATCTGGGTGACCAAGTTCTATGTTGAGCGGCTTGGCCGCACGTCGTCGCCTGTGTCCGCCGCGCGGGCTCCGGTCTGGCAGCCCAGCCTCGCAGAATGACGGCGCGATAGGCACTGCCGGCAGCAAGCTGCCGTGGGGTGGTTGACGGGACCACAGCAATCATCCCGCAAAACCACCGCCCAAAAGAAAAGAGCCCCGTCGCGGACGGGGCTCTCGGAATTCCAGGTCGTCCAGCTCTTACTTGAGGCTGCTCGAGATCGAGCCGAACTTGGTGTTCAGCGTGCTGCCGAGGTTGTTGACGACGGTGATGATCGCCAGCGCGATGCCGGCGGCGATCAGGCCGTATTCAATGGCGGTGGCGCCGGACTCATCGTTCATGAAACGCGCAACGAGGTTCTTCATAGGGTGCTCCAAAAATGTACATAAGGCTACAACTGATCTGGTCTCTTCGGCTTCCCAGCGCCGCCCGACCATGGAACCGAACGTAACGGCAAAGAATTGCGCCGCAGTTAACTCGACTGCGTAAACAGAGAACGGTTTGCGTGTATCGGGTGATGGTAAACCGGAATTGAAAACAATCCGTTAAATTGTCGGGACATCGCACCACCGCTTCCCGCCGATTTACTGGAAGTTATGACCGCCATGGTCTGATGCTGCCCGCCAACCCGACAAGAACAAGCAGGACGACGAGGCGGCATGTCTCTTTCCTTTGCCAACAGCATCGCGGTGCAGAGCCGCGCGCGAGCCCTGGTGCCGCTGTGCGCCGGCGCGGGTGCCTATCTCTTCTTCCTCTCTGTCGGCGACACGCTGCTTCAGGATTCCGACACGTTCTGGCAGATCTGGATCGGGCAATGGATCCTCGATCATCACGCCCTGCCCTATATGGACTTCTATTCCTTCACCCGGGCCGGCGCGCCCTGGGTTTCGACATCGTGGCTATCGCAGGCGCTGTTCGCTTTGTCCTATGCGCAATGGGACTGGGCCGGCCCGGTGATTCTCACTGCGCTTGCGATCGCATTGTCGGCGGCGATCCTCGTCGACCGGCTCGACGCGCATCTCGAGATGCCGCGCTCGGTGCTGTTCGCGATGCTGGCGGTGGTGCTGTCGCTGCATCACATCCTGGCGCGGCCGCATATATTGGCATTGCCGGTGATGATCGCATGGGTCGGCATGCTGATGGCTGCGGCCGATCGCCGGGGCACGCCGTCATGGATCTGGCTGCCGCTGATGTCGCTGTGGGCGAACCTGCATGGCGGCTTCGTGCTGGGCCTTGCGCTGATCGGCCCGATGTCGTTCGTGGCGCTGTGGGGCCTCGAGTCCGGCAAGCAGGTCCGGCTGCTGGCGCGCTGGTTCCTGTTCGGCGTCGCGGCGCTGGCGGCGTGCTGCGTCACGCCCTATGGCTGGCGCACATTGCTGGGCGCGACCAACATCCTCAATCTCGGCGAGCTGTTGACCGTCATCTCCGAATGGTCGCCGGTGAACTTCGCGTCCTTCACCGCGTTCGAAGGCGCGCTGCTCGGCCTGATCGCGATCGGGCTGTATCGGGGCCTGACGCTGTCGCCGCCGCGCATCCTGCTGATCCTGCTGCTGACCTGGATGGCGCTGAGCCATGTCAGGAGCATCGAGGCCTTCGCCTTCCTGGTGCCGCTGGTGCTAGCCAAGCCGCTCGGCGAAAAATCTCCGCTACAGCCAGCCGACGCGCAAGGCGGCGAAGGCTGGCCCGGCCGCTACGTGATCGCGACAGGCGCGCTCATGATCGTGGCGGCAAGCTGGACCTCGACCTCGATCGTCATGTCGCATCACCGCTTCACCTTCACGATGGACCAGACGCCGGTTGCCGCCGTCGATCTGCTCGAAAAGCGTGGGGCTAAACGCATCTTCAACGCCTACAAGTTCGGCGGCTATCTGATCGCGCGCGACATCCCGGTGTTCGTCGACGGCCGCGCCGAGCTCTATGGCGAGAAATTCGTGATGGATTTCTTCAATGCCACCGAAGGAAGAAAGCCCGCGCTGCTTCCCGCCCTGCTCGACGAGCACAAGATCGACGCCACCCTGCTGGTCGCCGATTCTCCGGGCCCCGAGATCCTCGATCACCTCAAGGGTTGGAAGCGGATCTATGCGGACCACATCGCGGTGATCCATGTGCGAGACGATACGGACGCGGCGGCGGCGGCCCCGACAACATCGAACTAGCTGTAGGGTGGGCAAAGCGTCGCGTGCCCGCCTGCCGCAACCTCCGATGAAAATTGGTGGGCACGGCGCGTTCGCGCCTTTGCCCACGCTACTTCTTCCCAGCCCAGGCGAGTCTACCTGCAAAGATAACGGACGCCGTTTCGGCCGAGATAGGTGCCCGTCGCCGGATCGAAGGATCGATAGCGCTCTGAGCAAGATCGCGAGAGAGCGCCGTCCGCGCGAGCCAGAGCGTTGTCCACGCCTTGCACAGGTGCTGCGCCATCCGGCAATTCGAGGCCCAGCCGGCCTGCCGGCGTCAGCGTGCCATTCAGGTTACGATCGGGGTTCTCCGCTTCGTATGCATCCGGATGGCTGCTCGCAAAGCCGGATTGCGCGCAGGCGGTGGTTGCGGTCATGGCCGACAACAAAGCCGCGGCAGCGAAAGTCTTGAGTCCAGTCATGGTCGATCTCCATCATGGGCCGGTGCATCGTGCGGCCGGTGCGACAGGAGATGGATCGACATGGTGTACTGGACAAGATCGCCGCGCTCCCAGACTGGCCATCAGCGCAATACGGTCGTTCAAATACAGAAAGAGCCGTTTGTTTGGGGAACGCGGTGGCCCGCTTAAGCAGACCGCGGAGACGGCGCGGACGAGCAGGCGCAAAGCCGCAACGGACTGGTCATCGCGAGCGCAGCGACGCAATCCAGACTTGTCGCCGCGGAGAGATTCTGGATTGCTTCGCTGCGCTCGCAATGACGGGGCGCGGAGTAGCCGTCTTACTTCTAAAACTCACCCCTCTGGTCATCAATTCCCCATCTGCAGTTCGCCAAAGCGCTCCCAGCTCCTGCCGTTGAAGCGCATGAACTGCATCTGGTCGACCGGGACGTGATCGGTCGGGCTCGTGTTGACCTTGATGCCGGGCAGCAGCATCGGCAGTTCGAGATCGCGGATCGAAAAGGCCTGCTTCAAAATGTTCTCGGTCGAGAGGTCGTCGCCGCAGGCCTTCAGCACCGCCTCGAGCGCCATCGCGCTGTTGTAGGAATTGACGTAGTTGGTGTCGTGCTGATCGGCTTCAGGCACGTATCTGGTCATGAACTCGCGCCAGCCCTTCACGCCGGGATCGTCCTTCCAGGCGGGGTCGTCAGGGTCCTTCACGTAAGCCGTGGAGAGAATGCCGGTGCCGGCCTCCAGCCCTGCGGGCTCCATCACGGTCGAGACCCAGACCGCGACGTTGGAGAGGAAGGTCATGGGCCGCCAGCCGATCTCGAAGGATTTGCGGATCGCTTGTGCCGCAAATTTCGGCGTCGCCGCGATCACGAACACGTCGGCGCCTGACGCTTTCAATTTCACGATCTGGGAATCGATCGTGGGGTCCTGGATCTCGTAGGTCGCATTGGTGACGACGGACTCGTATTTGTCGCCGAGCACGTCCTTGAGGCCGGCGAGATAGTCGCGGCCGTAATCGTCGTTCTGCGAAATGACGGCGAATTTCGCGTTCGGATTCTTCGCCAGCGCGTAGCGCGCATAGAGGCGGGCCTCGTAGCGGAACGGCGCCTGCACGCCCATCGTCGCCTGCGGATATTGCGCGATGTCGGCGAATTTCGATGCGCCGGAGCCGATGAAGAGCTGCGGCACGTTCCTGGACTGGAGATATTTCGCGACCGCCGTGTTGTGGGCGGTGCCGATCGAGGAGAAGATCAGTGCGACCTCGTCGCTCTCGACCAGCCTGCGGGTCTGCTCGACCGATTTCGGCGGCGTGTAACTGTCGTCGAGCGAGATCAGATTGACCTTGCGGCCGTTGATCCCGCCCCTCTCGTTCAGCATCTTGAAGTAGCCGACCTCGCCCTTGCCGAGCGCGCCGAAGGCGGAGACGGGCCCGCTATACGGCATGGTCTGGCCGATCCTGATTTCAGTTGCGGTGACACCGCGCATCTCGGCGGCAGGCGAAGCGGCGGGCAGCAGCAGGATTGAAACGGCGCCAAGCGCGCCCAATGCCAGCGTAAAGCGCATCGGCCTCCCCTCCCCTGATGTTGATACGGTCACCGCCGCACCTT
>Ga0136846_1241076_pt1 | contig 12002 bp, 12 predicted proteins | sample HopSoiMetagenom2_FD_96841 | JGI IMG/M metagenome (GOLD analysis project Ga0136846, IMG submission 96841) | Grasslands soil microbial communities from Hopland, California, USA - 2 Assembly 2016 (version 4) | ecosystem: Environmental > Terrestrial > Soil > Grasslands | place: USA: Hopland... | reverse complement strand
GTGACGTCCTTCTGGTCCTGGTAGACGAGGAGGTACGTGTACGAGGCAATCGGATACGTGCTCGCGCCCGGGCCGTTGATGATCGGCGGCTGGCGGAGATCGGCGGGCATCTGCGCCGCAGCGGCGTTTGCGGCGGCGATGACACCGTCGACCGACGCGGCCACGAATGCCCCGTCCGCGTTCTTCACCTTCGCGGTTGTGAGCTGTGCCTGGGTCGCGTAGTTCAGCTCGACGTAGCCGACTGCACCCTCGGTCTGCTTGACGCCACCCGCGACACCGTCATTGCCCTGCGCCCCGATGCCGGTCGGCCAGTTGCCCTCCTTGCCGGCGCCCACCTTCGTCTTCCAGTCGGGACTCACGGTCGCGAGATAGGTCGTGAAGGCGTTGGTCGTTCCCGAACCGTCAGACCGATGGACGACGGTGATCGGCGTGTTCGGCAGGGTCACGCCGCTGTTGTTGGCGGCGATCGCCGGATCGTTCCAGGTCGTGATCGTGCCCAGGAAGATGCCGGCGATGTTGGCGGCATCGAGCTTGAGCTCCGCGACGCCCGGCAGGTTGTACGTCACGACGACTGCGCCGAGCGCGGTCGGGATGTGGAGCGGCTTCGCGCCCGCAGGCAGCTTCGCGATCTCGTCGTCCTTCATGGCCGCATCCGAGGCCCCGAAGTCGACGGTCTGCTCCGTGAATGCCTTGATCCCGCCGCCCGACCCGATCGCCTGGTAGTCGACCTTGACGTTCGAGTACTTCCCGCTGAAGTCCTCGAACCACTTCTGGTACAGCGGCGCCGGGAACGTCGCCCCGGCTCCCTGGAGCGCGATCTCGGCGGACGGCGGCACGAGCTCACCGCCTGCGGCCGCACCGGTCGATGCCGAGGTCGCCGGTGACGCCGATGTTGCCGACGATGCAGCGGCAGCCGATGAGCCCGTTGCCGCCGACGCTCGGACGGGCTGCGACGCGGCGCCGCCGCTCGATCCACAGGCGCCGACGAGCAACGATGCGGCGAGCGCGATGCCCGCCACCCGCTTCCCCGTTGTGAAATCCACGATGTCGCATCCTCCTCAAGTCGGCGGCTGCATCGCGCGCAGGCACCGGTCGATCTGACCCCTTGGGACGCGATCGTCGAACCGCTCCATGAACCCGGCGTTTGTGGGTCGTTAGGAGCCGGTTAACACCGGTCCGGTGTGGTCCCCTGCAAGGGGCACCCACGATGGGGACTGCGCGACGGCCGGGCTCCCGACCGACGGCGAGCCGTCAGCCCTCTCGGCGGAAGACGTAGCCGACGCCGCGCACGGTCTGGATGAAGACAGGCTTCGCCGGATCCGCCTCGATCTCGTTCCGGAGCCAGTGCACGTGCACGTCGACGGTCCGTGTCTCGCCGGCGTACTCGTAGCCCCACACCTGGTCGAGGAGCTGGGCTCGGGTGAAGACCTGCCCGGGATTCCGGATCAGGAACGCGAGCAGCTCGAAGGCCTTCGGCTTGAGCGCCACGGGCTCACCGTCGCGAAGCAGTCGGTGTCCGGCAAGGTCCGCCTCGACCCGGCCGATCTCGACGACCTGGGGCGCAGCCGTCGTCGCCTGCCGCTCGTTCCGTCGGAAGATGCCCCGGATCCGCGCCGTGAGCTCGCGCAGGCTGAACGGCTTCGTCACGTAGTCGTCAGCGCCGAGCTCGAGGCCGACGACCCTGTCGACCTCGGCGCCCCTCGCGGTCAGCATCACGATCGGCACCGGCGACTCGGCGCGGATGATGCGGCAGACCTCGATCCCGGAAAGCTCGGGGAGCATGACGTCGAGAAGGACGAGATCCGGCCGGTCTGCGCGGAACCGTGTCAGCGCGGCGCGGCCGTCGGCGGCGGCGATCACGTGGAAGCCGTCGTCTGCGAGAGCCTCCGCCAGCGTTTCACGGAGGGTCGGCTCGTCCTCGACGACAAGGATCGTGCGGCCCATTCGCGCCGCAGTTTCAGCCACCGTCATTAACGAGCGATCAACGGTTCGTCAACGACTGACGCCCTGTCAATGCTGTGGCTGCGCGAGCCGGGCTTCCCATGCGACGTGCTCAGGTGTCTCGAGCTGGAACGTCGAGTGGTTGACGTCGAAGTCGTCCGCGAGACAACGGCCGAGGTGGTCGAGGACGTCGCCGGGCTTGCCGTCCGCTGCAAGAACGACATGGGCGGAGACGACGTTCATCCCGCTCGTGATCGTCCAGGCGTGCAGGTCGTGGACGTCGGTGACGCCGGGTGCCTCGAGGATGTGCCGCCGGACGTCGGCCAGGCTCACGCCTTTCGGCGTCGCTTCGAGCAGGACGTCGACGCTGTCGCGGAGCAATGACACCGTCCTCGGGACGATGAGCGCCGCGACGACGATCGAGGCAACGGCGTCCGCCTGGAGCCAGCCGGTCGTCGCGATCACCACGCCGGAGGCGAGCACCGCGATCGCGCCGAGCGCGTCGCCGAGCACCTCGAGGTAGACGCCGCGGACCGTGAGGCTCTCGGTCCGTCCGGGCGCGAGCACTCGGAGCGATAAACCGTTCGCGAGCAACGCGATCACGGCGACGACGATCACGATCCCCGGCTGCACCGGAGGCGGGTCGGTGAATCGGCGAACGGCCTCGTACACGACGAACACGGCGATCGCGAGCAGGACGACGGCGTTGACCGCAGCGGCGACGATCTCGAGGCGGTACAGGCCGAAGCTTCGCTCGCCCGATCGAGGTCGGGCGGCGACCCAGACGGCCGCCCACGACAACGCGATGCCGGAGACGTCGGCGAACACGTGACCGGCGTCGGCGAAAAGGGCGAGCGAGTTGCTGGCGAACGCGGCGACGAGCTCGACGACGAGGATGGTTGCGCTGATCCCGACCGCCGCAGCCAGCCTGTGCCGATGCCGTCCCGCCGCCGAGCTCGATTGACCCACGAGCGTGAGGCTAACGCGTGGCCATTACTCGTACCTGCGCCCCGCGCCGCCGCTCAGAAGCCCGGAGCGGATCGCCTATCCGGTCGATCGCAAGCCGCGCGACGCGAGAAGACGTGACGCCGCCCCCGGGCCGTCACGACCGCGAGGCTAAGGTCGGCGGCGCGGACGGCGCTGGAGCAACGCGCCAGGATCGAACGGAGCGACACTCATGGTGTTTCACATCAAACAGTGGCACGCGCCGGCGGATTGCCCGTACGGAAAGGGCGGGCCGCAGTCGTTGTTCGACGCCAGCGCGGCTGGCGTGACCGTCCGCGGGACGTGGTTCGTGTTCTCCCAGCACACGAGCTATCTGATCGTCGAGGCCGACGACATCATGAGCGTCCACGCCTTCCTGAAGCCCGGCATGCCCGTCTCCAATGTCGAGATCACACCCGTGACGGACCAGCCGATGCCCTGATTCCCACCGGCGCTGCTGCTGCGACCGCGTGGCTGCGGTGGTGCCAGTCTCGGGATCCGTCGATGAGTTCGAGCCTTCGCCGCCGTCTAGTCTCCTGTTGAGAGAAGAGCGGAGGCGAGACATGCCGGATCGACAGCCGGACGCAGTGACGAATCTCGATCGCTACGGTTTCGCCGCGCTGGACTGGAACCGGGCGGTCGATGCGCTCACCGCCGCCTCGGCCTCCCCGAGCGTGACGTGGTTCCTCGGTACGGTCCGCCCGGATGGCAGTCCCCACGCGGCAGGCGTCGGCGCGGTGTGGCACGACGGCGATCTCTACTTCACGACCAGTCCGCTCGCACGCAAGGCGCGCAACATCGCCGCGAACCCTCGCTGCACGCTCTCAGCGAGGCTGGAGGGGATCGACCTCGTCCTCGAGGGCGAGGCGAGCCGCGAAACAGATCCCGCGACGCTGGAGCGGCTCGCCGCGATCTACCGCGAAGGCGGGTGGCCGGCCGAGGTCGAGAACGACGCGTTCACGGCTCCCTTCAGCGCGCCGAGCGCCGGGCCACCGCCGTGGCATCTCTACCGGGTGACGGTCCACGCGGTGTTCGGGGTGGCCACGGTGGAGCCGTACGGTGCGACACGGTGGCGATTCGACGGCTAACGGGTCGGCGCGGAAACGAACCGCGCCGTGCATAGCGCCCCCGGCCGCTGTCGCTCGGCTGACCGCCCACCGGGGGAGAGGGCGGCATCGCACGTCGGCCACGAACCGGGGGCGGCATTGAGGGTACGACGGTCGCGCCGCGCCCGTGGTGGCAGCGCCGGGCAAAGCGGGGTCGCATTCCTGCGCGGTGCCGAGCATCGACGGCGGGGATCGCCAGGAGCAGAATAGACCATCCGTTCTATTCGCTCGAGAGTGCAGCCATGGATCTCCGAACCCGCCGGATCTACGAGGCGCGCCGCGCCGCCCTGATCGGTCGTCTCGAGGGTCAGGGCCTCGCCAGGGCGGACGCGGAACGCGGTTGCGATGCCTGGGAGCTCGAGGCGGACCGGCGCGGCTTCTCGAGGTTGAGCCCCTCCTTCTGGTCCGACGCGTTCGACTGGATCAAGGACGGCGGGCAACGGCATTCGTCGCCGACCGAGCGCAACGGCTGACGCCCTCACGACTCCGTGACGCCGCGAAGGGGCTCGTGACAGCAGTGGCCGACGGTGCTCGCCTCGGTCCGTCACGGCGATCACGTCGGGCGCGTCAGGCGGGACGACGCCGGGCACTTACGAGTGGCCTCGGCCGTTGATATCGACTGGACGGCTGAGAACCCGTACGCTGGAGTCTGAAGAAGGCGCCTCGCCGCGCCGGGATCGCGGTCCCTTTCGGGGGGAGGGCGCCTTCTTCGTTCCTCGGCACACCGGCCCGGTCGTTGCCCTCTTTCGACCACTCGGACACTAACCGGCGGCGGTTACTCGCTGCTTACTCCCCGTCCCCGAACCGGATCCGGACGATGTGTCCATGCGAGGCAAACCCCGAGTCGCCGTCAAGCACGCCGGTGACGATCTCGAACTCGTCGCGGCGCTCGCGGACGTGCGTCGACGTCTCCGCGAAGGAGCCGAGCAGACCGAAGACGAGCTGACGTGTCGCTACATAACTGGCAGGGCGGTCCTTGATCCACACCTGCAGGATTCCGTCGCTCACCTCAACCCGCCCCAGGTCGACACCCAGGTCCGCGGCGGCGCGCCGAACGTGAGGCACGAGGTGAAGCTCGGGGTCCTCGGCGACCCAGTACGGCTCCCCCATCGCGGTCGCCAATGCCTCCAGGTCGGGCAGCGCCGCGGCGGCGTCCCGTACGCCTCGTCCGCGCGTGTCGGTGTCCCAGCGACGATCGACAGTCATCAGCGATTGGACCTCCGTGTCTCGGGCGCGACGTTCAGCCGGTCGAGCGGATCACGACGAGCCCGTCGCGGGCCGACTCCGCGCCCCACACCTCGCCGGGCCGCCCGAGCAGCTGGCGGACCGCGGCGTCATCGCTGGGCAACGGAAAGCTCGTGAACCGCTCGGTGGCGGGCTCGAACCGGACGATCGCATTCGCGCCGAAATCGGTGAGCCACACCGCGTCCGTATCGTCGACGTAGACCGCGTACGCCTGCGGATGGTCCCCGGGCAGCCGCCACTCCCGCCACTGCCCGCTCGCCGGGTCGTGCATGCCGAGCTGCCCAGCGTCCCATTCCGCGACCCACACTCGACCCCGCGAGTCGGACCACACTCGCCGTGCTCCCTGGTCCGGCGTCGGCGGCTCGACCACGCTGACCTTCCGGGTCGAAGGGTCGATCCTCGCGATGTGGCTGCCGGCCAGCGACGCGTACCAGACATCGCCGTCGGGTGTCGCCGTGATGCCGTACGGGCCGCGGCCCCGCGGCGCGTCCCACGTCTCCGCGACGCCGTCGTCAGGATCGAGCCTCCCGAGCACGCCCGCCTGACCCGTGAACCACAGGACGCCGGATCGGTCGAACACCGCCGTGTTCAGGTTGGCGTTGGGGTGGGTCGACGGGAGCGCGAAGACCTGGACAGTCCCAGCGGCAGGGTCGACCCGGACGATCGCGTTGAGCCCGCCGTCCGTGATCCACGGTGCGCCGTCGGGTCCGACGATGACGCCGTGGGGAGCCGAGCCCTGACCGAGCGCGACCTCCTTCACCGCTCCGGTCGCCGGATCGAGGTGTCCGAGCGTTCCGTTGCCCTGGCCCGTGTACCACACGCCGCCATCGACGGCAGGCGCGACGTCGTGCGGGTGGCTCCCGGCCTTGACGGGATACTCCGTGAGCTTGAACGCGGCGATCGTCGAAGCCGCAGGAACCGAGGGAGACGCAGGGGTCGGCGAACCGGCGCCGGTCGCCGCCGTGAGCGCGGACAAAGGCGGACCACCGCACCCGACCACGATGAGCGCGAGTGCCAGCGCAATGGGGAGACGGCGGACACCGCGTGGGCTCATCGAGCGCATGCAACCACGACGCGACGAGCGGGTCCACCCGGACGCCTGCCTCCGACATCCAACTCTGCAGCCAGCACGCACACTCGGGAGATCGATGGACGTAACCGGGATGACGGTTCAACTCCACGTCGGCGACGGACATGCCGGCCGCCGTTACTACGAACGGCTTCTTGAACGCGCTCCGGACTTCCTACCCCACGGCGACGACGCGTTCGTGGAGTGGCACTTCGTGCCGGGCAATTTCGAGCTTCACATCGTCGAATCGGACGTCGCCGGGTCGCAGCAGGGCCGACTTCGGCTCGGGGTAGCCGACGTCGAATCAGAGCGGCAGCGGCTCGTCGACGCCGATGTTGCGGTCAGCCCGATCGAGGAGCTCGCGGGCGTGGTCCGGTGGTGCAACGTCGACGACCCGTGGGGCAACCGCCTGGGCTTCTACCAGGACCTTGTGCGCTTCCCGGGTCGCGGTTGACGCGGCGTGACCTACGAGGCGGCCACCTTCTCGGCGAGGATGATCGCCGTGTCGCCGGGCCAATCCCAGAAGAGACCGTCGGCGGAACGCGACTCCAGGAGCGTCCCAGCGTCCGCGATGAAGTCGTCCAGCCGATCGCCATAGAGATGCGGCGCCGAGTACGACGTGGACAGGTAGCCGGAGATGACGCTGTCGACGTCGCGGAGCAGATCCGGGATGCCGGGAGCTAAAACGGTCCGTGGCTGGCCGAAGCGCGTCTGGACGAGGACGTCCTCGAAGCGGTGATCGCGGACCGCAGCAGTCCCCTGCCCCATCCGCTGAAGCGAGCCGAGGTACTTGACGACGAGCGCCCGAAGCTCGTCGTGCGGGATCGGCGGATGTGACGGCGGGTCAGGTCGCGGCCGGCCCTCGACGGAATGGACGACCATCGCCATCGCCCCGCCAGGCTCGAGCATGTCGTACACGGCTTCGGCGACCTGCCGCTCATCGGTCCACTGGTACGACTGCCCGAACGTGACCAGCCGGTATGGCCCCGGCGCTGCATCCGGGAGGTCCTCGGCTCGCGCGTGAACCCACCGGACCGTCGCGATGCGCCCGGCCTCGGCCGCTGCTCGCCCCTCGGCAAGCATGTCCGCATCCGGATCGAGCCCGATGGCCTCCTCGAACAGCGCGGCGAGGCGCAAGGTCAGGATCCCGGGGCCACAGCCAACGTCGAGCAACCGGCCGCGCCCGTCGAGCCCGAGCTCGCCGACCAGCGTCGCCTCGAGCTGCGGCGAGTACGGCGGTCGTCCGCGGCGATAGTGGGGTGCCGAGCCTGCGTAGAGGGTCGGGTCGTACGTCCGAACGCTCGACATGCCCGCGATGCTCGCATCTTTACGTGAGCGTGCGATGCAGGCCTCGCGGAGGGCCTGCGCGGTCGGCTTTAGACCGGGACGGCGGTCTGCGCCAATTCGTCGATCTGCACCGACGGATCGGCGAGTGCGTCCGCCTCGACGGCGGATCGTGAGCGGATCAGACGCTCGATCGGTTTCGCGACGTCCCAGACGTTCGCGTTCATGCCCGCCGCGACCCGACCGTCGCGCAACCAGAAGGCGACGAACTCACGCTCGCCCAGGTTGCCGCGGACCACGAGCCGGTCGCCCGCAGACGCGTGGCCGGTGTACTCCATGCCGAGGTCGTACTGGTCCGAATAGAAGTACGGGATCCGGTCGAATGGCGCCGCCGCGCCGAGCATCGATCGGGCCGCGGTCGCCCCTTGGAACTTCGCGTTCGCCCAGTGCTCACTGCGAACACGCTGGTCGTAGAACGGATGCCATGCGGAAGCGACGTCACCGGCGGCGAAGATCCCGGGCATCGACGTCTCGAGCGTCTCACTGACCTCGATACCGTCGCCGACCGCGAGTCCGGCGGCAACGGCCAGTTCGGTTCGTGGCTCGACGCCGATGCCGACGACGACGAGGTCCGCCGCAATCCGCTCGCCGGTTGAAGTTTCGACCCCGCGGACGCGTTCGGTGCCGAGGATTCGCTTGACAGTGGCTCGAGTTGTCAGCTCGACCCCATGCTCGATGTGCAGGTCCGCATACACGCGACCGATCTCGGGCCCGAGAACCCGCGCCAGCGGTACGGCGTCCGGGGTGATCAGGACGACATGCCGGCCGAGCATCCTCAGGGACGCTGCAACCTCGCTCCCGATCCAGCCCGCACCGACCACGACGATTCGCTCGGCCTTCTCCGCGGCGGCGCGAAGGTTGTCGGCGTCCGCCAGCGTGCGAAGGGTGACGACGCCGAGGAGGTCGCCGCCTTCGAGCGCCGGCTTGCGCGGTCGAGCGCCGGTGGCGATGAGGAGTCGGTCGTACGGCACGCGCTCATCGTCGTCGAGGACGACCTCGTGCGAGGCGGCCGCGATCTCCCGGACGGCAGTGGAAGGCCGCAGGTCGATCCGATGATCGGCATAGAAGCCCTCGGCGTGCACGTAGACCTGCTCGCGGGCGCCTTCGGCGCGCAGGTATTCCTTCGACAGCGGAGGTCGAAGGTATGGCCGCTCGGGCTCCTCGCCAAGCAGGGTGATCGAGCCGTCGAAGCCATCCTTGCGCAGAGCCTCGGCAGCCCGTGCGCCGGCGAGACCGGCCCCGACGATGACGATCGCTTCGATTGAGCTCATGGGAAATCCTTCGTGGAGGGGATGGCGACCGAGTGAGGCGCCCGAGCGGACGTCAGGCCGGGAAGACGCGGGGGGTTCTAACAGCAGCCGCCGATAGTGATACAGACGGCGGCAGCCGTTGTCAACTCTTTCGTTAGCGAGGGCTTGCTTTATCGCTACAGCTCTCAGTCGAGAAACACGGGGTTCGTCAGCGCAAGCATCTGTCCGTGCGAGTCGCGGATCTCGACGCGGACGAACCGCGACGCCGCCGAGTCTGTGTCCCAGTGGATGACAGCCGAACCTTCAGCCGGCACAGCCTCGCGGTGCACGACGCCACGGGGTGTGCGGATGGCGACTGACGCCGAGGCAGCTCCGTCGACCTGCAAACGGACGTTGCATACGGATCCGTTTGTCGCCAGCCGTTCGCCGATCCCGGCGGCGCGACCACCGGCCGATACCGTGAGGGACACGTCGATCGCCATCGAACCCGCAACCCAGCAGCGCCCCGCTCGCACGGCGGCCAGGACCGACCCGGTCGAAAGCGCGTCAGCGAGGACGACGGTGTGCGGCAGCCCGAGCTGCCCGTCGAGATGCGCATCGCTGTTGCCGATCACTGGCGTCCAGCGTTCCGCCCGCTGACCGCGCGTCAGGCTCGCCTCCCACGCCCGGACGGCTGCGCCGTTGTCGGCGTTCCAGGGCATGTCGGACGTCCAGAGCCCGTTCCAGGCTTCCATCGCATCGAAGGCCGCGAACGGGTACCTGAGCTCCCCGGTCGCGTACGGCGCGTAGGGGTGAGCGGCGACGGCAATGCCGCCGCCCTCGCGAACACGGGCGAGCTCGCGGTCGATGAGGCGCTCGTGCCGACCGTGCCGCCAATCGACGAGGTGTCCCCGCTGGAGGCCGAGTGCCAGCCAGTGGCCGTCTTGCGTCACGACCTCCTGCCCGGGGATCACCAGCAAGCCCGTGCCCGACTCCTCTTGCCAGGCGTCGTACGTGTCGACTGTGTTGTGCTCGGTCGCGGCGATGAAATCGAGGCCGCCACGCCGCGCGGCAACAGCGAGCTGGGCAGGCGTGAGCACGGCACCGTTCGAGGCGCTGGAATGCACGTGGCAGTCGCCGCGGTACCAATTGCCGCCTCGACCCGCCGGCGTTCCAGACGCGACCTCGCGCGTGTCCTGCCCCGTCACCGTCCCGGAGGGTACGGCTCTGTCCGCAGCTGCTGTGCGAGTGTGCAGATTCGCGACGCGAGCGACCCTCGGCTGCGAACGATGCACCGCCGCCACGATCGCGCCTATCCGCATCGGCGACTGTCGAATCTGCGCATTGACGCCGACCGGACTCCCAACCGGATTAGGCTCTGCAGCCGCGCTCGAGGCTAAGCAGAGACCGGGCGGACGGGCACCGGGATGAGGGGTACTGCATGCGTCGACGCCTGACCATGGCGTTCACGTTGATCGCGTCCGGCCTCCTTGCGGGCTGCACGCCAGGCGGAAGTGCCCTGACCGGCACGACCTGGCAGCTCACTGCGATCACCGAGCAGGTGCCGGCATTCCAGGGCGTCATTCCGGCCGAGGACCAGGGCAGATACACGATCACGTTCAACAGCAACGGCTCGTTCGACGCGACGGCCGATTGCAACCAGGTGTCCGGGACCTACAAGACGACCGGTTCGAGCGGGCTGTCGATCACGCCTGGCCCGTCGACGTTCGCATTCTGCGGCGAGGAGTCCTTCGGCGACCTGTTCGTGCACGGGTTGAGCCGGGCCGCCAGCTACGCGATCGCCAATCGAGCGCTGACGATCACGCTGCAGGACGCAGGCACGATGACGTTTGCTGCGGCCACAGCCTCGGGTTCGGCGGCAGGATCGACCGCGACGGTCGCCGCGGCCTCCGGCTCTGCCAATTCCACGGCCAAGGCGACGAAGGCGCCCGCTGGATCGGCGACGCCCGCGGGCCTGGCCGGCAAGACGTGGCAACTGACGGCGATCACCGAGAAGACGGCCGCCTTCCAGGGCAACGTCCCGGCCGCCGACCAGAAGAACTACACGATCGAGTTCCAGTCGGACAGCACCTTCTCTGCGAAGGCTGACTGCAACAACGTGGCCGGGACGTTCGCCACGGCCGATCCGGCCGCGACCTCGGGCGACCTCGAGATCGTCCCGGGTCCATCGACGCGTGCCGCCTGCCCGGAGGGCTCGCTGGCCGACCTGTACGTGCTCGGACTCGGTAACGCCGCTAGCTATGCGATCGCCGACGGCGCCTTGACGATCACCCTGCACGACAGCGGGACGCTGACCTTCAAGTAGCGGGAAGCGTTGCTCGACGGACATCGTCGCGGATCTAGCCAGGCGTCGCTGCAACGGAGCCGCTGATCGGCCCCGACCGACTCGCAGCAGTCAGGCGTGCCGAAAGCGTCCAGAGCTTACGTCCGATGACCATGTCGTACGCGGCCGGCGCAGCCGACGCAAGCGCGGGTGAGCCACGCAGATGCGCGATGCCTCCTGGCGCGACGAACGAGCCGCCTGGGATGTCTGCCGTCGCGGCGAACAGCGTCGTGTGCGCACCCTGCTCCGGATCGACGAGCAAGAGGCGACCGATGACGTCGATGAGCGCGGCCTGGGGTCCCGTCGCGTGATCGAAGAGGCTCGTCCGAACCATCCCGGGATGGACGGCGATGGCCCGCACGTTTGACCCACTGGCACGAAGCCTGCGCTGCAGCTCGACCGTGAACACGAGGTTCGCGAGCTTGCTGTCGCTGTAGGCCTGGTCCGAACGGTAGGGCCGGCGTTCCCACAGCAGATCGTCGAGGTCCAGACGTCCACGCGCATGGGCATTCGACGACACCGTGACCACGCGGTCCGTGATCCGGGGCAGCAGCAGGTTTGTCAGGGCGAAGTGGCCGAGGTGGTTTGTCCCGATCTGGCGTTCGAAGCCGTCAGTCGTCCGCCCCAGAGGCACCTGCATGATCCCGGCGTTGTTGATGAGGATGTCGAGGTCGCCGGTCCAGGCCTCGGCGAACGCGCGGACCGAGGCCAGTGAGGCGAGGTCGAGCGCCCGCACCTCC
>Ga0136846_1229108_pt1 | contig 12002 bp, 10 predicted proteins | sample HopSoiMetagenom2_FD_96841 | JGI IMG/M metagenome (GOLD analysis project Ga0136846, IMG submission 96841) | Grasslands soil microbial communities from Hopland, California, USA - 2 Assembly 2016 (version 4) | ecosystem: Environmental > Terrestrial > Soil > Grasslands | place: USA: Hopland... | reverse complement strand
TCATTTCCACCCTCAAGGAAGCGCCTGCCGACGCGGAAGTCGTGAGCCACCAGCTCATGATGCGTGCGGGCATGATCAAGAAACTGGGCGCCGGCATTTACAACTACATGCCCATGGGCCTGCGCGTGATCCGCAAGGTCGAGGCCATCGTGCGCGAGGAGATGAACCGCGCCGGCGCCGTCGAAATGACCATGCCGGTCGTCCAGCCGGCCGAGCTCTGGCAGGAAACCGGCCGCTTTGACAAGATGGGCCCCGAGCTGCTGCGCATCAAGGACCGCCACGGCCGCGACTTTGTCGTCCAGCCTACCAGCGAGGAAGTCGTCACTGACGTGATGCGCCAGGACATCAAAAGCTACAAGCAGCTGCCCAAGAACCTGTACCAGATCCAGACAAAATTTCGTGACGAACGCCGTCCGCGCTTTGGCCTGATGCGCGGGCGCGAGTTCATCATGAAGGACGCCTACAGCTTTGACCGCGACCAGGCCGGCGCCAAGGCCAGCTACCAGGTCATGGCAGCCGCCTACCGCAAGATTTTCGACCGCTTTGGCCTGACCTACCGCGCCGTCGCGGCCGACAGCGGCGCCATTGGCGGCGACCTGAGCGAAGAGTTCCAGGTCATCGCCGCGACGGGTGAAGACGCCATCGTCTACTGCCCTGGCAGCGACTACGCCGCCAATATGGAAAAAGCCGAAGCGTTGGCGCCCCAGGGCACGCGCAAGCCGGCATCGCAGGCCATGGCCAAAACCCCGACGCCAGGCAAAGCCACGTGCGCGGATGTTGCCGAACTGCTGGGCATTCCGCTGCAAACTACCGTCAAGTCGCTGGTGCTGGCCACCGACGAGCTCGATGAGGCCGGCAAAGTCATCAAATCGCAGGTCTGGCTCCTGTTGCTGCGCGGCGACCACGACATGAACGAGATCAAGGTCGGCAAGGTAGAGGGCCTGGCGAACTTCCGCTTTGCGACCTTGCCTGAAATTGAAGACCACTTCGGCTGCAAGCCGGGCTACCTCGGCCCGCTCAATCTGAAGAAGCCCGTCAAGCTGGTCGCCGACCGTGAAGTGGCCGCGATGGCCGACTGGATTTGTGGTGCGAACGAGGTGGATTTCCACCTTACCGGCGTCAACTGGGGCCGCGACCTGCCCGAGCCCGAACTGGTAGCTGACCTTCGCAACGTAGTGGCAGGCGATCCATCACCCGACGGCAAAGGTGCGCTGGTGATCGAACGCGGCATCGAGGTCGGCCACGTGTTTTACCTCGGCACCAAATACAGCAAGGCGATGAACGCCACCTTCCTCGGCGAAAACGGCAAGCCGCAATTCATGGAAATGGGCTGCTACGGCATCGGCATCACACGCCTGCCGGCCGCCGCCATCGAGCAAAACCACGACGAGCGCGGCATCATCTGGCCCGACGCCATCGCGCCGTTCACTGTGGTGCTGTGCCCCATCAGCCCTGATCGCTTCCCTGAAGTCGAAACGGCCGCCAACAAGCTCTACGCTGAGCTGCTTGCCGCTGGCGTAGACGTCATCCTGGACGACCGCGGCGAGCGCCCCGGCGCCATGTTCGCCGACTGGGAACTGATAGGCGTGCCGCACCGCGTCACCATTGGTGACCGCGGCCTCAAGGAAGGGCAGCTGGAATACCAGCACCGCCGTGACGCGGCTTCCAGCAAGATTGACGCTGCCGGCGCCTTCGATTTCCTCAAGGAAAAGCTGGCGCCGCTGCAGCCACGCTGATCGCGTTGCCCGTTTTGATATCGGCATGGCTTTCGCAGATCCCGTGAACGCACCCGCATCCAGGCTGATTTCGAGAAGAAAATGCCTGCAGTCCTTGCCAGTCCTTGGCAGTTCGCTATTGATTTCAGAGCGAGCCAGCGCCGGCGCGCAGGTTGAGGAGCCACTGATCGACTCGGTGCGCACTGCACTGAGCTCTGCCATCGCCAACCAGGCGCCTCCCATCCCCGAGTTCAAGGACACCGAAAGCCGGCTCGCTTATTTGCGCTGGCTGGGCGCCATGAGCGACCGGCTCAAGAAGAAAAAACCCGAGTGGCAAATCCGCAAGGAGTTCTTGCAGACCGTCTGGTATGAAAGCAGACGCGCCGGTCTGGATGTGACGCTGGTGCTGGGCCTGATCCAGGTCGAGAGCAACTTCCGCAAATTCGCAGTAAGCAACGTCGGCGCGCGCGGCTACATGCAGGTGATGCCCTTCTGGACGCGTGTGATCGGCGACGGCGACCCCGGCAAGCTGTTTCACATGCAGACCAACCTGCGCTTCGGCTGCGTGATCCTGCGCCACTACCTGGACCGGGAACGCGGCGATTTGTTCATGGGACTGGGCCGCTATAACGGTTCGCGCGGAAAGTCGCCTTACCCGGACGCGGTCTTAGGCGCAAGCAAGAATTGGGTGTTTGCCGGCTGAGCTTTTCTTAAGGGAAAAGTGCCCCTAGCCAATAACCACCTTGGTTTCCAGCTACAAATAAGATAGCAGACCGCTTATCAAGCGGGGGCCGCGGATCTGGCTTTGCCAGGCCGCAGGCGCCGCCCCCTGCAAGGGGGAAAGGGACTACACGCAGTGAGTCCCGATAGGGGTGAGTCAACTATTTTCTGCAAACCAGGCCAGCACCGGCACCGTTCCCGGCAGTACCGGTTCCACACTGACAGGCAGCGACTGCCACGCATAGGATTGGCCCTCATGCATGTGCAGTTCGCCGGTCCACTCAAACACTTTGCAAAAGTTCAGTCGCACCAGCGCGTGGGGGTAATCGACCATCTCGACTTTCCAGGGATGCACGGCCGCAATGGTGACGCCGATTTCTTCCTGGAGCTCGCGGCGCAGCGCCTCTTCAACGCTCTCGCCCTGCTCGAGCTTGCCGCCCGGAAATTCCCAATAACCTTCGTAGACCTTGCCAGGTGGGCGCGATGTCAGCAGAAACTCGCCGTTGGCGCGGATCAGCACGCCGACGGCGACATCAACCACCTTGCGGTCGACACCGCCCTCGCGCGGTCGCTCACCGTCAGCGACCAGCACGCTCATGTGGAGTGATCTGGGGCTTGATCAGACGGGGCTGCGGCAGCGGCGCCCGGCCGCTCATAAGCCGCGATGGCTGGCGCCGCCACAGGCCGGCTGGCGCTGTCGCGGCCGGCATAGTCGCGGGCGAACTGATACGCCACACGGCCGCTGCGCGAACCGCGCTCCAGCGCCCAGACGAGGGAGGCCGGTTTCGCCGCCGCAATCGCGTCCGGACCGACGCCGAAAGACGACAGCCACTGGGCCACGATGGCCAGGTATTCGTCCTGGGTGAAGGGGTAAAAGCTGACCCAGAGGCCAAAGCGCTCAGACAATGAGATTTTTTCTTCAACGACCTCACCGGGGTGCACTTCACCGTCGTCGCTGCGCGTGTAGGTGAGGTTTTCCGTCATGTACTCAGGCAGCAGGTGGCGCCGGTTGCTGGTCGCGTAGATCAGCACATTGGGCGTGGCCGCCGCGACAGAGCCATCGAGAATGGACTTCAGCGCTTTGTAGCCCGGCTCGCCTTCTTCAAAACTGAGGTCGTCGCAGAAAACGATAAATTTTTCGGGCAACCCGGACACCACATCGACGATGTCGGGCAGATCGATCAGGTCAGCCTTGTCGACTTCGATCAGCCGCAGGCCACGTGACGAATAGGCATTCAGGCAGGCCTTGATCAGCGACGACTTGCCAGTGCCGCGCGCACCCGTCAGCAGCACGTTGTTGGCGGGCTTGCCCAGCACAAACTGCTCGGTGTTGCGCTTGATCTTTTCCTTCTGGTCCTCGATTTCCTTGAGGTCGCCCAGGCTCATGTTGCCGATGTGCCGCACCGGCTCCAGCGAGCCATGGCCGGAGCTGCGCTTGCGATAGCGGTAAGCGACAGAGGCGCTCCAATCGGGCGCAGTCAAAGGCTGCGGCAGCACGGATTCAATCCGTGCCATCAGGGACTCGACGCGGGCGATCAGGCGTTCAAACTGTTCGTTCATGGGGTGCGCTGTTAACTGCGGTAGTCGGCGTTGATTTTGACGTAATCGTAGGAAAAATCGCAGGTCCAGACGGTATCGGCCGCTGTACCACGGCCCAGCACCACACGCACCGTGATCTCGCTTTGCTTCATCACGCGCTGGCCGTCGGCTTCGACATAGCCGGGATGCCGGCCGCCGTTCTTGGCCACCAGCACATCGTCCAGGTACAAATCGATCTTGGTCTGGTCCAGGTCATCAATCCCCGCATAGCCCACAGCCGCCAGGATGCGGCCTAGATTGGGATCACTGGCGAAAAACGCCGTTTTCACCAGCGGCGAATGGCCGATGGCGTAAGCCACCTTGCGGCATTCCTCGCCGGTCTTGCCGCCTTCGACCTGGATGGTCATGAATTTGGTCGCCCCTTCGCCGTCACGAACAATGGCCTGTGCCAGCTTTTTCGCGATGTCGAGCATGGCGGCGCGCAAAGCCTGGCCTTCCGCGCTGTCCAGCGATGTCACCGGTGCATGCCCGGCTTTGTTGCTGGCGACCACCACAAAGGAGTCATTGGTCGACGTGTCGCCGTCCACCGTCACGCGATTAAAGGACCCTTCAGCCAGTTCTTTGGCCAGTTGCGCCATGAGCGGCTGGGCCACGCACGCGTCCGTTGCCATGAAGCCCAGCATGGTGGCCATGTTGGGCCGGATCATGCCCGCGCCCTTGCTGATGCCGGTGATGGTGACTTCAGCGCCTGCGAGCTTGATGCGTTTGGAAAAAGCCTTGGCCACCGTGTCAGTGGTCATGATGGCTTCAGCCGCGTTGCCCCAGTTGTCTTCTTTCGCGTCGGCCAGGGCAGCCGGCAAGCCCGCCGCGATGCGGTCGTTAGGCAGCGGCTCCATGATGACGCCGGTAGAGAACGGCAGGATTTGCTCGGGTGCAAGATCGAGCAAGCGGGCCAGCGCGATGCAACTGGCATGGGCGCGGCTCAGGCCATCGTCGCCCGTGCCGGCATTGGCGTTGCCGGTGTTGATGAGCATGGCGCGTATGCCTGCCGTCTTGCCGTCATTTTTGGCAAGGTGCTCGCGGCAGATCTGCACGGGCGCCGCACAAAAACGGTTTTGCGTGAAGACCGCGCCTACCGACGCGCCTTCATCAAGCAAGAGTACCGAGAGGTCCTTGCGATTGGCTTTGCGTATGCCCGCCTCGGCAATGCCCCAGCGCACGCCGGGAACAGGGTAGAGATCGGCGGCAGGTGTGGCAACCAGATTGACGGGCATGCGTGAACTCCGGAAAAAGCAGTAAAGGGTTGCAGATGCTCGGGCTCAGGGCAGCGCTCAGTTCAGCTGGCCGTGGCAATTTTTGTATTTTTTGCCCGAGCCGCAGGGACAGGGATCGTTGCGGCCGACACGGGGCACGTCGCCAACCGGCACGGCTGGGGTGCGCCGCTGCGAGTCTTCGTCGACCGTCGTTTCCACTTCACCGGTTTCAGTTGGCGCCGTGTAGGTGACGTTGGAGATGTTTTCGGCGCGGCTTTCCATTTCTTCGGCCGCTTGATCCAGCTGCTCACTCGACTGGATCTTCACAGTCATCAGGATCTTGGTAACTTCGTTTTTCACGCTGTCGAGCAACTGGCCAAAGAGTTCAAACGCTTCGCGCTTGTATTCCTGCTTGGGCTGCTTTTGCGCATAGCCGCGCAGGTGAATGCCCTGACGCAGGTAATCGAGCGCGCTCAGGTGTTCGCGCCAATGGCTGTCGATACTTTGCAGCAACACCACGCGCTCAAACTGCATGAAGTTTTCTTCGCCGATTTTTTCAACCTTGTCGTCAAACGCAGCGTTGGCCGCGGCGACCACTTTCTCAACCACCTCGTCATCGGTGATGGCCGTGGCGGCATCAAGCTCTGCGCGCAAAGGGAATTCGATTTGCCACTCTTCGCGCAGGACATTTTCCAGCCCCGCCACATCCCATTGCTCTTCGACGCTTTCCACCGGGATGTACTGACGCGCCAGGTCGGTGAAGCAGCCTTCGCGCAGCGACGCAATCTGCGCCTGCAGGCTGCCGGCATCCATGATGTCGTTGCGCTGTTGATAGATGACCTTGCGCTGGTCATTGGCGACGTCGTCGTATTCCAGCAATTGCTTGCGGATGTCGAAGTTGCGCGCTTCAACCTTGCGCTGGGCCGACTCGATGCTGCGGGTCACGATGCCCGCTTCGATCGCCTCGCCGTCGGGCATCTTGAGACGCTCCATGATGGCCTTGACGCGGTCGCCCGCGAAGATACGCATCAGCGGGTCGTCCAGGCTCAGATAGAAGCGTGACGAACCGGGATCGCCCTGACGGCCCGAACGGCCGCGCAGCTGGTTGTCAATCCGGCGCGACTCATGGCGCTCGGTGGCAATGATGCGCAGGCCGCCCAACGCGGTGACCTGGTCGTGTTCTTCCTTCCACACGGCGCGCAGGCGGGTAATTTCCGCCTCTTTGGCGGCGGCGTCCAGCGCCTCGTCCGCTTCAACAGCCTCAATCAGTTTTTCCACATTGCCGCCCAGCACGATGTCGGTGCCGCGGCCCGCCATGTTGGTGGCGATGGTGATCATCTTCGGCCGGCCGGCTTGCGCGACGATGTCGGCTTCGCGGGCATGCTGCTTGGCGTTAAGCACCTGGTGAGGCAGGTTTTCCTTGATCAGCAGCTGGTCGATGATTTCGGAATTTTCAATCGAGGTCGTGCCCACCAGCACGGGCTGGCCGCGCTCGTAGCATTCGCGGATGTCCTTGATGGCCGCTTCATATTTTTCGCGGGTGGTCTTGTAGACCCGGTCGAGCTGGTCGTCGCGGCGGCTCACGCGGTTGGGCGGGATCACCGTGGTTTCGAGGCCGTAAATTTCCTGGAATTCGTAGGCTTCCGTGTCGGCGGTGCCGGTCATGCCGGCGAGCTTGGCGTACAGGCGGAAATAGTTCTGAAAGGTGATGGAAGCCAGCGTCTGATTCTCGGGCTGGATCTGCACACCTTCCTTGGCTTCAACGGCCTGGTGCAGGCCATCGCTCCAGCGGCGGCCTGACATCAGGCGGCCGGTGAATTCATCGACGATGACGACTTCGCCGTCTTGCACCACATAGTGCTGGTCGCGGTGATACAGCAGGTTGGCACGCAAGGCCGCATACAGGTGATGCATCAGCGAGATGTTGGCCGGGTCGTACAACGTGGCGCCTTCGGCGATCAGCCCCAGGTTGAACAGCAGGCGCTCGGCGCTCTCGTGTCCCTGCTCTGTCAGAAACACCTGGTGGGTTTTCTCGTCGATGGTGAAGTCGCCGGGCTTGGTCACGCCCTCCCCGGTTCGCGGATCGGCTTCGCCCTCCTGACGCGTCAGCATGGGGACGACCTTGTTCATCGCCAGGTACATCTCGGTGTGGTCTTCGGCCTGGCCGCTGATGATGAGCGGCGTGCGCGCCTCATCGATCAGGATGGAGTCCACTTCGTCGACGATGGCGTAGTTCAGGCCCCGCTGCACACGGTCTGCCACTTCATAGACCATGTTGTCGCGCAGGTAGTCAAAGCCGTATTCGTTGTTGGTGCCGTAGGTGATGTCGGAACCGTAGGCGGCCTGCTTTTCCTCGCGCGACATATTGGGCAGGTTGATACCGACCGTCAGGCCCAGGAAGTTGTAGAGCTTGCCCATCCAGCGCGCGTCACGGCTGGCCAGGTAGTCATTCACCGTCACCACATGCACACCCTTGCCGGTGAGGGCATTGAGGTAGACCGGCAGTGTGGCGGTCAGGGTCTTGCCCTCGCCCGTGCGCATTTCAGAAATCTTGCCGTTGTGCAGCGACATGCCGCCCAGCATCTGGACGTCAAAGTGCCGCATCTTCATGACACGTTTGCTGCCCTCGCGCACCACGGCAAAGGCTTCGGGAAGGATGGCATCCAGGTCCTCACCGGCGGCCACACGGTCTTTGAACTCCTGGGTTTTGGCACGAAGCTGGTCGTCGCTCAGCGTCTCGTACTGGGTCTCCAGCGCATTGATGCGCTCTACGGTTTTTCGGTAGGTCTTGAGCAGCCTGTCATTGCGGCTGCCGAAAATTTTGGTCAGGATGTTGGAAGCCATAAATGCGAGGCCGCCTTGACCGCTCCCTTTGAGCTGGCAATGCGGCCGAAATCCCTTATTGAGTACGGAACCTAGGTGTGGGCGCTGTCAGCGAGTTCAACTGTGCGCAAACCTCTGATTTTAACTCTGCCGGGGGAGGCTGGGCTGCTGCCGCTAAAACGCCGGGTCAGCGAAGAGTCAGCGACGAGGGCCGCGCATTGGGCCTTGGCATATGCGCGCCTGCTGAATGGCCCTAGTGAGGGCGCGGCAGCTGGGGCAGGCCGGGTACGGCAGGCTGCGGCGAGACCGCTGCCACCGCCGGTTTCGGCAAATTGCGCCCTGCGGTCAGGAACTTCTGCGGGTCCTGGAAGACGCCCTGAACCAGCACCTCAAAGTGCAGATGCGGGCCGGTGGAACGGCCGGTGGTGCCCACCTCGGCAATTTTCTGCCCACGCTTGACCAGATCGCCTTTTTTCACCAGCACGCGCGAAGCGTGGGCGTAGCGTGTGACCAGTTCATTGCCGTGGTCGACTTCCACCATGTTGCCGTAGGCCTGGTGGTATTCCTGCGTTACGACCACACCGCCCGCGGCGGCAAGAATGGGGGTGCCCGGCTCGGAGGGGAAATCCAGCCCGGTGTGCAGGGCGGAGCGCCCGTTCATCGGGTCGATACGCCAGCCGAAGGCTGATCCCAGATTACCGCCGGCCACAGGTTCCTGAGTGGGAACCATCATCTTTTTGATTTTCTGATCGAAGAGGCGCGACTCCATGACGGTCATCAGGTCGACTCGCTGGTCCGTCAGCTTGTCCAGGTCAGCCAAAGTGGCCTGCAACTCTTCCATGGTGAGTGAAGGCCCCGCCACCAGCGCGCCGCCCCGGCCGGGTGTGACTTTGATCTCGCTGGGGTTCACGCCGGCCAAACCCGACACCCGTTCGCCAAGTGCTTCGAGTTGCATCATCTTGGCCTGCATCTCACCGACCCGCTTAGCCATCACGTCGAGGTTTTCGCGCATGAAGCGGTCACGCTGGTCGAATTCGTCTTTGACCATCAGCTTGACCAACGATCCGATGACCGGCCAGCCTTCACGGGCGCCTTTCAGAAACACCCAGTGATAAAGGCCGGCAGCTACAAGCATGAGTGCCAGTGCGGCGACAAAGCCCGCCAGAACCAGTTTTGTGCCGCTTAAATAGATGGCCCGGCTTTTCGCCAGCCACGCATCCGTGATAATCAAATGCACTTGTCTACCTCTTTAAAAGCTTGGGCGCCCATGGACGCGCACCGCACATCATGACCACCGACCGGCGCCTTCCGCAGGCGCTCTCTGCTTACCAGGCTGCGGGGAATTCCCCTTCCCTGGCTCGTCTGACGGAGCTCGTCCAGGAATCCAGCGACAGGCTAAAAGCCATTGAATCGCTGCTGCCTGAAGCCTTGCGCCCTGCCGTCCAGGCCGGCCCCATTGACGGCGACACCTGGTGCCTGCTGGTGAGCGGCAATGCGGCCGCGGCCAAAATCCGCCAGCTACTGCCTCTTATCCAGGCCCGCCTTCTCGGCAAAGGTTGGAAGGTTACCTCAATTCGCCTCAAGATACTAATAGTCAAAAAGTAGTAACCCGAGGCAGCTTCCAAAAGCCCTTGGGCATCTTGAACAGCGTGGCCGCTTGATTGCCTGCTACAAAATTTGTAGCGTATGGTACCCATATGGCATGGGAAAGGCAAGAATCGGAATAAATGGTGCCGCTTGTCGGAATCGAACTGACGACCTACCGCTTACAAGGCGGTTGCTCTACCAACTGAGCTAAAGCGGCACAAGGAAAGCTATTTTACTTGACCCGTTTCAGTGAGGGCCGTGTACGCGGCGGCTTGGGAGGCTCAGGCGGGTCGGAACCCCCATCACCCTCGCCGGGTGCACTTTCGGGCACCAACTGCATGATCTTCCCCTCGGGACCTTCCGCTGCATTGTGCGGGTGGGCCGGGGCCCCTGACGGCGAAGCTGCGACGCCCGCGGCAGCCGGGCTCCCATCGCTTCCGGGTTCGGCGCTGGGGGCTGCGCCCGCAGCGGAGGCTCCCATGGGAAAAGCCATGCCCTGCCCGTTTTCGCGGGCATAAATGGCAATCACGTGGCTGATCGGGACCATGATTTCCCGGGCACTGCCAGCAAAACGCGCCTTGAACTCAATGAAATCATTGCCCAGCTTGAGCGACGAGGTCGCGTCAAAGCTGATATTGAGCACGATTTCATTGTTCTTCACATACTCGCGCGGCACCTGCACGGTGTCATCCACCGACACCGCCACGTAAGGCGTGAAGCCGTTGTCGGTGCACCATTCGTACAGGGCCCGTATCAGATACGGGCGCGTTGACGTGGAGTCCAGGGCGTTCATGAATTCAGCCAAGCTGCTTGTCCGGGAATCAGGTTCAGTGATTACTTGCGCATCACTTTCTCGGACGGCGTCAGTGCTTCGATATAGGCTGGGCGCGAAAAGATGCGTTCCGCGTACTTGAGCAGCGGCGCGGCATTTTTCGACAGGTCGATGTCGTAGTAGTCGAGGCGCCAAAGCAAGGGAGCAATCGCCACGTCGAGCATGGAGAAGTTGTCACCCAGCATGAACTTGTTCTTCAGGAAGATTGGTGCAAGCTGCGTCAGGCGGTCACGGATGTGCGAACGGGCTTTTTCCAGTGCCTTTTCGTTGCCCTTCGAGGCGCGCGATTCGAGCGTGCTGACATGCACGAACAGCTCTTTTTCGAAGTTCAGCAAAAAAAGGCGAACACGTGCGCGGTCGACAGGGTCGCCGGGCATGAGTTGTGGATGCGGGAAACGCTCGTCGATGTACTCGTTGATGATGTTCGACTCGTACAGGATGAGGTCGCGCTCGACCAGGATAGGCACCTGGCCGTATGGATTCATCACATTGATGTCTTCGGGCTTGTTGTACAGGTCGACATCGCGGATTTCGAAGTCCATTCCCTTTTCAAACAGCACAAAACGGCAGCGGTGCGAGAAGGGGCAGGTTGTGCCTGAATAAAGGACCATCATGGTACGGAACTCCTAAATGCAAAGGAGTGGATACATATGAAAAGCATCCACTCCAGAAGGTGCCGGGAACCAGGTCCCGGCGAAAATTTACTTGACGTCTTTCCAGAACGCCGCATTCAGGCGCCAGGCGACGAAAGTCAAGCCGAGAAGGAAAAGCAGCACCCAGACGCCAACGCGAATGCGGGTGTTCTGTGCCGGCTCAGCCATCCACTGCAGATAACCCACGAGATCGCCCATGGCCTGGTCGTACTGCAACGGCGTCATGGTGCCGGGCGTAACTTGCTTCCAGCCTTTGAAAACGGCTACTTGGTGGCCGTGCTCTTCCTTGTGGTCATACTGCGGCTCGCGCTCGCCTTGCAGCTCCCACAACACATGCGGCATGGCCACGCTCGGAAAGGCCAGGTTGTTCCAGCCCGTCGCCTTGGTGTTGTCGCGGTAGTAGCTGCGCAGATAGGTGTACAGGTAGTCGGCGCCCGTGCCGCCCGCACCGGCGCGTGAACGCGCAATCACGGTCAGGTCAGGCGGGTTGCCGCCGAACCATTCCTTGGCCTGTTTGGGATCGATCGCCGCCTTCATGGTGTCACCGACCTTTTCAGTGGTGAAAAGCAGGTTGTCCTTGATCAGCTGATCCGTGAGTTTTGCGTCGCTCGTGCTGAGGTCTTTCAGGCGGTTGTAGCGCATGTAAGCCGCGGAATGGCAATTGAGGCAATAGTTGACGAACAACTTGGCGCCGTTTTGCAGCGCGATCATGTCATTGGTATTGTTCGGTGCCTTGTCCCAGGCAACGCCGCCGCCTTCGGAAGCGTGTGCACCGGCAACCAGGCCAACAGCCGCGATCAGGGAAAAAATCAGTTTTTTCATTGTTGTTATCTCCTGCTTAGTTGCCGTGGAAAACAATACGGTCCGGCGGCGTCTTGGC
>Ga0136846_1239868_pt1 | contig 12004 bp, 9 predicted proteins | sample HopSoiMetagenom2_FD_96841 | JGI IMG/M metagenome (GOLD analysis project Ga0136846, IMG submission 96841) | Grasslands soil microbial communities from Hopland, California, USA - 2 Assembly 2016 (version 4) | ecosystem: Environmental > Terrestrial > Soil > Grasslands | place: USA: Hopland... | reverse complement strand
TGCCGGGACTGATCGGCGCCGGACCGCGGAGAATCTCCTGCGTGAACCGCGCCAGGTGCGTGGTCGCGGACGGCAGGTAGGCAAAGAGGTGCCAGATCTGCGGGTACTCGGCGCCGTGCCGCCGCACCATCTCGATCAGGTCCCGGTAGGGGCCCGGTTTCGGGGCTTCTTCGATATCCGGAAGAAACATCGGATCCATATCGTTCGTCGCCTCGTTGCGCGTCATCCGACTGCCGTCTTGGGAACAATATCCAGCTGCAATGACGCATTGGCCGCGGGCACCTCGCGCTCATCGAGCCCGAGCTCCTTGCGCACGATGTTGCAGCCCTGCGCGATCGCGGTGGCCTTGTAAAAGGCGATCTCGCGGTTACATCCCTGGCGGCCGAATCCGCAGTCGCTCGAGACGATTAACTGTTCCGGCGCAATGTGCCGGAGCGCCGTGCGGATCGACGCGGCGACTTCTTCCGCCCGGTCCGCCTGCAGCACGCGATGGCTGACCGCGCCGATGCAGATCTTTTTCGGCAGCTTTCCCTTGTACGAGCCGAACAGCTCGATATCCGCGAATCCGCGATCCTTGGTCTCGATCGTCCAGACGTCTCCCCTCATCTCGTTCAGGTACAACTCGAACGATGCCTTGTAACTCGTGTCTTCCATCACGCGCTGCATGTTCGGATTGCCCCAGCACGTGTGAATCCACACCTCCACATCGTCGAGCCCCTGCACCTCGCGGTTGTAGCACTCGATCATGAACTTCACCTTCTCGTCCTCCGGACCGAAGGTGTTCGCCATGAAATGCAGCGTCGGCTCCTCGATCTGGATGCACCGGCAGCCCGCCGCGCGGAGCGCGAGCAGTTCCGTGTTCATCGCGACCGCCATGTCCCACAGGACCTCGCGGTTGTCCTTGTACTTGTTCGTGTGAATGTCGAGAAACAGTCCCATCACCTGCGAGCAGCAGGTGCCGAAGCGGACCGGCCTGGCGGATTTTCCCTGGGCGATCCGCCAGATTTTCGGGTAGTCGAGCGGCCGATGTTCGATCCTGTCGACCACCCGCGGCCAGCGCCAGGCCGTGTAGATCTCGTTCAGCAGCGTTCCGGGGGGATATTTGAGCCACGGACTCCGGGTCTGCTCGGACTGGAGATGATCCCCTTCGAACCCGGTCCAGCGTTGAAGCGGATAGTGATGCCAGCTCCTGCCGGCGAAATCCTCGTCGCAGTGGAAGTCGCCGTGGGTCAGGATGTCGAGGCCCGCACGCTCCTCGTCGCTGATCACGACGGCCATGGCGTCCTGGAATTTCTCGCGAAAGCGGACGTCGAGCATGCAGGTGTCGAGCGGTCGCCCCCACATGCTCATGTCGAACCAGCGCGGACGTGGCCACGAGCCGGTGACGGTGGCCGGCAGCATCAGATTCCTGGTGACGGTGAAGGCCATGCGGTGGAGAATATCACCGCGAAATCACGAGAGTGAAGGAGACGTCGAATGCATGACGAGAGCAGGGTGGGCGCGGGCGTGGACCGGCGTGAGTTCTTCAAGGCCACCAGCGCCGGACTGGCGGCCGCCGCCGTGGCAGTGAATCCGCGTCACCAGGCGATTTCACAGTCGCTCGCCGACAAAAACAAGTTCGATCGGATCGCGTCCTGCTCGTATCCGATTCGCTACATCTTCAAGTCGCGACCGCGTCCGGCGGGCGCAGCAGGCGGCAGCGGCGGCGCGCAGCGCCAGCTCAACGAAGACCTGAAAAAGAAGTACGGCGAGATCACGATGCTGGACTTCCCGCAGTTCACGAAGGACACCTTTCCTGGCGTCACGCACATGGACATCTTCTCGGGGCTCTTCGGCGATGTCACCGACGAGAGCATGTTCGTGGACGGCCAGTTCGAGCCGTCCACGCCGTCAGGACGCAAATGGCTCGAGACGCTCGCGGCAAAGACCGCCGCAACCGGGACGAAGGTGCAGCACATCTCGAATAATGCCCCGAACAATCTCGCGGATTCCGATACCGCTCTTCGCAAGGCGGGCGTGGAGGTCGGCAAGCGCTGGCTCGACGCCGCCGTGATCCTCGGCGCCAAGTCGGTCCGCATGAACTCTCCGCGCGCGCTCGGCCCGAGCATCCGTCCGAACGCGATCATCGATCCCGAGACCCGCTACCCGAAGAACAACGACATCCTGCCTCTGTTGAACAACGCGATCGAGTCGTACAAAGAGATGGCGGACTACGGCGGCGACCGCGGCGTCAGGGTCACGATTGAAAATCACTGGGGTCTCGCCGCCGATCCGATCAACATCCGGATCATCCTCGAGGAAGTGAACCACCCGTACTGCGAAGCGTCGCCCGACTTCTGCAACTGGGAACACGAGCACATGCTCTTCAGCGGCCTGAAGGCGCTGGCCCCCTACGCGCACACCAACGTGCACGCGAAGTATTGGGATCGCTGGGGGGAGACGAACGACGTGCAGCGGGCCACGCGAGTCATGCTGGCCGGCGGCTTCAAGGGCACGTTCGCGCTGGAGTACGAAGCGGGTCCGCTGAACGGGATTGAAGGCGCCAAGTACCTGTACAAAGAGGTGCTGGCCGCGCTCTCCACGCCAACGCCGGTCGTCTGAGCCTCGCCTCTTAGAATTTCTTTGGAACAAATTGACTGGATTTCCAGTCGAATGTGGCTGTAGTTGTTCTGTTCCAGAAGAAGTTCTTCTGGTGTAAGCTGCCGGGCGCGTATGGGACGAAGACGACGAAACGAAACTGGCGGCGACATGCTGCTGGGCACTCTCGACATGCTGGTGCTGCGCACGCTCCTGTTCGGGCCGGCACACGGCCACACGATTGCGCATGCGATCGAATCCTCGTCCGAAGACGTTCTGCAGGTGGAGCACGGATCGCTCTACCCCGCCCTCCATCGGCTCGAAGACCAGGGCCTCATCGCCTCGTTCTGGGGCACGTCGGAACGAAACCGGAAGGCGAAGTATTACCGCCTGGCGCCCGCCGGACGGAAGCACCTGATTCACGAACGCACCCGATGGGAGGCGCTCGTACGCGCGGTCGGTCGAGTCCTCGGCCCCGCGACGGAGTGATGACATGAAGTGGTCGCGATTCTGGCAGCGGCAACAACGCGACGCGGATCTCGTTGACGAGCTCGACGCGTACATCGAGCACGAGATCGACGCCCAGATCGCCGCCGGCACCGATCCCGACGCGGCGCGCACGGCTGCGCTCCGTAAGCTCGGCAACGTGACGCGCGTACGAGAGCAGGTGTACGAGCGGAACACTCTGGTCGTACTCGAAACGCTGTGGAAAGACGTGAGGTTTGCGTTGCGGCTGTTCCGCCGCAGTCCAGGATTCGCGGCCATCGCGATCACCTCGATTGCCGTGGGCATCGGCGCGAACGCCTCGGTGTTTACGCTCCTCGACCAGGTGATGCTGCGATCGCTCCCGATCGAACGTCCCAGCGAGCTCGTGCTGGTCACGGCCGAGGGATTTCAGTACGGGAACGGCTGGGGCGAGGGAGATGAGCTCTCGTACCCGCGATACGTGGATCTCCGCGACAACAACCAGGTGTTTGCGGGGATGTTCTGCCGTTTCAGCTTTCCACTGGACGTGAGCTCGGAAGGATCCGGTGAGCGCGTGGCTGGCGAGCTCGTGTCGGGGACCTACTTTCCAGTGCTCGGCGTCACACCCGCGCTCGGCCGTGTGTTCGACCCACGTGACGAGCAGGCGCCTGGCGCGAATCCCGTGGTGGTGTTGAGCGACAGGTTCTGGCGGGAACGGTTTCGATCCGACCCCGGCGTGATCGGGCGTTCGGTTCGTGTGAACAGTCATGCGATGACGATCGTCGGGGTCGCACGCGAAGGATTCGACGGCACGAACCTCGGCGCCGCGACCGACGTGTTCGTGCCGATCACCATGTCGCAGCAGCTCACGCCGATGGAGACGGGGCTGACCGATCGGCAGATGCGGTGGCTGAACGTGTTCGGCCGCTTGAAACCGGGCATCAGCGAGCGGCAGGCACAAGCGGGCCTCCAACCGTTTTACAGCTCGCGCCTGCAGTTCGAAGTGCAGCAGAAAGGCTTCGCCAACGCGTCAGCAAACGACCGGGAGCAGTTTCTGAAAGGCACCGTCGCGGTGACACCGGCCGCGTACGGCAAGTCGAATCTCCGCGCGCGGCTCACCAGTCCGCTCTGGACGCTGACGGCCATCGGGGCCGGCGTCCTGATTATCGCGTGCGCGAATGTCGCGAATCTCCTGCTCGCGCGGGGCAGCGTCCGGCGCCGCGAGATCGCGGTGCGTCTTGCGCTTGGCGCGACCCGTCGGCGTGTCGTGCGCCAGCTGCTCGTCGAGAGCGTCCTGCTTGCGCTTGCCGGCGGCGCGGCGGGCGTGCTGATCGCAACGTGGGGCGCACGAGGGCTGCTCGCCTTCTTCACACAGCCTGACGTCACGCTGACCGTGACGCCCTGGCCCGACGGGCGCATTCTGGCCTTCAACGTCATCATCAGCATCACCACCGGTGTGCTGTTCGGCCTCGCGCCCGCGTGGCAGACCACCCACACGGACGTCACGCCGGCGCTGAAGACTGAATCCGGCGCCGTCCTGGGCGGCGGCTATGCGCGGCTGCGCAAGGGGCTCGTCGTCGCGCAGGTCATGTTGTCGCTGCTTCTTCTCGTGGGCGCAGGGCTCTTCCTGCGCAGCCTTCACAACCTGCTCGCGATCGACACCGGATTCGACACGAACCGGCTGCTCTCGTTCAGCGTCGATCCGGTGCCGCACGGCTATGGGCCCGCCGAGAGCAAGATGTTTGCGAAGATGCTCCTCGAGCGAGTCCGGGCCACGCCCGGCGTGGCTGGCGCGGGGTTCGTGTCGCACGCGCTGCTCGAAGGCGGATCGTGGAACAGCGCCATCACTATCGCTGGCCGCTCGTACGATCCGAACCATCTCGCGCTGACCCACAACAACCTGATCAGCCCGGGATATTTCGACGCGATGGGAATTCGCGTGCTGGCCGGCCGCGATTTTGACGCGCGCGACGAACGCACCATCGCTCCGGGCGCCGAGGCGCCGCAACCGAGCATAGCGATCGTGAACGAACAGTTCGTCAAGCAGTACTTGCAGGACCAGCCGGCGCTCGGGCTGCACATCGGATTCGGCGCGAACCCGGGAACCGAGACGCCGATTGAAATCGTCGGCGTCGTCACGACCGCCAAGTACACCGACATGCGGTCGAAACCCGCGCCGCAGCTGTATTTTCCGTATCTCGAAGGGGCATCGGTCGTCGGCATGACGATGTACGTCCGCACGCTGCAGACGCCAGCGACGCTGGCGCCCAGCATGCGGCAGGTCGTGCAGCAGCTCGATCCGACGCTCCCGATCTACAGCGTGCGGACCGTTGAAGAACAGGTCAATCGCTCGCTCGTCACCGAACGCCTGATCGCCAGCCTCTCGAGCGTGCTCGGGACGCTCGCCACCCTGCTTGCGATGGTCGGTGTCTACGGAGTGATGTCATACACGGTCGCGCGGCGCACGCGAGAGATTGCGATCCGCATGGCGTTCGGCGCGCGTGCGCCGCGTATCGCGTCAGCGATTGTCGCGGAGATGCTGGCGTTGATCGCGCTTGGCGTGCTGACGGCGCTGCCGGCGCTCTGGTGGTTGAACCGCTACGTCGCGAGCCAGCTCTACGGGGTCAATCCGACCGACGGCGCCACCATCGTCAGCGCGATCGCCATCTTGATGTGCGCCGCAGGTCTGGCCGTGTGGGTGCCTTCCAGGCGTGCGCTTCGGGTGAGCCCGATGGTCGCGCTCCGAGAGGAATAAGTGCCGAACCGCGAGTCGCGAGTCGCGGGTGGGACGTCACATCGTCAGCGCCACGCGTCGGCCCTCTCGCGCAGATTCGTATGCGGCAAACGCGGCGGCGAGCGATGCGCGCGCGTCGCGAATGGTCGACACCGGCTGGCGTCCGTGTTCCACGCATTCAATGACGTGGGCGAGAGGCACAGGCGCGGCCGGCGCGAAGGGTTCCTCGGCTTGACGCTCGACGACCCAGTCGCGCGCACCCGATGCAAGCACCGCACGCCCGGGTGCGCGAAACCATTGATCGTGGATCTCTCCACGCGTGCCGACCAGCTCCAGTCGCACGACGCTGTTCTGCTTCGGTGACGGACCGGTCGGTCTCGGCGCATTGATTGTCCACGCCGCTTCGAGGGTAGCGATCACGCCGTTGCGCATCGTGAAGGTCGCCTGTCCCCAATCCTCGACCTCGAGATTCTTGTGAACGACATTCGCCGTACGCGCGTACACGTCGGCGATGTCGCTGCCGGTGAGCCAGCGAAATGCGTCGATCCAGTAGATCCCCTCGTCGATGAATGCGCCCCCTGGCACGTGCGCCGGATCGACGAACCAGCCGGGTGTGCCGGAGCGGAACCAGTCTTCCGCGATCGACCAGCGGCAGGTCTGGTGGATGATCGCAAGCTCCCCGATCTGGCCAGCCTCGAGCCGCGTCTTCAGCTCGGCGAGCCGCAGACGATTGAAGCCCTCGAAGGGAAAACAGCACACGCCCGAGTCTTCGACCGCATCGACCATTCGATCCGCCTGCTCGAGCGTCATTGCGATCGGCTTCCCAACGATCAAGTGCTTGCCGGCGCGGGCGCAGAGCAGTGTCACTTCGCAGATCTCGTCAACGGGTGTCGCGATCTGGACGATATCGACGCGCTCCTGATCGAGGAGGGCCCGGTAGTCGGCGTAGCCTTTGATGCCGAATGTGCGGGTGAACGTGTCGAGCTGCGCCGGGTCGCGCCACGCCGCCGCAACCAGTTCGGCCTGCGGATACTCGGTCAGGCCGCGCGCCAGGTTATAGGCTGAATACCAGTGGCCGAGGCCGAGAATAGCGACCCGCCATTTTCTGTTCGTCACGGCGTCAGTGTACCGGATCGTGCGCACCTGACGCGGTGCTTCGCCGCGAATGAGGATAAGCTCTCGGGCGCATGAGCCCGCCCGCTGCGTCCACGCTCCTGCTGATTGCGTTTGCCGGCGTCGCGCTCGTCGTGCTGCTCATCACCTGGATGCGCATCCCGGCGTTCATCGCGCTGGCGATTGGATCGGTGTTCGTCGGCGTTGTCGCGCGGATGCCGCCAGGCGACATCGCACGTGCATTCCAGGCGGGTGTCGGCGACACGCTCGGCTTCACCGCGATGGTGATCGGTCTCGGCACGATCATCGGCAAGCTGCTCGCGGAATCTGGTGGGGCACTTGTCGTAGCGCGCGCCCTCGTGCACGCAATGGGCGAGCGGCGCGTCGACTGGGCTCTGATGCTCTCCGCGTTCATCGTCGGGCTTCCTGTGTTCTTCCAGGTCGGCCTCGTGCTGCTCGCGCCGGTGCTCTTCACGCTCGCGCGACAGGCTCCGCGCAGCGATGTGCCGATGGTCCGGCTCGGGATTCCCCTTGTGGCGGGGCTCTCGGCTGCACACGTGCTGGTTCCGCCGCATCCAGGACCGCTGGCGGCGATTGAACGGCTCGGCGCGGACCCGGGACGTACGCTGTTCTATTCCCTGCTCGTCGCGTTCCCCGCCGCCATCGTGTCCGGTCCGCTGTTCGCCCGCCTCGTCGGCACTCGCGTCCGCGTCGAGTCAGGCGCGATGGCGGAACAGCTCTCGGAGATCACGGCAGCACACCCGCCGTCCCTTGGCGTGACGCTGCTGACGATTCTCCTGCCCGTGCTGCTGATGCTGCTCTCCGCGCTCGCGCAAGCGGCGCTCCCGGACGGGCCCGCGCGGTACACGTTGACGTTCCTCGGCACTCCGCTCGTCGCGCTGCTCATCGCGACGATCGTTTCCATGTTCACGTTCGGACGCGCGTGTGGTTTCGACAGTACACGCCTGCTGCGCTTCGCGGAAGATGCGGTTCCGCCGATTGCCGGCGTCCTGCTGGTCGTCGGCGCGGGTGGCGGTTTCGGACGTGTGCTGGACGCGGCTGGTGCCGCCAGGGCCATCGCGCAGGTGATTGGCGGGCTCGAACTCTCGCCGCTCGTTCTGGGCTGGCTCATTGCGTCGGTGCTGCGCCTGGCCGTGGGCTCGGCCACCGTCGCAGTGGTGACCGCGGCCAGTATCATGGCGCCGATAGCGACTGATCTCCCCCACGTGAACAAGGAACTGCTCGTCGTCGCGATCGGCGCCGGCTCAGCGATCGCGTCCCATGTCAATGACGGAGGATTCTGGTTGGTAAAGGAGTATCTCAACATGTCGGTGCCGCAGACCGTTGCCACGTGGACGGCGCTCGAAACGATCGTCGCGTGCGTTGGGCTCGCGGGCGTCCTTCTGCTCGCCGCGATCGTGAGGTGATGGCGTGCTGATCGTCGACGCCCATCTCGATCTCGCGATGAACGCGCTGGAATGGAATCGCGACTTCGCGCGATCGATCGACGAGATCCGGCAGCGCGAACGCGAGCTGACAGACAAGCCCGATCGCGGCCGTGGCACCGTGTCGTTCGGGGAAATGCGCCGCGGCGGGGTCAGCCTGTGCGTTGCCACGCAGATCGCCCGCTACGTCGCACCGGAAAACCCGTTGCCCGGATGGCACTCGCCCGAGCAGGCCTGGGCGATGACGCAGGGGCAGCTCGCGTGGTACCGGGCGATGGAAGAGCGCGGTGAGCTCGTGCAGATTCGGGATCTCGAGGGTCTCGAGAAACATCTGGCGGGCCTTTCGCCTGATCGCGATGGAAACGTGAGCGGAACGCGCCCGTCCTATCAAGAGAGCTCGTGGCTTCCGACGCCCGGAGGACGAATCGGGTACGTGCTCAGCCTCGAAGGCGCCGACTCGATCGTGACGCTCGGCCACCTCGAACGCGCATACGCCGACGGACTGCGCGCCGTCGGGCCGGCGCACTACGGACCTGGCGTGTATGCATACGGGACGGCGTCGTGCGGCGGCCTCGGAGTCCGCGGACGCGAGCTGCTGCGCGAGATGGAACGGCTCGGCATGATTCTCGACGTCACGCACCTGTGCGACGACAGCTTTCACGAGGCCCTGGATCATTTCCACGGGCGCATCTGGGCGAGCCATTCGAACTGCCGCGCCCTGGTCCCGCATGATCGGCAGTTCACCGACGATCAGTTGCGTGAGCTCATTCAGCGCGACGCGGTGATCGGTGCAGCGTTCGACGCCTGGATGCTCGTACCTGGCTGGGTGCGGGGGACCACGACGCCGGATGCTGTGGGCGTGACGCTCGACACCGTCATCGATCATGTCGACCACGTGTGCCAGATCGCCGGCAACGCGCGGCACTGCATGATTGGATCGGACCTGGATGGCGCCTTCGGACGCGAGCAGGGTCCCACAGATGTCGAGACGATTGCTGATCTCGCGCGGCTACCCGCGCACCTTGCAGCGCGCGGGTATTCGGAGGAGGAGGTCCGTGGGATCGCCCACGGAAACTTCTTACGCGTTCTACGCGGCGCCTGGGGATGATCGCCGGCTCGCACACCGGACGACGCGCCGTACTTCGGAGATGAGGAGGGAGGGATCGACCGGCCGGAGCAGGACGCTCGCGTAGCCGAGCGCATCGGCCTGGTCGGTGTCGCGCGGATCTGACGTAATTGCAATGGCGGGCACAGCGCGCCCGCCCGAGAGCACTCGCAACGCCGGTCCCGTGCAGCAGCGGAGGCCGACGACGACAATATCGGGAGGCGCCTGCCGCGGCGGATACGAGCGGCTCGCCTCGGCGGCCGACGTCGTTTCAACACGGAAGCCCGCCCACTGCAGAACTTCAGCGAACATCGCGGCGCTGTCCGTGTGCGGTTCGACGAGCAGGACGGTCGACGGAACCATGCGCATCAGACCACCTCCCGTTCGCAGGAGCCGGTTTCCGCCGCGACGCTCGACAGCAGTCGTGCGAGTTCGGAGGCGTTGTGTGTCTGGTCGAACGAGCGTTCGACCTCTGCGCGCGCGTGTGTCGCGATGCGCACGCGAAGGCGGACGTTGTCCAGCAGGGTTTCGAGTGCCCCGGCAAGCCACTGCGGGTCCCGTGGTGCGACGAGCCTTCCCGTCCACCCGTCGTCGATCACCTCGGAGATGCCGTCGACGGCTGTCGAGACGACAGGGAGGCCCATCGCCATGGCTTCGAGCAACACATCGGGGACGCCGCCGGCACAGGAGCCGGGGAGCCGCCGGTACGGCAGTGCCATCAAGGAATGCGACCGCATCAACGCTGAAAGAGGGGCAGCGAGGCCGGATTCGGCGTCGCTCCCCAACAGGTCGACGCGATCGGCGAGGCGGCGGGACAGAATCCGCGCTTTCAGCTTCTGCACGGAGGCTCCCGCGCCAACGATCGTCAGTCGAACCGGTGTCGGCCGACGATCGCGGAGGATGCCGATCGCGTCGATCAGATCATCGAAACCACTCGCCTGGACGAGAGGCCCGATGGCAAGCACCGAATCGCCGGCGCGGCCGGATTCGGCGCAGAACGGCAACCGTTCCACGTCGACGCCGCGGTAGATCCGGTAAACGTGGTCGGCAACACTCGGCCCGGTGAGCGACAGGAGATGATCCCGGCTCACCTCGCTGGGGGCGATGACGAAGTCGGCGTCGCGCACCTGATCGCGCAGTGCCGACGTGTCGCGGGCCGTTTCGTGGAGGGTGCTGCCGACGATGGTGAAGCTGTAGCCCACGTGCGCCAGGCGTTTGACGTGGCGGGCCACATCGGCTGTCGCCAGATGCGCGTGCAGATGGCGAATCCGCCGCGTGCCGACCTCTCGCGCAATCCAGCGGGCGTGCCCGGGGAGCGTGCGGTCGACGAAAAATACGTGGACCTGCAGGCCGCAGCGTTCGAGTTCGAGGATTTCGTCCAGAACAGGCTTCAGGCGCTCCGCGGCGCGGTCGAGCACATAGCCGACGGGGCCGGCGTCGGGGGCTCTGCGGCGGCTCGCGGGATCATGCCCGAATGATTCAGGCGCAAGGCGCAGAATCCCACGGGGATCCGGTCCGGTGCTGGCTGGAGAGCCTGCCCGGCGGCCGTGCGGAACGCCGACGTGCAATTTACGGGCGCTCATGCTGCCTGCTCTCGTGAGAACGACGGATGGACCCAAAAGCCGCCGGTTCCGAGCGTGGACGGGGCCCCGCGAGGGGGCCGACTCTCGCGCGATGGCTTCCATCGACGCAAATCGCAGCGACTGCGGGGTCGACTCCCCGGTTTCCGGTTGGCCCGGAAACTGCGCTGCGGTCCACACAATTGGCAATTACTTAATAAGGGCCGTACCCCGGCAGGAAAATATAGGGGGGAGATTCTTCCCGAAAATTCGTGTGCCGGCGGGTTTCTGCTGTATTACTAAGCGCTCTCGAAGACCCCCTAGGAACGGTCCGTCCTTCAGACTTTTGTCTGACAGGTGCGCGTCGGTCAGGCCGATGATGAACTACGTCGCGGAGCCATTCGGGCGTAAGGGGCGGTGCGTTGGGGCGCCATGACAGCGGTGCGCCTGACGCGGCGTGGAGTGACGAGCGGCTCGTTCGGGCGTGTCTCGACGGCGACGAGCGGGCCTGGTCGGCACTGATCGACAAGTACGAGAACCTGATCTTTTCCATTCCCTTGAAGTACGGCGCCAGTCGGGCCGACGCGGCGGACATGCTGCAGGCGGTCTGCCTGGAGCTCTTTTCGGAGCTGCCGCGCCTGCGTCAAAGCGCCGCGTTGCGCGGCTGGATTACCACCGTGACGGCGCACAAGGCGTCACGATGGAAACAGCGCCACGTGCGCCGGGCCGAACAGGAGTTGACGGAGCTTGACGAGGAGCGGCTCGAAGCCGCGGCCCCGATTGCTCCGGAAGTCATCGAGCAGACCCAGCGGGAGCAGACGGTGCGGGACGCGGTGGGTGCCCTGTCGCCGCGATGCCAGGAAATCGTCCGCCTGCTCTTTTACGAACAGCCGCCCCTCCCCTACAAGGAGCTCGCCGAACGACTCGGGCTCGCGACCGGCTCGATCGGCTTCATCCGCGGCCGGTGCCTGGCATCATTGCAGCGCGCGCTTGAAAAGGCCGGGTT
>Ga0136846_1214543_pt1 | contig 12004 bp, 11 predicted proteins | sample HopSoiMetagenom2_FD_96841 | JGI IMG/M metagenome (GOLD analysis project Ga0136846, IMG submission 96841) | Grasslands soil microbial communities from Hopland, California, USA - 2 Assembly 2016 (version 4) | ecosystem: Environmental > Terrestrial > Soil > Grasslands | place: USA: Hopland... | reverse complement strand
GCCCGCGCCCGGCTGGCGATGGCCCAGGCGCAGCCCGGCGGCGCGCGACGCTGACCCTTCCCCGGCGAGGCCGGGAGACCCCACGGGGGAGGGTTGGCCACATCGGCACCATGGGTCACGTCGACCACGGCAAGACGACCCTGACCGCGGCCATCACCAAGATCCTGGCCGACAAGGGCCTCGCCGACTACATACCGTCCGACCGCATCGACAAGGCCCCGGAGGAGGCCGCCCGCGGCATCACCATCAACGTCGCGCACGTCGAGTACGAGACCGCGACCAGGCATTACGCGCACGTGGACATGCCCGGTCACGCCGGCTACGTGAAGAACATGATCACCGGCGCGGCCCAGGTCGACGGCGCCATCCTGGTGGTGTCGGCCGTGGACGGCGTCGAGCCCCAGACCCGCGAGCACGTGATCCTCGCCCGCCAGCTCGGCGTCGAGCACGTCGTGGTCGCGCTGAGCAAGGCCGACGCGGCCGATACCGAACTGGCCGAGCTGGTCGAGCTCGAGGTGCGCGAGCTGCTGTCCCGGTACGGCTACCCCGGCGACCGCCTCCCGGTCATACGCGTCTCCGCGCTCGGCGCGCTGAACGGCCAGCCGCGCTGGGTGGCGAGCATCGGCACGCTGCTGGACGCGCTCGACACGTACCTGCCCCTGCCGGACCGGTACACCGAAGCGCCGTTCCTGATGCCGGTGGAGAGCGTGCTGACCATCACCGGGCGCGGCACCGTGGTGACCGGCGCGATCGAGCGCGGCCAGGTACGGTGCGGCGACGCGGTCGAGATCGTCGGGCTCGGCGCCACCGTGACCTCCGTGGTCACCGGTGTCGAGACGTTCGGCAAGGCCATGGAGCGCGCGCTGGCGGGCGACAACGCGGCCCTGCTGCTCCGCGGCGTCCGCCGCCACCAGGTCCGGCGCGGCCAGGTAGTGGCGGCGCCCGGCCGCCAGGTCGCCCGCCAGCGGTTCACGGCCAGCGTGTACCTGCTGGCCGCGGCTGAGGGCGGCCGCCGGACCGGGGTGCGGACGGGCTACCGCCCGCAGTTCTTCGTCCGCACCACCGACGTGGTCGGCGTGATCGACCTCGGCCCGGACGGCGCTGCGGCGCCCGGCGACCACATCGAGGTAACCGTCGAGCTCGGCCAGCCGGTCGCGCTCGAGCCCGGCCTGGGCTTCGCCATCCGCGAGGGCGGCCGGACGGTCGGCGCCGGCACGGTCGGCACCCTGCTGGACTGAGACCGCCCAGCCAGTCCAGGTGAACCCCGGCCGTGCGGTTCCGTGACGCGGAACCGCACGCCGGGGCAATTTCGTGACAGTGCCCGACCTATCATCGCAACCCCGGGGTGCTCATAAGACCTGCTTACGGCCTCACTCCGGGGTGAACCAGCTACCTGTGTCCCGGCGCTCCGCTTGCCGGGGCTGGGCCCAGCCGCGATGACCCGGCCAGCCGGGGTCCGCGTCCCGGCGCAGTCGCCCGGCCCAGTCCGGATCGTCATCCCAGCCGGGCTCGGTGCCCCAGTCGTCCGGGTAGTCCGCCCGGTCCCGGGGCCAGGCGGCGGAGACGGAGGTAAGCATCGGCTGCGTTTCCTGCTCCGGCGCCGGCCGGGTGCCTGAGGTCAGGGCCACGATGGCGATGTAGCACAGCAAGGCCACCCCGGTCAGCATGGCCATCGCGAACGACACGCTGTCCTGGCCGTTCTTCACGAAGGCCTCCCCGGCCCAGAACGCGCCCCCGATGGCGGCCAGGCCGGCCGCCGCCAGCACCGCGAGCAGCCGTTCGCGCAGTTTGATGGCTCTGGTCACTAGCAGGATCGCGGTCCCGATCAAGCTGACGCCCAGCAGCGCGTGCGCGGTCAGCGCGAGCGGGGCGGTGGCGATCTCGGTGAAGATGCCCGCGTGCGCGTCGGCCGGCGGTACCTGGACGTAGAAGTTCAGGATCGTGCCCAGCCCGTACTGGAGCACCAGCATGACTAGGGCCGCCACCGATACCCGGCGCAGCCCGGGCCGCCCGGACCTTTCCGGCCGCTGTAGTCGCTGTGGCCGTTCCGGTCGGCGCGTATGCCTGCCGGGAGCCGTGAGCCGGTCGAAACCGTTCGCCATCGGACCCCTCACCATTCCTCTCCTGTGGTGATGTCCGTGCGCTCGCTCCCACTCATGACAACGGCTTCCCGGGGTGCGCAGTTCACCGTGACGCGGGAAGCGAGTTCTGATCTCGCGGCCGCTAGCCGGTATCTCGCGCCCACCAGTTAGGCGCCGGGACCGGCCCGGCCCGGGTACAGGGAGCCGCGACATGAGCATGACGCAGCAGGCACCGCCGGCCGAGGCGGTAGAGGAGCAGCTCGGCAAGATCGTGACCGAACTGGGGGCGGCGCTGGGTGTGCTGCTTACCTCGCTGGGCACTCGCAGCGGCCTGTGGTCCGCGCTGGCCGGAGCCGGGCCGCTGACCACCGCCGAGGTGGCCGCGAGGGTCACCGTGGAGCCGTCGCTGGTGCGGGAGTGGCTGCGCGCCCAGGCCGCCGGCGGGTACCTGGCCTACGACCCGGCCACCGGGACGTTCACCTTGCCCGATGCGGTCGCCGCCGCCATCTGCCACGGTCCCGGCGGAGCGCTGGTCGATGCGGCGGCCACCATGCTTTCCTCTATGGGCGAGGGTTTCGCCGCGTTCAGCGAAGCCTTCAGCGCCGGCCAGGGATTCGGATGGCATCAGCGCACCGCCGCCCACTGGCACGGTACCGACGCCTTCACCAGGGTCGCGCTGCCCGCCGAGCTGATCGAGGCCGCGATCGCCGAGATGCCCGGCCTGGCGGCTGTCCTCGCCGCCGATGGCTCGGTCGCGGATGTCGGCTGCGGGTACGGCACGCCGACCATGGCCATCGCCGGGCTGTTCCCGGCGGCACGGGTTCTCGGCATCGATTACCACGACGCCTCGATCGCCCACTCCCGGGCCGAGGCGGCCCGGCGCGACGTCGGCAACGTGCGGTTCGAGGTCGCGGCCGCATCCGGCCTGCCCGGTCACGGCTATGACCTGATTACCTTCTTCGACTCCCTGCACGACATGGGCGACCCCCTCGGTGCGCTGACCAGGGCCCGGCAGGCACTGGGGCCGGCCGGAGCGGTACTCCTGGTCGAGCCGCTGGGGGCCGACGATGTCGAGGGCAACCTCAATCCGGCCGGGCGCATGTTCTACGCCGTCTCGACCCTGGCCTGCACGCCGAACGCGGTATCCCAGAAAACCGCTACGTCGTCGGAGCCGCTCGGCCTGGCCGGCCAGCAGCGCCTGCGGGCCCTCGCGGCTGAAGCCGGGTACAGCCACGTCCGCAGGCTGGAAGTTCCGGCCCCGATGAACCTCGTCTTGGAACTGCGATCCTGACCAGCGATGATGGAGCCATGAGTCGAGCCGACCGGCTCATCGGCCGGGAGTCCGCACTGGCCGCCGCCCGTTCGGTGCTCGACGATGCCCGTCGTGGTGCCGGGCAGTTCCTGATGATCAGCGGCGAGGCCGGCATCGGCAAGACGGCGATGCTGGCCGCGCTGGTCAGCCAGGCCGGCCCGGCTCCGCTCGTCCTGCGCGGGTTCTGCTGGGAAGGCGACGGTGCGCCACCCTACTGGCCCTGGTCGCAGGTGCTGCAGGCCAGCGGTTTGCCGGCCGCGGACCTGAGCGAGGCGGGCTGGCTACTGCTGCCCGCCTCCGCGTCGGCCGAGCCGATGAGCGCCGTCGCCGCGGGCGACGCCCGGTTCCGCTTGTTCGAGGCGGTCGCGCGGTGCTTCGGCCGCCTGGCCGCCGGCCGGCCCGTGCTCGTGGTGCTCGACGACCTGCACTGGGCTGACGAGCCGTCACTGCGGCTCCTGGGGTTCCTGGCCCGGGCCCTGGCCGCGGAACCGGTGGCCTTGGTCGGCGCCTACCGGGACACCGAGGCGTCACCGGGACTGCTCGAGATCGCGGGACAGGCCCAGCAGCTCATCCTGGCCGGCCTCGCTCCGGAAGATGTGGGGGCCCTGGCTGGGGAGCTGGCCGGGACGACCCTTCCGGCCCAGGTCACCGCTCAGCTGTGGCAGCGCAGCGGCGGCAACCCGTTCTTCGTCAGGGAGCTGATCAGGCTGCTCCTCGCGCAGGGCTCGTGGCACCAGCCGGCCCAGATCCCGGCCAGCGTCACGGAGACGCTGCGGCGCAGGCTAGCCCGGCTCTCCACCGAATGCGTCCATCTGCTGGAGTGGGCGGCCGTCGCGGGCCGCGACGTCGACGTCGCCCTGCTGGCGCACGGCGCCGCGGTCGGCCAGGAGCCTGCGGTGCTGAGCCTGCTCGACGAGGCCCGTCAGTCCGGCGTCATCGCGGGCGCCTCTCCGCCGCGGTTCACCCACGACCTCTACCGCGAGACCATCCTCGGCGGGCTCGGCGCGGCGACCAGGGCCGCGATCAACCTGTCGGTCGGCCGGGCGCTGCAAGCGAGATCCGGTCCGGCCGCGCGGGTTGCCACGCATCTGCTGGCCGCAGGACCGCAAGCGCGGCCGGACGCGCTGGAGTACTCACTCCTCGCCGCCCGGGAAGCCACCGCGCGCCTCGGACACGAGGATGCCTGCGCCTATTACCTGCGGGCGCTCGACATCATCTCCGAACGCGACATCTCCGAGCACAGCATCTCCGAGCCTGCGGCGGCCGGTGCCGGGGCCGCGAAGCGCGTTGAGATCCTGCTCGAGCTCGCCGCGTCACTGGAGCGCACCGGGCGCTCTGACCTGGCCGCGCAGCGGTTCGGTGAGGCTGCTGACGCCAGCCGGGCCGCGGCGGACGCGGTCGGGCTGGCGCGGGCCGCGCTGGGCATCCAGACGCTCGGATACAGGTCGGGAGCGCAGCCCGCCGTCCTGCTTGACCTGCTCCGCGAGGTCTCGCGGCGGCTGGAGGCGGACGGCGGGCCGCTGGCGCTGCGGTCCCGGGTGCTGGCGGCTCTCACCCGGACGCTCCGGCACGGATCGGACCGGCTGCCCGACGCCGAGATCACCCAGGTCGCACAGTTGGCCGCGCGGCTGGCGGCCGCCGCGAACGACGCGGGCGCCCTCGCGACGGCCAAGCTAGCGCTGCACGACGCGATGTGGGTTCCGGGGAGCGCGGCCGGACGGCTGCCTGTCATCGCGGAAATGCTTGCTGCGGCGCAGGCGAGCGGCGACGACGATCTCGTGGCCCAAGCGCGCCTGCTGCACGCCGCGGCCCTGCTGGAACTCGGTGACCCGGCGGGCCGGGACGAACTGCTCAGCTACGTCTCCCTGGCCGGCCGCCTGGGGCACGCCAGGGGCCGCTGGAGCGCGCTGACCCGGCAGGCTACCTTCGCCCAGCTGGCCGGCCGGGCCGAGGAGGCGGCGCGGCTCGGGGAGCAGGCGCTGGAACTCGGCCTGGCTATCGGCGAGCCGGACGCCATCGGCTGCTTCTGCACCTCCCGCAGTGCGCTGGCCGCCTTCGGGGTGACCGAGCCGCCGATCGAGATGGGCGAGGCCGACCCGTTGTGGCCGATGTTCCCGGTGCTGAAGGCCTGGCCCTACGCCGCTCGCGGCGAGGCCGCGGCGGCCGCCGCGGCGCTCGGCGATTTCAGCGTGCTGGACATCACCATGTGGACGGGCCTGGAGGCCCTCGCCGCGGCGGCTGTCGTCTTCGCGGTGGCGGGCTCCGATGCCCAGCGGCGCTGGGTGTACGCAAGGCTCCGCCCGTACGCCGGAACCCATGTGGTCGTCGGTGGCTGCGCGTCCTATCACGCCGCCGTGGACCACCACCTGGGCGCGCTCGCGGCCTCGCTCGGAGACACCGCAGCGGCCGAGGTGCACTTCCGCAGCGCCGCGGCCATGCACGAGCGGCTCGGGGCCGCGGGCTGGGCCCGCCTGTCGGAGCAGGCCCTGGCCGGGCTGCAGGCCGTCCCCGCGGACCGGGCGGCTAGCGAAATGCGGCTGGTGAATGGCGTGCGGATGCTCTGCTTCGCGGGCAGGCAGGTCCAGCTGCCCGACACTAAGGGCCTCGGTGACATCGCGGCACTGGTCAGGGCGCGCGGAGCCGACGTCCACGTCCTCACCCTGGTCGGGCATCGTCTCGCCCGGATGGGTGCCGACCCGGTCCTGGACGAGCAGGCGAAGGCGGCGTACAGGGCACGGCTGGCGGCCTTGGCCAGGGACATCGAGGACGCCGAGGACGCGGGCGATCCTGAGCGAGCCGAGGCGCTTCGTTCCGAACGCGATGCACTTATCCGCGAGCTCACCGTGGCCGTCGGCCTGGGCCGCCGGGACCGCAAGCTCGGGGATGAGACCGAACGAGCCCGGAAGACCGTCAGCGCCCGGGTGCGAGACGCCGTAGCCAAGGTCGGGCAGGTACATCCCGAACTGGCCGATCACCTGCGCAGCTCGCTGCGGATGGGAACCTTGTGTTCATACGCGCCGGCGGATCCCGTGAACTGGAAGCTGAGCTGACCGGCCCGGCGAAACCCGCGTGAAACATGCGGGACTCATTATGGAGTATGGAAACCCGCCGTATTCAGGTCGGATGTGACTTCACCTACGCCGCCGCGATTCCCACTTCGGTGATCTTCCAGGTGACGCCGGCTGAATCGGCGCATGTCCTGGTCAAGGACGGGCAGTGGGCGTCCGAGCCGGACATGGCCATCCGCGGCTACACCGACCTCTACGGCAACCCGTGCCTGCGCACGGTGCTGCCGGCGGGCCGGTCGAGCTTCCGGTACCAGGCCACCGCGACGGTACCCGACGCCACCGAGGAGGCCGACGAGGATGCCCCCGAATGCGCGCCCGACGATCTCCCCGACGACACCTTGATCTACACCTTGCCGAGCCGGTACTGCCTGCCGGACGTGCTCGGCGACGAGGCCTGGTCCCGGTTCGGCGGGCTGGCGCCCGGGTACCGCCGGGTGCAGGCCATCTGCGACTACGTGCACGGCCACCTCACCTTCCAGTACGGCAGTTCGACCGCGCTGTCCAGCGCCGCCGACGTCAACCAGGCCGGCCGCGGGGTATGCCGTGACTTCACCCACCTCGCGATCTCGTTCTGCCGGGCGCTGAACATCCCCGCCCGGTACGTGTTCGGCTACCTGCCCGACATGGATGTCCCGCCGGACCCGGCGCCGATGGACTTCGCCGCCTGGATGGAGGTCTGGCTCGCCGACCGGTGGTGGACCTTCGATCCTCGCAACAACACCAGGCGCAAAGGCCGTATCCTGATCGGCCTGGGGCGGGATGCCTCCGATGTCGCGATGGCCACCACGTTCGGCGGCCCGCAGCTCGAGTCCATGCTGGTCCAGGCCGAGGAGGTCACGTGAACCTCGATCCATCGGTGCTGCACGCCCCGGTGCTCGATCACCGCGGGCTCGATCTGGCCGCCGCCCGGCGGGTCAGTTACATCCTGGAGCAGAGCTTCCGCTACGAGTACGACGCGCCGGTCGAGTCGCTGCGGCAGCGGCTGGTCATCGTGCCTCCGGTCCGGCACGGCAACCAGTACCTGCGCGCGCATCGTCTCCAGGTGACCGGGGCGAAGGTGCGGCGCCGTGTCCGCCGCGACGCGGCCGGCAACGTCGTCGCCTGGCTGAAAGCCGACCACGTGCCCGAGGCGATCGAGTTCCGGCTGGCCGCGGTGCTCGAACGGGTCCGCGACGACGGCCCCGCCGTGCTCCCGGCCGCCGCCCTGCACAGCCCGCGCCTGCTCCGGCCGACCCGGCTCACGGCCCCCGGCGAGCGGCTGCGCGCACTGGCGGCGGACATCGCCACCGGTGCCGGTGCTGGTCCCGAGGACCCGGCCGGTCCCGAGGACCTGGCCGAGCGGATCTGTGCCGCCGTGTCCGCGGCGATCACCTACGAGTACGGCATCACCTCGGTGACCACGACCGCGGCCGAGGCGCTGGCCTGCGGGCGGGGTGTCTGCCAGGACTTCGCGCACGTGATGCTGGCCCTGTGCCACATCCTGCGGTTGCCGGCCAGGTACGTGTCCGGCCATCTGCTCGGCCAGGGCGGCACCCACGCCTGGACCGAGGTCATCGTGCCCCGCGACGGCCGGGCCGAGGCCGTCGCCTTCGATCCGTGCAACGGCCGCCGCACCGACAGCGGTTACGTCACCGTCGCCACCGGCCGCGACTACGCCGACGTCGCCCCCGCCTCCGGCTCCTACGTCGGCGCCTCCCCGGGCCGCCTTACCGCCGCCCGCCGCGTCGCCGTCCTGTCCGCCGCCTGACCGCCTTTCCCGGTAAATCGGGATACGACCCTTCTGTCGCCTGGCGTTCCGTTAGTGTGACGACTGGCCGCGCCCCAGCGACCCCAGGAGGGGAGCGGATGGTGCAGGACGTCAGCGAGATGAAGCGCAGCCTGGACTGGCTGGTCACCGACTTCACCGAACGGGTCGCGGACGTCGCGCACGCGGTCGTGGTATCGTCCGGCGCGGTGCCGGTGGCGGTGTCGAACGACATCCCGGCCGGTCACGCCGAACAGCTGTGCGCCATTGCCTCCGGGCTGACCGGCCTGGCGGACGGCGCGGCCCGGCTGTCCGACGGCGGGCTGGTGATCCAGGCCCTGATCGAGTCCGAACGCGGCCTGATGGTGGTCAAGGCGGTCAGCGGCGAAGCCAGCCTGGCCGTGCTCGCCGCACGGGACTGCGACCGGGACCTCGTCGCCTACGAGATGACCCTGCTGGCCGAGGCGGTCGGCGACATCCTCACCCCCGCCGCCCGGACCTAGCACTGGTTTCCGCACTGGTGACCATGCCGAGGGCCAGGTCGGCATAGAACTCGCCGAGCTGCTCGGGTGAGTCGGGTCCGTCCGTCCGGTACCACCGGACCAAGTCGACGCCCAGCGAGAGAATGGCGCGGACGACGCGGTGCACATCGACGGCGGCGAATGTTCCCTCGGCCATTCCGCCGATCACGGCCTGACGGAAGATGTCCGTGGACTGCCTGCGCAGCTGCAGTATTTCCGCGTAGTGCTCGGGCGTGAGCGCGGCCAGCTCGTACTGGCTGACCCGCCCCGCGACGTGATGGTGCGCGTGCCAGGCGACGAACCGCGCGACCAGCGATCTCAGATACGAGACCGCGTTCGCGTCGGCGTCCGCTTCCTGCAGGGTTTCCAGTGAGCTCACGTGCCCGGTCCGGATGATCTCGAACAGCAAGTGCTCTTTCGACGGGAAGTGCACGTACAGCGCACCGGGCGACAACCCGATGGCAGCGGTGATATCCCTGGTCGTGGTCGCGTGGAAGCCGTTCGACGCGAAACAGCGCACGCCCGCTGTCAGCAGGCTCCGGGCGACTTCGCCCCGCTGGCCGTCCCAGAGCTGCGCCGACCTGTCCGGCAGGCGAGGCGAGAGCGCGCGCTCGCTACCGGACCGGGGCACCGGAACACCTGCCGCCCATCGCCGTCCTGCCTTTCGCTGTCCGCGCCGTACCCCGGCGACGTGTGCGGCACCTTGCCGACGCGGTGCCACCAAGCGTACGGTTCTGAGATAACTAACTATGCGCTTAGTTAGCTCGCACGGCTCAATGCCGGCCTCCGAACGACCGGCGACACCGTCGAAAGGAGGGCACCCGATGGAGGTGTCATGCGCGTTCCCGACCGCCCTGGACTCTCCTGACAACATCGCGCTGGCCGAGCGGCTCGGCTATCACCGGGCCTGGATCTACGACACGCCCCAGCAGAGCCCCGACGTCTGGATGACGCTGGCGCTGGCCGCGCAACGCACCGAGCGCATCGGGCTTGGCCCCGGGGTGCTGGTGCCGAGCCTGCGTCATCCCATGGTCAACGCAGCGGCCACCGCCACGCTGTGCGCGCTCGCGCCCGGCCGGGTCGCGGTCTCCTTCGGGACCGGGTTCACCGGGCGCCGGGCGATGGGCTATCCCGCCATCTCCTGGGCGTTCATGGATTCCTATATCCGCGCCTACCGGGCCCTGCTCCGCGGCGAAGTGGTGGAGTGGGAAGGCGCCCGCATGCGGATGATGCACCCGGACGGGCACGCGCCCGCGCGTCCGGTCGAGGTGCCGGTCCTGATCGCCGCCCTCGGCCCCAAGGGCAACAAGGTCGCTGGTGAACTTGGCGACGGCCTGTTCGCCACCCTGGCGATGCCGGAATTCATGACGGACTACTCGTGGACCGCCTTTCTCGCCTGGGGCACGGTACTCGACGAGGGGGAGCCGGACGACTCCGCGCACGCCCGTTCGGCCGCTGGTCCTGGCTGGGCGCTGTCGCTGCACGGCGCCTACGAGTTCGGCGGCCCCGACGCCGTGCGCGCTCTCCCGCACGGGGACGAGTGGCTCCGGGTCGTCGAGCAGGCACCGAAGAATGAGCGCCACCTCGCCGTCCACTCCGGTCACTGCGTGGAGCTCAACGCCGCCGACGAGGCCTGCTGGCGGGCCGGCGGCAGCAGCACGCTCCGGGACGTCACGCTGAGCGGGACCCGGGACCAGCTCCGGCAGACCCTCGCGGGCTACAGTTCCCGTGGTGTCACCGAAGTCGTCTTCCAGCCGTGCGGACCCGATATCCGGTCCGAGCTAGAGCGCTTCCTCGATGCGGCCCGCGGGTAGGTCGCCTTCACCGTCTAGGAGGATGCATGAGCCGCGAGATCAGCACCATCGTCACCGGCATGTCGTACCTGGAAGGGCCTCGCTGGCATGACCAGCGGATCTGGTTCTCCGATTTCTATACCGGCCGCGTGTACTCGGCGGCCGAGGACGGCAGTGATCTCCGGACCGAGGCCGAGGTTCCCCAGCAGCCCTCGGGTCTCGGCTGGCTTCCGGACGGCCGCCTGCTGATCGTCTCCATGCGTGACGGCCGCCTGCTGCGCCGCGAGGCCGACGGCACCCTCGCCTGTCACGCCGACCTGTCGGGTTACCTCGGCGGTCACCTGAATGACATGGTGGTCGACGCCCAGGGCCGGGTTTTCGTGGGCGAGTTCGGTTTCGACCTCATGAGCGGGGCCGACCTCACGCCGGCCGGCCTGCTGCGGGTCGATCCCGACGGGACCGTCACCCAGGTTGCCGAGGACCTGTGGTTCCCCAACGGCAGCGTGATCACCGAGGACGGCACGCTGCTGGTGGACGAGACCTTCGGCAACCGCGTCACCGCCTTCGACATCGCCGCCGACGGCACCCTGGCCAACCGCCGCACCTGGGCGAAGTTCGGGGAACTGCCGAGCGACCGCGAACTCGGGAAGATGCTCGGCCAGGTCGTCGTCGCTCCCGACGGCTGCTGCCTGGACGCGGACGGGGCGATGTGGATCGCCGACGGCCTCAACGGCCGGGTCATCCGGGTGCGCCAGGGCGGCGAGATCGCCGAGGAAATCCAGCCCGGCACCGGCGTATTCGCCTGCATGCTCGGTGGCGCCGACGGCCGCACCCTGTTCATCTGCACCGCCCCTGACTTCCAGGAGGAAGCGCGCAAGAACGCTCGCGAGGCCAACCTGGTGGCCGCCCGTGTCGACACCCCCCGGGCAGGCCTGCCCTGACCCGGGCCGCTTACCGCACCACCCGGAATGTCAGGTCGTCGGTCGCCGCGTCGAAGATCCAGTCGTGCAGCATCCCGGCACCGTCGCCGAACGGGTTCTCGCGACTGTCATTCGGGCCGGTGACGTACCCGTCGAGCGAGGCGGACATGTCGCAGATCACCAGAGTGATGGCTCCTTCCTCTCCGTGCGGCCCCGGCCGGCCTGACCAGTTCTGTCACTTACACAGACGGCCCCAGCGTCACTTCCTCATCGGTCAGTCGCATCGCGAGCAGCATGCCCGGCCAGTCCCCGGCCGGGAGCCCGACCGTGAACTCCCGGACCCGCGAGAAGCCGTACCTCTCGTAGACGCGCACCAGCGAACCGTCCTCGCCCGTCCAGCAGTCAACGCGGATCAAGCCGATGCCGCGCGCCGCCGCCTCCTGCTTCGTGCGCCCGATCAGGGCGGCACCGACGCCCCGGCCGCTGTGCCGGCGCGAGACCAGCAGGAGGTTGACGTACAGTTCCCGCTCGGCGACCGCGGGGACGTACGCCGGCGGGACCTCGG
>Ga0136846_1226911_pt1 | contig 12006 bp, 15 predicted proteins | sample HopSoiMetagenom2_FD_96841 | JGI IMG/M metagenome (GOLD analysis project Ga0136846, IMG submission 96841) | Grasslands soil microbial communities from Hopland, California, USA - 2 Assembly 2016 (version 4) | ecosystem: Environmental > Terrestrial > Soil > Grasslands | place: USA: Hopland... | reverse complement strand
TCTGGCCCGGCGCGTTAACTATCAAACATTTTATTAAAGATGATGCGGCATTGGAAGGCCTTGTAAACTTCTGGGACCATGGTTTCCGCATTACCGGCTTATATGAGTTTCATGGTGATATTCATAGCGCCCCGGGTTTAAAATGGTATGTTGGGCCCGGGGCTCATATTGGTTGGTATAGCGATGGCTACTGGCGCGATGACCACCATTACTATCATGATGGCGATGCCTCATTTGGGGTTGATGGTATATTAGGATTGGAGTATAAGATCAAAGACGCTCCCATTGCCCTGAGCCTTGATGTAAATCCTTACATTGAAATGCTCCACGGTGCTTATGTGGGCGTTTGGGGTGGTTTAGGGGTGAAGTTTGCTTTCTAAGAGAAACATATTTAAATAAAAAAGCCTGGACTTAAATTCCGGGCTTTTTTATTTATTTAAGGTGCAGGCAAAGGGCAGAAGGCAGAGGGCAAAGATCCGCGACGCGGCAAACCCCTATCAACGCTATAAACTCCATCAACCCTATCAACCTCCTTCTACCTGGTTAACTTGTTAACTCGTTAACTTAAACAAACTATCTACAAATTCATGTTTATTAAATACCAGCAGGTCTTCCATTTTCTCGCCCACGCCTATAAACTTCACCGGTATTTTAAACTGGTTGGCGATGGCCAGCACTACCCCGCCCTTGGCGGTTCCATCTAATTTGGTAATGGTAAGGGCCGTTACATCGGTGGTGGCGGTAAAGTGTTTGGCCTGCTCCAGGGCGTTTTGTCCGGTTGAACCGTCGAGCACCAGCATTACTTCATGGGGCGCTTCGGGGATCAGTTTTTGAACTACCCGGCGAATTTTGCCCAGTTCATCCATCAGGTGGGCCTTGTTGTGCAAACGGCCTGCGGTGTCAATGATGATCACCTCTACTCCTTTGGCCAACCCGCTTTGCACGGTATCAAAGGCAACAGAAGCAGGGTCTGAACCCATGGCCTGTTTTACGATGGGAACGCCTACGCGTTCGCTCCAGATGGTTAACTGGTCAACCGCGGCGGCGCGGAAGGTATCTGCGGCGCCCAGTAAAACCGATTTGCCGGCTTTTTTAAAGTTATAGGCCAGTTTGCCAATAGTGGTAGTTTTGCCTACCCCGTTTACGCCCACTACCAGTATTACGAATGGTTTGGCGGGCAGGGGCGAACTGAAATTGTAGCTGTTATTTTCCGTTGCATCCACCAGCACGGCTTCAATTTCCTGCTGCAACAACTTGTTGAACTCCCTGAAAGTGAGGTATTTATCTTTCGATACGCGTTGTTCTATTCGTTCAATGATCTTAACCGTGGTATCGATACCCACATCGGCGCTTACCAGGGCGTCTTCGAGGTTATCGAGCACCTCTTCGTCTACGGTACTTTTACCGGCAATGGCTTTGGTGATCTTTGATAGAAATCCCTCTTTGGTTTTCTGTAACCCCTGATCGAGTGATTCCTTTTCTTTTTTGCCAAACAACTTCCCGAGAAAACTCATTTTCCTGATTTTTAAAGAATAAAGATAGCGATGTAATCGTGAAACCAATCATCATTTAGAAATCCCGCAGTTGCAGCCGGACCACTTCAACAAATGCAAAAAAGCTCCGACAATATATCGGAGCTTTTGATAAGATACATACTTACCCAAATTATTTACCGGCTAAGAAATCCTTAACCTTGTCTTTGTGTACGATATTCTCTTTGAAAGTATATGCACCAGTCTTCTCACTGCGTACAGCACGAATTACTTTCGTCCAGTTCTTTGCTTCAGCGGCTGCTTTAGCATCTTTGGTTTTCGCGTTCTTTGAAGCTGCTTTTGCCATGACTCTAGTTTGAAATTGTGATAATTAGCAAATTCCAAAATTAATACAAGCTGCGTTTAGCAATTGCACAACGGCAAATTTGCTAATTGTCAACCTTACTTAATTTCTTTATGAACCGTTACCTTTTTCAGGATCGGGTTGTATTTTTTCAGCTCCAGACGTTCCGGAGTGTTCTTTTTGTTCTTGTTTGAAATATACCGGCTGGTACCAGGCAGTCCGCTATTTTTGTGCTCAGTACATTCCAGTATTACCTGAACACGGTTACCTTTCTTTGCCATTGTTATAACGCTTTAAAAGTTAATTAGATTTTTTCACCCCTTGCACGCAGTTCTTTTACTACGTTCAATAAGCCTCTTTTGTTAATAGTACGAATACCTTCAGTTGATAACTTAAGGGTGATCCATTTATCTTCCTCGGCCAGGTAAAAACGCTTCGTTTGCAAATTCGGTAAAAACCTACGTTTGCTCTTAATATTGGAATGCGATACTTTGTGTCCTGTTACGGGAACTTTACCTGTCACCAAACATACTCTTGACATGACGCATAAAAATTTAGGACGGCGAAGGTCGGAAAATCTAGGCAATCCACAAACTAATACCAAACTTTTTTTGCCAACTTTTCAACATCTGTGGATATAATAGGCTTGGAAATGTGTAAAATAGCTCAAAACGGGTAGTTATTCACATTTTTTGGCTGTTCCGGCCTCTCCGTCGATGAATTAATACCTCCAAAGTTCGGTTCTCTTCAGCAAAACTCAGCATTTAAAATTCTGCCACCCTCCTCTTTTGGGGTTGTATTGGGTGGGAACCGGGTTGGTGCCTTGATATTGAGCCCATGCATGGCCGATGTTTTTAATGTATTCTTACAGAAACGATTTAATAATTACTTAATTTAATTTTAATTTACGGCTTCTCACCTTTGGCAGAACAACTTCATACCCAATTGTATGAAGGCCTGATCCGGGCACAGAAATGAAAACTATTTCTTAAACCTTAAAATGGAAAACAGGGTGAATTCTGCCAATACAAATATGAGCACTCAGATGAAACGCAAGACCATAGCCAGGGATATTAGTTGGTTATCTTTTAATGCCCGTGTATTGCAGGAAGCGGCTGACCCCAGCGTACCCTTACGGGAAAGGGTCAAATTTTTAGGCATCTTCTCCAATAACCTCGATGAATTTTTCAGGGTTCGCGTGGCTACCCTCAAACGCATGACCGAAGTGGGTAAAAAGAACATGCACATGGAGATTGCACCCAACAAGATCCTCGACGAAATTCAACAGATCGTATTGGACCAGCAAAGCCAGTTCAACCGGATCTGGGAAGGGATAAATAAAGAACTGGAAAAAGAAAAGATCTTCCTGGTCTCCGACAAAGGCCTTAATAAAGAACAACAAAAATTTGTTCAAACCTTTTTTGAGGAAGATGTGCGCATGAATACCATTCCGCTGATGGTGGAAAGTATCCCGCATTTCCCTTATCTGCGGGAAAAATCGCTGTATCTGGGGGTGGTGCTATCGCGCAAGGACGGCAGCCTGAAACGCAAATACGCGATCATTGAAATTCCGGCCAAGAACATTGGCCGCTTCAAAATATTGCCATCGCCCCAGGGGCAACATCATATTATCTTACTGGAAGATGTGATCCGGTTCAACCTGAAAAGCATTTTCTCTTACTTCGGGTACGACCGGTTTGAGTCGTGGGTATTTAAAATAACCAAGGACGCCGAGATAGATATGGACAGCGACATTTCCACCTCTCTTATTCAAAAAATTGAAAAGGGGGTGCGCAACCGGCGCAAGGGTAAACCGGTGCGATTTGTATTTGACAAACAAATGGATGCCGGTTTGCTCGATTACCTGATCCGCAAGCTGAACCTGGCGCGAAAAGACAGCCTGATCCCCGGCGGCCGTATTCATAACTTCAGGCATTTTATGGATTTTCCGGATGTATTTGAAAAGAAGGGACACCGGAAAAAGCCTTTTATGCATCCCATGCTGAAAAGCACGAACCGGGTAACGGATGTGGTGTTGTATACCGACATCATGTTAAACTTCCCCTACCACTCCTTCAACCCGGTTATTGAACTGCTGCGTGAAGCGGCCATTGACCCCGATGTTACGGCTATTAAAATAACCGCCTACCGGCTGGCCCCCAATTCAAAAGTGGTAAACGCCCTTATCAATGCGGTGCGTAATGGCAAACAGGTAACGGTAATGCTGGAACTGCGGGCCCGGTTTGATGAGGAAAACAACCTGGACTGGAAAATTCGCCTGGAGGAAGAAGGCGTAAAAGTGCTGATCGGTATTCCTGACATGAAGGTACACGCCAAAGTCTGTTTGATTAAAAAGCGGGTGCTTAACCATACCATTCACTACGGTTTTATCAGCACCGGTAACCTGAATGAGAAGACGGCCAATTTTTATGGTGACCATTGTTTGCTGACGAGCGACCGGCATATTATGGCCGATGTGAACCGCATTTTTAACTTCCTGGAGAAACCCAAGGAAGGCATGCATTTTCTGAAGGCATGCAAAACCATTATCCCCTGCCCTGTCGATCTGCGCAAAGAATTGCTGAAGTTGATTGCCCGCGAAATAAAAAATGCCAAAGAAGGAAAACCCGCCGGCATTATTTTAAAAATGAATTCGCTGAGCGATGAAGTCCTTATTGAAAAACTGTATGAGGCTGCCCGCTCGGGTGTTGAATTGCAACTCATCATCAGGGGGATCTTTTGTATGTTTTCAGAAAACACCAAATTCGTAAAACCCGTAAGGGCTCTTAGTATAATCGACGAGTACCTTGAACATGCCCGGGTATTTATTTTTCATAATAATGGTAGTGAAAAGGCATATATTTCGAGTGCCGACTGGATGGTTCGCAATCTTGATCACCGTGTTGAGGCTACCTGCCCTATCTTTGATGAGAATATTAAGAAAGTGTTGAAAAATATCCTGGAAATACAACTTAGTGATAATGTAAAAGCCAGAATTTTGGACAACGAATTAAGTAACCGGTATGCGCGGGACCGAAAGATCAAGAAAGTGCGGTCACAGTTGGAGATATATAATTACTTACATCAAAAAAGCAATGGAATACCTGATTCATCCAATCCTGAGGTTTCAGAAATAGTAGCAGTGGATGAAAAATCGGCGGTATAAAACGACACATGAAACTGGCGGCCATAGATATCGGTAGTAATGCGGCACGATTGCTGATCTCGGATGTTATTATTTCCAATAACAGAAGACCTCAATTTCAAAAGGTGAACCTGGTAAGGGTGCCTTTGCGGTTGGGATTTGATGTATTTGAGAAAGAAGCGATCTCAAAGGAAAAGGAAGATATGATCCTGAACACCATCAAGGCCTATAAACTGTTAATGGATGCATACGGGGTTGAATATTGCAAGGCGGCCGCTACTTCTGCCATGCGCGATGCTTCCAACGCCATAGAGATTCTGGAACGAGTTAAAAAGGAAACAGGCATTCCTATTGAAGTGATCACCGGCGATGCAGAAGCCTCGCTCATTTATGAAAATCACATTGCAGAGAACCTCGATAAAAACCACACCTACTTATATATAGATGTGGGCGGCGGCAGCACTGAACTGATGTTTTTTGCCAATAGCCGGCTTATTTTCAAACGTTCATTTAATATTGGCACCATCCGGCTGCTGAAAAACCAGGTTGACGATTTTTTGTGGAGTGAAATGAAGGATTTTGTGAAACGCGAAACCAAGCCCTATCATGATCTGGTGGCCATTGGCAGTGGCGGTAATATCAATAAAATATTTTCCCTTTCCAAACGAAAAGAAGGCAAATCCCTACCTGTGCAACTGTTGAAGGATTATTACAAGGAGTTCAGCAGTTTTTCCGTTGCCGACAGAATGCGCATTTACAAATTGCGCGAAGACCGCGCCGATGTGATCGTACCTGCCCTGTTCATTTACGTGAATGTGATGCGCTGGGCCGGTATTGAAGAAATATATGTGCCTAAAATAGGGTTGGCAGACGGACTTATTCAACATTTGTATGATGAATTGAAAGAGAAGGGTAAATTGGTTTTAAGTTCATAGTTTGTTAGTTCTTTAGTTTTTGAGTTCATAGTTATTATCAAACTAACAAACTAAAGAACCAACGAACTCAATAACTTATAAATCTGCAACTGTATCATTCCCAAGCTTTTATTTTAATCTTTTCCAATTTTTATTTCTTAAACTCCATTTTATACTAACTTAGCTCCGCTAACACCTGCGAGGAGCATTATGAATGTGTTTTATTCTAATGCAGAGCCATATTCCCTCCCGCCTTACTTACACAGCATAAAACTCCCAGGTATGTCGGTACACGTTAACAAAGAAGTTAAAAAGATAACGACCCATACGTTACAAAAAATGAAGACTGTTGGAGAAAAGATCTCCATGATAACAGCCTACGACTTTTCCTTTGCCCGGATCTTTGATGAAGCCGGTATTGATGTAATACTGGTTGGCGACAGTGCGTCCAACGTAATGGCAGGACATGAAACTACGTTGCCTATTACGCTCGATCAAATGATCTATCACGCCTCTTCGGTTATCCGGGGTATTAACCGTTGTTTTGTAGTGGTTGATCTGCCGTTTGGTACTTATCAGGCCAATTCAAAAGAAGCGCTGGCATCCGCCATCCGCATTATGAAGGAAACAGGCGCGCACGCCGTTAAACTGGAAGGTGGCGAAGAAGTGCTGGAATCGGTAAAACGCATTGTGGCGGCCGGTATCCCGGTAATGGGTCACTTAGGATTAACACCGCAATCAATTTACAAGTTTGGTACCTATACGGTACGGGCACGCGAAGAAGCCGAAGCCAATAAGCTGCGCAATGATGCGAAGTTATTAGAGGATGCTGGCTGCTTTGGCGTTGTGCTGGAAAAGATCCCCGCTGTACTGGCCAAATAGGTATCTGAATCGCTGGTAATACCAACCATTGGTATTGGCGCCGGCATGCATTGCGATGGCCAGGTGCTGGTAATGCACGATCTGCTGGGCATTAATACCGAATTTAAGCCTCGCTTTTTACGGCAATACCTGAACCTGTATGAGCAGATCGTTGGCGCTGTAAAACATTATGTGAACGATGTGAAGGCTAAAGATTTCCCTAACGATAAAGAGCAGTATTGAGTTAACTGGTTGACAAGTTAACCTGTTAACCAGTTAACTTGTCAACCATCTCCTATCTCACTATTACATCCGCATTCAACACTTCATACATAAGTAAGTTATCCCACGTTTTCTTCAATTTCCGGTATAGGGTACTGCAATCTGTTGCCGCGGTGGTTCTGGCAATAACTTCTATTTTATTATAGAATAACAACAACAGCATCCGCTTCTCTTTCTCCAGCCGGGTTTTAGCTTTAGCAAGATCGGCATTTCCCTCGCTATTGGTTTTCTCAACAAATACCACGGCATTCTTTACATCGTGGTTGTTGGAGCGCAGGTTCAGTATCTGGCAGGCGCATACCTTGGCGGTAACGGTGTTAGTAACCGCAATTACAGAATCGATCCTTTTTAATGAAGCAATAAAATGTGGGGAAGTAAAAATGGTTGGTGTTTTATGTCCATCGTTGGCAAGCAGGGTGCTGCTGATGGCCATACCTGTCAGCAATAGCAAACAGGTTTGCATAAAAGTGTTCATTGGTACGGGTATAATCAAGTTAACAATGTGTTTAAGGTTTTTACAGGAACACTGGAACTTGACTGGGATTGCTTGAGATCGGGGGCGAAGATCGCCGGGCAGGTTGTTCACGGATATGAAATGCAAAGAATAAAACTAAAAGTGACATGTCAAATCGTATTTATAAACTTTTTTACCGATGCAGTTGATCGTTAAATGCACATGTAATGTATGCGGGTTTTTACGAGTAGAAGTAGGTTAGCGTAGACTGGCAGGGTGCTAAAAAAAGAAGCCCTTTGTAGAAACAAGGGGCTCAAACGATTGCTTGCCATATGAAAGTGCAAATGTAGGTGAATCGGTTTATACTTGCATTTCCTTAATGTTAAATCTTTTTAAGATTAAGTGTTTTAAAAACGTTTGTCAGTCTGGGCGCTTGTTTTAGACAATTGGCAATTGCTTATTCTCTATTGGCTCTTCGTTGTTTAAATTCTTCTTTCATTTCTTTTTGGTTCTCTTTGTATATCTTAAACTGCTCTTTTGTTAACACATCCTTCATTTGTTTATTCCTGGTATTATTTAATGACTTGAGCTTATTACGTTTGGCCATTTTGGGCTCGGTCGACTTTTTTAAGTCAGCAATCCCTTCAAACCAGGTGGTGTTAATGGCATCAACCTTTTTTGATTGGTCTTCAGAAAGATTCAATTTTTGTTTTAACTCCTGGAATTTAGCTTTGGCTTCAGCCCTTTGCTCTTCCGTCATTCTTGATTGTGCAGAGGCATTGGCTGCCAGTATAACCAATACCAGCATAGCAGTGAATTTGATGATCCTTTTCATATTTTAATTTTCATTTTAATACAAAGTACACCATACATATCGCATGGATCATGTAAGTTCTTTTAAGCTGACATCTTGCGTTATCGTTGATAGTTATGAAACCAATCCTGCCCGTGTTCGTTTGCAAGTGTATAATAAAATACACAATGGAAGTAAGAAATATGTAACATGCTCTTAATGAAAGATCCGCTACACTGGGAAGCAGCACCATGTTGGTACGTGATGATACAATATATTTAGGATTGGCAGTCATAACAGATTCGTATTACATAGACTATCCCCTATCCGTAATGTTTATTGGTTGGCATAATTTTTTTAACAGGTTATTTTGATGGGTTTTAACATAATTGTTGCCGAAGGATTGGTAGAAATTACGCAGTTTTAACCTTCTTTTCGGCAGTATAATGCAGAAAACCCTAACAATGATCTACCTGACACAGCTGATTTATATAAAAGAAGGGCATGAAGCTACATTCTTTGAGTTTGAGAATTTAGTTCTTCCACTTTTGTGGAAATATAAGGGGCAACTTCTTTTACGTATTCGACCAACAAGTAGTACATTTGTAGATAATTCTATTGAACCGCCATTTGAAATCCACCTGGTAGCTTTTGAAAATGAGCAGGGTCTTGAGCAGTATCAGCAGGACGAAACACGTAAAAGCTGTCTACATCTTAAAGAACAATCTGTAAAATCAGTTGTTCTCATTAAAGGTTCACAGGTCTGATAAATCCAGTTTATTCTATCTACATTTTTTTATTACCTGGTAATCCAACGGTGCGTGTGTAAGGAATGTCAAATTTGGAAAAACCTGTCCAATTGTGGGACAGCACTTTTGATGCGCCTACTACTAATTCGTTAAAAATCATTCATCAGGAATATGGTATGGCAATTGGGTATTTTTCATAATTACTCAATACACTTATAGTGTATGATCCATACCGAGTTTTCTATTCTATAATATAAAACGGATACTATGAATTCTAATTTACCCGGTAAGTTGTTAAAGAGGAAATTGTTGGAACTGAACAGCGCTTTGTTTTTTGCTGAAAATGACTCTTTGTTCAAATTGCCGAATCACCTGGTTACTGAAATGGAGCTGAACGATGATGGGGATGAGATCAGGTTTGCTATCCCTAAACCAGCCCAGGATATTGAAGCATTTGACAAGGAATTTCCAGTTCGCATGGAATTTTTCAAGAAGGGAATTGCGTATCGCCTGAAAATTCAGGGCAAAGGATTTATTAGTGAAGATGCTGCCGAATTGGAGAATTGGCTGGCTGCTTCCCCCACCCGCCTGGAAAAAGTAAGGAATGAACCCACCATCATGGTGAAAGTAGTAGTGAAGTATGTTGATTACTCTGGTAACATCAACAGTTCTTTTCCCAGCAAGCTTAAAATGGCAGGCATGCAAATATTCGATTCGATATTCTCCCATAAAGGAGCCACCGTTTCCGTTTAGACATTGAATAAATAGTTTTAAAGAATAGAGTCCCCCGACGGTACAGTCGGGGGATTGTCGTTTTAAGGCGTTTCTGGCGTTGAGACAGTGAGTGATAAAATAGTACTACCTTTAATCAGGCTCTTTCTTTATTAATCTAAATTTTGCCGTATGAACCTCCTTCAACGACTAGAGTTTTGGGGTGACAGGCACCATCCCAAATGGGCGGACATCTTCCGCTTTGTACTCGGTATTTTCCTCTGCTATAAAGGGATTGAATTTCTGGAGAACATGAGTGGCATGATCGGCCGTATGGGCTCCTTCTTACCTAACAGTTATTTTGCTTTAAGCTTATTGGGACACTATATTGTTTTTGCGCACCTGGTAGGCGGGCTTATGCTGGCGGTAGGGTTACTTACCCGTGCAGCCTGTATTATGCAATTGCCTATTTTGATCGGCGCTATTATCTTTTTAAACCAGTCCATGTTCCGTCCTTTCCAGGAATTGACGGTTACTTTAATTTGTTTGGCCGGACTTATTTACTTCCTGATTGCTGGTAATGGTCCCTGGTCGGTTGATCGTTATTTTGACGAGAAGAAGAAAGATGAAAAAGATTTTCATCAAAGTAATTAGCTGTTTACTATAAGCGAGGCAGGAAGTAAGAAGTACGAAGCTCGCGAATTTCATACTTCTTACCTCTTACTTCATTTTATTGTACTTATCTATTTTGCTTTCCGTAATACCAGTTGTAATACCTCATCTCTTTCAGGGTCGTATGTACTTGTATTTCCCTGGAACTGCGCCAACGGTGTTTTCATGAGTTCGTGGTCGATCACCAGCGCTTCAAAACCTAATTTCTCTCTTGTTTTCAGCACTAACAGGATCTCGTAAGGTATCAGCTCAAAATAGGCAAACTCAATAAAGTTTTTGTCTGCAGCCAATGTAGTATGCATTAAATGATAATCGCAGGCTTCCTGCAGCAAGGCAGTGTATTGTTCATTCGGTGCATTGATTGAATTGATGAGCCGGCGGTAAATATGGTCTGCCGGTAGAAAATCAACCGGTAATCCGCCTTGGTTATTGTTGTAGTAAATTTCATACAACGAAACCAGCAGTTCTTTATGCACTACATACTCATGCGCCTGTTCTTTTTTCAGGTCCCATCTGCGTCTTAACAGGGTAACTGCGGTATCGGTCATGTCTTTTTTATCAAATAACCAGCTCATACCAATTACCGCGGCAAATGGTTCGTCGGTCAATGAAAAGTTGGTGGGCTTTGCTTTTTTAATGTAGTTATAGATCCAGGTCATGGCCCGCTCAAAGTTTGTCCACCCTTCTGCCGTTCTGTTATTCAGTACGAAATTATTGGCCGGCGCCAGTAGTGTTTTGCCAATAGAAAAATCCAGTTCGTCAATGACGGCGCTTCTGTCATCTTCTGCTTCTATATCTTCTAATTTTTCCTGCTCATACGTTGCTATATCTGTTGGTGCATCTAAAAAAAACTGGATCTTCTTTTTCAGTATCTGATTTGGCTTCATAAAAATCTATATTAACATTTAACCCAATGTTGAACGCCGACGCCTTTCTTCTTCAGTTTAACATCATAGACGTTGCCTCGCTTTGTCACTTTGTATTTGAGCACATATCTCTTCATGCCGTTCTTGTCAATTTCCCGTAATATATTTCGGGCGGCTCTGTCAACCCCCGGCGCTGTTTGTTTACCGCAGATGGTTCCAAACCTGCTTGCCTCTGTTAACCGGTCGGCGATATACTTCTCAGGGTCTTTTTGTAAACGTGATAACTGCGATGAATTCGCTTTCACTTCAAATACATATACCGCATTGCTCGTTGGGTGTTGCGCCACAATATCCAACCCGTTCTGGCTACCATTTTTTATGTCGGGGAATACCTTCCAGCCATTCTTGGTAAGCACATTCCTGAAATGATCTTCGGCCGCATCACCAATTGGGGTATTATTGATAAGACCAAATGCATCTATCCAGGAATTAGGGTCATATGCATACGAATATACATTAAAACCACCCAACACCGACAGCGGGTCCTTGCTGATGTAAAGCCCCTCGTGCGGATTGTAATACCTGAACCGGTTATAATACAAACCCGTTTCTTCATCTTCGTACTGTCCCTGATACCGGAAAGGTATAAAATTTTTGCTTCCGGTGATCACCGAGGCCCGGCCATACATATCGAGTGCGCATTCCCACACTCTTTTTCCTGTA
>Ga0136846_1244125_pt1 | contig 12007 bp, 13 predicted proteins | sample HopSoiMetagenom2_FD_96841 | JGI IMG/M metagenome (GOLD analysis project Ga0136846, IMG submission 96841) | Grasslands soil microbial communities from Hopland, California, USA - 2 Assembly 2016 (version 4) | ecosystem: Environmental > Terrestrial > Soil > Grasslands | place: USA: Hopland... | reverse complement strand
TTCGTCGATGGTGATGCCGGCGACGTTGAGCCGTTCCTGCAGCTCCTGGCGCAGCTCCACGCCAAACTGGTCGTGGTTGCCGCGAAGGGTGACTTCCTGATGGGTGAAGTCGTCGTATGGATAACGCGAGCCGATGGTCCGGATTGCGGCTTCGACCTGGACGCGGACGAACTGCTTGTAATCGTCGACGTCGAACAAGGCCTGAGCGGTGTCGACCACGCGCCACATGATTTGCGCCGCGATGTCGATCGGGTTGCCGCGCAGGTCGTTCACCTTGATCTTGTCGGAGATGAAGTTGTTGGCGCGGACCGACACCTTCTTCTTGGACATCCACGGCCAGGTCCAGCGCAGCCCCGTATTGCGGTCGGTGCCGTGATATTCGCCGAACAGGGTGATCGCGACCGCCTGGTTCGGCTGGAGCATGTAGAAACCCGGCATCACCAGGATGAAGACGATCGTCGACAGGATCAGGATCGCGACGTTGAGCATCCCGCCCGGTCCGTTGGGCAGAGTGGTGATCGCATAAACGTCGGCGAGAACCGCCAACAGCAGTACGAGCAGCATCGCATAGCCGCTCGCGGTGGAAACCGGACGCTCGGTTGTCGCCGTCAGCGCAATGACTTTTCCGTCGGACACTTTTGCCTCCCTTAATTTGATATCAGAATTATATACCTGCGGCTGTCCCGTCAACTGGAATCGAAAGGGTCGCGCGGCTAAGGCGCGCGGATGACGACGAGTTGGCGACTGGTGATCCATGGCGGGGCGGGCTCGATGCGCCCGAAGAACGGCGATCCCGACCATCACGAAAAGGCGCGCGAGGGCCTTCGGAATGCCCTGGATGCGGGTGCGGCGGTCCTCGAACGGGGCGGATCGGCGTTGGACGCAGCAGAAGCGAGTGTACGCGTGCTCGAGGACGACCCTTGCTTCAATGCCGGGCGCGGCAGCGTGCTGACCAGCGAGGGCACGATCGAACTCGACGCCGCGATCATGGATGGCCGCAACCGTACAGCAGGTGCAGTCGCCGGCCTCTCAACGACGCGGGCTCCAATCAGCCTCGCGCGGAAGCTGATGGAAGAGGGCCCGCACGTCTTCCTGTCCGGCCATGGGGCCGATCGGTTCGGAGCGGATGCGGGGTTGGAGCAGGTCGACAACGGCTGGTTCGTAACGGGAGAACGGCGGCGCCAGCTCGATGAGCTGCTGGCGAGCGGCGGGTTCGACGCCGACGTGAAATACGGAACCGTCGGAGCGGTCGCGGTGGATGCTGATGGCCATGTCGCCGCGGCGACCTCAACTGGCGGCCTGACCGCCAAGCGCTGGGGCCGGATTGGCGATTCGCCGCTGATCGGCGCAGGGACCTACGCCGACGATTGCTCGGCCGCCGTGTCCGCGACGGGCTCGGGCGAGTATTTCATCCGCGCCGTTGCCGCTCACCAATTGGCCGAACGAGTCCGGCTGGGCGGAGAGTCGCTGCAGGCGGCGCTCGACGGCGTGCTTGCCGACATCGGTGAGTTGGGCGGAACCGGCGGCCTAATTGCGGTTGGACCGACCGGCGAAGCGGCGTGGGGCTTTACGACGCCAGCCATGTACCGCGGCATCGCCGACGCAACTTCGCGGAAGGTCGCGATCTACGCCGAAGAAGAGGAACGGTAGGGCAGCGAATTTCGCAGCCAGCCGATCTCCTGCTCGATGCCGGCTCGCTCAGCCTCGAGGAAGTCAGCGATCGCCGCCTTAAAGCTCGGGTTCGGGATCAAGTGAAGTGATTTCGTGATTACGGGCTCATAGCCGCGCGCCAGCTTATGTTCGCCCTGAGCGCCGGCTTGGACCGACGACAGTGCGTGCTCGATGGCCCACTCAACCGCCTGGTAATAACAAAGCTCGAAATGGAGAAATTCGACCTCCTCGGTGCATCCCCAATAGCGGCCGTAGAGGGTGTCAGAACCGATCAGGTTGAGCGCACCGGCGATCGGCCGGCCGTCGCGCAGTGCGAGGAAGAGCAGCAGCTTGTCGCCGAGCTTTTCGCCGGCGATGTCGAAGAATTCGCGGGTGAGGTATGGATGGCCCCACTTCCGAGCCCCGGTGTCCTGGTAAAACGCCCACATCGCGTCCCAATCGTCAGACCCGATTTCGGACCCGCGCAGCGCGACGAAATCCAAACCTTGGCGAGCTGCCGCCCGCTCCTTGCGGATCGCCTTGCGCTTGGTGCTCCGAAGCGTTCCAAGGAAATCGTCGAAGCTCGAATAGTCGCGGTTGAACCAATGGTACTGGATGCCGTGGCGCGTCAGCCAGCCGCGGTGGCCGGCTTCGGCTGCGGCGGCCCCATCGGCAAAGGTGATGTGCGCCGACGACAGTTCGTTCTGAACGGTGACCGATTCGATCGCGGCGAGCAGATGCTGCGGCCTCGATCCTAGCAGCCTCGGCCCGGGCACGGGTGTGAAGGGCACCGCGACCTGGAGCTTCGGATAATAGGATCCGCCTGCTCGCTCCCACGCGTCGGCCCAGCCATGGTCGAACACATATTCGCCCTGGCTGTGCGATTTGAGATAGGCCGGCGCCGCCGCGAGCAAATGCGACGCATCATCCTCGACCAGGATGGGCGCCGGCGTCCAGCCGGTGCCCGGCCCGACGCTTCCCGATTCTTCCAGCGCTGACAGGAAGGCGTGGCCGACAAACGGATCGCCGTCGGTCAGGCGATCCCATGCGTGCGCGTTAAGACCGCTGACGCCACCGGCAATCTTCGCGACGAATTCAGCTTCGCGGTCGGCCATCGTCTTCCCAGATGAAGGCGCCGGCATGAACCTCCGCTTGCGCGCGTTCCTCGGCAGTACGGATCGTCCAACTGTAGACTGGAATGACGCTCCGAGCGGAGGCGACCCAAGGATTCGAAAGCGCTTTCTTGTCCACGGCCATGAATTGGGGAGCTGCCGTCCGGATTGCCACGCCACGCCGCCACCACGACAAGCCATCGCGGATGACGAGGCCGCGTCGCATCTCGGGCATGTTGGTTCGAACGAGCCGCGGGATTCGGGGATCAAAGCTCATGATTCCGAACGGCCCGTTGTAATCAAATAGCGTGTCGCGAAGCGGCCGCATCCACCGCCAGATGTCGTTCTCGACCTTGACCTCGAGCAGCAGGGGCACGCGGCCAGCAACAAGGGTGAGCAGGCTGGTAAGGGTCGGAATCGGATGCTCGCCAACCCTCAGGCGGCCAAGTTCCTCCAGCGTTGAATCACCGATCCTCAGCGGGCTCGCGCACATCCGCCAGGCATCGGCGTCGTGGAAGACGACGATGTTGTCGTCCTTCGTCAGACGCAGATCGCATTCGATGCCCGCGCCCTTTTCGAGCGCGGCGGCGAAGGCGATGAGGCTGTTCTCCGGAAATTCGGAGCCATAATGCAGCCCGCGGTGCGCAAAGCCCTCCGGGCCGGGATCCAGTGGGTCAGGCGCGGACCGCGACGATCGCATCCACTTCAACGGCGACGCCCAGCGGCAGCACCGCGACACCGACCGCACTGCGGGCGTGGCGGCCGGCTTCGCCGAACACGTCCTGCATCAGCTCCGATGCACCATTGGCGACCTTGGGCTGGTCGGTGAAGGCGGGGTCGCTGTTCACGAACACGCCGAGTTTCACGACTTTCTCGACGCGGTCGAGCGAGCCCAATGCGCCCTTCATCTGCGCGAGCAGCATGATTCCGCAGCGACGCGCGGCGGCGATCCCGCCGTCGAGATCGACATCGTCACCAAGCCGGCCTTTGATCAGGCTACCGTCCTCGGCGAAGCTGATCTGTCCCGAGATGTGGAGCAGGCCGCCCAGCTCGACGGCCGGTACGTAAGCCGCGACAGGGGCAGCGGGCTGGGGAAGGGTGATGCCGAGTTCGGCGAGGCGTTGGTCGATGCTCATGCCGGGCGCCTCAACACCCCCGATGGGGTCGGGTCAACCCTCGCGGTGGACCGCGAACCCCGCCCAGCTCTGGTTGACTGGCATCAGCTCGATCGAATTGATGTTGAGATGCGCGGGGAGCGTCGCGATCCACCAGATGGAGTCGGCGATATCCTCGGCGGTCATGGGTTTTACGCCTGCGTAGAGCTTATCCGAAGCCTCCTGGTCGCCGCCGGTGCGGACGACGGTGAACTCGGTTTCAGCCATCCCGGGTTCCACAGACGTCACGCGCACGCCGGTGCCGTGCAGATCGCACCTTAGATCGAGCGAGAACTGGTTCACGAAGGCCTTCGTGCCGGCATAAACCGCCCCGCCTTTGTAGGGATAAGTGCCGGCGACCGAGCCGAGGTTGATGATCGCGCCCCTACGCTCGATCAGCTTGGGCAGGAGCGCGCGGGTTAGCGCGACTAGTCCGGTGACATTCGTATCGATGACCTGCTCGATCCGGTCCCAGTCGGTGTCGGGTAGCGGATCGGTCGGCGGGGCGAGGCCGGCGTTGTTGAGCAGCAGGTCGATGTCGCCCCACGGTGCGTCGAGGTTCGCCAGACTCTCGACCGCCTCGCGATCGCGCATGTCGATCTCAAGCGGCAGGAAGGCATCGCCGAGTTCGTCCTGAAGCTTCTTCAGCCGGTCGCCGCGACGTCCGGTGCCGATTGCACGCCAGCCGCCAGCCACGAACTTGCGGGCGGCAGCCTCGCCGAAGCCGGCGGTCGCGCCGGTGATGAGGATTGTCTTCATGCTCACTCGTAAGCTCCTTCCAGCGCTTGGCGCGCCGCAATCAGTTCGCTCGCACCTACTCCAATTTCCTCCGAAACGGAGAGGAGGTCGGGCTCATAATTTTCAAGAAAGCGGATCACCGCCGAGAGGAGTTCCGGGTCGTCCGCCCGCGCCCGCAGCTCGTCTGTCCCGATTCCGGTCATATCGAGGAACCGCCGCGCACGCCGTTCGTCGGTCAGCGTGGCCGCGAGGGCGGCAAGCGCGAGCGCATGCGGGTCTGTTGGCGTGGCGCTGTTCATGGCTTAGGCTCTAATCGCGGGGCAGGGGTGAGGGAAAGAAGTTGGCGAAAATCCTGATCGTCGAAGACAATGCCCTCAACGTGAAGCTGTTCTGCGACCTGCTCGCGGCGCACGGCCATGAGCCGCAGGCGGTGACGGACAGCCGCCAGGCGATGGATGCCGCGCACGATTTCTCGCCGGACCTGGTGATCACCGACATCCAGTTGCCGCATGTCACCGGCCTCGACCTCATCAAGATGCTGCGCGAGGACGAGGAATTGTCTGACGTGCCGATCATGGCGGTGACCGCTTATTCGGCGAAGGGCGACGAGGAGCGCATCCGTGCGGCAGGAGCGCAGGCTTACGTGTCGAAGCCGATTTCCGTGATGCGATTCGCCCAGACGGTCGACGACCTGCTGCAGGCCGAGCCAGAGACGCAGTCTTCCGGGGACGCGACTGATGAGACGATCATCGATCCGGCGAACGAATCGGAGGACGGCCCCGGACCAACCGAGGCCGGGGGAGAAGAGGCTTAGTTTATTGGCTGGATCCCAGCTTTTGCGGGGATGACGATCAGGGCGCGATAGGCGCTTACTTGATCTTCGCTTCCTTGAACTCGACGTGCTTGCGAGCCTTCGGGTCGTACTTCTTGAAGCTCAGCTTTTCCGTCTGAGTGCGCGGATTCTTCTTGGTCACGTAAAAGAAGCCCGTGTCCGCGGTGCTGACGAGCTTGATCTTGACCGTTGCCGGCTTCGCCATTGGAAATTCCCGATGTTCAAAAAAGAAAAGCGGCTACGCGCCGCCCGTTCGGCGGCCCCTCTGCTCAACAGGCGTCATTTTGTCAAGTTCAGGAGTGTTGGAGAGTCTGCTGCAACCTGGCCGCGCGGCGGCTGATTACGTCCACTGACAGCAGCTTCTGGTCCAGATCGACGAGCTGGCGATTAAGGTCGAGCCTGATTCCTGGCATGTCGTGCACTTGCCGGACCGCGTCGCGAACGGTCGCCGGGTCGAGCTTCAGATGGCAATCCCCGGGAATGCCCATGACCGCCTGACCGCGTGAGTCCTCCCCGATCGTCTCATTGCAATGGCTGCGGATCTCCTGCTGGACGAGATACGGCATCGCCCGCCTCAGAGTCTCGCGATAGGGCGGCATCACCGCCAAATTGGCCCCCGTCACGTCGGCGCCGACATAGTAGTTGCTGATCTTGTCGCGCAGGTCGGCATTACCGATCTGCCCGAAGTGGCCGGACGCCAGGATCTGGTCGTAGGCGTTGCGCTTCAGGCTCCACGGCAGGGCCTGGCTCGCCTGGTAGGCCTCGATGAGGAACTGCTCATTCAGTTCGGACGGCGGTTTGCCGAGGTCCGCGAGTGTCTTCATCGCCTCGGCATGCACCCACGTGTGATAGCGCTTGCGTATCGCCAGGTTCTGCAGGTTCGCGCCGAGATCCTCGACCAACATGGCGCGATATTCGCGCGCTTGGCGCCGGTCCAGACGACCTTGGTTCCAGTCGTTGACCTGCATGCCGAGGAAAACGCCGATGATCACGATGGCGAGGTCCACCGCGACCCCGACCCAGTTCAGATCGGCGGCGTGCTCACGGATTCGTCGGCTCAGCATCGACTGCCCCTCCCCGATCAGACGCAAGATCGTAACGGCCCCTTAACCAAAGTGCGAGAGCTTGGCTGTCGAACCAGGGGGCAGGCCATGACGACTGAGCAACTCGCGCACGTCAGATCGCAAGTGTCGACGCGCATTGCCGAGATCCGCGACGCCGGTCCGCGCATTTCCCCATTGACGCTTTACTCCCGGATGGACGCGATCCGGCAGATCGCCCACGATCACGGTCTTGCCGCGCTCGAAAGCCTGGCCAAGCGTACTGCACAGCTCGCGCTGCTGCCGGGCCACCGGGTGTCGATGCAGTCATGCCTCGAGCATGTCGAGGAAGCCTTCGACTGCAATTCCGAGCATGACACGACGGCGATGCTCGCCGCCCTCGCCGTCCGCATCCGCTAATTTCGACACCGTAGCGCCGCTCGTGCATTGAAGGCGCGTGCGCGCCTTTTCGCAGCTTCTCGACGACCTCGTCTACACGCGCTCGCGCAACACCAAACTCAAGCTCATTGGCGCGTACCTCAAGGAAACGCCGGATCCCGACCGGGGGTTTGGCCTCGCCGCGCTGACGGGGACACTCGACATCCCGCACATCAAGCCGGCGGCGGTTCGCGCTCTGGTCGCCGAGCGCATCGACCCGGTGCTGTTCGCGATGAGTCGCGATTATGTCGGCGATACGTCGGAGACGGTGTCGCTGCTGTGGCCGACGCCGCCGGGTGAGCCGCCCGACGTCGATGACGCGACGATCAGCATTTCGGCGGCGATCGAGCGGCTGCGGTCGGCGGGGAAGATGGAAGCGCCGCGGGTGCTGGCGCGGATGCTCGACCACCTCGACGCGTCGGGGCGGTTCGCGCTCTTAAAGCTGGCGCTGGGCGAGCTTCGCGTCGGCATCAGTGCGCGGCTAGCGAAGCAGGCGCTGGCCGATGCGTTCGGGCTGGAAGTCGATGCGGTCGAGGAGGTTTGGCACGGCCTCAAGCCGCCGTTCACGGAACTGTTCGATTGGGCCGAGGGTCACGCCGACCAGCCGCTGGTGCGCGACGTTCCGGTGTTCCGGCCATTCATGCTGGCCCACCCGCTCGAAGAGACCAAAGTGTCGCTCGACGATTACGCGGCGGAGTGGAAGTGGGACGGGATCCGCGTCCAGCTCGTCCATGCCGGCGGCGAGACGCGGCTCTACAGCCGCACCGGCGACGACATTTCAGGCAGCTTCCCCGATGTCGCCGAGGCGTTCCGGGTGAAAGGCGTGCTAGATGGGGAGCTCCTGGTGCGCGGGTCGGAGCAGGGCGTCGCCGAACAGCATGGCGGGGCGGCGGCGAGCTTCAACGCGCTGCAACAGCGGCTCGGGCGCAAGAATGTGAGCAGCAAGATGCTGGGGTCGTATCCGGCGTTCGTGCGGCTCTACGATGTCCTGTTCGAGGGCGACGAGGACCGGCGCGAGCTGGCGTGGACCGAGCGGCGGAAGCATCTCGAAGGCTTCGCGAGCCAGCTAGATCCGGAGCGGTTCGATGTCTCACAGCTGATCGACGCAGCGTCGTTCGAAGAGCTCGAAGACCTCCGGCTCAACGCCCGCGACGTGTCGATCGAGGGCATCATGCTGAAGCGGCGCGACAGCCCTTATGTCGCCGGACGTCGCACCGGGCTGTGGTACAAATGGAAGCGCGACCCGCTGACCGCGGATTGCGTGCTCATGTACGCGCAGCGCGGGTCGGGGAAGCGGTCGAGCTATTACAGTGACTATACGTTCGGTTGCTGGACCGAGACGGGCGAGCTGCTGCCGGTCGGCAAGGCTTATTTCGGCTTCACCGACGAAGAGCTGAAGTGGCTCGACCGGTGGATCCGCGGCCACACCGTCCAGCGCTTCGGCCCAGTACGCGAGGTAGAGAAGAGCCTGGTGCTCGAAGTCGCGTTCGACTCCATCCACAGAAGTAGCCGCCACAAGTCCGGCGTGGCGATGCGCTTTCCCCGGGTCAGCCGCATCCGCACCGACAAGCCAGCGGCCGAGGCGGACACGATGGCAAGCATCAGCGCACTCGTCACTTGAAGCGGGCGTCAGGCGCGCTAATCCTCCCGTCCGAAGAGAAGGGGATTCCATGTTCAAAGTCTTGCTGGCCGGCGTTGCGGCGCTGGCGATCTCGTCCGCGGCCGGTGCGCAAACCTACGCGGTCCAGGCCGGTCACCTGATCGTCGACGCAGCCCAGCCGGAGCGCGGCGCATCCACCGTCATCGTCGAGAACGGGCGGATCAAAGGCATCGAAAACGGCTTCACCGCGCCCGCTGGAGCAATCGTCATCGATCAGCGCAGCCGCACGGTGATGCCAGGAATGACCGACGTCCACGTCCACCTGACGCAGACGTCCGGCACCCCCTGGTATTCATACTTCACGCAGAAATATTCGAACGCTTATTCGGTCACTGAAGGACTGACCCACGCGCTGGACATGGCGCGCGGCGGGTTCACGACGGTGCGCGACCTTGGCGGCGACACGTCGTCGGTGATCGCGGTTCGCGATGCCGTCGCCGAAGGGCGTTTCCCGGGGCCGCGCATCAAGGTGTCCGGCGCTCCGCTGTCCATCATCGGCGGCCATGCCGACACCGCCACCGGCCTCCCGCCCGAGCTGGCGCAGGCAATCAATGACGCGCACCTCAATCCATCGGTCTGCACCGGCGTCGAGGAATGCCAGAAGGTCGTCCGGCAGCTCGCTGCGGCTGGTGTCGACGTTATCAAGGTGATGGCGACGGGCGGCGTGCTCGACCCGGGCACAATGGGCCTGGAGCAGCATTTCACTGATGCCGAACTGAAGGGCATCGCCGACATGGCGCATGCGATGCACCTCAAGGTCGCGGCGCATGCGCACGGCGCGCGCGGCATCCTTGCCGCCACCAACGCCGGCATCGATTCAATCGAGCATGGAACCTTCCTCGACCAGGCGGGCGCTCAGGCGATGAAGGCCCACGGCACTTATTATTCGGCGACGCTGATGGCGTTCACCGGGATCAGCAAGGCGCTCGGCACCGGCCGGATGACTCCGGCGATGGAGGACAAGACGCGCCAGACGCTCGGCGTCTGGGGCCGCGGCCTTAGCCTCGCCTACAAGACCGGCGTAAAGATCGCGCTCGGCACCGATTCCGCGGTCGCTCCGCACAGCGAAGCGAACAAAGAGGTCGAGCTGATGGTGTCGAAGGGCGGGATGACCCCGCGCGACGCCCTCATCGCCGCGACCAAGGGCGGGCCCGACCTGATGGGCCTGTCGAACGAGACCGGGACGCTCGATCCCGGCAAGTCGGCCGACCTGATTGCAGTCGAGGGAGACCCGTTGGTCGATCCGACTGCTGTTCAGCGCGTCGGCTATGTCATGGTCCGCGGCAATCCGATTCCAATGAAAGGCGCTGAATGACCCGCACATCCGCTTTCGCCCTCGCGCTGCTGCTGAGCGCCTCCCCAGTCGTCGCGCAGAACGCGCCGGCCGGCGACGCTCCGTCGAAAGACGCCAAGGAGGGCGCCGCCAAGCCGAACCCCGACCAGGTGAAGGCCAGCGTCGAGGAAGACGCGCAGCCGGCGCGCCGCTCGATCGCGCTTCGCGGCAAGACCCTCGCCTACACCGTGACGCCGGGTCACCTGACGATCCGGAACGGCGACGGTGAACCGCAGGTGAGCATGTTCTACGTCGCCTACACGGTGCCCTCGACTGGCCGGCCGCGCCCGGTGACGTTCCTGTTCAACGGCGGTCCGGGATCGTCGACCATGTGGCTGCACATGGGATCGTTCGGGCCGATCAAGGTCGATGCCTCTACGCCGGAAACGATTGCGGGCCCGCCGTTCCGGTACGGTCCCAACCCGGACACTTTGCTCGACGTCAGCGACCTCGTCTTCATCGATGCGCCGACCACCGGCCTGTCGCGGCCGCTGGGCAAGGCGGAGCCGAAGGACTTCTTCGGCGTCGACAAGGATCTGAAGGCCTTCACGGCGACGATCCAGCGCTACCTGACCAAGTACAATCGCTGGAACTCGCCCAAATTCATCATCGGCGAGAGCTACGGGACGACGCGTGCCGCCGGCCTGTCCAACTCGCTGCTCGATGCGGGCGTGCAACTGAATGGCATCACCTTCGTGTCGACGGTGTTCAACTTCGCCGATTTCCAGGGCGACCAGAGCCTGGTGAACTTCTTCCCGACGTTGGCCGCGAACGCCTGGTACCATGGCAAGATCGACCCCAAGCCGGACCTTCGCCAGTTCCTGGCAGACGCGCGGGCGTTTGCGAGCGGGCCCTACGCCGCGGCGCTTCAAAAGGGGAACGCGCTGACGGACGAGGAGCGAAGCTCGATCGCGCAGCAGATGTCGCGCTTCCTCGCCGTGTCGCCGGACTACATCCTGCGGTCGAACCTGCGCATCAATGACGACCGCTACCGGCGCGAGCTGCTCCGCGACCGGCACCAGATCATCGGCCGCATCGATTCGCGCTATGTCGGTACGGAGGCCGATAATGCCGGGGCCGGAACCAGCTACGACCCGCAGGCGAGCGCGATCACCGGCGCCTTCGTCGGGGCCCTCAACGATTATCTGTTCCGCGATCTCGGCTACAAGACCGACCTGCTTTACCGGCCGAACAATTACGGCGGGATCTACGGCGGAGACTCCAGTTGGGACTTCTCTCACAAGAGCCCAGACGGCGACCAGCAGATCGCGGACACCAGCGTCGATCTCGCCAGTGCGATGCGCCAGAACCCGCGGATGAAGGTGCTGTCGGTCAATGGCTATTACGATCTGGCGACGCCTTTCCATGGCGCTGAGTACGAGTTCGAGCATCTGGCGCTGGAGCCGCAGCTTCAGTCCAACATCCGCTACACTTACTATGAAGCCGGACACATGATGTACACGGACCCGGCCTCGGCGCGGCAGCTGCACAGCGATCTCGCCGCCTTCTACGCAAGCGCGATGTAGGCAAAAGAAAGAGCCGGCGGAAACTGGTCCCGCCGGCTCCTCTGCCCCCTCTGAAAAGAGGTTTAAGCTGGAATCGCGCTAAGGTTGACGGCGGCGAACTTGCCGCGCCGATCGACCTCGATCTCGAATTCCAGGCGGTCGCCTTCGTTCAGCGTCGGGATGCCCGCGCGCTCGACGGCGGAGATGTGGACGAACGCGTCCGGCTGGCCGTCATCGCGCTGGATGAAGCCGAAGCCCTTCATGGAATTGAAGAACTTGACCGTTCCGGTCGCCTTCTCACCGGTCAGCTGACGCTGCGGAGCGCGCTCGGCCCGCTCGACCGCCATCGGTTCACCGTCGATGCGGAGGTTGGTCGCGGAGATGCGGCCGCCGCGATCGACCAGCGTGAACTCGAGGGGCTGGCCGTCGGCGAGGTCGGTAAGACCCGCCTGCTCGACCGCTGAAATGTGAACGAAAACGTCCTCACCGCCATCGTCGCGAACGACGAAGCCGAAGCCCTTTTGCGGATTGAAGAACTTTACGGT
>Ga0136846_1220473_pt1 | contig 12007 bp, 14 predicted proteins | sample HopSoiMetagenom2_FD_96841 | JGI IMG/M metagenome (GOLD analysis project Ga0136846, IMG submission 96841) | Grasslands soil microbial communities from Hopland, California, USA - 2 Assembly 2016 (version 4) | ecosystem: Environmental > Terrestrial > Soil > Grasslands | place: USA: Hopland... | reverse complement strand
TGCACGTGCAACATCCTGCACGTATTCAGCAATTGCAGCCGCAAGTTCCACACCCGTAGGGCCGCCTCCGATAATGAAGTAGGTGTTATTCTTATGTTGATTTTCAACAACTTCGGCATGAAGATGAATACGCAGTTTCGTTACTTCTTCGAGCGTTTTTATGCCATAACTATGGCGCTCCATACCCTTTATTCCAAAGTAGTTTGTCACGCTTCCAAGAGCAAGCACTAGGCTATCGTAGTGAATATCGCGTTTCTTACAAACGACGATCTTGCGCTGCCAATCAAGTGATTTCATACTGTCATGTACGATTTCAACGTCGTGGTGCAGCGCAAACATATCTTCAAGATCTATGACAGATGCACCCGTATCACGACCGGTTGCTGTTGCGTAAAGTGTCGCATGGTGAAGAAAGTAAGGCTCGTCTGAAACGAGTGTTATTTTCCCAAGTTGTTTCTTGCTGAGTTCAAGTGCTGCTTTGACTCCCGCAAAACCGCCACCAATAATGACCGTGTGCATTTTCACCACCCATTGCTTATTAACTTATGCTTATCGTAGCAAAATTCACCCCAGTCTGCAAAGGTGTATCGTGTTTTGTTAGTGGATACGCTAAAATGAATAAGTAATGCCAGAACAGACCAATATTAATGATGCACTAAGTGAAATTCAGAAGTTTTTTGCCCAACCGAACGCTTTTCGGTCTATTTTGCTTCTCATAATCTCCATTGTTGCCGTCTACTGGTTTAGTAAATTCATAGCTCGGGGAATTATTAAGGTAGCGCAGATTGTTGCCGCCCATTCCGATAACGAATCCGACGACGAACGACTTATCCGTCTACGTCAAATTGAAACATATCTAAGTGTGACTATCGCCATGGTACGAGCCGCACTGGTAACCGTCGTCGCTTATATGGTATGGCGTGCGTTCAGCCCAGATTCAAGCAGTAGCATAGCTGCAATTGGTGCGGGAACGATCTTTGTTGTGTTTGCTGGTCAAACATTGGGTATTTTGCTTCGCGATGTTACCGCTGGGGCAACAATGATTATCGAAAAGTGGTTTAATGTTGGCGACTATATAAAAATTGAGCCGTTCATGGATGTATCTGGTGTTGTGGAACGCTTTACGCTTCGTTCTACGAGACTCCGTAGCCTAAGTGGTGAAGTAATATGGGTACACAACCAACAAATCATGGCAGTGCATGTAACCCCACGTGGTGTACGAACGATTGCCGTGGACGTTTTTGTACGTGATAGGGTAGAGGGTGAAAAGGCAATTGAAAAGATTATCGGCACCGTTCCTACAGGTGCGACATTACTCGCTCGACCTCTTCGTATAAAATACGCCGAACGATGGGATGACGAGCTGTGGCGCATTACGGTTGTTGGCGAAACGCCTCCAGGACGTGAATGGCTTATTGAAACTTACTTTGTAAACGCACTGAAAGACGTAGATGCAGACAAAAAAAGAGCCGACCGACTTTTCATTCAAGAACCGATTGCAAGGTATGCTGATCCTGATGCCGACCGACGCTTTAAACGAGCTGTCCGCATTAAAAAAGATCGCGAGTAGGTGCCTTACCTCCGTAATAACAGAGGTTGTCCAATAAAAAATACATCGCTTAAATTCAATACATGCGACTAAGTCGCTTATAATAGAACGTGGCGCTGAAATTTTAACAAGGAGACTATTTGATCAACTTGCAGACCTTTTTGGGGCGACAACGAACGAAATTATTTAAAAAAGGCGACGTAATCTTGCAACAAGACGTCGAACCTTCCTGTGTTTATATCGTAAAACAAGGGGTAATAAAAACGTACAATATTACTTCCAAAGGCGAAGAAAAGCCTATTGGCTTTAACGTACAAGACGACCTATTTCCCCTTGGCTGGGCACTTGGAAAAATATCCCGCTCACAGTACTACTACGAAGCGCTGAGCGACTGTAGGGTTTATTCTGTACCTCGTATAGACCTCATGAACTATCTTCACAGCAATACACGGGCAATGTTTCAAATTCTCGACCGCTGTGCATGGGAAATGCTCATTCACCAAATGCATATTAACGCACTAGAGCAGTCGAAAGCATACGAAAAGGTAGTGCACACACTTCACTATCTTTCTCTTTGCTTTGGACACGAACTACGCACCGACATGGTGGAGATTCCACTTCCTATTACTCAACAAGACGTTGCAAATTTTACAGGTCTTACGAGAGAGACGGTGAGTGTGGAATTAAAAAAACTCGCTACCGAGAAGGTTGTTTTCTCAAGGAACCGAAACTATGTGGTTTTAACAGATAAACTGAACGAACTTTTAGACGATGAGTACGAGCGACGACTAATTCGGTAAGTGTGAAATTTTTCATATTTTTGTCTTTTTCTTGTGTGTTACGCTTTCCTGCGGTAACAACTTACGCATATTGCAAAGGGAGACACATGAAGAAATCAGCATCGCTTTATCTGATTATTATCGCTTGTTGGCTGGCACTTATCGCAGTCGCATTCATACCGTTCACCAACGTAATCCATAATTCAGAAGGCCGTGGAGGCCTCGTTGCTACACTGGTCGTGTTCAGCACATTATTCATTGCCTACTTTTGGCTCAATGGCATAAAGGATCTCATCTACACCATTTACTACTTTGTAAAACGAAAGAGCTTCAAATTGCCGCCAGAAGGGGCTTGGCGAACGAAACACGGCAATACAGCTATGAAGAAAGTGGCGGCCGTTTACTGTACTTACAATGACTTTAATGCGGCGAGTCTTGCCGCATGCCTTCCGCAGGACTACCCGAACACATCATTTGTCATACTCGACGATTCCACGCAGCAATCATACATGGACGAAGTGGATACATTTGCACGGGCTCACGATATTGAGGTTGTTCGACGAACGGACAAATCAGGCTTTAAAGCAGGTAATTTAAATAACTATCTTCAGGAAGCTGACTACGACTTCTTTATTATTCTTGACAGTGATGAGGTTATTCCGTCAAACTTCATTACGCGCTGCCTCGACTATTTTGCTTTTTATCCAAACGCGGGTATTGTTCAGGCAAATCACGTGGCGACGCGTAACCGCAATAAGTTTATGCGACTGTTCGCCATTGGGGTTGACTCACACTGGCCAACCTATCAAACGGTGAAACACCACCATGGGTTTTTATCGCTACTTGGCCATGGAGCAATGATTAGCCGTGATTGTTACGTGGCTGCTGGTGGCTTTCCGCACCTTGTTGCTGAAGATTTATGTATGAGCATTGAGGCGCGTAACAAAGGCTACTACACGGCCTTTGCCCCCGATATTACCTGCGAGGAAGAGTACCCAATAAGCTACTTAGCATTCAAAAAACGCCACTCAAAATGGACACAGGGCAACATGGAGTTTATAAAAAGATACACGGGCCGCATCATTCGTTCAAAAATGACATGGTTCGAGAAGCTCGACATCATTCTGTTTACCTACAGCTTGCCGCTCTCTGCCTTTTTCGCACTCTATATCATTATTAATGTCATTTTGCTGCCAGTATTCAACTACACCGTAACGTATCCAATTTGGCTACTAATTCCTACGGTAATGTTCTTGCTGGCGCCAATGCTCAACGACATTATATTTTACGGAAAAAAGGTAAGTCCATTCCGACTTGCATGGTACCTGTTGCACACCATTTTGTTATACGGTTCGATGCTCTTTACGAGCCTACGTGCGTCAATAAAATCAACATTTGGTAAATCTATTTTCCTTGTTACGCCAAAAGAGCACGACTTCATTTCGAAGTGGGATGCATTCAAAGCAAGTAAGGGCGAGCTATTCTTCGGCTTTGCCATTCTAGGAGTTGCCTATATCTTTAACCACACAATCCTATCGACCATTGTCATTGCCATTCCCGCATTATTTAGCGTCTATCTCTCGCGTATGGCAAACAGAGAGTAGGAGACTACTGACCGCTACTAAGCGTCCGAGAAGGGTCTTGCCTTGCCGCACGGTACGCAGGATACAGCCCGGCAAATGTACCAAATAACGTCGTTATCGCGATTGTTCCGGCCACAAGCCACCAAGGAACAATCGCGATATTTGTTACCGTAAGATTCTGCGATTGAAGTAGTGAGCCAACATACCGATTCACGAACATGCTTGCAATAATGCCAAGTCCCGACCCTAAAATACCACCAACAAACCCTAATAACCCAGCTTCAACCAGAAAGGTTCGCATGATGAAGCCCCTGCGGGCACCACAGGCGCGCCACACTCCAATCATGTAACGTTGCTCGGAAACAGCCATTAGCATCGTATTAACCACCCCCAGTGCAGCTGCAATGACGGCAATCAAGGCTACCGCTCCAAGAATTGCCCACATAAGTGTCGTAAATTGTTGAAGACGCTCAATTTGTGCCTGCGTTGAAATCTGACCATACCCAAGGCGGGTAATAGCTTCTCCGACAGATTTTACGTTTGCTACAGAAGTTGCGTTTAGTCGCAGAGAACTATAGCCATCAGCAGTTATTTGATCGACACTTTTTACGCCACCAGTCTCGGCGTAACGTGCGGTTCGTAAGGCATGTGCCCAACCAAGTGAAACGTACATGCCATTCTGATCTTGACCCGCATCAGTAACTCCAATAATTTTAGCCGTAAGCGACGTTTCACTTTGGTTAAATGCCTCGTTTACCGTCTTCGACGCTCCTGCGGCAGGTATCTGTGCGCCGTCACCACGGTAACCTTTTTGTGAAGTAATTTGCACAGTTTTACCAATTAACTCGTTAGGATTACTACCGAATCCTAGTTCTTTGGCGTATCCTAACCCTAAAATTACTGTGTTTTTATCGTCGTTAGCAGTAAACATCGCTCCGGCTTTTAGCGTTAACTGCGCATTATTCGCAATACCTTCAGTTTCCGCGACGAACTGCTTGTCGCTTCCTTCTACAGAAAAATGATGGAATTCCCACACGCGTGCTCGTGGGGTAACTGACGCGACGTTCGGTAGGCTCGCAAGCTGCGTTACGGTAGCATCCGTTAGTTTGCTCGCTGTTTGGTTTACTTCTTGTACGTCTCCATAAGGATTCAGCGAACCGCTGCTTTGATTTGGCGTTACTGTAATAGCGGTAAGCGCTGCATCGGCACCAAATTGATCAACAATCGCCTGGCGACCGCCAACACTAATTGCCGCCATAAGTACAAGAATGACCGTACTAATAATAAGTGCAAAGATCGTTAGGAATGAACGCAGTTTTTGGCCACGTAAATCTTTTAGGGCAATACTAGTAAAATCAACGATTCGCATGCTGCTCCTTTTCTATGCGGCCATCCCGAATATGAATTTGGCGATCCGCTCGAGCGGCAAGTGCTAAGTCGTGCGTTACCATTACCACCGAAATGCCGTGTTTATGGCTAAGTGTTTCAAGTATATTCATAATTTCACTACCTCGCACCGAATCAAGACTTCCGGTTGGCTCATCGGCAATAATGATTTTAGGATGATTTACTAATGCACGAGCAATTGCCACACGCTGACGCTCACCCCCAGAAAGTTCACCCGCACGTTGATACATCCGCTTTTCAAGGCCAACAAGGGCTAAGTATTTTTCACCAAGTTCCCGTCGCTTTTTGGCAGGAATATTCGCAACGACAAGAGGAATGGTGACATTTTCTAGCGCAGAATACGAAGAAATAAGGCTGAAGCTTTGGAAAATAAAGCCAACATCACTATTACGGTAACGAGAAAGTACTTTGTCGCTTTGTTTCTTCAACTCTCTACCCGCAACGCTTACACTACCGCTATCGGGCGACGATAAACCGCCAATTACATGAGTAAGTGTTGTTTTTCCTGAACCAGAAGGGCCTACAATAGCCAGCAGCTCTCCTTTATATACCTCAAGAGATACATCATCTAGTGCCACAATTGTTTCGTGGCCACGGTGAAATTTCTTCGCTACTTTTTCTACCCGTATTAGTGGTTCATGTTTAACAACCATACTTATTTAGTATAAACGATATACAAATGGGCGTTTTTATTGGATGTTATGGTGTTGCTCGAGGTACCAAGCGGGAGAACTAGAAATAAACAGGGTGAGCATTCCATTGAGATAATACGGCTCGCCTGGCTGAATAAGTATCACATCTCCTTTAGCAAGTTCATGTGGGGTGTCGGCATAGTTTATCGTGCCATTTCCTTCAACGACATAAATAAGTTCCTTACAAACATCATTGAGCGCTCTCCCAGATTCGGGGTAACGTCCTGTGAGTTTAATTACCGCGCCGTTAATATCTTTTTCACCCTGAAATTCATATTCATACGCCACGCAATCTTCGCTGTTTTTGTGCGCGACCGCTTTGTTGGATGTAATAATTTCCATTTCGCCCCCATTACTCTTAGTTGAAATTATAACAGTGCTAAGGCAGCAACTAAAATTGAAATATGCGACATAAAGATAAACAGTAGTTCATAAACAATGAAACGACTTTTGTCGACGAACGTCATAATTCCCAGTAACGACATGGCGCCAGAAATATACACTTCAATTTCACCGTATACACCCCCTAAATTTACTGCGAATGTATAGGCCATTAACAACATGCCAATTGCCATAGCCTGTGCGCTAAGATAATGGTATTTGATAGTCTTATCTCGCGCTGGAATTATTGCCGCCAGTATATTCCCAACATATGTAAGCGTCCATGTCGCCGCGAGTAGTCCACTGCTATTAATTCTTGGTACAAGATACCCGTACACAGTTACGGCAAAAAGCGTACCGCAAATGAAAAGAGTTCTGCGAAAATGATTCAGCAAATGTTCCTGCGCCGCGGCAAGTTCGCTAAGTGTGCGGGGCTGGCGCTTATCAAACTCTTTAATCGCAATCCAACTCAGACTAATAATCGATAGTACCGTAGCAAGAAAGGCGGCGTAAAAGGTAATGGCTGTCATATGTTGAGCTCGGGCAGCGCTAGGCTCGAGAAATCCGAAGTATTTAATGTTATTAGCGGGGCAGACAAATTTAAGGGAAGATAGGGGACTGATAGGTCTTGTCGGATCTGCTCAAGGCTTACTTTTTCAACATGTCCTTCGTGACGTTCTTCGTTTTTAATACGTTCGTTCCACCGCTCGAACAGCGTGTCGCCGTCTGCAAAACATAAAATCTGCACACATTTTGCGTTGCATTTCTCGGCAATCTCCTTAAATCGTTCACTATCAATCTCGGGTTTGAAGTTACTCTCGATAATGATCGAATGACCCGATTGAAGCACCTGGCTAGTTATATCGTCCATAATTCGATGGCTTGCGGCGCTTACCTTTAGTGACCACTCTTTATCATTAGAGCCTAACGCGTCGAATATTCTTTCTTTCAGCGCATCCTTTGAAACCATTACAACATGATGCCGCTCGGATAGCCGCTTGGCGATACTAGTCTTTCCGGATCCGGGATGTCCGGTAATAATTACGAGAGTTGGCGGCGACTGCATACGTCTATCATATCAGCCTATTTCTTAATGAGGCAAAAACATTAACGAAAAAAGAGCATAGATAAAATTGAAATATGAAACGAGGCAACATAGACATTCTGGTATACCAGATAATGTCGTCGTGCCGATTTAACAAACACGAAAAGATACGTCAAAAATGCCATAACCCCCAGCATAGCAAGACAAAAATAAAGCGAAAGAGTACTTATCTTTGGTGAAAATACCATGAAAAGCGTAAGAAAGGGTATAAGAGCCGCAACCGCATAAGAACAAGACTCGTGTACTTTATATTTCCAGCCTTCCGTAAGCGGCACCCAGGTAGTAATAAGCTCTAAAATAATAGCTATACCCGTAGTGACACCAAATAAAGATGGGAGGGCAAAAGTAGGAATGAACCAGTGGTACATAAATACCCACATAAGTACGAGCCCTATGGTCATAAGAATGCAGAATATAAAATAGTTAGTCCTCTCGCGCGCCGCGTGATGACTAACCGACCGCGTGAGATCACGCGATATCGTTAAAAGAATAAAGCCAATCGCAAGCCATGTGAGTACGATTGAAATAACTCCAAGTGTCGGTAAATACATATTACTTTCTTAAACCTATCGTTTCTGTATGAAAAAGTTCAATTGAAGTAAGGAGTATACCGGCTAAACTACATCAAAAAATTGCACCCATAGAATTAAATAATATTTCTAGGTCATACCCATAAAAGAAAGGGTTGATCATAAGCATAATGGCCGACAAGGCAGCGAGCGCCCAACAAATACAGGCTCCTAACGCGAGAGGGTGCGGTTTATTTTGCCCGCCGTCAAAAAGTATCCTTCTGAATATCCAGTAAAGACCTAGAACACCTCCCACGGCAGCAGTAATAAGCCCCCAAATTGGAAATAAAAAGGTAGACCAGTTGTGTTCAAAAAAGGTAAGCACCGCACCGCCAATCATTAAAATAAAGCAGAGGAGATCTTGCACCACTCTTGCAAGTAACCGCTTCTTGTATTCTTGGTTCATTTTTTTATGTTAGCCAAAGATATAACAAGTATCTCTTTAATTAATGTTTCTGAAAGTGGCTTCTCTAGCGTAAATTGAATTGTACCCTTTGATGTTACATACTCACTAAGTTTATTCTTCAGAAGATCAACTGGCATAGCACCTGGAAAGATACTTAGATGGTCTTTAAATGTAGCAAACCCAATAAGATATTTGTCATTGAACTTGAACGCTGGAATACCATAGCTTATGCCTTCCGTCGCTTCAGGTACAACTTCCTTCACGATTTTTCGAATACGCTCGAGCTCGGACTTTTGCGCTGCTGGCTGCTGCTTAAGATAATCATCCATTACCGACATAAGCATATTGTACCAGACTCAATCATTGATTCGTATCCGAAACAATGGTGTCTACAGTCATCCAGTCGGACACTTTCGGGGTGAGTTCAACGACACGTTTATGTTCCTGCGAATTTGCATGGAGACTAAGCGATTCAACGCTAGGGAATATGCCGTCCTGCAACAGGTGCGCACGGCCAGGCTTAAACGTTTCAGGTATGTGTTTTGCCACAATCCAATCGGTAACACCCACCTGTTTTGTTAGGTATTCGCCCATCGCATTTAAACGATCTATAACATCATTAATTTGTTCCTGTGTGGTCGATTCGTAAAAAGTAAATATTACCGTATGGCGTATTTTCATAGGCTAATTGTAGCAAACAAAAAGACTTCCGAAGAAGTCTCACTTGCGTTGATGATATCTTGGCAGGGGCACGAGGAATCGAACCTCGATCGCTGGTTTTGGAGACCGGTATACTAACCGTTGTACTATGCCCCTGTGTACGATGACCATTATACCATGATTAACTGCTTAGAACAGGGTAAACCAAAACTACAACGCATAGGCCATCGCGACACGGTATACTAGTGGTATGAAGATTTCAATTTGTGGTTCAATGCATCATATCGACGGAATAGAAGAGGCACAGGCAATACTTGAACGCCAAGGCTGGGAAGTGGAAACACCAAGCCGCCGTGAAAATAAAAAAGTACTTTCGGAGATGAGCCGCGATGAGCTTGCGGACGAGAAAGATTTTCTTATTAGCGAGCACCTTGAAAAAATTCGTCACTCCGATGCCGTGCTTATTTATAACGAAGAAAAACGCGGTGTCGATGGCTACATTGGTGGTAATACCCTTATGGAAATGGCTTTTGCCTATGCACAAAACCTTGAAATATTCCTTTTCCGACCTATTCCAGAAATGAGCTACACTGATGAAATCTTAGGTATGAAACCAATCGTTTTAAACGGCGATATTGATGCTATTGCACGTCACTACGAAACACTCCCTAAAACTTTTGTAAGCAGCAAAAGTCCTATAAAACTCCGCGCTGTCTCACGTGCTATGCGACACGCTGGTATTCGTACGACGGTCGTCGCTAAACCAACTGAATCGAATGTGTCGGAACAGCCAAAAAATATCGAAGAAACGTACGAGGGTGCACTTAACCGCCAAAATGCACTAAAAGCTGCAACTAAAACAGATGCGCCTGATTATTTAGCGACTGTTGAAAGTGGTCTTTACCAAGTGCACCCCAACCACAACTCTTTTAGCAGTACACTGGTTATTATCGAAAAAGCAGGTGGGCCACAGAAGGTAGGAGTAAACGTAGAGCTAGAGTACCCACGTGAAATGACCGATAAAGTTCCTTCTGTCTACCCAGATCTTGGTGTTCTTGTGCAAGAAGAGTACGGTTCAAAACTAAAAGACCCATTCCCATACTTCACAAACGGCAAAGTAGATCGCTTGCAGCTTGTTGAAACAGCCGTCTTTAACGTTGCCGCCCAACTCTAGAAAGAATAGTATGACTTCAGCTGATATTGCCACACTCCGTTTGTACGCTCAGCATATTGCCCAGGCCGATTTTACCTCGGCAGAACAGGTTGTTTCATGGATGGGTGCCATGCAGGCGCAAGATTATGCTGGAGCACTGTGGTCGGTGGCGCTTCGTACACCAAATCTCATGCAAGTGGATGTTGAGCAGGCGATTAAAAATCGTGAGATTGTACGCTCGTGGCCCATGCGCGGTACGCTTCATTTTATGAGTGCGAAGGATGCCAAGTGGATGGTAAATTTGCTCGCACCACGAGTAATTTCGGCATCAAAATCACGACGTGCGCAACTAGCAATAGACGGGCCGCTTCTTATAAAAGTACAGAGCTTATTTGAGAAAAACCTGTCTGGTGGGAAATGCCTTTCGCGCGCAAATATGATGGAAATATTAGAAGAAGCGGGTATTTCCACGGCGAATCAACGAGGCTATCATTTGCTTGTCCACTTCGCTCAAACAGGACTTATTTGTTTTGGGCCACACGAAGGCAAGCAGCCAACATTTGTATTGATGGACGAGTGGATACCTGAAACACCCAGCTACACCCGCGATGAAGCCTTCGCCGAACTTGCACGTCGCTTTTTCATAAGTCACGGCCCAGCAACCATTCACGACTTTGCTGGTTGGGCGAACATAACCCTTGGCGATGCGCGCGCCGGTTTGGGTATGATTGAACACCTACTTACCCACGAAGAGGTTGATGGTAAAATGTACTGGTTCGACCCACTGCTACGCGACATGAAATCTAAACCCACAACCTTCCTTCTTCCTGGGTTCGACGAATTTATGCTGGGCTACAAAGATCGAAGTCCTGCGCTTGCCATTGTTCATTCGCAGAAAATCGTACCAGGCAACAATGGCATGTTCATGCCAACTATAGTAGTCAATGGGCAAGTTGACGGCCTTTGGAAACGAACCACACGTGCTAAAAATACCCAAATAGAGCTACTCCCATTCGAACCACTCACAAAAGAAACACACCAATCATTACAAAAAAACGCCGCAAGATACGGCGAATTCCTGCAAAAAGAAGTGATTGTTTTATAGCGTCAGCGTGTCATCTTCTTTTTTATTCATTTTTACTGAACTAAAAATAGCAGCGGCAATTACAAGAATACCAATGAGACCGGCGACCATTTCAGGAATTTCGTAAAACAAGCCCAGTAGCAATGTAATAGCCAAAATTCCAATAACGTAGTGAGCGCCATGTTCAAGGTAGCGGTACGCATGGAGTACTTTGCGGTGCACAATAAATAGCGTTAGTGAACGCACCCAAAGGGCGCCTACACCAAGGCCAACCGCAATAAGAACGACATCTTTTGTTACCGCAAATGCACCAATAACACCGTCGAAACTGAAGCTTGCATCAAGTACTTCAAGATAAATAAACGACGCCAGACCCGCAAGACCCGCCTTTTGAATAGCCTTACCGGCCTTTTTCTCCGCTCTCTCGTGGTGTAATGTAAATAGTTCAGATGCTCCATGAATAAGTAGGTAGGTAAAAATACCAACAAGCCCCGCGCTAAGTACGTCATTTGGGTGATGATTAACTGGCAGCATCACTACAATAAGTAAAATAGCGAGACATACCACGCTATGTAACCACTTACGACCAATGAGTTGCATTGGCTTTTCGATTTTTCTTAACCACTGAATCTCGCGCGT
>Ga0136846_1218950_pt1 | contig 12008 bp, 8 predicted proteins | sample HopSoiMetagenom2_FD_96841 | JGI IMG/M metagenome (GOLD analysis project Ga0136846, IMG submission 96841) | Grasslands soil microbial communities from Hopland, California, USA - 2 Assembly 2016 (version 4) | ecosystem: Environmental > Terrestrial > Soil > Grasslands | place: USA: Hopland... | reverse complement strand
TGTACGGCCTCCGCGGCGCCAACGGCGTCATCGTCGTCCGGACCAAAGGCGTGCGGAGCTAGCGCGGGCCGAGGTCGCCAGGATGATACTCCCGCTCGGTATGACCAACGAGCTGGGAGCGGTAGAAGTAGACGTCGCGCAGGTTGCCGGACGCGTAGCGTTCGGCTTGATCGTTGAAATGGGGTGAGCGGGGAGCGCCACTCTCTCCGCCCGCCGTCACCGCCTTCGCCCGCACGCTATCGCCGAATTCGACCACCGCGACAAAGCTGTTGCCGCTCGTCCCATACCACTTTTTGGTATTCGGATACGGGCGGGCGCCGAATGCGGCTAGCGAGCCCCACGCGCTCGCCGTGAATGCCACCGGAATGCTCGGCTGGGCGTCATCAAAATGCGGTGCGATGTCGGGATTGATACGTTGGAAGCGGTTGATCGTGCCCCACGGCGTCTTCCAGGTTCCGAAGTTCGCGCTCAGCGTGTCGACGGCGTCCGCGAGAGCGTTGAGGAGATCAGTTGGGCGCGCGCGTGACGTCGCGACGTACTGCATGAACGACATCCCCGCCGCGCGCGCATCGCCGGCGAGGCGGCGAGCGACGAACCCACCCCAGTACACGGCCAGCGACGTAGGCACGGATTCCGAGCCCCAGCGATAGTCCCAGGCGCGCAACGCGGCGATCGGCTCCGCCAGTTTGTTCTTGAGGCTGTCCGCGGCAGCCCCGTCGTACGCCGCGAGCAGGGGCGGGAGCATACGCTCGAACGCGGGGAGATAGCTGTCGAACGCCGCATCGCGCAGCGAGCTCATCGTCCAGCCGGACTTCCCGGCGAGCACGCGCAGCGCGTGATACCCGCGCGCCGTCTCCTCCGAACCGGTCTCGACGTAGCGCGGGTAGCGGGCACGAGCGGGGCTCGCGCCTTCTCCCGCCGCCGACCACGGCCAATTGTTCGAATTGTAGACCCAGCCGCTCGAAGGATTCACCACGTTGGGCGTCTCATCGAATGCGAGCACGCCCTTGTACGCCGTCGCCGGGTTGCTCGCGTCCGCTGGCCGCGTCCAATCGAAGCTCGTATCGCGGCGCGGGATGTAATTGGAGTGGAAGTACGCGATGTTGCCGTCCGCGTCCGCAAACACGGTGTTATTCGACGAGTTCGTGTGCAGCTCCATGATCTTCTCGAACTCGGCGATGTTGCGCGTCTTGGTCCGGGAATACGACTGCGTCAACGCATTGATGGGTTGCCACATCAGACTCACGCTGACGAGCCGATCGCCCTCCTTGCGAACGATGGGTCCACGCTTTGTGTACTGAACCGTGAACGTCCGCTGGCCCGTCTTGAAAGGCACGGTGATCTTCCGCGACCACGCTGCCTTCGTCTCCAGGAATTCATCGATGTTGTCCACGCCGCTGGAGGTATGCATCCAGCCAGCGCGCGCGTTGAATCCTTGATAGATGAAGAACTGACCCCAGGTCACCGCCCCATACGCATTGAGTCCTTCCTCGCTCACCATCTGCAGCTCGGAACGGAAGTAGAACGAGGTGTGCGGGTTGATCCAGAGCAGCGCGTGATGATTGGCGGCCAGCCGCGGCGCGATGGCAATGCCGTTCGAGCCGGACGGATCGGGCTCGAATCCGCCGTCGTCGGTGCGTGGCCCCGCGGCCGCGGAGTCGCCATAGAGCGCGGCGAGATCGCGGAGGTCGATGCGCTCGATGTCGCCACCGATGCTGCCCTCGGTGAACGACAGCGCCATCCACGGCTCGAAATGGGTGATGACGCGGGGCTTCACGTCGGGGTGCGTATAGAGGAAGAAGTTCAGGCCGTCGGCGAACGCATCCATCAATTTCCGTAGCCACACGGGGCTGCGCGCGTACTGCGCCCGTAACGAATCAGGATCGACGAACAGCTTCTGCCGCAGATCCTGAAACACCGCCCGCTCGCCCTCCGCCTCGGCCAGACGGCCCAGCGAGTTCAGGTAATTGGTTTCGATCCGATTGAAGTCGTCCTCGGCCTGAGCGTACTCCATGCCGAACACCGCGTCGGCGTCGGTCTTGCCGTAAACGTGCGCGATACCCCAGTCGTCGCGGACGATCGTGACGTTGTGGGCCTGGCGCTCCCAGCGGGCCGTGTCGGCCGGATTCTGCGTGAGCGCGAGTACGACAAGGAGAGTGTTCATTGTCCAACGATCTTGAGGGTGGCGGTTCTCAGGCCATTCGCCGTCGCAGTGACGTGCATCGTTCCCTTGCCTGCCGGCCGGATGATGGCGAGGCCGCGCCCATTGAACGCGCGACGCGTACTGGATTGGTACGGCTCGTGATCCTGCAAGTTCCCATTGTCGAGCGCCACGATACTCCCACCGGTCACGGTGAAGCGCACGATGCTGTCGGCCGCAGGCACGACCGTGCCGCTCGAATCGACGAGCGAGAAACGAATCAACGCGAGGTCGTCGGGAGTGACGGCAACCGTATCGCGGTCGGTGCACAACCGCACGGCGACGGCCGGACCAGCAGTGCGCACCTCCGTAGTCGCGCAGGACGACCCGTCCCGCTTCTTGCCGACCGCGCGCAGGACACCAGGGTGATAGGGAACGTCCCAGCTCACATGGAGGTCGTTGGTGGTGGCTGCCACGCGCGGCAGGGCGTACGTATTCCATCCGCCGGCGGTGCCCTGCGCGGGAAACTCCAGGCGCTTCTCGCCGAGCGAGCGGCCGTTGAGGAACAGCTCGACGGCGCTGCAGTTGGTGTACGCCAATACGGGAATGGTTTGTCCCTCGCGACCCGGCCAGTGCCAGTGGGGAAGGAGATGCAAAACGGGAGCGTCAGTCCACAGACTCTGATAGAGGAAATACGAGTCCTTGGGACGGCCGGTCATGTCGAGCACGCCTGACCCGAATCCCTTGAACGGCCAGGTGCTCTCGCCCAGGTAATCGACGCCGGTCCACATGAAATCGCCCGCGAAGTAATCGCGCATGGTGATCCACTTCCACAATCGCTCGACCTGCAGCATCCCGGTCGCGTAATTGGCGCGCGGCACCGTCGAGTCATTGCCCAACGAGTAGCGCTCGTCGAAGCTCTGGAAGATCGATCCACTCTCGGTTCCGACCATCTTCCAATCGGGGTGGTCGTGCCGATCCTGCTCCGCAAAGATCTCACGCCGCTCGTGCCAGCGGTCGACATAATTGTAGCCAACGACATCCAGCGTCGATAGAAACGCTAGGAGCGCTGGATGGCCGTCGGCATAGATTTGATCGTTGCCCGTCGTCACCGGGCGAGTCGGATCCTCACGATGAAACAGATCGATCAGCTTGCGCAGCACCTTCACGCCCGAGTCCGATGTCTGCTCGCCGATCTCGTTCCCCGCGCTCCACACCACGATTGAAGGATGATTGCGGTCGCGCCGGACGAAATCGGTCACGTCGCGCTCGGCCCACTCGGCGTAGTACCGGTGATAGCCCCCGGGCACCTTGGCGAACGTCCACTCGTCGAACGCCTCGGCCATCACGAGAAACCCCAGGCGGTCGCACAGATCGAGGAACTCGGGCGCCGGCGGATTGTGCGAGGTGCGGATGGCGTTCGCCCCCATCGCCTTGAGCGTCTGCAACCGGTTTTCCCAGATGCGGAGCGGAACCGCAGCGCCCACCGCGCCGCCATCGTGGTGCAGGTTCACCCCGCGCAGCTTGACCTGAGCGCCGTTCAGCAGAAAACCACGATCCTTGTCGAAGGCAATCGTCCGAATACCAAACGTCGTCGTGATGGTGTCGACTGGCCGGTTCCCGTCCAGTACGACGGAGCGCAGCTGGTAGAGATTGGGAGGGTCGACGGACCAGATGCGCGGCGAACGCACCGTGACCCGTTGCTCCACCTGGAGCTGCTGGCCGGCGCTCAAAGTGAACGGCGAATCGACGCGGGCGACCTCGCGAGTGCCGTCCCAAACGATCGAGCGCAACACACCGCGGCGGGGTGCCTTGCGGTCGTTCTCGAGCCGCGTGCGAACTGTTATCTCGGCGCTGGCCGAATCGGCGCGCGGCGTGGTCACAGCTACGCCCCAGTGGCCGATATGGAGCGAATCCACGAGGGTCAGCCAGACATGCCGGTAGATGCCGCTTCCCGAATACCAGCGCGAGTTCGGTTGGGCCGAGTTGTCGACGCGCACCGCGACCACGTTGGTGCCGGGCTTGAGTTGTTTCGTGACGTCGTAGGCGAAGCTGATGTAGCCGTAGGGCCGCCGGCCGGCGGGTGCGCCGTTGACCCAGACGTCGCTGTTCATGTACACGCCGTCGAACTCGATCCAGACTTCGTGGCCTCGCGCGGTGGCCGGCAAGGGAAAAGTCCGGCGATACCAGCCGGTGCCTGTCGGGAAGAAGCCCATGCGTCCGCCTCCCGGTGCATCCTGGCCTGGTGTGCCTTCGATACTCCAATCGTGCGGCACATCGACCGGCCGCCACGCGTGATCATCGAATGCCGGCTTTTCGGCGCCGCTCGGGTCGCCGAGCGTAAACCGCCAGGCCGTGTCGATGGAGAGCCGCTGGCGCTGGGCCGCGCCCGGTGTCGCCAGGGCGATCAGCAGCATCGAAGCGCTACTGGCGCGTCGCAGTATCGATCGCAATTGCAGATCTCGCCAAGAGGTTGAGATGTACGGCGCCGGTCGAGTCCACGTCGATCGTTGCGGCGGTGAGCAGGTCGACGTACGTCCCCGGAGCCATTCCTGTCGCGATCGTCGTGTCGACGGGTGACGTGCCGTCGTTGATGGCCACGAATCCCTTGTCGCCGCGGGAAAAGGCGATCGCATCACCGCCGTTATCCCACCAGTGAGTGATATCGGTTCCTGCCACGATGTGCCGGAAGCTCACCATGTTCTTGATATAGGGATCGCGATGCTCGCAGACCCACTGACCGATGGTTGCGGTCTCGAGACTCGACGCGCAGGAAACGGGCGTCGTCCAGCCGTCAGCATCCGATGGTGGACCCATGGCGTTGCCAGTCGGGCAGTCGAACGGATAGGCCGACAAAATGGACGGATAGCCATAGGGCTGCGCCAGCAGCCAGACGTTCGCGAGGCGGAAGATATTGCCGTCCCGATAGCTGATGCCGCAGTCGTGCTGGGTATCGTGGTTCTCCAAGAATACCACAGCCTTGTCGGTCGGCATGATACCCCACGCCGCCTCGGAGAACTGGCTGCCGGGAGGGCCGTTGGGGTTGAGCTGAGAAATGTGCTCGCCGTAGAGTTTGCGGAATTTGTTGCCGACGCCGACGAACGTGAATTCGGTGATGTCGGCGCCCCCCCCCGAGCTGTAGCCTTCGCCGAAGTAGTCGTGTGGCGACAGCGCCTCCCCTGAGCCGCCAATGACTTCGAGATAGAAATAGGGCAGAGGACGGCTCTCGGCAGCGAGCGGTGTATTGACCCGCCTGAGGATCTCGTCGAGCTCCACCTGTTGGATGTGCTTCGCCGCGTCGATGCGGAATCCGGCCACGCCTGCGCGCGCCAGCCCGATCAGGTAGTCGGCGATCTTCTGCTGCACCGATGGTTTGCCCGTATCCAGATCGGGCAATGAGAGCAGCTCGCAGTCCTGCACGTTGGCGGCGCTCTGATAGTTGGTGATCGCGCATGGCGGATGAAAGTCCGTCTGGGTGTACAGATCGGGATAGCTGTACTTCGTGTAGGACGTGCCGTTGCTTCCAACACCGGGACTCGGGTAGTTCGTCATGTGGTTGATCACGGCGTCGACGATGATCCCGACGCCTGCCGCATTGCAGCGCGCCACCATGTCCCTGAACTCCGCGCCGGTGCCCGAGCGGCTGCGCGCGACGCTGTAACTCACCGGCTGGTAGCGCTCACTCCAATCGTGGGCCGGGACGATGCTGTGTTCCTGCGGTCGCGAGATCTGTACTGCTTTGAAGCCGGCGGGACCGAGTACGTTCTCGCATTCGCTCGCGATGTCTGTCCACTTCCACTCGAAGAGGTGCACGAAGACATCGCCCGCGGCCATGTGCCCGGTGGGCCGATATGTTGCGGCGAGGGTTGGCCGGGGCGCGGGACCGGGCGTGAGCTCCTTCTCGCCGCATGCCAGCGCCAAAAACACGAGCCCCGCCGTGAGAAGACGTCGCGACACGGCGGGGCTCGTAAACAACAGCTGCTCCGGCCCTAGTAGCCCGGGTTCTGCGTCAGATTCGGATTGGCGATCAGCTCGTTCGCCGGCAGCGGATAGAGATCGCGGCCCGTCGGCAGTGCCGCGCCGCCCGCAGAGCCGCCTTTCCAGGCCCAGACATACGAGCTGGTCGAGAACACACCGAACCGTACCAGGTCGGTGCGGCGGCTGGCCTCAAATAAGAGCTCACGGCCGCGCTCGGCGAGAATCGTGTCCACTGGCGGCAGTGCGGCGAAGTTAGCGGACGTGTTTCCGTACGCGCGTTGGCGGATCGCGTTGAGATAGACCAGCGCCGCTACAGGGTCGCCGCCGCCACCGCGGATGTTGGCCTCCACGTAGATCAGATAGGCGTCGGCGAGCCGGAAGATCGGGAAGTCCGTGTCGACCATGCCGGACTGCTGACCGTTTGCTCCGGCCACCGTTTTGTTCGTGAACTTGGGCGCGGGGATCCCGTGGTGGAAGTCACCGATCGAGATCACGGAATCGATCTGAGCGGGCTGGCCGTTTGCCAACGTGTCGTGATGGGCGAGCGCGCTATCCGGCAGCCAGAAGAAAGCGGCGCGCCCGTCACCGGTCCCGAACCGCCGGAATGCCTGCTGCTTCATGCGGTACCCACCCCAGCAGTAGTCGACGCCATAGCTGCCTGCCGACATGGCGGCGCCGCACCCGGCGTGGATCAGGAACGTCATCCCGCCCCACGTCTGGGTGTTCCCGCCGTCCTGCGCCGCGACGAAAATCAACTCGGGCGACGTGTTGTTGTCCGCAGAGAAGTTCTGTCTGAAGTTCGTAGCCAGACTGTACGCGGGTGTAGAGTTTATTACCGCCTGCGCCTCGGTGACCGCTCCCGTGTAGTTCGCCGTCCCCGTATAGATCTCGGCGTTCAGGTACAGCTTGGCCAGCAGCATATGAGCGGCGGCCGGCGTCGCGCGTCCGTACGTCGCGTCGATACCGGGACCGCCGGTGGGCAGATCGGTGAGGATGGCATTGAGCTCGCTCACCACGTACGCATAGATATCCGCGCGTGCGGCCTGCGCTGGTGGCTTCGCGCCCAGGGGATCGTTCTCGGTGACCAGCGGGATGTTTCCGAACAGATCGATGCCGTGCCAATAGCTCAGCGCCCGGAGGAAGCGCGCCTCGGCACGGTAAGTGTGCACGTTGGCGACGAGCGCGGCATCCGTATGGCCGCGCTCGGCCAGCTTCGCATCGGTGCTCTGCCGCAGAAACTCATTGACCAGCATGACCTGGTAGAACACGCGATAGTACATCGCGTTGACCATCTGATTACTTGCGTCCCAGGTGCCGGTATTCAGCGTCGGGAGACCGGGATCATTCCAGCCAATCACGGCCTCGTCGGTCGGCATCTCCTGCAGATACCAATACAGGCGCAGGTACTCGCCAAACCCTTCATCGATACCCTCGATGTCGGGATTGCCGTCCGGACCCCGTTGACCCGTGACGATCAAACCGCCATAGATCTTCGCGAGGAACGCTTTATAGGAGTTCGGATCGCTGAAAACGTTGGCGCTCGTGATGCTGCTTTTCGGCGCGACCGTCGGATCGGTGCAGGCGACCGCCGCTAGCGAGAGAAGCGCCGTGAGACTGAGGACTACCGTAGTGCGAGTCATATCTGGCGTCTCCCCTAGAACCGGGCGCTCAGGCCGGTGGTAAATGTGCGTGAGCGAGGATAGATGTTATTGTCGAGACCGTTGAGGCCCGCCGTCGGATCGACGCCGGTGTAGCCGGTGATGGTGAAGGCGTTCTGCACCGTGCCGAAGAGGCGGAACGGCGCGTTCTTGAAGTTGAACGAGTAGCCCAGCGTGATGTTATCCATCCGCAGGAACGACCCGTCCTCGACATAGAAGTCCGAGTAGAACTGCGGGACGACGAAGCCCGTCGTCAGCACCGAGGCGTGCAGGTTGCTCGGCATCGCCGACCCGGTCAGGTTCTGGTAGGCGCCGTTCGCCGATGCCACGTTGTTGTAGACCCAGTTGCCCAGATACGCGCGGAGCGTGAAGCCGCCGTCGAACTTCCCGAAGCTGACGTAGGACGAGTGGCCGAGAATCCACTTGGGCGACGGGTCGTGGAAGGGCCGGCGATCTGAATCGGTGATCAGGCCGTCGTTGTTCTGATCCACGTACATGTTCGTCGGTGTCGTGGGATCGTAGACGGGTTTGCCCTGGGCGTCGTAGCGCTGTTGATAGACGAAGAACGAGTTGATCGGGACCCCGGGCTGCAGCACCTCGATGCGGCTTCCGACCCCCCCCGAAATGTCGCCGGTCAAGATCCTCGACACGCTCTGATTCGGATTGATGTCGACCAGCTCGTTCTTGTTATAACTCGCCGTGAAAGACATGTCCCAGTTCAATTTGCCAGGGTGCCGCATCAGTTGCGTATTCAGCGCCATCTCCACGCCGTGGTTCTTCATGTCGCCGATGTTGGTCGTGACGAAATTGCCCAGGTTCGTACCGGCGGCAATCGGGATTCTGAAGAGCAGGTCGCTGGTATTCTTGGTGTACCAGTCGATCGAACCGCTGATACGCTGGCCGTTGAAGCCGAAGTCGAGGCCGACGTCATAGGCATTGGTGTTTTCCCAACGAATGTCGGGATCGACCGCGCTCGGCCGGATCGTGCTGATGAAGCTGCCCTTGCCGAACTGCACTTTGCTCAGCGCATCGCTGTACGTGTACGACGGGAAGTAGAGGTAGTCGCCGATGGCCTGATTGCCGGTCTCCGCCCAGGAGGCGCGCAGCTTCAAATCCGACACGCCCCCGAGCCCCTGCATGAATGGCTCCTCAGAGAGGCGCCAGCCGAGCGACACCGCCGGGAACGTCGCCCACTGATGCGATGGGGCGAAGCGCGACGAACCGTCGCGGCGAATACTGACCAGCGCCATGTACCGGTCGCTGATGTTGTAATTCGCCCGCCCAAAGAAAGAAATGAGCTTGAAGTCGGTGACGTTCTTGACGTTGGTGATGTTGGTCGCCGGTGGGACGCCATTGTCACCCAGGAGATTGCTCGTGAGACCACTCTCGCGCAGCTCGGGATACTCGGCATGCGATTGCTGGTACGAGTACCCGCCCGTCACATCGAGCGTGCCCGGGCCGAGCGTGCGCGGCGGGTTATAGCCCACGTACGTCTCGAGGACCGAGCTGCCTTGGCTGTTGTTCGCGAGATATAGGCTGCCCTGACCCTGGCGGACCTGCGCGGCCAGGTTGTTCGGGAAGAATGTGCGCCGGTCGGCCTTCGTGAGGTCGTAGCCCATGTTGACGGTCGCCGTCAGGCCTTCGAGGAACGGCGCGCGGTAGGCGGCCTGCACATTGCCGACACTGCGCCACGTCGTTCCTTCGTCCGAGGCGAGCACGATGCTCGCGACCGGATTGCTTGGCGAAGCGTTCGTCGTGTTCCAATCCCAGTACCCGGTGCTGCTCGTGGAATCGGACACGGGCTGCGTCGGCGCCATGCCCACGGCGTTGCCCAGCACATCGCGCGGCGTGAGCTGATCGACTGAACGGGCGCCACGCACGTTGGTGCTGAGGCTCAGTCGATCATTAAAGAGCGACTGCTCGTAGTTGAAGCCGAGCGACAGCCGATCGATCGAGCTCGCGCGAATGATGCCGTTCTGCTTCTGATAACCCAGCGACAGGCGATAGCCCATGTTATCGCCGCCGTTGCTGAGGGCCATGTTGTATTCCTGGCCGTATCCCGTGCGGTCGATCTGGTCGAACCAGTTGGTGTTCTGATTGAGCAGCAGACCGCTGCGCGAGGGGGCGAACGAATCGACTGCCGCCGCGAACTGGGTTGCGTTCAGCAGGTCCGGCGTCTTCGTCACGGTCGATGCCGACGCGTTGGTGCTGAACTCGAGGCTCGCGCCCGCACGACCCTTTCCGGTCTTCGTGCGGATGATGACGACGCCGTTCGCGGCGTTGGCGCCGTAAATGGCGGCAGACGAGGCGTCCCGCAGCACCGTGATGCTTTCGATGTCGGCCGGGTTGAGAAAGTTGAGCGGATCGCGCTCGCGCCCGGACGAAAGACCGCCGCCGGCGCCGGTGCCGAGCGGCACGCCGTCGACGACGTAGAGCGGCTCGCTGCTCGCGTTCACCGATGTCGCGCCGCGGATCCGGATCGACAGGCCGCCGCCGGGCTCGTTGTTATCGACGACCTGCACCCCGGGGACCTTATTCTGAATCAGCATCTGCGGGCTGATGACGCGACCGGGATTGAACTGCGAATCCGATACCGCCGTCACCGCGCCGGTGATATTGCCCGCGCGCTGCTCGCCATAGCCGGTGACAACAACACCGGCCAGCGTGAGGGCCTGCCCGGTGAGCGCGAGGTCGGCGACGACCTCCTGGCCCTCGGTCACCGTGACGTCACTCGTCGCCTGGCCATACCCGATGACCCTGGCGTGTACGGTTTGCGCACCAGCGGGCACGCCGGTGAGCACGTACCGGCCATCGGCCTGCGTCAAAACACTTCGGCCTCCCGCGGCGACTGTGACACCGGGAAGGCCTTGTTGACTCGCATTGTCGGTGATGCGTCCACGAATCGTGCCCGTGGATTGCTGCGCGAACGTCGGGGACGCGATCCCGAGCATCATCAGGATGGCCCCCAGAAAATACCGGAAACGTCTCATACGATTCCTCAGGAGTGGACGGGAGACGGGAATTTGCTGGTGTTCAAGAGGCGCCGTGGATGCGAGAGTGTCAAGGATGAAAAGGACGGGATATTATTGAAGCATGCGTTACGAAAGCTTCAGGAAGCGCCTCGCGGATGCAGTCGTGAACATGCCCGGAGATACGCCCGCGCTGCTGCGGCAGGCCGTGCTTGACAGGGCCAGGGGCCTAGGGGGTGGGGTGCCGCCAGAGCTCCAGACCTATGTCGACATGGTCGCCACGCACGCCTACAAGGTCACGGATAGGGATGTCAAAGCTTTGCAGCGGGCGGGCCAGTCGGAAGACGCCGTCTTTGAGATCACGGTCGCCGCTGCTGTAGGCGCCGCGCTACACCGCCTGGACCGGGGCCTGGCGGCGCTACGCGGCGAGGAGCCGGACTGATGCGCCTCCCCCGCGTCGAGCACAACCATCGCTTCAAGGAAAAACTGAAACTGAGGCTTATTCGCCTGGTGAGCGGGCGCCGAGTTCCCGATGTGGTCAAGACGCTCCTGTACCGGCCGGAGCTGTGGGGGAAGCCGATGGCGAGCTGGACGCAGGCGGTACTGCGGGGACCGTCGGCGTGGAGCGTGGGCGAGCGCGAGCTGTTCGCGGCGTTTACGTCGAAGCTGAACCAATGCGTCTTCTGAACGGAGTCGCACGCCGCGGTCGCGGCGCTGGCTCTGCAAGATGACAGCTTCGTGCGCGCGGTGGTCGCTGATTGGCGCACGGCGCCGCTCGAACCGAAACTGCGCGCGACGCTCGGCTTTCTCGAGAAACTGACCCTGCATCCCAACGAGGTGCGTCCCGTCGATGTCGCGCCGCTCCGTGCGGCTGGTTTGCGCGACGAAGCAATAGAAGATGCGATCCACGTCTGCGCGCTGTTCAACATCTACGATCGGATGGCGGATGCGCTGGGGTGGTGGCTTCCGGATGAGGCGGGGTACGCGGCATCGGGCCGCAACCTGATGAAGCGAGGCTATCTCATTTAGGTCCAGCACGAATCAGTTGCAATCGATCATTATTTCTCGCGACCACAATCAGCCGCTGTCCGTTGGGCTGCTTCATCAATGCCATGTGCCGCACCTGCCCCTCGATTGCGAGCCCGTTCTGTTGCATGTCCACGGGCGAGAAGTTGCCCCGTCCATCGCCGTGCAATAGGAGACCGTAGCTCGCGATGGACGGGGCAACTTCTCGCCCGTGGACAGATCGGAAGAGCACACGTC
>Ga0136846_1216105_pt1 | contig 12008 bp, 23 predicted proteins | sample HopSoiMetagenom2_FD_96841 | JGI IMG/M metagenome (GOLD analysis project Ga0136846, IMG submission 96841) | Grasslands soil microbial communities from Hopland, California, USA - 2 Assembly 2016 (version 4) | ecosystem: Environmental > Terrestrial > Soil > Grasslands | place: USA: Hopland... | reverse complement strand
CACCCCCACCCTCCACCCCGCGCTCCGCTTCGCTCCGCGCCGCAACCGCATCACCCATGCATCACCGCCTTTCGCCCGCGACACTGAACCGCCCCGCACGGATTGTCAACGCATAAACAATTCCCAGGTTGTCCACACGAAACGGGACGGCTCCTATACGCCCCGCCAAGGCGTCCGCGGCACCAAGGCTAGGCCGGGAGCCCAACCGCGTCACGAAAGCGCGCCATATCGAAACCATCCGCGGAGCAATCCACAAGTAACGAGCCCCTCCCCAGTGGCGAAACGCCCCGCGGTGAGCGTGAGGGCCCACCCACCCCAGGGGAGGGGGATAGGGGCCTGAGCGAGCACGAGCCATCTCGTCCCTCATGACTCTCGATGCGCGTGGGCCGCGCCGCGATCGGGTTACATGCGCACGTGACACCAAGCGCTGCGATCCACATGCAGAACACGATCGCGTGTAGGTGTATTACCCGAGCTCCGGTAGTACGTGGGATCGCGTGGGATTGTGCTACCAACTCGAGCATGTAGTGCGATCGTGTGTGCAAGCAGCGCAGGTAATACGCCGGCGGTGGTAGTACACGATCGCGATCGGGTGGCCGGGGGCGGGGTGGGTCGCGATCCTGAACCGGCCCCGCGACGACCGGGGCGCCACCCCCTCCGTCATTCCCACCCACATCCCCCTACGTTACGTGTATCCTGCACCGGTCCCACCCACTTTCCTCAATGGTCTCTTGCGTGCCAGGCACCTTTTTCAAGGGTGGGACCAAGGCCGGCACCTCTAAGTATGCGTTTCCAGTCTCGTATCTGAATGTATTATACACGTACCAGCCTACGCGAGCGCTATATACGTGAGAGTGAGAATGGCCCCCTAGCTATACTGGTCTCACGAGCGGTGGAAGTCTTGGAACCGGCCTCCGAGGGTGGCACGGGTGGCACCTCGATCGCTAACTACTTGATCCCCCGTCCGGGTGGGGTCACGTCGGATTGTTGCGCACCGATTATAGGGGAGGGGGCTTGCCGGATGGGGGATAGGGATATAGGTTGGTGGTCGATGAGCAACCCCGCCCACGTCCCCGCCGCCACCCGCTTGGTCGTCCGAAACGCGAACGGCCGTGAGTTCCTCGTCCGCGTCGTCCGCATGGGTGACTGCTACGGCTTGGACGATTGCCTCACCCACGACAAGCCGGAGCCCCTCATCGAGTTCTACGATCTGAAGTACGCCGGGACCAAGTTCGGCGCGCGCGGCCAGTTCGTGAGCCGCTACGATGCTTCCACGATCGCCAAGCACGTCCCCGGCGTTGGACTGGACCTCCACATGGGGGTGGACGGTTGGAAGGTGGACGGCCCCGCGATGGTGGCCGTCATCGATCTGGCTCGCGAGGTGTCGCGATGAGGTGCGGCGTTTGCGATAAGCCGGTCCGCAAGGGCAAGGGCCGCCGCGTGTTCGTTGCCGCCGCCGCACCGGGCCTCGGAGGCATCCGCCGCGTTCTGGCGTGCGCGGGGTGCGCGGACAAGTGCATCATGCTCTCTCTCGACTCCGCGCCGGCTCGGTGCGTGACGTGCGGTAAGGTTGCTACGGAGTGCTCCTCGTGCGCGGCGGAGATGACGATCAAAGCACGCGCGGCGGTGGTGGGCGGAGCGGTCAAAAAGATCGCTGGCCTCATGCGCGCGTACCCGAAAAGCCACCCGTACCACGCCGGCCTCGGAATCGCGTTCGACATCCTCACGAGCGGCCAGTGGGAAGAAAGCGAGGTGACGTGATGACGTCGCACGAGGTGAGGGCACGACGGTGGCGATTCACGTTCTACCGCATCGTGCGATTGACTCGATCAACGGAACTAGCTAGGCGCGTAGCGGACGCGTCCGATCATAAACGAAAGGGAATCGACATGCATCTCGTGATCTACGGAAGCGAAGAGAGTGGCGAAGTGACGATCAACGCGGACGGCGTGCGCGTTCGCCTCAAGAAGACGGAGGGAGGCGGTTGGGAGCCCACGGATCAAGGCAAGCTGGACGAGGCGCGCGCCGCATGCGCCACGGCGGTGGGCTCCGTTCTCTCGCTCCTTTCCACCACGCCGCGGGTGAAGTCATGAGCACGGCCGTTCACTCGCTCCTCGCATCGCTCGCGAACGAACTCGACATCGCGGCATCGATCACTGAGCTTGGCGGGCCCATGCCGGGGCCGGAGCAACAAGTGGAGGTGACTCGCGCCATCGCATCCGCTCGCGCCATCACGTGCGTGATCGCGAAGCAACTCGGAGCGGACCACGTGGCCGCGGACATCGAAAAGAAGTTGGGGGTGGGACGATGAAGCGCGCACACGCAATCCTCGTCGTCATCATGAAGCCGTCCGCCACACTGGGGGACATCGGCGATCTGGCGGACATCATCAAGCACCACGACGCGGTGGAGACCACGCGCTTGGAGGTCAACGCTCCCGGCATCGCCAAGACCATGTGGCGCGAGACGGCCCGGAAGGCGGTGAGCAAGTGAGCGTCGCCGATCAACTCAACAAGGCTCTTGCCCGCGCTCGCGCGCTCGCCAAGGAGCACACGCGCAACTTGGAGGACACCGCTCGCGCGTTCGCGCTCGGTCGCGCCACCACGGAAGACCTCTTGGCCGCCGCGAAGAAAGCCACGAACGCCAACCACGCGGTGGGGAGGTTGAGCAAGTGAGCGGCGATCGATGTTTTCCGGGAGAGTCGTGCGCGTGCCGTTCGCTCCCCGATGACGCCACCAAGGACGAGTGGTTCACCGCCGGTTTTGCGATGGCCACTATGATCGCCATGGGCGGAGGCGGTGCGCCCAAGACGATGGCGGACGCTACCTCTCGCCTCTTTTGCGGGTTCCACCGCCTCATGGTTGTGGAGCACGCTACGAGACTGGGGGCGCCGTGAGCGACTCCGAAACCGACAAGGACCGAGCGCAAGAACTCGCGACCGAACTCTACGGCCGCGGGGCCGCCATCTCCGAGGATCAAAAGATTGACGGGTGGGACTTCATCGTGTGGGCCGCCGATGGTCGATCGGTACACAAGCACTCAACGAACGGGTATCCGCTCGCGGAGGCGCGGCTCACGCTCATCGAGTCATTGGAAGGCATGTTGCGCAACAAGGACCTTTGCCGCCGGTGCGAGCAACCGCGATCGATGCATAAGCCGGCGTGCGGCGAGTGCAATCGGTTCGTGGAGGACTTGGCGATCGTGAGAGAAAGGCGGAGCCGTGAAAGGAACCGGTAGAGCGTGGGATATTCACACGGCCTCGGAGGCGGACGCTCAGCGGCGGCGCCTCGATGCGCGCGCCAAGACGCTCCGGCCTCTTGCTCTTGAGGCTCGCGTGTGCGCCGTCTACGGCGGCCACGGCGTCATGCTCGCGCTCGCGTCCAAGGTCGCGCGGCTCATCGCTCACGGTGTCATGCCGATGGGCGCACCGCTCGAAACCATCGACATGATCAAGACGGTCACCATGGGCGGGTTGCCGCCGCGTGTCGTCGTCATCGCTCCGCTCCGTGAGTCTCGCCCGCTCATCGAGGCCATCCGTGCGGCGTGTCCTCACTGGCCGCCGCCGGTGGACCTCCTCTATGGCGTCCGATCTACGGAACGCGCGGCGCAACTCCGTCATCTCATCCGCAAGGGAGGCATATCGTGATGATCCGAAAAGGCGATAGGGTTTGCCTCAACGAAACGATCGCAACGGTGTGCGACATCGACCGGCGAAAGGGCCTCGTGTTCGCCGGTGACTTCGCGGCCACCCCGGACGAGGTGGAACTCTTGTGCATGTTCTCCGGATGCGAGCGTCCGGCGGAGCGGTTCGGAGTGCTCACCGGCAACGCCTATTGCGGGACGTGCGCAACGATCGTCAACCAAGAACGCCTCCAAGACGTCCGCCCCGACCCCATCGCGCTCGCCTCGTGCGTGTGCGGCGAGTCGTTGGACTTCGCGAAGTCCGATGGCGTGTGGACGATGGCGGATGTGGCGTGCGAATACCGGACGTGTTCGCATTGTCGATCGACGCGCGCGTACATGCCGGCGGACGTCGTGCGGCTCCGTCGCGTGCACCTCTACAACGACCCCAACACCTCGGAGATCTCCGGAGAGTGGGACGGCCTCTTGGACGCGCTCGACACCGCGCCCACCGTCCCGCATGCCGAACTCCGCCGCAACGGCGTGTGCATCGCACGCGCATTCACCGCGTCTAACGGATCGTACGGGTGGCGAGTGATGCCACCGCAAAAGGAGACACCATGCGCCATCTGATCATCATCATCTCTCTCATCCTCACCGCGTGCACGATCGACGCACAAGACCCCGGTACTACCGGAGCTCGCGCCGAAGATCCCACATCGACACAAGACAACGCCCCTCGAGGTGGTAGTACGCACAATGTGGGAGAGCCGCCGGCGCCGGTAGTACCCGTGGGATCTCCGATGCCTCCTCGGTTCGAGGTGGACGGCCTCCACGTGATCGACCGCCAAACGGGCCTCGTGTGGTTCGCCGCGGACGCGGCGTACCCGTACAACGATCCCGACGTGGACCGGATGTGCCGGTCGATGGGGTACCGCGTGGCGTCGTCCGAGCAAGTCCGAGGACTGGGCGGACCCTTGCCGCCGGAGTTCCACGCCGTCTACGCGTGGGCGGAACCGTCGTTTTTCCCCAACAACGAGCGTCCGATTATCACACTGGACGGATGCGTAGATGTCCGCAACGGCACGGACTTCCACGGGGATTGCGTGATCCCTGGCATCCCGAAAGTTTCTCGATCGGCAATGTGCATTCTGTATTGACGATCGGGGATATATGGCTATGGTAGATGGGTCCCGGGGAAACGGGCAACACAAGGAGATCGACAGATGAGCGAGACCACCACGAGCACGGCGAACGGCGCGACGGAGACCAAGGCGAGCAAGCCGAGCAAGCCGCGCAAGGCACCCGCCAAGAAGGCGGCCCCCAAGAAGAGCGCGGCCAAGAAGAGCAAGAAGGCCGCGGAGCGCGCCGCCTCCAAGGAGTTCACGCCGGCCCAGGTGGACGCGTTCGTCAAGAAGTACGCCAAGGACTGGGATCTGTCCGAGCGTGACGCGCGCCACAAGTTGATGTGCGTCGTGATCAACCGGCTCAACGCGCTCGCCCGCTACAACGCCAAGAACTAGCACTCCGGTCGTGGCCCACGTCCTCCGTTCCCCGGCGGCGCCGATGAGGCGGAGGATGGTGGCCCTCGTGGGCGCGACCAAGGAGGGGGACGGACTTGACCCGATCCGTCGTGGTCCCCAGGTGACCAAGCTCCGGCTCCGAACCGCTGGCCGTCCACGCTGGCATCGGAGGCGCCTTGGCAGGGTCTTATAGGGGCGTAGTTCAATGGCAGAACGGCGGCCTTTGGAGCCGCATGTTGGGGGTTCGATCCCCTCCGCCCCTTCCCCGCGAGCGTGACACTCCGATTAGCCCTCTTCGATCGCCGGATGGCACGATGTTGGGGCCGGCGTGGAGCGCAAGCGAGGCCATCGCGCGGGTTGGCCATTCGGACGCCTCGGGGTCTCACGACTCCGGGGCGTTCGTCTTTGAGACGTCCCGCACGGTGGGCCGCTCGCTCGTGTCGTCGAACTTGCCGGCCGCGCGGAGCTTGCGCGTATCGTAGGCCGTGGGCTCGCGCTTTTCGCCGTCCCACACGATCCAATCTCCGCCGATGCCCATCCGGACCGCGACGTCAGCGAAGAGGCACGCCTCATCGTAGCGCTCCACGTCGTGGAAGAACTTGTAGCACTGGCGTTCCAGATCGACGCGCATGAGCCACCACCGCCATCGTTGCTCCTTGCCATCGATGACCGGCCTCGGACGTGCACCACGACGCGGCGGCGGCGGACCGTGCGGGTAGGTCATGACATCCACCAAAGCCGCTCGCCACGGGGACGTCCCCACGTGCGCCGCGCGTAGAACACCTTGAGTAGATCGATACGCGTGAGCACGCCGTGTTGGGGCGACGCAAGGAGCACGAGCCACACGAGGACGGTCACGGGTTCGCCTCGAAGAACGCACGAGCGAACCCGGGCGGGGTGATGGCCCTCGCGGCGGCGGTGGACCTCGTGGCGGCGGAGCCCTTCGGCTTGACGAACGGACCGCGGCGCGGCAACTGGAAGTCACCCCAGATCGACGTAGCCTTGGTCCACGCGTCTCCGAAGTCACACGGCTCCCACGTGTCGCGCGGACGTCCGAGCCACCGAGCGAGGAGGCCGGTCGGGTTCTCCAAGGCCCACCACTTCGGGCGGCATTGCAACACGATCCTCATGCACGCGTTGACGCACGCCATCCCCTCCACGAAGTCCCGCTCACCGTACCCGCGGCCCACGCGTCCGTTGGTTGCGATAGAAAACTCCGTGCACGGCGGCGCCGCCAGAACGCCGTGGACGCGTGCGGGCGGCACGAACGTACGGACGTCGCGCTTGGGGAGCGTGATGACCCGCACGTCATAGCCGGCCTTGCGATACGGCGCACTCCACGATCCCGAACCGCCACACAAGTCCAGAATCACGCGCGACTTGATCGACAAGTCATCGGATCTATTGGGTATTACCGGAGCTCGGGTAGTACCACCTCGAGGTGGTTGCGATCCACACATCGCACGCCATACGATCCACGGTCCGAGTGACGGAGGCCCGTCCTTGGATTTCTTGCGCAACGCCTCAAGGTATGCGCGCTCATCGTCCGAAAGGCGGAGCGCGAACACGCGGCCGCGCCGGTTGCCTCGTGAGAATTGTTCGGGGGTGATCCTCATGGTCCCTCGCGCTGAGCCGCACACGCGGCGTCGTATCGATCGATCGCCTCTTGGAGCCGGTCCTCCGTCGCATCGCGCATCGGGTGATGGTCCTTCATGCGCACGAACGCGCGCGCCACCTCCACCACGACGAGTGCGGAAGTGATCGACGCGTTGACGAGACGCAAGCGCTCCCCACACAAGTGGATGCACTCCGGCCACGTGCATCCCGCTGGACACTTCCACGTTTGCCGCGGACGCTCAGGCATCGGACGACTCCGGACGATAGCGGCGCGGACGACTCTTGCCGTACGGCACCCAACCGATCCGCCGGAGCACGGCACCAACGCGCATAAAGTCCGCGTGGCTCCACTTGCCCATCTCGATCGCCAAGCACTTGAGTAACACGTCTTCTACGGTGATGCCCATCTTGGCGTTGGGGACGCCGCCCTCCGATCCGTTCTCACACCACTCACGCACCGGCTCCGTCCACGCGTCGTCCTCGTACCGCGCGCTTTGCTCGGCCACGGCCATCTTGACCAAGTCCTCGTCCTCAATGTGCCAACGCTCGCCCGCGTCGAACTCCTTGAGAGCCTCCGCCCACAACTGGTCCCGTTCGATCTCGATGCCTCGGAGGTTGATGACCGAACAATCCACCGGCCAGAATCGGCGCGCGCCGGTGGGGTCCCTGAGGTAACGCTCCTCGTTGGTTGATCCCGCGAACACCGATTGACGTGGGAAGTCACGCGCACGCCGCCCGTACGGCGGCCGGTAGTTGTCCTCTTGGCGGGACAAGAATGACTTGATCGTCTCGTAATCGCGAGTGCGCCGCAAGGAGGCAAGCTCTCCAAGTTCAATGATCCACTTGCGCCGCATGAGTTGCGGAGTGGCGATTGGGTCGATTCCGGAACTGATCTCCGTGAACCATTGGTCCCCCGCGAGCGTGCGTAGCGCGAGTGACTTACGGATCCCCGTCTTGCCCTCAAGGACAAGCATCGTGTCCACCTTGCAACCTGGGCGCATGACGCGAGCCACGGCGGAGATCAACCAAAGGCGTCCGACGTGACGAACGTACGGCGTGTCAGGGCACCCGAGGAGGTACACCGGCCAATGGTGAATCCGCTTGACACCGTCCCACTCCAACGATCGCAAGTACGTCCGCACCGGATGCACGATCGTAGCGTGCGCGGCCACGGAGACGGACGCCTCAACCTTGGTCTCCGGGAGCTTGATGCCGTACGCGCGGAGAAACCACGACTCCAAGCGCGTGGTGTCTTGCTCCGTCCAGTCCCCGAGGGTGGCGCCCACCGAGTCGACGGGGTGCCACGGCGGCATCCGCGTCTTGGTGATGCACTCCGCGAACTCGTCGTAAGCAAGCGCACCCTTCCAGCGTCCGTCATTCGATAGGATCGCAATGGCGTTGGTGACGTTGCTGGCCGGCACGTAGGTGGGGTCCTCTCCCTTGCCGGCTCGCGACTTGGCCCACGTGAGGAACTCGAACCACGTCCCCTTGGCCTCGGAGGGATCTGCAAGCGGAGGGAACCCGTCCGCGCCTCCGTCCGTGCGAGCCGCGAGCGCGTGGAGCCACGAGCGCTTTCGTGCGGACTCGTCCGCCGGGTTGACGAGACGGATGGGAGCCTTGCGCGTGCCGGTTTGCGGCGGCGGCGGCGTGGTCGGGATCTCGCTCTCCTCGCTCATAACCCGCTCTCCTCGTCGTTCGCCAACGCATCGAAGTCCGGATAGCGTTGGCGCCATTCTTCGATCGCGCGGTCCGCCATCTGGGCGGCGTCACGCGCAAGCTCCGCGTTGACCTTTTCCCAGTCGTGTAGCGCTCCACGTCCGGAGTCCGGAGTGGGCATCACGACGTTGATAGACGCAAGGCCACCAAGCGAAGCGATCATCGCTTGCAACCATACGCGTTCCTCGTCCGGCCGGGTTCGCACGGTCATCCAAGCACCAATAGACGCCGCGTCATCTCGACACGGAATCCCTCCACAAGAGTTTCGGCCTCATCCTCAGATCTAGCGAGGCCGCACAACATGCCGCGCGACGTCGCGAGCCGGCGCCACGCTTCTTGATTCTTGCCGTGTGCACCATCGCGGCTCAGGCGACGATGCGGCGTCTTTACCTCCACGCCGAACGCCACGCCGATGGGGAATCGAGGTCCGCCGATCGTGATGACGCCCACGACGTCCGGCGAACCGTCACCGAGTCCAAAGCGGATCCACCCGTCGTGATGTCGTGCCGGTAGCTCGCCCACGTTGTTGCGAGCCGCCCACACGTTCGGGAGACGGTTGAGCCGCACGATGACGCGCTTGACGATCGGCGTCTCCACCACGCGCTTGTCTCTCTTCGGCAACTCGATCACGGCGATCCTCGAGGTGTGACATCCGCACACGTACTACCATCTCGAGGTGGTAGTACCTCCGATGTGCGCACAAGGAACGAATGTGGTCCAAGGTGGATCCGCACCATGCCGGGGTGAGGGTTGGGGATCTCCACGTGGCGCCACTCCGCGCGGATGCGGTTGGCAAGGTCACTCACGCGCGGCGGCACGATCCCACCGCAATACATGCGGACCATGACCATATACGCCTCGGGGTAGTACCCGAAACGCGCCATGTGCTTGGCCGCTTGCGTCTCCACAAGGCCAAGCCGCACCGGTACGGGGACCTCCCGCATCACTCCTCCCCGATGAGATCGGAGAACGCGTGGCCATCGCCGCAATCGCCATCGTGCGCGTTCGGCGGCTCCCACGCGGGGTCACGAGCGCGCATCCGGTCCGCCGCGTTCGCGGCCACGGTGTCCCATCTGAGATTGGCGATCGAGTTGTCCTTGGACCCGCCGGGGCCGTGGCACGCCTCCACATCGTCCGGTGAGCCTGGGCGCGGTCCGACCCACGCGAGGAGGACCAACTCGTGGACGAACCGGTTGCAGCGCTTGCCGTTGCGCGTGAGGTTGACGGACAGATACGGGGACGGCCTCCCGCTCAGCGTGCGTCGATCGAACTGGCGCAACTCGCGCGGCGGCCGTGTCATGTCCACGGCGATGGGTCCGAACGTGGCCGGACGGTGCCAGTGTGAGAAGATGCGGCCGTCCGCGCTCGCAGAGTATCCTTGGCATTCCGGGATCGGTTTGAGTTCAGGGGTGGCCATGCTCCGCCTCCTTGCACGACTTGCACAAGCGACGTCCACACGAGCACACGACGCGCCGCGGAACCGAGGCGCCGCAACGCTCGCACTTGACCTCGTTGACCTTGCGCCGCTTCCGCGGCTTATATCCCGCTAGTAGCATCATCTACCTCCGTTGCGATCGGAGCCTCCCACGCGTCCCCACGTTCCTCCGCCACCTCGTGATTGGCGAGTTCCCACGCCTTGGACCGGAGCGCACCCTCAGGGTAGCGGCCGGTCATGCTCTTATAGATCGCGTGCCCACGGTCCCGCGCGTTGGCTTGGTTGTCACGGATCCCCTTGGCATATAGGGTGGCGAGCATGCGCACCCGCTTATCCTCCGCCATCTTGGCAAGTCGATCCTTTTTCTCTTGACGCCGCGCCTCTTCCAGTTCCACCCCTTCCCCCTTGGGGGTGCGCTGCAACGGCGTTGGTGCAAGGCACACCGGGCAACGATCCAAGTCCGGCGGAATCTCGTTGTGGCACGAGCGGCATAGTCGGACGGCGTTGGGGTCGATGGCGCCGCGGCGCCGGCATGCGGACCCGAGGAGGGACCATATCCGCTCCTCCGCGATGTCTCCGTGGAGAGCGTAGTTACCGGCCAGATCTAGGATGCGTGCGTATTCGCCCGGAGCGGCCATGCCGCGCTCAGGGCGGAGGACGCGGCCGCCGGCTTGGAGATAGAGCGAAGGGTGAGCGAAGCGGCGGGCCATCGTGCACACCTTGGCGCGCGGACAGTCCCACCCCTCCGTCAACACCATCACGTTGACGACCACACGGAGATCTCCCGAGGCGAACCGCGCTAGGATGTCGTCGCGTTCGTCCTCGTGCGTGTTGCCCTCCACCACCGCCGCGTCCACGCCACGCTTGCGGAAGTCAGCGGCGAAGTCCTCCGCCGCCTTGACGTGCGGGGCGAACACCACGTTGGATCGGCCCTCGCCCCACTTCTCATACGCCTCCCACGGTTCCAGCGCGAGCCGGTTGGGCTCGTGCTTTGGACAGAACGTCTTGCACTCCACGAGGAACCGGAGCGAGGTGAGTTCGCCGATCTGGGCGACCACGACTAGGTGGTCAAAGACGGCGCCAAGGCCGATGCCGTCCGCCCGCGCCGCGGTAGCGGTGAGGCCAACGATCTTGGCTCCCGAGGCTAGATAGCCGGCCGGGATCTGGCCCCACTCGTCCGATACGTAGTGGTGTGCCTCGTCCACGATGACGAGGTCCGCCTCAGGCATCTTGCGCCGTGCAAGGATGACTTGCGGGCTAGTGACCTGGACCGGCGCGAGCGGGTTGACGCCGTGTGCGCCAACGTCCAAACCGAACTCGCGGAAGCGTGCGGCGGCTTGTGAGATCAACTCGCGTCGATGGGCGAGCATGACCACGGCGGCGCGCGGGGTAGGAGAGGACACGAGGCGTTGACGCGCACGCTCCACGGCTCCAACGGCGATCATGCCGGCAATGGTTGTTTTGCCCATGCCGGTTGGACCCACGAGGAGGATGGCGCGCTTACCTTTGCCGAACGCGCCGCGAGCGAGTGTCAATGCCCGTGCCTGGTAGGCACGGTCCTCAATCACCGATCGTTCTCCAAGGCATCGAGTCCGCGGAGGATGCAAGCGCGGAGCACATCGCTACGCTTGATCGCAACCCCGGGAGACTTCTCCGCCATGTCGTGCCGTTGCTTGTCGATGCGATCCAAGAGGTGTGCGGGGATCCTGACGGTCACTTGCTCGTCATTCGCGTCCGCGGCGGTAGGTGCGGTGTCACGTAGTGCAGTGCCTTGCATGCGCACACGATGCACTGCACCCTAGTGCAGTGTCAAGGGGCCAGTGCTGAACGTCGTAAACACTCGAAAACATGGCAAAAGTCGCGAGCTCCGGTAATACCGCCGATCGCGCGTTCAGTTCCGACCGATCGGTAGACAAGTGGTTCAACCACTTGCTTTTACTTGACAATTCGCATCAATCGTGAGCGGATCGAGTGGTTCAACCACTCAACGAGTGCACATCCGACCGTTCGGTAGGCATACATCACCATACATGTCCTACATGTCGTATTACGTGTAGAAAACACCTACAGCCTTGACGGGGGGCCTCCCGTGTGGT
>Ga0136846_1238816_pt1 | contig 12009 bp, 6 predicted proteins | sample HopSoiMetagenom2_FD_96841 | JGI IMG/M metagenome (GOLD analysis project Ga0136846, IMG submission 96841) | Grasslands soil microbial communities from Hopland, California, USA - 2 Assembly 2016 (version 4) | ecosystem: Environmental > Terrestrial > Soil > Grasslands | place: USA: Hopland... | reverse complement strand
GCGTCGTCGATCCAGGCGAACGACCGCGCCTCGCGGTGCAGCTCCCTCATCCCCTCGATGCCGCCAATCGCGATGCGCGCCGCACGGTGCGCCTCGTCGACATCGGCGCCGCCCGCGGCGACGGCGGCCTCAATCCGACGTCCTATCCCACGTACCTGGATGTCCGGCAGCGCACGACAACGCTCTCGGGCGTGTACGCGCACCAGTTGTTCCCGCAGGCGATGAGCCTCGGCGCATCCGGCGGCCGCCCTGCCGCCGATCGCGTGTTCATCCAGTTCGTGACGACGAATTATTTCGGCGTGCTCGGCGCCGTGCCGATCGCCGGACGGCTGTTCGACACGAGCGACAGCGATCAGCCGGGCGCCAGTCCGATTGCCGTCCTGAGTTACCGCTTCTGGAACTCCCGCTTCGCGAATCTGTTGTCGGCCGTCGGCCAGACGATCCGGCTCAACGGCCGGCCCTTCACGATTGTCGGCGTCGCGCCGGAGGGCTTCCAGGGAACTGGGGTCATTTCGCCAGACCTGTGGGTGCCCTTGAACATGGCGCTCACAGGGATGTCGCAGCAGCAGTTGCTGACGAACCGGACCGGCGGATGGCTGATCGTCGGTGGTCGCCTGAAGCCCGGTCTCTCGCTGGCCCAGGCCGAGGATGAACTGAACGCACTCGGTCGCGCGCTCGATCGCGAATATCCAACCGGCGGCCCGCCACGGGAACTGCGCCTGCTTCGGTCGTCGCAGTCACCGGGCAATCGCGGCGTGATCGGGGGATTCCTGGCGGTCCTGATGATCATCGTAGCCCTGGTGCTGGCCGTCGCATGCGCGAATGTTGCCGGGCTCCTCATCGCGCGCGCCACGTCGCGCCAGCATGAACTGGCCGTGCGGATGGCGACCGGCGCCCATCGCGGACGTCTCGTGCGGCAACTGATCACGGAAACGATGATCCTGTTCATCCTTGGCGGAGCCGCCGGACTCCTGCTGGCGCGCCTCCTCACGTTGGTGTTCATTCCGCTGCTTCCATCGCTCCCCTTCCCCGTCACGGTGCCGCTCACCGTCGATGCCCGCGTCATCGTGTTTACCGCGCTGGTCTCCCTGGGTGCGGCGCTGCTCTTCGGTCTCGCGCCGGCGCTCCAGACGACGAAGGCGTATGTCCTCACGGCGCTCAAGGATGATGCTCACGCGCCGACCGGGCGCTGGAGACTTCGCACCGCATTTGTGATCGCGCAGGTGGCATTCAGCCTGGTGCTCGTCATCTCCGCCGGCTTGTTCGTGAAGGCACTGCAGCGCGCGGGTTCGACCGAGCCTGGCTTCGATCCACGCGGTGTCGAGCTCGTATCGCTGGATCTCTCGATGGGCCGATACACCGACGCGACGGGCCCGCGCTTCTGGCGTGAACTGCTCCAGCGGGTACGGCAGCTGCCCTCGGTGCAGGCGGCAACCATCGCGAGAGTGCCGCCTGGCGGCTTCGAGGGGATCGGCATCGGCGGCGTGAAGATTCCAGGCACTGCACCGCCCGCCGGCGCGCCCGCGTTCAGTTATTCGTGGAACATCGTGGAGCCCGGGTACTTCGCAACGCTTCGCATTCCCCTGCTTCACGGTCGGGATTTCAACGCGAGCGACACCACAGGAAGCGCGCCCGTGGTCATCGTCGCCGAAGGCGTTGCGCGCCAGTTCTGGCCGGGCACCAATGCGGTCGGCAAGTTCATCTCGTATCGCGCTGACGGACGGGATCGCACCGCGACAGTGGTAGGTGTGGTGGGCGACGTGAAGTCGAGCAGCCTGGTCGACGGGCTCGCCGGCTCGTACATCTATCTGCCGCTGCAGCAGTACTACAGGTCCGACATGACCGCGGCGATGACGGTTGCGGCCCGTGGCGTTCAGGGGCAACGGGTCGGCGGCGACATTCGCGCGCTTGTCGCGTCGATGGATCCGGGCCTGGCGGTGGTCTCCTCGACGCTCGAAGACTCCGCGGCGCTCGGTCTCGCGCCGCAGCGCATCGCGATGTCGCTGTCAGCCACACTCGGGAGCGTCGGGTTGCTGCTCGCCGCGATCGGGATCTACGGGGTGACCGCCTATACGGTCGCGCGGCGCGGCCGCGAGATCGGGATCCGCATCGCTCTCGGCGCACGCCGGTCCCAGATCATGGGGATGATGCTGCGCCAGGGCCTGATGCTCACCGCCATCGGTTGTGCGATCGGATTGGTGCTCGCGGCCGGGGTCGGACAGGTGCTCGCCGCGTTTCTGTTCGGCGTGCCACCCATGCATCCGCCGACGTTCGTCACCGCGCTGCTGGTGTTCGTGGTCGTTGGCTTCATCGCCTGCTATCTTCCGGCGCGTCGCGCAGCGACCGTCGATCCGTTGAGAGCGCTGCGATGCGAATGAACAGGAGCAGTAGTCAGGAGGCAGGAGGCAGGAAGACAGGAGCTGGGAGCTGGGAGCTAGGAGGTAGCGTGACAGGGTCTTGACGCTCTTACTCCCAGCTCCTTGCTCCTAGCTCCTTGCTCCTGCGGAATCGAAGCCCTACCTCCTGAGGAACCGCCCGGTGTAGGACGCCTTGCACCGCGCCACAGTCTCCGGCGTGCCCGTTACCACCACTTCGCCCCCGGCGTGCCCCCCCTCCGGACCGAGATCGATTACATGATCGGCCGTCTTGATGACGTCCATGTGGTGCTCGATCAAGAGGACCGTGTGACCCGCGTCGACCAGGCGGTTCAGCGACGCGAGCAGACGCTCGACGTCGGCGAGATGCAGCCCCGTTGTCGGCTCGTCGAGGATATAGACCGTGTGCTTCGATCGCTGCAGCGTGCTCAGTTCGGTCGCGATCTTGATCCGCTGCGCTTCGCCGCCCGACAGCGTCGTGGACGACTGGCCCAGCGTGAGATAGCCGAGGCCGAGATCGTTCAGCACCTGGATCTTCCGTGCGACGGCGGATTCGGCGGCGAAAAACGTCGCGCCTTCTTCAATGGACATCTTGAGCACGTCGTCAATCGTCTTGCCCTGCAGCGTGACCTCGAGCGTCTCGCTGTTGAACCGCGCGCCTTTGCACGCTCCGCACGTCACCTCGACGTCGGGCATGAAGTACAACTGCGTGGTGATAACTCCTTCGCCCTGGCATTCTTCACACCGCCCACCCTTCACGTTGAAACTGAAGCGGCCAGGCTTGTACTCGCGCTCTATGGAGAGCGGCGCGCGCGTGAACAGATCGCGAATGGTGTCGTAGAAGCCGACGTAAGTCGCGGGGTTCGAACGGCTGTTACGGCCGATCGGCGACTGATTGATGCTCACCACCCTGTGCACGTGCTCCACGCCGTCTACACCGTCGTGTTCACCAGGCAGCGTACGCGTATCGACGAGACGCTTCCACAGGGCCTTGTACAGGATCTCGTTCACGAGCGTGCTCTTGCCGGACCCCGATGCCCCCGTAATGGCGACGAGCGTGCCGAGCGGAAACGTCACGTCCACCGACTTCAGGTTGTTCTCGCGCGCGCCGCGCACCGTCAGCGCCTTGCCGTTCCCTTTCCGGCGCCGCGTGGGGGTTGCAATCGAACGCTTGCCCGAGAGGAACTGGCCGGTCGGCGAGTTCTTGCACCGGAGCAGGTCGTCAATCGTGCCCTGCGCGACCACCCGGCCGCCGTGGACGCCAGGCCCGGGCCCCATTTCCACCAGGTGATCGGCGGCGCGGATCGTGTCCTCGTCGTGCTCGACAACGATGACCGTGTTGCCGATGTCGCGGAGACGCTCGAGCGTCGCGATCATCTTGACGTTGTCTTTCGGGTGCAAGCCGATGCTCGGCTCGTCGAGGACGTAGAGCATTCCCATCAATCCCGACCCAATCTGCGTCGACAACCGGATCCGCTGGGATTCGCCGCCGGAGAGCGTGCTCGAACGACGGTTGAAATTCAGGTAGTCGAGGCCGATGCCAAGGAGCAGTTCGAGACGCCCGCGGATCTCCTTCAGGACGTGGCGGCCGGCGTCAGCGCCGCGGCCGGTCGGCTTGACCGTGCCGAGAAACGCGTGCAGCTCGTCGAAATGCAGCTGACCGACATCGTAGATGGTCTTGCCGTAGACCGTGAACAGCAGCCGGGTTGCGCGAAGCCGCGCCCCCTTGCAGTCCGGGCACGTCTGCTCGACCATCACCTTGTCGAGCCACGCTTCCATCCGCGAGCTCGCTTCGCCGCGCTGTCGATAGCGGCGGTAGTAGCGCTCGATCCGGCGCGCGATCCCATGAAAGCCCACTTCGCGCCCCTCCTGGTCGTCGCGCTTGTTCTTCGCGTCGGGGGGTGAGGTGATGACGATCTTCTTCGCATCCATGCCGTAGAGAATCGCGTTCCTGGCCTTCGCGGGCAGCTGATTCCACGGCGCGTCGAGCGGAAAGTCCAGCGCCGTCGCGAGGCTGTGCATGATGCGGCCGTCCCACGTATCCGGGTTGAACTTGAACGCCTCGCGAACGAAACAGCCGCCGAGAATGCTGCGTGTCGGATCAGGAACGAGGAGTTCCGGATGCGTGACCTTGTCGACGCCAAGACCGCCGCACGTGCGGCAGGCGCTCTCGGGATCGTTGAAGACGAAGTACGCGGGTCCGATGTCGCCGTACACGAAGTGGTGCGTCGCGCTGCACAGCCCGCGATAGAACCGCTCCGCCTCGGCCCGGCTCGTTCCCTTGCCGATATGGACCTGCAGGAGCCCGTCTCCGATGAGCAACGTCGCTGCGATTCCCGACTTGATGGCTTTCTCGTGCTTCCGATTGACGAGAAAACGGTCGACGACCGCGTCCATGTGCGTCACTGACGACTCGTCGAGGTCGAGCTCCGTCGAGATGTCGAGGCGCTTCCCGTCGATGATCATTCGACGGCACCCTTTTTTGCGGAGCTCCGTGAACACCACGTCGAGGTCTTCGCCGTACATCTTGAACACCGGCGCGCGCAACTCGATCTCCGCACCTTCGGGCAGCGACAGAATTGCCTCGAGAATCTGGCTGGCGGTGCGGCTGGGCGTCGGCTCGCCGGTGCGCGGGCAGTGCGCCTCGCCGATCGTCGCGAAGAGGAGATTCAGGTAGCTGGCGATGTCGGTCATCGTGCCGACGGTCGATCGCGGGTTGCTGGCGAGGGTCTTCTGCTCGATCGAGATCACCGGCGACAACCCGAACACGAAGTCGACGTCCGGCTTCGCCACGTGCGCCACAAACCGCTTCGCGTAGCTCGAGAGCGATTCCATGTAGCGGCGCTGCCCCTCGGCATAGATGGTGTCGAACGCCAGGCTCGACTTGCCGGATCCCGAGAGCCCGGTGATCACGACAAGGCGGTCGCGCGGAATCTCGAGCGAAATGTTCTGCAGGTTGTGGACACGCGCGCCCTGCACCGCGATCGTGGAACGGGGTGCTTTGCGGCTCATTGGTTCGAGAAGAATGCCAGTTCCTGCACCTCGACGTTGCTCTTCTTCGTCAGCCTGGCTGGCAGGGACGCCTTCCCGATCAGTCCCTCGTCCGCGAGATATTCGCAGGCGGCTGAGACGCCGGTCACGTCGAAGTTGCGGCTGAAATGATCCTCGATCTCGCTGCACGACCGGGCTTCGCCCGCCTCGCGCAGGTACTCGGTCACGAGATGGAACAGCGAGCTGCGCCGGGCGGCGATGTAGCCGTCAACGGCCTCGAGCGCGGCCGTGACGTTCTTCTTCGTCTTCGGCGTGTTCAGCAGATCGACATACACGGCCTTGAAGAAGGTCGGATTGAGCGCAAGCGCCTGCGGGATCACTTCGCGATCCGGAAGGCATCCCGCGCCAATCAGTTCGATCCTCGCGAGCGGCGTCGCGGCGTACAGGATCCAGAGTGCCGTGTAGTCGAAGTCGCCGCGCGTGACGAACCACTTGTGCGCTTTGTCGATGAACCCGATCGCGCTCGTCCCGGCCCTCAACATCTGAAGATGGGTGTCTCGATCCCCCATCTGCTGAAGCCTCGAGCACAGATCCGCAATCGTCGGGTCGTGCGTGTAGAGCAATCGTCCCTTTGCCAGCAGCGAGTGGATGAAGGACGTGTGAATCGATCCGTCCACGATGCGGCGGAACTCGGTGCGGGGGATCAGGTTCGCGTGCACGTTGACCCCGTCGGCATACAGCGACAGGCTCGACGCCGCCGTCTTCTTGTCGTCGATGGTCACGAGCACCAGGTCGATGTCGGATTTTGCCCAGACCGTGTCGTGCGACAGGCTGCCGCAGAGCATCGCCGCAAGAATGGACCGGTCCGCTTTCACCTGGTCCACCAGCGCGTCGAGCGCCAGCCTGAACCGCTGGGGGACTGCCGCCTGCCCGCCCGGCGCGGTGCGATTCACTTGACGGGCCACAGCGGGTTCTCCGTGCGCGCGCCGCGCAGCTCGTCCTCGATCTTCTTCATCACGCGCTCACGTCGCCGTATCCGAGAGCGTCTGCCTGGATGATGATGATGATGATGATGTTCGGCCGCGGGGAACGGCGTGGTCTGCGGCGGCACCGGCTGCGCCTGCGCGAGCACCGCGCAGAGCGGGATGATCGTCGCGAGCACTCGTGTCACGCGCAGCAGTCTAGCGCGTTTCAGGATATCCTTTCCGGATGCCGGGCGGCCCGATCACCGTGCAGGATCTCGCCGGCGTCTTTGCTGTCCCGCCGCTTCCCCGACGGTCCGATGGCAGACGCAGTCTCAACTTCGACGCAGCCGAGTGCGTGGCCCGTCACATCGAGGCTGGCGGCATCACGCGTTACCTGTACGGCGGCAACGCGTTTCTCTATCACGTCACGCTCGACGAGTACGAGGCGCTGCTCGACTGGCTCGCCGGTTTTCGAGACCCGCGATGGCCCATCCCGAGCGTCGGTCCATCATTCGGCCGCGCCATCGATCAAGCACACCTGTTGAAGCGCTACGCGTTTCGAGCCGCGATGGTCCTGCCCTGCAACGATCCGCGCGACGCGCGCGGGATGGAGGCGGGCCTCCGCGAGATCGCTGATGCCGCCGGCGTGCCGCTCATCCTCTATTTGAAGTCAGAAGATGCATTTGGCAGCGACAAGGAAGCAGGCCTCGATGCGGTCGGCCGCCTGGTCGACGAGGAGGTAGCCGTAGCAATCAAGTACGCGGTCGTGCTCGATGCGCCGCGGCGCGATCCCTATCTCGAGGGGCTCCTCCGTCGCGTCGATCGGCGCCGCGTCATCAGCGGCATGGGCGAACGCCCCGCGATCGTTCACATACGCGACTTCGGCCTGCCTGGCCTGACGACGGGATCCGGGTGCATCGCGCCGCGCCTCTGCACGGCGCTCTTTTCCAGCGCGAATGGGAAGGACTGGGCGGGCGCCGACCAGCTGCGGTCGACGTTCATGCCGCTCGAGGATGTGCGCGACGCGTGGGGGCCCGCGCGCGTCCTGCATCACGCGACGGAGCTCGCCGGCATCGCGCCGACGGGAGCGATCCCTCCGTATGTGTCGCCGCTTGCCACGAAGCAGCTGCAGGCGCTGGCGCCGATCGCGCGCGAGTTGCGGGAGCGCGACGCGTGACACGCCCGCGCCAGACGCCCGCGTCGCTCCGGAGTCACCGCTGGTTCGGCAAGGACGATCTGCGATCGTTCGGTCATCGCTCGCGCGCCAAGCAGGCAGGCTTCACGCTCGAGGACATCAGCGGCAAGCCTGCCATTGCAATCCTCAACACCTGGAGCGACGCAAACCCGTGTCACGCGCATTTCCGTCTGCGCGCCGAAGAGGTGAAGCGCGGGATCTGGCAGGCCGGCGGATTCCCGATGGAAATTCCGCTGCTGACGCTCGGTGAGACGTTGATGAAGCCGAGCACGATGATGTATCGCAACCTCCTGGCCATGGATGCCGAGGAAGCGCTGCGCTCGTATCCTGCCGATGGCGCTGTGCTGCTGGCCGGATGCGATAAGACGATCCCCGCGCTCGTGATGGGCGCCACCAGCGCGAACCTCCCGGCCATTGTCGTACCGGCCGGTCCCATGCTGCGCGGCAACTGGCGCGGCCAGATTCTCGGCTCGGGGAGCGACGTCTGGAAATACTGGGCGGAGCGGCGCGCGGGCACGCTCGACGAGTGCTCGTGGCGCGAGATGGAGGACGGCATCGCGCGCTCGTTCGGCACCTGCATGACGATGGGCACGGCATCGACGATGACGTCAGCCGTCGACGCGCTCGGGATGATGCTGCCGGGTGCGTCGTCCATTCCCGCCGCCGACTCGGCGCATCCCCGCATGGCCAGCGCCGCCGGCCGCCGCATCGTCGACATGGTGTGGGAGGATCTGCGGCCCCGCGATGTGATGAGCACCGAGGCGTTCGAGAACGCCGTCACGACCGCCATGGCACTGGGCGGCTCGACCAACGCGATCATTCACCTCATCGCCATGGCCGGGCGCGCCGGCGCCACGCTCGATCTCGATCGCTTCGATGCCCTGGCGCGGCGCACGCCACTTCTCGCGAACATCCGGCCCTGCGGCGAGTACCTGATGGAGGACTTCTATTACGCGGGCGGGCTCGTCGGCTTGCTGTCGCGGCTCCGCGACCACCTGAATGTCGACTGCCCCACCGTGAACGGACGGACCCTCGGCGAGAATATCGCCGAAGCACCTGTCTGCAACGATCACATCATTGCGCCAATCGATCAGCCGCTCGGCGTTGACGGAGGAGTCGCCGTGCTGCGCGGCAACCTCGCGCCCGACGGTGCCGTGATCAAGCACATGGCGGCCAATCCGCGTTTATTGCGGCACTCCGGACCGGCGGTGGTGTTCGAGGATTACAACGATCTCGAAAAGAGAATCGATCATCCCGCGCTGCCGGTGACGCCCGAGTCGGTGCTCGTGTTGCAGAATGCGGGCCCGCTCGGCGGCCCGGGCATGCCCGAATGGGGGATGCTGCCCATTCCCAAGAAGCTGCTGGCCCAGGGAGTGCGCGACATGGTCCGGATCTCCGACGCCCGCATGAGCGGAACGAGTTACGGCGCGTGCGTCCTGCACGTTGCGCCGGAGTCCTTCATCGGCGGACCGCTGGCCTTCGTCCGCGATGGCGACGTCATCGAGCTCGACGTCCCGGCGCGACGCCTGACGCTCCACGTCTCAGACGAGGAGATGGCGCGCAGGAAGGCCGACTGGAAGCCACGCGCGGTTCAGTATCCGAGAGGGTTCGGCCGCATGTACGCGCAGCACGTCACCCAGGCGAACCGCGGGTGCGACTTCGATTTCCTGGAGGGCACGGAGCCAATCGCCGAACCGGAGATTCACTGACCCACGAGCCGGCCTCGCATCCCGCTTGGAAGCAGCGTTCGAATGTCCTCCCACACGAGCCAATGGTCGTTCAACCGCGTTGCGCCGTGGCCGGTATAGAAAGGCCGCGCCGACGGGCTGTCGGCGTCGACGTCAACACAGATCCTGAACGCCCCTTGTTCTGCGAACCAGCGCGCCAGCCGCCGAAGCAGCTCGCTTCCAATGCCGCTTCTCCGATGTCGCGGCGCGACGAAGAGATACTGCACCTCGCCATCACAGTCGTAGCGGCGCGTCAGGTGTCCGGCAATGTATCCGGCCACGTCGGGATCGTGCAGCGCGACATACGCTACGCGCGGCGCCAGCGCGCGTTGAGGATGGTGCGTGCCCTGGAGATACGCCGCCATACGCGGATCGGCGCGCCCTGCCTCCGGGTCAGCGAGGCGGCTGCGCGCGATCTCCGCCACATCGGCAACGGTGGCTTCGCGGTAACGAACGCCAGCGACGGGGTTCATGTCCACGAATGCGATCCTAGCGATCGTCGTCGGAATCGGGCTCCTGCAGCGCAACCGCGCCGCTCCTGAGATTCGGCCGCGGCTTGAGCGGCGCCGGTTTCCACGCATACGGATCGTACGGTGAGCCCGGCGGAGGATCACCCGCGAAGCGCTGGCGGAGGAAGGAGAGGGCTCGCTTCAAGTTGTACGTGAGTCTCTGGAGCATGGAGTCTTCTGTTCTTCCGCCTGAAGGCGGAAGCCACGAGATTGGCAAGAGAGTGCCACGAGATTGGAAAGAGAGTTGGCGCCCCGCGCCCCGCCCGAACCCGGAGCCGCCCGAGCCCGCGCCCCGCACCCCGCACCCGCGCTACGGGTACGTCGTCGTTGCCTTCCCCATAAGGTACTTATCAAACCAGCCGACGATGTGCTCGAGTCGTTCGACCCGATGCCAGGGCTTTCCCGAGCGGGAGAGCTCGTGGCTCTCGCCGGGGAATCGTACCATCACAGTCGGGCGCTTCAAGTACTTCAGCGCGCGGAAGAGATCCTCACCTCCCGCGCCTGGTGGCGTGCGATAGTCTTCGTCGCCCAGAATGAACATGAGCGGGGTCTGGATCCGCTCGACGTACGTAATCGGCGAGCGCTTCGCAAACTCCGCCGAATCCTCGAAGGGCGCCTTGTGGAACCAGGTCGGCGTGAACAGCGAGAAGTCCGCGGTGTACCAGAAATTCGCCCAGTCCGAAATATCCCGTTGGCTGACCGCCGCCTTGAACCGTGTCGTCTGCGTCACGACCCAGTTGGTGAGGAGGCCCCCTCCGCTGCCACCGGTCACGCCCATGCGCGATTCGTCGACGTATCCTTTCTTCACCACTTCATCGACACCGGCCATCAGGTCCTTGTAGTCGTCTCCCGGATAGTTGAACTGGATGATGTTGCCGAAGTCCTGTCCGTAATTCGAGCTGCCCCGCGGATTGGTGTACAGGACCACGTAGCCCTTCGCCGCCATCCACTGGAACTCGTGCGTGAAGGTGTTGCCGTACGCGGCGTGCGGCCCACCATGGATCTCGAGGATCAGGGGATACTTCGTCGACGGATCGAACGAGGGCGGCTTCTGGATCCATCCCTGGATCTTCCGGCCGTCGAAACTGGTGTACCAGATCTCTTCCGGCTCGCTCATCGTGAGCTGGCCGAAGAGATCGGCGTTGAACTTCGTCAATCTCTCTGGCTTCGCACCCGGCCGGGCATCCGCGACATAGAGATCGCCGACCTCCGTTGCCGACGAGACGACCATCGCGACGCGACCGGCGGAACGGTCCGCCGTATACGACAGGAGTTCATGACGTTCCGGCGGCACTTGCCCCTGGGACGCGTGGGCGCCGCTTCGCGCATCGAAGCCGAGCAGATCGGCATTCCCATGCTCGCCGACCTTGATCAAGATCGATTGACCATCGCGCGCCCAGATCGGTCCGGCCGGACTGCCGCCGCGCGGCGATCGCTGATCGCCGCCGACGCTCCCGTTCACGTCAAAATCGAAGTCGGCCGTGAGGTTGCGGGGCGTACCGCCCGGCAGGTCGACGACCCACAGGTCCGGCTGCGTGTACGACCGCTCGGGCTTGCCCGGTGCTATTCCAACGAACGCGATCCGCTTGCCGTCTGGCGACAGCGCGTAGGCGCCGATGCTTCCGTCGATGCTGACGATTGCCGTGGGCTCGCCGCCATCCTTGGGCACCGCGTAAATGTCGCTGTCGTTCGGGTAGTAGTACGCCTCGCGCCGCCGGTCTGCAACGAAGAGCACCTGCGATCCGTCCCTGGACCACTGATGGTTGCCGGCCGGAAACTCCCCCGCCGTGATCCGTTTCGGCGACGAGGGCGTCGCGTCCGGCGCCGGCACCGCGACCGTCCAGATCTGCGAGGGGCGATCGCGATCGACAAAGCCGGAGCCGGATATGCCGTTGGCGCGGTACACGGCCTCCGAGATCACGCGGACGTCGGACTCGCGCGGCTTGTCTCCGCTCTTTGCTAGCAGCTCGTCGGGCCGTGCGGTTGCCGAGAACGCGATCGTCTTGCCATCGGGAGACCATTCGGGGTCCGACGCGCCGCGTGGAATGTCGGTGATCGCGCGGGCTTCCCCGCCGTCCATCGGCATCACGTAGATCTGGACCGGTTGCGCTTTGCCGTCCTTGTCGACGGATCGCGTGAACGCGATCCGTCGACTGTCGGGTGACCACGACGGCGACGAATCGTGCGTGCCACGCGTCAGCTGCCGAGGCGGCTCCGATCCGTCCGCCTTCACGACCCACAGGTTGC
>Ga0136846_1230669_pt1 | contig 12009 bp, 7 predicted proteins | sample HopSoiMetagenom2_FD_96841 | JGI IMG/M metagenome (GOLD analysis project Ga0136846, IMG submission 96841) | Grasslands soil microbial communities from Hopland, California, USA - 2 Assembly 2016 (version 4) | ecosystem: Environmental > Terrestrial > Soil > Grasslands | place: USA: Hopland... | reverse complement strand
TGACTTTTAATTTTTGATTTATGCTAAAACAAGAATACACGATCACAGTGTACACCGAAAACCAGATTGGTTTGCTCAACCGCATTGCGATCATCTTTTCCAGAAGAAAGATCAATATCGAAAGCCTGAATACGTCTCCTTCTGAAGTTGACAGTGTTCATCGTTTTACTATTGTGATCAATGAAACAGAGGATGTGGTAAAAAAACTTTGCAGGCAGATTGAAAAACAGGTAGAGGTGCTAAAAGCCTATTATAATACCCAGGAAGAGATCGTGTGGCAGGAGCTGGCCTTATACAAGGTGCCGACGGATGTAATTGCAGAAGAAGTGAAGGTAGAAAGATTGCTCCGTGAACATGGCGCGAAAGCCGTTGTGATCAGGAAAGACTATACAGTATTTGAGGTAGCAGGTCACAGGGAAGAAACGGATAATCTCATTAAAGTGCTGGAACCTTATGGACTGATCGAATTCGTTCGTAGTGCCAGGGTTGCTATTATTAAAAACAGTGACGGCTTCCATGAAAAGTTGAAAGAGTTTGAACACCGTGAACCCGGTGAAGACGCAATAGAGAATGAATACCTCGCGAAAAAAGACGAGGTGTTCTCGATGTAAAGGGATAATGGCCTGTGCAGGTAAACGATAAACTTAAAAACCTGAAACGATGGAACAATTATCTTTTTCTGAGATACTTGAATCGGATCGCAACCGAGCGGAAAAAGCCGGCCTGGTTGCTGAAAAGATCCGTTCGGCCAGAAACTATAAATGGGTTGGACTGTATGATGTTAAGGAAAATGAGATAATCATTATTTCCTGCGCAGGAAGAGGGGCCCCGGCCTTTACTTCTTTCCCGAAAGACAAGGGATTAAATGGAAGGGCTGTGACAAAAGGACAAACGGTAATCGTGAATGATACCGATAAAGATGAAGACTACCTGTTGACATTCACGAACACAAAATCGGAGATCATTGTCCCAGTTTTCGGAACAGACGGAAAAAGAATTGCAGGGACGATTGACGCGGAGGGTGAAGAAAAAAACGCATTCAGTAAAAAGGATGCAGAGTTCCTGGAAAATTGCGCGGTTGCTATTCAGTCGTTGTGGAATTAAAAAACAACTCATATTCATAAATAATCTGAAACAATAAACTATCATCAACTAAAAACTATAAACATGGCAAAACTCAATTTCGGCGGAGTGGAAGAAAACGTTGTAACACGGGAAGAATTTCCACTTAGCAAAGCACAACAGGTTTTGAAAAATGAAACAGTAGCTGTTATAGGCTATGGTGTGCAGGGCCCCGGACAGGCATTGAATCAAAAAGATAATGGCATCAATGTAATTGTGGGCCAGCGAAAAGATTCAAAGACCTGGGATAAAGCGATCCGTGATGGATTTGTACCTGGAGAAACGCTTTTTGAAATTGAAGAAGCTTTACAAAAAGGAACGATCATCTGTTATTTGTTAAGCGACGCAGCTCAAATAGCGCTATGGCCTACGGTGAAAAAACACCTTACAGCCGGCAAGGCCTTATATTTTTCCCATGGTTTCGGAATTACGTTCAACGAACAGACGGGTATCATTCCTCCCAAAGACGTGGATGTATTCCTCGTAGCTCCAAAAGGTTCCGGTACTTCTTTGCGGAGAATGTTCCTGCAGGGCCGCGGACTAAACAGTTCCTACGCAATTTACCAGGATGCAACAGGAAAAGCCTTTGACCGTGTGATAGCCCTTGGCATTGCGGTAGGTAGCGGTTATTTGTTTGAAACTGATTTCAAGAAAGAAGTTTATTCAGATCTGACCGGTGAACGAGGAACCCTGATGGGTGCCATCCAGGGGATCTTTGCCGCACAATACGAAGTTTTGAGGGCAAAAGGACATACGCCGAGTGAAGCCTTCAATGAAACCGTTGAGGAATTGACCCAATCACTAATGCCACTGGTCGCTGAGAATGGAATGGATTGGATGTATGCCAATTGCTCTACCACTGCACAACGTGGCGCATTGGACTGGTGGAAGAAGTTCCGAGATGTAACAAAGCCCGTTTTTAATGAACTATATGAAAGCGTAGCAGCCGGAAAAGAATCGCAACGTTCCATTGATTCAAACTCACGACCGGATTACCGGGAAAAACTCGAAGTAGAATTGAAGGAGCTGCGGGAAAGTGAATTGTGGCAGGCAGGCAAAACAGTAAGAAGTTTAAGACCGGAAAATCAAAATGCATCGGCCAAAGAAAATACTTCGTCAACAAAGGAAGTGTTTAGAAAGCAGGCGTTAAAGACAGAATCTATTGGATAGTCGATAGGGAGGAAGATGCTGGATGCTGCTATCCCCCCCTCCGCATTGGGAGCGGAGCGAAGCAAGGAGAGGGAGCCGGAGGAAGAGGCTTGGCAACACAAAAAATAATTTGAATATAATGAAATGGAAAAAGTAGCGACAAATAGGACACTGCAATTCGCAGAAGCGGCTGAACGGCTGCATGGCATCGTAAACAGGACCCCACTGCAACTAAACGCCAATCTCTCGCGCAAATACCAGTGCAATGTGTATTTGAAGCGCGAAGATCTGCAAATTGTGCGTTCCTATAAGTTGCGGGGCGCATATAATATGATGAGCAGCCTGCCCAAAGAACAATTGCAACGGGGTGTTGTATGTGCAAGCGCCGGCAATCATGCGCAGGGTTTTGCCTATAGTTGCAAAAAACTCGGTGTCAAAGGCGTCGTCTTCATGCCGATCATTACCCCCATGCAAAAGGTCAACCAGACAAAAATGTTTGGAGAAGATAACATTGAAATCAAACTGGTGGGTGATACCTACGACGATTGCGCTGTAGCGGCTAAACATTTTAACGAAGAAAATGGCATGACCTTCATTCCTCCCTTTGATGACCATCGCATCATTGAAGGCCAGGGAACAGTAGCCATGGAAATACTGGCTGATAAACCCGGCATTGATTACATTTTTGTTCCGGTAGGCGGTGGCGGTTTGAGCGCCGGTGTCGGCTCCTATTTCAAAATATTTTCGCCGAAAACTAAGATCATTGGACTGGAACCTGAAGGAGCGCCTTCGATGTCAGAGGCGCTAAAGGCAGGGAGACCTGTTTGCCTGGACAATATAGACCGGTTTGTCGACGGAGCTGCTGTAAAAAAAGTAGGCGACCTTACTTTTTCCATTTGCAAAGATGTACTGGATGATATGAGACTGGTGCCCGAAGGAAAAATCTGCACCACGATTTTGAAACTATATAACGAAGATGCGATCGTTGTAGAACCAGCAGGCGCTCTGTCTATCGCCGTGCTGGATGATTTTAAAGAAGAAATAAAAGGCAAGAATATTGTTTGCATTATTAGTGGAAGCAATAATGATATAGACAGGATGCAGGAAATCAAGGAACGTTCCCTGCAATATGAAGGACTAAAGCATTATCTGCTGATCAATTTTGCACAAAGACCGGGAGCCCTGAAAGAATTTGTCACCAACGTTTTGGGACCAACAGACGATATTACACGTTTTGAATACATGCAAAAGACCAATAAAGAGAACGGGCCTGCATTGGTAGGAATAGAACTACAGTCGAAGAAAGACTACGACCTGTTGCTAAAGAAAATGCAGTCGTTCAAAATAAATTACACGGAGCTAAATAAGAACGATACCCTATTTGGATACCTGGTCTAGTCTGGAGCCCAGGCCGGGAGTGCAGAGTCTGGAGTACCGGCCCAGAAGTCGATAGTCTTTAGTCATTAGTGGGAGATCGAGCTATAAAGATTCTGACTCACGACTGACCTGTGGGTTTCGTGTGAGCAAGTAATGATCCACCACCTGTTAAAAACCACCCTGTTTTAGTATTTTGATTGCATTGCTTGTCCCAGACGGTCATCCCGCACATTAACGCGGGGCTAAATATATTTTTTTAAAAAAAACGATTACGTATGGCGGGCAACACTGGTCTGTATCATCCATCTTATGAGCACGATTCCTGCGGAATTGGTTTTATAGCCAATATCAGGGGAAGCAAATCTCATCCCATTATCTCCGATGCGCTGACGGTCTTGGAGAACATGGAGCATCGCGGAGCATGCGGTTGCGAGAATAATACCGGTGATGGTGCGGGTATTATGATCCAAATGCCCCACGAATTCTTCTTTGATGAATGCCTGAAACTCGGTGTTCATTTGCCTTCCTATGGCAAATACGGAGTGGGCGTGATCTTCTTTCCAAAGGAAATACGATTGAGGGAAGAATGCCGGGATATATTTAATCGTTCGGCGGAGAAGCTGGGACTGGAGGTTTTGGCTTACCGGAAAGTTCCCGTAAATAAGGATGATATTGGCTATACAGCTTTGACGGTCGAACCGGAAATGGAACAGGTATTTATTGCCTGCCCGGATCATATCTCCAATCCTGATGATTTTGAAAGAAAATTATTTGTTCTCCGCAATTACGCTTCACATACTATTCATGAAACAGTAAAGAAAGACGCAATCGGTTTTTACATTGCGTCGCTCTCTTATAAGGTGATCGTGTATAAAGGGCAATTGACCAGCCTACAGGTAAGGCGCTATTTCCCCGATCTCAGCAATAAACGGGTGGTAAGCGCATTTGGATTGGTTCATTCCCGTTTTGCTACCAACACCTTTCCTTCCTGGAAACTCGCGCAGCCTTTCCGATTTATAGCGCATAATGGGGAGATCAATACGCTGCAGGGTAACCTGAACTGGTTAAAGACAAGTGAAAAATGTTTTACATCTCCTTATTTCAGCAAAGAAGAAATGGAGATGCTGCTACCGATTGTGACAGAAGGACAAAGTGATTCAGCATGTCTGGACAACATGATTGAATTGCTGACGCTGACCGGTCGCTCGATACCACATGTAATGATGATGCTGATACCCGAAGCCTGGGATGATAATACCGAAATGGACCCGGTTAAGAAAGCTTTTTATGAATTCCATTCATCCTTTATGGAGCCCTGGGATGGCCCTGCGTCCATCTCATTCACCGACGGAAAAGTTATTGGCGCTACACTCGATCGCAATGGATTGCGTCCTTCGAGATATTGTGTGACTACGGATGACCGCGTAATCATGGCTTCCGAGACCGGTGTATTACCAGTTGACCCTTCGATCATCAAGGAAAAAGGACGACTTCAACCGGGCAAGATGTTCATTGTGGATATGGAGAAAGGAAAGATCATCAGCGATGAAGAATTGAAAAAACAGATTTGCTCTCAAAAGCCTTACGGAGAATGGTTAAATAAATACAAGATCCGGTTGGAAGAATTACCAGAGCCGAGAGTGATGTTTACTCATCTTGAACATGACCAGGTTTTCAAATACCAGAAAACTTTCGGTTATTCAACCGAGGATCTTGATAGCATCATTGCCCCCATGGCCATTGAGGGAAAAGAACCGGTGGGTTCAATGGGTATTGATACCCCACTTGCAATCCTGAGTGAGCAACCACAGCATCTTAGCAGTTATTTCAAGCAATTATTTGCACAGGTTACCAATCCACCTATCGATCCGATACGGGAACGTCTCGTGATGTCACTGGCAACATTTGTGGGCAATAACGGTAATATGTTGATGGAAGATCCATTGACCTGCCACAGCGTAGCATTAAAACAACCCGTGCTAAATAACCATGATCTCGAAAAGATCAGGAGCATCGATACCGGCCAGTTCCAGGCAAAAACACTACAATGCTATTTCCGGGCCGATGGTAAACCCGGTTCTTTAAAATCGGCGTTGGACCGTGTCTGCGAATATGCAGTCGATGCCGTCGAAGATGGATTCAAAGTACTGATACTGCAGGACAGGGCTATAGACTCCAACCACGCTCCTATTCCTTCCCTGCTTGCTACATCTGCTATCCATCATCACCTCATCCGCAAGGGCATGCGTGGCCAGGTAGGTCTTATCGTTGAAGCTGGTGATGTGTGGGAAGTCCATCATTTCGCCTGCCTTATCGGTTTTGGGGCCACAGCTATCAACCCATATCTCGCCCTGTCAACGATACGTGATATGAAAGAGACAGGCAGATTGCAAACCGAAGAACATGAAGACCAGTTAAAAAAGAATTATATCAAGGCCGTGAAAGATGGTTTGTTGAAAGTGTTCTCTAAAATGGGGATTTCAACGTTGCAATCTTACCAGGGCGCGCAGATTTTTGAAATACTGGGCTTGAACAAAGATGTCGTAAACAAATATTTTTCCGGAACAACGTCCCGGATCGAAGGCATGGGCCTGGATGAAATTGCAAAGGAGACGCTGACCAAGCATTTCTTTTCTTTCAGTAAAAAAGATATCCCGGTTGACCGGCTACCCACAGGCGGAGTCTATCAATGGAAAAGAAAAGGCGAATTCCATTTATTCAATCCTCAGACGATTCATCTTTTGCAGGACTCCACGAAAAGAAATGACTACAGCATTTTTAAAAAATATTCCAAACTCGTCAACGATCAAAGTGAGAAAGCCTGTACGTTAAGAAGCCTGTTTCAATTCAAATCGACAAGAGCATCCATCGACATAAATGAAGTAGAGCCTGCTGAAAATATTTATAAGCGTTTTGCTACTGGAGCGATGAGCTTTGGTTCTATTTCCTGGGAAGCGCATACGACACTGGCGATCGCAATGAATCGTATCGGTGCAAAAAGTAACACTGGTGAAGGTGGTGAAGACGAAAAAAGATATGAACCGCTTGCTAACGGCGACTCGATGCGAAGCGCCATCAAGCAGGTGGCAAGCGCAAGGTTCGGTGTCACGAGTCTTTATCTGACCGAAGCCGACGAATTACAAATTAAAATGGCACAAGGGGCAAAACCCGGCGAGGGCGGCCAGTTACCTGGACATAAAGTCGATGATTGGATTGGCAGGGTCCGTCATGCTACACCGGGTGTAGGATTGATATCTCCTCCTCCACACCATGATATTTATTCAATTGAAGACCTTGCACAATTAATATTTGATCTGAAGAATGCCAATCGCCAGGCGAGAATCAATGTGAAACTGGTGAGCAAAGCAGGGGTGGGAACGATCGCTGCAGGTGTAACCAAGGCAAAAGCCGATGTAGTCCTGATATCAGGGCACGACGGAGGAACAGGCGCTTCTCCAATAAGCTCGATCAAACATGCGGGGCTTCCCTGGGAGTTGGGACTGGCAGAAACTCACCAGACTTTGGTAAAAAACAAACTTCGAAGCCGCGTGGTCGTTCAGGCGGATGGTCAAATGAAAACAGGGAGGGATATTGCTATAGCTGCACTACTTGGCGCCGAAGAATGGGGCGTTGCAACAGCAGCACTGATCGTTGAAGGATGCATTATGATGCGTAAATGTCATCTGAACACCTGTCCCGTTGGCGTAGCAACCCAGGATCCGGAATTGAGGAAAAGATTTACAGGCGATCCGGATCACGTAGTAAACTTCTTCCACTTTATCGTACAGGAACTGCGCGAGATAATGGCCGAACTGGGATTCAGAACTGTGAACGAGATGATCGGCCAGGTAGATAATCTTCGGTTGAGAGACAACATTACACACTGGAAATTCAACAGGCTGGATCTTTCACCAATCCTGTACAAAGAGCCGGCTTCCGCATATACGGGCCTGTATTGTTCAGAGGAACAAGATCACGGGCTGAGTGATGTGTTAGACTGGAAATTGCTCGAAGCCGCGAAACCGGCTATCGACGAAAAGAAAAATGTAATCGCTTCATTCGATATTAAAAACACGGATAGAACGACCGGTACGATTTTATCGAATGAAATAACTAAAAAATATAAAGGCAATGGTCTGCCGGACGATACCATTCATTTCAATTTAACAGGAACGGCAGGACAAAGCTTTGGTGCCTTTACCACGAAAGGAATTACGCTGGAACTGGAAGGCGACGCGAATGATTATTTCGGGAAAGGTTTAAGTGGTGCGAAGCTGATCATTTACCCCCCTGCTTCTGCCTTATTCGTTCCGGAAGAAAATAGCATAATCGGTAATGTTGCTTTTTACGGTGCCACTTCCGGAGAATCATTTATCAGGGGTAAGGCAGGGGAACGTTTTTGTGTTCGCAATTCAGGGGCTAATGTTGTCGTAGAGGGTGTAGGTGACCATGGATGCGAGTATATGACAGGAGGCCGTACAGTAATCCTCGGAGATACGGGAAGGAACTTCGCTGCAGGTATGAGTGGTGGTATCGCTTACGTATATGATGTAAAGGGAAAATTTGCAGAGAGCTGCAATACGGAAATGGTTGACCTCGATGAATGTGACCTCGCTGATAAAAACGAGCTGTTCACGATGATACAGGCACATTATGGATACACCGGAAGCACGGTTGCTAAATTCATATTGGATGACCTGGATAACCAATTGAAAAATTTTATAAAAGTATTCCCTAAGGATTATAAAAAAGCACTAAAGCAAACCGTGTTACCAAAGGAAAACGTAAGACGATAATAAAGACATGAGATGTGAGACGTCAGGCGTGAAAAGTCAACATGATAAGCATATAAACTAAACATAACTATTAATCAGATGGGCAAACCAACAGGCTTTATTGAATTTACAAGGGAGCTGCCGGGAAAAAAACCGGTAGACGAGAGGCGCAACCATTACAACGAGTTCGTGGAAAGATATCCTGAGGAGAAGTTGACGCAGCAGGCGGCGCGATGCATGGACTGTGGAGTTCCGTTTTGCCATCACGGTTGTCCGCTGGGTAATGTTATCCCGGAGTTTAATGATGCTGTATACCGCAAAGACTGGAAAGAGGCATACGAAATTCTTGATTCTACCAATAATTTCCCCGAATTCACGGGACGGATCTGTCCTGCACCCTGTGAATCATCCTGTGTGCTGGGAATTAATCAGCCTCCTGTTGCCATTGAGGAAATTGAAAAGCATATTATCGAGATCGCTTTTGAAAAAGGCTTTGTCACACCACGCAAACCAAACCTGCGTTCGGGGAAAAAAATTGCTGTCATTGGCTCCGGACCCGCAGGACTTGCAGCAGCAGCGCAATTGAACTATGCGGGTCATTTTGTAACGGTTTTTGAAAGAGATGATGCACCCGGTGGTCTGCTGCGTTACGGCATTCCTGATTTTAAGCTGGAAAAATGGATAATTGACAGGAGGATTAGCCTGATGGAAGAAGAAGGGATTGTATTTAAATGCCATTCAAACGTCGGTGTAAATGTTCATATCAATGATCTTCTCCGCGAATTTAATGCTGTCGTACTGACCGGTGGCTCAACCGTGCCAAGAAATCTCGAGATACCCGGCCGGTAATTAAAGGGCATTCATTTCGCGATGGATTTCCTGAAACAAAATAATAAACGGGTGGCGGGCAAGGATGTTTTTGCCAACCCGAATATAGAAAGCAATGTGGCCCCCCAGGAAATAACAGCCGCAGGTAAAAACGTGATCGTTATTGGCGGGGGTGATACCGGCTCCGATTGTGTTGGTACTTCAAACCGTCACCATGCGAATATCGTCACACAGTTCGAATTGTTGCCCAAGCCGCCGGCCGATCGAAACGAATTCATGCCCTGGCCTACCTACCCAATGTTATTAAAAACGACAAGTTCCCACGAAGAAGGTTGCGAAAGACAATGGGCTGTTGCCACCAAAGAATTCATCGGTGATGAACAGGGCAATCTTAAGGCCCTAAAAATCGTGGACCTTGAATGGAAGATCGTCGATGGAAAAGCTGCCCAGTTTGTTGAAGTAAAAAACAGCGAAAGAGAAATCCCCTGCGAATTGGCCCTGCTGGCAATGGGTTTTTTGCATGGCGAGCATAGAGGACTGATCGATGAACTGGGTGTTGAACTCGATTCCAGGGGTAATGTTAAGGCCTCAGATAAAGAGTACCGCACCAATCTTCCAAAGGTTTTCACTGCTGGAGATATGCGCCGGGGACAAAGTCTTGTTGTTTGGGCCATTAGCGAAGGAAGAGAATGTGCCCGGAAAGTCGATGAGTTCTTAAATAACGGCTCCTCTTTCCTGGAAATTAAAGACACAGCGCTCCAGGTATCCCTCTAAAATTTAGCTCTGTCCAATTAAGTCTTACTCTTAATTTTTGCTCCAGGCAAATTAGGGATTCGTTTTTCATCAAATTATAAGTTATATTTTATTATAATGTTTACTTTATATTAACACTAACACGTGTTTTCTTAACATTCGCCCAAAAATTTCGAAAATATTCAAGGTAATTGTCTACAAAATCTGTAATTTTAGTTTAGTAGCATATATTATTATTTTTTTACAATTAAAACTTTGCGCTTATGCCAAAACCAACAGTAAAACAAATTGTCCCGTTTCTGGTGCTTGCAGCGGTTGCCATCATTGCCATTTTTATTAAACCTGTCGCAGATTTCGCTGACACGAGCAAATACAACAGCGCAGACATTGCGTGGATCATTGTAGCAACGGCATTAGTTTTCCTGATGACCCCAGGCCTGGCTTTCTTTTATGGAGGAATGGTACATAGAAAAAATGTGATCTCCACCATGATAAAAAGTATGGTGGCTGCAGGAATTGTAAGTGTCCTCTGGATTGTAGTTGGATACAGTCTTTGTTTTGGAGAAGATATTGGCGGATTCATCGGTAACCCGATGACGCATTTATTTTACAAAGGCGTAAATTCCGGGGAGCCCTGGGTATTGGCTACCTCTATTCCAAAAACATTATTCTCTCTCTTCCAGTTAATGTTTGCTATCATTACCCCCGCCCTTGTAGTAGGTGCGGTAGCCGAACGTATCCGGTTTACTTCGTTCGTATTGTTTATTGTTCTCTTCAGCATACTGGTGTATGCTCCCCTCGCCCATTGGAGCTGGCATCCAAGCGGCTTCCTGGCAAAAATGGGTGCTCTTGACTTTGCAGGTGGCACGGTCGTTCATATTTCTGCCGGATGCGCCGCCCTGGCTGGCGTACTGGTTCTCAAACGCAGAAAAGTTCATATTGAACACAGAGAAATACCGCCGGCCAATATTCCATATGTTCTTGTAGGAACTGGTTTACTCTGGTTTGGATGGTTTGGTTTTAACGCAGGTTCAGCAGGTGCAGCCAATGCACTATCCGTTTCTGCCTTCGCTACAACAAATACTGCAGCAGCTGCAGCAGGCTTATCCTGGATGTTCTTTGATGTGATCAAAGGCAAAAAACCGTCTGTTATGGGCTTTTGCATAGGCGCTGTCGTAGGGCTCGTGGCTATCACGCCGGCAGCCGGCTTTGTTGCGATCCCTCACAGTATTTTTGGCGGCGTCTTCGCAGCCATAGTCTCCAACATTGCAGTTTATATAAAACAAAAATCTACAAAACTGGATGATACCCTCGATGTATTCCCCTGCCACGGTATTGGCGGTATGGTTGGAATGCTGATGACAGGTGTATTTGCCACCAAGGCGGTCAATGGTGCCGGAGCCGATGGTTTATTTTATGGCGGCACTGCTTTCTTCCTCACGCAGGCAAAAGCGATGGCGATTGCCGTCGGCTATAGCTTCGGAGTTTCTTTCGCTATTTTTAAATTCATCAATTGGATAATACCAATGCGTGTAAGTTCCGAAGACGAAGAAATCGGTCTTGACGCCTCACAACATGACGAAAAATACCTCCAGGGCACATTACTGGTACACAACAACGGTGTTGTCAAAGAAGTACCTAACAATGGTGCGCTCAAAGAAGTACCTACCGTTACAGAATAGATTGAAATAAAAAGGTACAGCATTTTCAAAGTTGCGCTAACAACTTAATGCTGTACCCTTATTAACAATAAAAAACTTAAACAATGTTAAGAAAAATTCTTGCATGCAGCATCCTTCTGCTTATATCTTTTTATACTGCTTTGTCCCAGGATTCCTCTAAAACTGGTAAACTCACGATTTCAGGCTCCGCAGATGCCTATTATCGCTATAATTTTCAGAATGCCAAGGATTCGGGCCGCACCAACAACTATACAAGCTTTACAAACTCCCAGAACTCCTTTGAGTTGGGCATGGCTTCTTTGAAAGCTGATTATGCCGTCGGA
>Ga0136846_1231014_pt1 | contig 12012 bp, 7 predicted proteins | sample HopSoiMetagenom2_FD_96841 | JGI IMG/M metagenome (GOLD analysis project Ga0136846, IMG submission 96841) | Grasslands soil microbial communities from Hopland, California, USA - 2 Assembly 2016 (version 4) | ecosystem: Environmental > Terrestrial > Soil > Grasslands | place: USA: Hopland... | reverse complement strand
CGGAGGCTGCGCCGTGCGGATTCGCCCAGCCTGGAACAGCACGAGGTTCACCGCTGTCGTCAGCAGCGAGAGGCCGAGCATCATGCGGACGACGTGGCGTGAGAGCACCATGTACAGCCCGCAGCCGAACAGCCCGGCGGCGACGAGCGCGTAAAGGACGGTCACGACTCCGCCTCCCTCGTTAGGCCGAACAGGAAGGCGAGCACGGTTCCGAGCACCGCCAGGTAGACACCGACGTCGAAGAGAAGTGCCGTGCCCTGCTTGACGTGCACGCCGAGCACGTCCACGTCGATCCAGACGTGCCGCAGGTAGTCGCCATGCATCACGAGCCCCGGCAGTCCGCTCGCCACCGCGAGCAAGAGACCGCTGCCGACGAGCGTTAGCGGATGCCACCGCAGCTTCTCGCGCGCCCGATCCACCCCGTGAGCGAGCGCGACGATCGCGAAGGCGAGGGCGGCCGTGAGACCACCCACGAAGCCGCCACCGATCTCGTTGTGTCCGCGGTACAGGACGATCACTGACAGCGCGGCAAGCAGCCAGAAGAAGAGCGGGCTGGCGAAGGCGAGCACGAACGCCGAGCGTCGCGCACCGCCCGACCGAGTGGCGAGCGGTAGGCGCGGGCCGAGCAGCGACCACGCGATGACGGCCGACAGCGCGATCACAGTCGACTCGCCTAACGTGTCGAAGCCGCGAAAGTCCACGAGGATGACGTTCACGACGTTGCGGCCGAAGGCGTCCAGATAGCTCCGTGCCCCGAAGAACGCCGAGACTTCGGTCTGCTGCGGCGCGGCGCCCATGTCGAGCAACGCGACGAAGAGCAGCACCGAGAGCCCCGCCGCGATCACGGCATCTCCGCGCCGGGCACGCGGCGAGCGTGTCGTCGGAGCCTCGAGCGGGAGAGCAAGCAACGCGGCGGTGAGCAGCACCACGACCAGCGACTCCACCGCGAACTGCGTGAGTGCCAGGTCCGGCGCGCCGTTCACGAGGAACGTGAGCGCGGCGACGAGCCCGGCGAGGCCGGTCGCGATCATCGCGGCGAGGAGCGACCTGGCCCAGGTGGCGGCGATACCGCCCGCGAGGCCGACCAGGGCCAGTGCGGCTGGTCCGACACGCACCGCGCCCACCTCGCTCGCAAGGCGTGGCGCGCGCCCCGACGTGACGAGACCCCACACCACGAACGCCGCCACCGCGAGGAAGATGACTCCGAGCTGACCACGGAGGTCCTGCCGCTCCAGCCACTCGGCGATGAGTCGAGCAACGGTGCGGATGCGCCGCAGCAGCGCGTCGTAGGCGTGCTCCACATCATACCGGTCGAGCGGGATCGTGCGCAGGCGATAGTGGATGGGTGCCCAATAGAGGAAGAGCAACGTGCCGATGCCGACCACAACGGCGCTGAGCAGCAGCATGGGCGTCAGGCCGTGCCATAGCGCGACCTTCACATCCACGGTTTGCCCGTAGATCGCTGCCACCGCAGGCTGCAGCACGACTCGATTCACCCAGGTCGGCTCCAGGCTGATCACGAGACCGAGGAGCGCGAGGACCATCGGCCCCAGGAGGAGTCCGAACACTTCCTGGTGCCTAACGTCTTGAACGCGCCGGCTACCCATGAAGAACGGCCGCAGCGTGACGACGCCGGCGACGCCCACCATCACGGCATTCACGAGGACCGCCACCGCCATCGGCACCGCATCCCAGGAGCTCTGGATTTGCGCCTCGAACAGAAACTCCTTGGAGATGAAACCCAGGAAGGGCGGCAGACCTGCCATCGACAGGCTCGCGAGAGCAGACGCGAGCGCCGTAACGGGGAGGAATCGCCACAGGCTGCCCATGTGGCGCAGCTTCGTCAGTCCGGTGGCGTGAATCACCGTCCCGGCACAGAAGAACAGAGTCGCCTTGTACAGGGCGTGGGCGAGGAGAAATCCGATGGTGGCGACGCTGGCCATGGGGCCGTTGAGCCCCACGAGCATGGCGAGGATACCGAGCGACGCCACGGTCGAATAGGCGAGCACCGTCTTGTAGTTCTCGGCCCGGATCGCCTGGAACGCTGCGACCAGCATCGTGAGCAGAGCCACCGTGATGAGCACGTCACGGCCGCCCCGCACGGCACCGATGACGGGCTCGAAGCGCGCCAACAGGTAGATGCCCAACTTCACCATGGTCGCCGAATGCAGGTACGCCGAGGCCGGCGTGGGCGCCTGCATTGCGTTAGGCAGCCAGAAGTGGAAGGGGAATTGCGCCGACTTCGTGAAGGCGCCCATGAAGACCCCCGCGAGGATCGGGACGATCCACGGGCTTCGCGCGAGCTCGGGCGCCCGCGCGACCACGTCGGTCAGCGAATAGCTGCCGAGCGCCACGCCGATGAGGAGGATCGCGGCAAGCAGCCCGAGCCCGCCGCCGGCAGTGACATGCAGCGCCATGAGCGCCGATCGCCGAGCTGACGGACTATCGACGTCGAAGCCAATGAGCAGGAACGAGAACACGCTCGTCGCCTCCCAGAAGAGGAACAGGACGAGCAGGTTGTCGGCGAGCACGGTTCCCAGCATCGCCGTCATGAAGAACAGGATCAGCGCGAGGAAGCGGGCCCGGTCCTCTGGCGGTCGTTCGACGAGATAGGCATCGGCGTAGACCACGACGAGTGCGCCGACACCGGTGACGAGCAGGCAAAAGAGATAGGCGAAGCCGTCCAGGCGTAACGTGAACTCGATGCCGAGCGATGGAGCCCAGGTCATCCGCTCCATCACCGTCCGTCCCGCCTCGATCGTCCCGTAGAAGCCAAGGAAGCCGACGAAGAGCCCTGCGGGCACGAGCGCGAGCAGCCACCCCACGCGCCGGCGACAGAGGAGGCGACCGACCAGCAACGACACAGCGCTGGCGACCGCTGAGGTCGCGAGTAGTATCGCGATCATACGTCACCGTGAGACAGCATAGCGGCTTGGTCGGAAGACATGCCCTTTCGCTACGGTGGACGTTGCGGCAATCGTGCCCCGCAGCACCAGGGCCGGCGACACCTGGACATGCCGTCGGCACGGACTACGCCATTGCGGGCGGCCCGATTTGTCCGGTAATCGGCACGACCAGCACCGACTTCGTCGCTGTCTTTACGAGCGATCGCGCGATCTCACGTCTGTGCTCAGCCGTCTCGCGCGGGTGCGCGCGCACGCCGACCGCCACGACGCCCGCCTTCAGATCTCGCGCGGCGCGGCGGATCGCACGCACGACGTCACCCGTGGCCGTCACCGACATCGAGCGTGCACGTGGAATGTCCGCCGCATGAAGCCAGGAGTCGATCGACGCCAGTGACATCGACGGCTCGCTGTCTACATGGACCACCGCGACCCGCCCGTCGCGTGGATCCGCGATCATCCGGGCGGCGCCGAGCACCGCCGGCGCGTCCGCATCCCCTCCGATGGCGGCGAGTACCGTTTCGGCCATCGACGGCTGCGCACCGCGTGCGATGAGCACGGGACGAACGGTCCGACGCAGCAGCCGTTCGGTCGTGGCCGCCTCCTCGCTCGGCAACAGCGGCGATGTCGCCGTCGGGCCGGTCACGATGAGGTCCGCGCCGACCGCATCGGCAAACGCCGCCAGCTCCGCTGCCGGATCGCCCGCGCGAACTTCGACATCGATTCGCGCGTCACCTCCAATGCTGGCGAGACCGTACAGTGCGCCACGGAGGTTCCGTTCGCGCGCGTCCGTTACTGCGCGTCGCGCCTGACCCAAGCCGGTTCGCTCGTGTCCAACGTTAGGCACGCGCCGGTCCGCCGTGACGTGCACGAACGTCAGTTCGGCGGACGTCGCGAAGTGTCGGGCAGCCCATGCTGCGTTCGCGAGTGATGCGGGGCTGAAGTCGACGGCCACTACGACACGGCGAATGCCTCGAGATGCGCCGGCACGCATCTCGAGCTCTTTTCCCAAGGGTAATCGCATGATGCTCACGCGGCGTCGTGCGGGGTGGTGTCGACGACGCGCAGGTCGAGCGACCCCGTCAACCCCGGGCCGACAACGCCATAGACGATCTGCGCTGCGCTGATCGCGACTCCGTCTGTCGCGTATGGCGGCAACAGGAATTCGATCGCGAGCTCCGCATTGCGTCCGCCTCCCATGTCGCGGAGCAGTCGCGCGAGCCGGACTCGCCCGTCGACGATCCACTCGTCGGCGCCATCACGCACGATGCGGGTGCGTGGCCTGTCACTCAGTTCCAGATGTGCGACGCCGAACTCCCGCTTGAGACAGCTGGCGAGCACCCGGGCTCCGTCGACTGCCGCAGCGCATGCCGCCTCATTGGTGCGGAACCCACCGAACCCGATGGCTCTCGACCTGACCCATCCTACGTCCTGACCGGCGCCGTTCACGAGTCGGAACGCGTTCTCTCCGTGCGCGAGTATCGCGACCATTGGAAACATCCTCCACCGCGCCATCGCGCGGCATACATCGGTGAATGGCCGAACGTGTCAGCCCGCGTCTATGCGTACACACCGCGAAGCTCGTGCACCGCCGCCACGCGACGTACGGCGAGCATGTACGCCGCGGTGCGCAGGCTCACCTGGTGACCTCGCGACAGCGCGAGCACATCGTGAAAGCTTCGGACCATGATCTCGTCGAGGCGGTCGTTCACCATGCGCTCGGTCCACGCATAGCCGCTGCGGTTCTGCACCCACTCGAAGTACGAGACCGTCACGCCGCCGGCGTTCGCGACGATGTCGGGGATGACGAAGATCCCCCGTTCCTCGAGTATCGAATCGGCTGCAGCGGTTGTCGGACCGTTCGCTCCCTCGCAGATGACCTTCGCACGGACGTGCGCGGCGTTCTTCGCCGTGATCACGTTCTCGAGCGCCGCCGGCACGAGGACATCGACTGCGAGCGTGAGCAGCTCCTCGTTCGAGATGCGATCCCCCTTGTTGAAACCCTCGAGCGTGCCGTTCAGTCGTACCCACGCGGCCGCCGCATCCACGTCGATCCCGCGATCGTTGTGTATAGCACCCGTCCGGTCTCCGATCGCGACGATACGGCATCCGGCTCGAGCGAGCTGCTGCGCAGCAACCGACCCGACCTTTCCGAATCCCTGCACTGCCACCCGCGCGCCCTGCACCGAGAGGTTGAGATGCTCGAGCGCCTGTCTCGTCACCACCATGCATCCTCGGCCAGTCGCTTCTCGGCGTCCGAGCGAGCCACCGAGGGCCAGCGGCTTTCCCGTGACCACGGCCGGTACGGTGTGGCCGACGTGCATCGAGTACGTGTCCATGATCCACGCCATTGTGCGCTCGTTCGTGTTCACGTCTGGCGCAGGTACGTCCGAGTCGGGACCCAGGAGCTCGATGATCGCCGATGTGTATCGACGCGTTAGGCGCTCGAGCTCGCCCGCTGATAGTTTGAACGGATCACATCGCACTCCGCCCTTTGCACCGCCGAACGGTACATCCACGACCGCGCATTTCCACGTCATCCATGCGGCGAGCGCCGACACCTCGTCCAGCGTCACGTCCGTATCGTAGCGAATGCCACCCTTGCCTGGTCCACGCGCCGTGTTGTGCAGTACCCGGTGCCCCGTGAACACCTCGATCTCTCCGTTATCAATCTGCACGGGGATCGATACCGTGACCTGCTTCTCCGGCTGGCGGAGCATCCGCAGTACCCCGGGATCGAGGTCGAGCGCTGCCGCCGCGCGATCGAGTCGTGCCGTCATCGCAGCGAACGGATTCTCTTCGTTCTGTGCGTCTTCTATCACCCAGCCGCCGTGGCGACGACCGGGCTTCTCCAGCGTGTTGACTGTCATCGGTGTGTCCGGTTGAACAGTGTCATCGAGGCGACGACGGCGCCGTGCGATGCGTCGGCGCACGCCAGGATGGTCGGGCTGCGAAGGTCACCATGGAGAGGTACCGGCGCCGTGGACCGGAGAGAGTCGCGTGTCCACCACGCGGCAGCACGACGCGCGGATACCTCGCTGGAAGTACCTAACGACTGTTCCGGCAGCGCCGCGTGCGGCGTCGAATGCACGACGCCCCACCGTGTGGAGAAGCGCGGTGGGGCGTCAGCAGCGTGTTCAACCCTGCCGATGGCAGGCTACACGATTGACCAAGTCACCTGAGTTCCCCTGCCGCGAAGGCGCTGCCGGAGGCCGCGTTCCGCATTGCGGATACGCGCGTGCACCGCGCCCCTCGGTTTGCGCTCCAGCCGCGATCGAATCGCTCCGGCGGGCACAACCCGATCGGACGGCAGGCCATTGCTCGGCCACCGCCAACCGTCGGATCGATACGCACGGAATGCGCGCGAAGCGCGTGTGAAGTCTGCATAGTCGCTGATAGAACCCGCAGGGAGTAGGAATGGTTCCCGACGAACCATAGCCCACGGATCACGGTGATGGGAGCCTGTCGCGAAAACGCCCCACCGACGTCGTCTGGCGAACGGGATGCCCGTTCACGGAACCGCCTGCGCAGAGTGCGCAGATGGGATCCGATCTGCCGCCGGGCCTAACGGGATGCAATGCGATGCCACCCAAGCGCCTCGGCGATACGCTGGGCGATTCGGTCGAAGCTCGCTGCAGCGGGTGAGTCAGCGCGAGCGATAACGGTAGGCGGCAATGTCGGCTCCAAGCCGGTCACGGCAGATCCGCCAACGAAGCGGGTTGGCCAACTCGCATTCCCATCCACGACGGCGGATCACTCGCAGGGAAGCTCTCGGCAGAGGCCTCATCCACGGGGTCTCGTGCCCGCTCGGCGTCGCTTACCGCGGATGGCGGCGGCGCGCCACGTACCGCGGCCCGCGCGTTGGCGCCGGCGTCGCGGTCAGCCCTTGCGTCATCCCGTTCCTGCGCTCGCATCGAGTGATCTCCCATATGTCACCTCCAATCGGTCCTCACCAGTCTTGTCGGCCGAGTGCTAGCCTCGATGCCTAACGCTTGCCGTATCAGGCCATCGAGCAGGGTGCACGGGCCAGTGAGGCGGGAGCCGGGTCTCGCCTCACATTAACTCTACAGCGTCGCACGTGCCGCGCTCGTGGACCGGGGCGAGGGTGGACGCGGAGTCGGCCTGACAGGCGAGTCGTGGGTCGTCGATGAGCTCGATGCACATCGTCGGCCGAGGGGCGACTCGATAACGTGCGGAGGTCGAGACATTTGCCCGCGGAATCACCGGTGAGGTACGACCATTGTGCGATCGGCTGGCCGAAGCCAGCGGCGATTCGCGGTGGAACAGCAGCCCCCTACCTGACGATGGCTCGAATGTGTTCCGAGACCACCCATTCGTGCCCACTCAGGAAGTCTCGGGCTTGCCGTCGGCGTCGCGCACTTGCGCGGCGAGTGGGTGTCGCCGCGACACGACAAAGATGGCGATCGCCATTCCCACCAGACTCCCGCCGAAGATCCCGAGCCAGGCGAGAGTCCCGAGCCCGAGATGCGAGAGGAGCACGGTGAGCATCGCGAACGCGATCTCCAGCGTCACGACTCCAAACACGACGGCAATGGCGAGGCTCGGTTCGCGCGCTGCGCCGTGTACGGCCGACACGATCGCGACGCCGTACGCGATGTTGAGCAGGTAGTGCACGATCGTGAAGGCCGTGATGCCACCAAGGACCGTGAACGTGTGGAATGGCTGGCCGGCCACCGCATCGACCATTGCGAGCCACACCCAGATGCCCGTGGCGACGATGATCCCGAGCGCGGTGCCCTCGCGCACCGAATCGTGGTTGCCCGACAGCCTGACGGCGACCGCGCTTCGAAGCCGCGAGAACGCCGGCGGCGCGCTGTGGGTGGAACGTGCGAGACCTTTCATCTCGGAACCTCCGCGTGAACGCTGAACTAGGCAGCTGGTTCGGTACAGACGTATGGTTAGCCGTGGCTCGTCGCGGCACCAATGAAACGTCCGTACTGCAGGGCGAAACACGCGTCCTGCGTGCCGATCCGGGTCGATTCGGCTGTGAGGAGACCAGATGCTCGAGAGCGAACTGTTTGCGCTGCTGGAACAGACCGCGGACGCGGCGTACACGGTGACCGAGGGCGGCGAGATCTGCTCTTGGAACGGGGCCGCGGAGCGGCTATTCGGCTACCCGGCGACCGAGGTGCTCCGTCGCAATATCGACGAGGTGTTCGAGGCCAGGGACACGTTAGGCACGGAGGCGCTCGCGGGCGGCTCCGAGGCCGCGACGCGCCGCTGGGACGGTCGAGCGTCGGGCGGGATCGCGAACTTCGACCTGGAAGTCCGGACTCGGTCTGGAGGGCGGGTCTGGGTGAACGTGTCGACGATCGTGTTCGACAACTCGCGCACGGGACGTCGCCTGTTCGTGAGACTGGCGCGCGACATCACGGCCCAGCGCACGAAGGAGGACCTGTCGAACCGCGTGCTGGACGCCGCCCGGCGGCTCGTCGCGCTCACCGACGACGCAGCCGATCACACGCCTGTCGAGCCGCTCTCGGATCAGGAGCGCCGCATTCTCAAACTCTTCGCCGACGGCGGCAACCCGGTGACCATCGCGCGCACACTGAGAATCTCCGCCCAGACGCTCCGCAACCACCTCCACCACATCAACCGGAAGCTTCGCACGCACAACCGCCTCGAGGCGGTGACCCACGCCCAGCGCCGCGGACTGCTCAATTGAGCGACCGGTTGTAAAATGCCCCGGCTGTACCATCTGCTGCGACGGCTGTACTAACGACACGAGTGCGTTCGATCGGTAGAGTGCCAGGTGCGACGAGCATCATCTCGCCGCTATTCCGGAGCTAGTCGCTAAGGCGTTCACGATTCTCGGCAACCGCGATGGCGCCGGAGGGCGAAGTCCATTCGTGGTTGGAGTCTCGCGCTCTCCGATGCCTCGCGCGTCACGAGCTCCAACGCCACGAGAGCAGGCGGCATCGACCCCCGTCGGCTCGAACCCGAACGCGAGACGTGCCGAGCAAGCCGGCACGTCGCATCAACGCCGATTCACGGACCCGCGATAGGCCTCCATTACTCCGGCCGCTAACGCGAGGCGGCCCGGGTGCATAGCGTGCTGTGGCAACGCGCTGTGTATGAAGCGTCCGTACCACCGTAGGTGACTGACATACTAGCGACAGAACATCGGCCCGACTTTACACTGCCCATGCGGGGCCGTCGGCATCTCGCCGCCCGATTGCGCGCGTGCGCGCGGCAGGATGCGCCTCGAGCGCGACGGCCACGATGTTCCATGACAGGTCGGCCGGTCGGGTCGCTAGTCGGCCGCGGAGATGCCTAGAATGCTACAGCTGAAACGAGCCTACCAGCCCGCAGCCGATTCCGATGGCCACCGCATCCTCGTCGACCGCCTGTGGCCACGCGGGCTGAGCAAGCAGACGGCAGCGATCGACGAGTGGATGAAGGAGATCGCGCCGTCGGCGGAGCTCAGGCGATGGTTTGGCCACGACCCGGAGAAGTGGCCGGAGTTCCGGCGACGCTACAAGCGGGAGTTGCAGGGCCAGGCCGACATGGTCCGTGCGATCGCCGCACTGGCGTCGCGTGGCCCGGCCACGCTCGTCTATGCGGCACGGGACGAAGTGCATAACGACGCCGTCGTATTGGCGGCAGTCGTCCGCGCGAGGATGAAGCGAATGTCTTCGGGAACGCGTCACGGCACCGGCAAGCGGTAACCAGCGTGCAACGGCATCGCCCGTTCGACATCGCCGGCATTGGTCGCGATGCGGACTCTATGCGCCGCGGCGGCTGGAACGTCGTGCCGCTCGTTCTCGTGGTGGCGATGCTGCTGGGGTCGGTGGTGGTCCCGGCACGCGAAACCTGGCGGATCCTGCACTCGCTTCGCGAAACCACCGACGTGATCGAGCCCGCTCGGATGCTCAGTGCTCGTCTCGAGTTCGGGCTGACCGCGGAGTCGGCCGCGCTCGAGAGCTACGCGCGCTCCGGCGATAGCGTCCAGTTCATGCGCTACGTGGCGGCCGCGGCGGACGATGACCGCCGGCTCGCCACAATCGAGGACCTCGCACAGAAGCTCGACGCTGGCGCGGTCGATCGCGCGGCGGCGGTCCGAGCTCGAATCGGCGAGTGGCGAGACATCAGTCGCGTTCTTGTCGACGGACACGCGCCGCTCCCGCCCGTGACGCAAGCCCAGCGCGCGAGCTCCGAGGAAGCCTTGCGAGACGTCGCTCGGCTGGCGTCGTATTTGGCTGCCGAAGGAAGCTCACGCCGGGAGCTGATCCATCGATCTGAGCGACTGGGTCTGGTGGTCAACGCGTCGCTCGTGCTCATCGCTCTGGCTGCCGTGCTTGCGGTCAGTGCGTTGAGCAACCGCGAGCGGCAGCTCACCAGAATCCTCGCGCGCCGCCTTGAAGAGGAAGCGGCCCTGCGCTACGTCGCTCGTGCGCTGGGCGCTGCGTCCACAACGGAGGATGTAGTACATCTCGTCGTCGAAGGCGCGATGGCAGCGACGCAGGCCTCCGGCGTGTATCTCGAGTGCATCGTTCCCAACATGCCAGCCGACGACGCTGTGGAATCCGTCGCGCAGGATCGCGGACGCTCACCGTCACGGTACACGCGCAGGCCGCGTTCCCAGTCGCTCTCTGACGCAATCGCGGGCCCGGGCAGCGCGGGTTCGCTCACGGAGGTCGATTCGGTCAGTGAGTGGATGACACCCGACCCGATAGCGCGTGCGGCATCACGCGCCGGGCTCGTCGCTCCGCTGTCCTCGCCCGATCGCACGTTAGGCGTGCTCGTGCTCCTCCGCGATCGCGCGTCGGGCGCGTTCGGCGAGGACATGCGCCGCCAGATTCACACTCTCGCCGATCTCACGTCGGCGGCGCTGCAGCGTGTCGCGATACAGTCAGCCGAACGGCGCGCTTTGCAGGAGGCGCAACGGCGGGCGCTGCAGGAAGAAGCGCTTCGAGAAGCCGCGGAGGCGCTGGCCGCCGCATTCACCATCGATGAGGTGACGAGCCAGATCGCCCGCACCGCACTTACCGCCACGCAGGCGCGGGGGGCGTTCGTCGAGCAGATTGCCGCCGGCGCGGCTGATCGGACAGAAACCGTGATCGTCCGCGCCTCCGCCGGCGCCGGCGCTCCAGCGTTAGGCACGTCGGTGCCGTACGCCGGCTCGATCACCGAACTGGTGCTCGGGCATGGTGAGCCCACGCTCATCCCGGACCTCGAACACGCTCCACGACCGAGCGCCGCGACGATGGTCCCTGCAACCGGGTGCTCGATGATCGTCGTACCGCTACGCCACGCGGCGGCGCCGGTCGGCGCTCTGTTCGTTCTGAGCGAGGCGCGAGCTCCATTCGGTCCAGATGACCTGGCACGGGCTCGCACGTTCGGTCATCTCGCAACGCTTGCGTACGAGAAGGTCAGACTGCTGGATGAGGCGCGCGATGGGCGAGCGGAGCTGGAGCGTGTGATGAAGAGCCGATCGAGGCTCATGCGCGGCTTTAGCCATGATGTCAAGAACCCGTTGGGCGCCGCCGACGGATATGCCGAGTTGCTGACCTCCGGTATCTACGGCGCGCTGTCTACGGAGCAGACCGAACGCGTCGAGTGCATTCGTCGCTCGATCAGAGTGGCGCTCGCGCTGATCGACGACCTCCACGCGCTGGCGCGCGCCGAAGCCGGCCGCCTCGAGCTCTCGGTGACGCCTGTGGATCTCGGAGACCTCGCACGCGCGACCGGCGAGGAATACAGGGCTTCCGCCGAGGCGAGGGGACTCGCCCTCTCGGTCGACGCGCCGCCCGCTCCTCTGCTCGTCGCGACCGATCGCGCTCGCGTCCAACAGATCATCAGCAACCTGCTTTCGAATGCGATCAAGTACACGGGGTCTGGCTCGATAGTGCTTTGTGTGCGGCGGTGGCCCCAGCATCAGGTTCCACCGGCCGACCGTTGGGCGGCGATCGAGCTGACGGATTCCGGGCCGGGCATACCACCGGACAAGTGGGACACCATCTTCGAGGAATTCAGCCGCCTCGCTTCCGCCGAGACATCCGGCGCCGGCCTCGGACTGGCCATCAGCCAGCGACTCGCACACGCGTTAGGCGGGCAGCTCACGCTACGAAGCGAGGTCGGATCCGGG
>Ga0136846_1227505_pt1 | contig 12012 bp, 10 predicted proteins | sample HopSoiMetagenom2_FD_96841 | JGI IMG/M metagenome (GOLD analysis project Ga0136846, IMG submission 96841) | Grasslands soil microbial communities from Hopland, California, USA - 2 Assembly 2016 (version 4) | ecosystem: Environmental > Terrestrial > Soil > Grasslands | place: USA: Hopland... | reverse complement strand
GTCGCCGCCGTGGGCCACGGCACGGCCGGCGGTGGTGTCGACCTCCTCGGGCTCCGTCGGGTCCGGCTGCTCCGGCGCGCGGGCCGTTCAAGTTGATGTCCGCGGGCGTCAACATGGCGATGTCGGTGCTGAACAAGGTGCTGGGTGCTCAGGTGCTGACCGACGTACAGACGTTCGTCGCGGCGTTCGACACGTTGTTCGGTGGGTTCCGGCAGCGGGCGGAGCAGACCGTGGCGCTGCTGCGGGAGTCGCACACCGCGTTCCTTGTGGTGGCCGCGCCGCAGAACGATGCGCTGCGCGAGGCGTCGTACTTCGCCGAGCGGTTGCGGGCGGAGGGAATGCCACTGGCCGGCGTGGTGCTGAACCGGGTGACGACCACGCAGGCTCCGGAGTTGTCCGCGGAGCGGTCGATGGCCGCGGCCGAGAAGCTCGAGGAAGCGGACAAGTCGCCGTTGACCGCCGCCGTACTGCGGTTGCACGCGAACAAGATGCAGCAGGTCGTGGGTGAGCACAAACGGGCCGAGCGGTTCCGCCGTGGTCACCGCGCGATCGCCACCGTCGAGGTGCCCGCGCTGGCCGACGACGTGCACGACCTGAGCGGTCTACGCCAGATCGGCGATTTGCTGACTGCCTAGTCATGGGGCCTCCCGGCCTGGACTGAGGAGCGCAGGGAGCGAAGCGACTGGAGCGACGAGGGAAGGCCGGGAGTCATAGCCCGATGACTCGCCGCGCCGGAGGCGTGGCATTCAACACTGATTTCACCGTGAGCGAACGCTCTAGGCCTCGGGAATGACCTGGTGGCGGCTGTGGTTGAGCCTGTCAGACTCAATCTTGAAAAGGGTGTGACAGCGTGACCGATACGTTGAATCTTCCTGTTTTGCCGTTGGACGACGTCGTGGTCCTGCCGGGAATGGTCGTGCCGGTCCGACTCGCTGACAGCGAGGCCCGGGCGGCGATCGATGCCGCGCAGGCCGCAGGTCAGGACCAGGTCCTCCTGGTGCCGCGGCTGGACGGGAAATACGCCAAGGCCGGGACGCTCGGTGAAATCGAGCAGATCGGCCGGCTGCCGGGCGGTGCCCAGGCGGCCGTGATCCGCGGGGCCCAGCGGGTCCGGATCGGCGCCGGGACCACCGGTCCGGGTGCTGCGCTCTGGGTGGGCGCGACGGTGATGCACGAGATCACCGACGCACGCTCGGCCGAGCTGGCCCGCGAGTACAAGACCCTCACGACCTCGGTGCTCGAGCGTCGCGGTGCGTGGCAGGTCATCGACTCCGTGAAGCAGGTGGACGACCCCTCCGAGCTGTCCGACCTGGCCGGCTACGCGTCGTACCTGAGCACCGAGCAGAAGTCCTGGCTGCTGGAGAGCGCGAACGTCTCCGAGCGGCTGGAGAAGCTGATCGGCTGGGTGAAGGACCACCTCGCCGAGCTCGAGGTCTCCGAGACGATCCAGAAGGACGTCCAGGAGGGTATGGAGAAGCAGCAGCGGGAGTTCCTGCTGCGCCAGCAGATGGCAGCGATCCGCAAGGAGCTGGCCGAGCTGGACGGCAAGGCCGAGTCCGAGGAAGAGGACTACCGGGCCCGCGTCGAGGCGGCCGACCTGCCGGAGCACGTCCGCAAGGCCGCGCTCGCCGAGGTCGACAAGCTGGAGCGGACCGCGGAGCAGTCTCCCGAGGTCGGCTGGATCCGCACCTGGCTGGACACCGTCCTCGAGCTGCCGTGGAACGAGCGGACCGAGGACAGCTACGACATCCGCGAAGCGCGGGCCGTGCTGGACGCGGACCACGCCGGTCTGGATGACGTGAAGCAGCGCATCACCGAGTACCTCGCCGTACGGCGTCGCCGCGCGGACCGTGGTCTCGGAGTGGTCGGTGGACGCCGCAGTGGCGCCGTACTGGCCCTGGTCGGTCCTCCTGGTGTGGGTAAGACCTCGCTGGGTGAGTCCGTGGCCCGTGCGATGGGCCGGAAGTTCGTCCGGGTCGCCCTGGGCGGCGTCCGGGACGAGGCCGAGATCCGTGGTCACCGGCGGACGTACGTCGGTGCGCTGCCGGGCCGGATCGTCCGGGCGATCACCGAGGCGGGTTCGATGAACCCCGTCGTACTGCTGGACGAGATCGACAAGGTCGGTGCCGACTACCGGGGTGACCCGACGGCCGCGCTGCTGGAGGTCCTGGACCCGGCGCAGAACCACACCTTCCGGGACCACTACCTGGAGGTCGAGCTGGACCTGTCCGACGTGGTCTTCCTGGCCACGGCGAACGTGCTGGACTCCATCCCGGCGCCGCTGCTGGACCGGATGGAACTGGTGCAGCTGGACGGGTACACCGAGGACGAGAAGGTCATCATCGCCCGTGACCACCTGCTCCCGCGTCAGCTGGAGCGGGCGGGCCTGACGGCGGACGAGGTGTCCATCGAGGACTCGGCTCTGCGGGTGCTCGCGGGTGAGTACACCCGGGAGGCCGGCGTACGGCAGCTGGAGCGGTCGATCTCCCGCGTACTGCGGAAGGTCACGGCGAAGCTGGCCCTTGGTGAGGACCTGGGCAGCCTGACGATCGGTGGGACCGACCTGAAGGAGTACCTGGGTTCGCCGAAGTTCACTCCGGAGTCGGCCGAGCGTACGGCGCTTCCGGGTGTGGCGACCGGACTGGCGGTGACCGGTGCGGGTGGTGACGTGCTCTTCGTCGAGGCGTCGCTGGCCGACAAGGAGACCGGCCCGACCGGGGTCACGCTGACCGGACAGCTCGGTGACGTGATGAAGGAGTCGGCGCAGATCGCCCTGTCGTACCTGCGCTCGCACGGCGCGGAGCTGGGGCTGCCGGTAGGCGACCTGGCCGAGCGGAACGCTCACATCCACGTACCGGCCGGTGCTGTCCCGAAGGACGGACCGTCGGCGGGTGTGACGATGACGACGGCGCTGGCGTCGCTGCTGTCCGGACGGCCGGTCCGTTCGGAGGTCGCGATGACCGGTGAGGTGTCGCTGACCGGACGTGTACTCCCGATCGGTGGGGTGAAGCAGAAGCTGCTCGCCGCGCACCGGGCCGGGCTGACCACGATCCTGATCCCGAAGCGGAACGAGCCGGACCTGGAAGACGTGCCGGCGTCCGTGCTCGCGGAGCTGACCGTTCACCCGGTGAGCGACGTCCGCGAGGTGCTGGACCTGGCGCTGGAACCGGCGTCCGTCCAGGCACACCAGTACGCCGCCTGACCGACGTACCCACGAGGGCCCGAGCACTCCGCTCGGGCCCTCGTTCTTTTGGATGAACTTTGTCCAGAGCACGTGATCGAGCTCACATGCGCAGCGGTAACCCAAGTTGGTGATCCCGTAGTCTCTATAACCATGCGTGTCAGGGAGAAAGGCGACCGGGGAGTCGTCCAGTCGGTAGTTATGTTCCTGGGAGTGAGCGTGTTGTCGGGGGCTCTGGCCGCCGGTCTCGCGATCCCGTTCGCCGGGCTCGCGGGGTTCACCACCGAGAAGACTTCCGACACGTTGCAGGATCTCCCACAGCAGTTCGACGAGGTGCCGCTGAAGCAGAAGAGCACCATCCTGGCCGCTGACGGCACGGTCATCGCGACGCTGGCCGAGCAGAACCGGGTGCCGGTCAAGCTCAAGGACGTAGCGCCGATCATGCAGAAGGCGATCGTCGCGATCGAGGACGACCGGTTCTACGAGCACGGCGCCCTGGACGCGAAGGGGACGCTGCGCGCGCTGCTGCAGAACCAGTCCGCCGGGACGGTGCAGCAGGGTGGTTCGAGCATCACCCAGCAGTACGTGAAGATCAGCCTGGTCGAGAAGGCAAAGACGCCGGAGGAGGTCGCGGCCGCGACCGCCGACTCCTACCAGCGCAAGGTCGCCGAGCTGCGGTACGCGATCGCGGTCGAGAAGGAATACTCGAAGAACGAGATCCTGGAGAAGTACCTCAACCTCGCCAACTTCGGCGACGGCGCGTGGGGCATCCAGGCCGCCGCGCAGCACTACTTCTCCGTGAACGCCTCCCAGCTCACGCTCCCGCAGGCCGCGATGCTGGCCGGCCTCGTGAAGAACCCGACCGGCTACGACCCGACCAACAACATGAAGCGCGCCAAGGACCGCCGCGACATCGTCATCCGCCGCATGCTCGAGCTCCATGTCATCTCGGTGGCCCAGGCCAACTCGGCGCTGAAGACCCCGGTGCTCGACCCGGCCAAGGTCCGCCCGAACAAACTCGGGTGCGCGAACGGCCCATACCCCTTCTACTGCGAGTACGTCGTCGCCCAGCTCGAGAACAACCCTGCCTTCGGTAAGACCGAGAAAGACCGCGCCAACTACATCAAGACCGCCGGCCTGACGATCCGCACCTCCCTGGACCCGAAGATCCAGAAGGCGGCTCAGCACTCGATCGACGTCCACTCCAAGTCCACCGACCAGGCCATCGCCGCGATCACGATCGTCGAACCCGGCACCGGCCTGGTGAAGGCGATGGTGCAGAGCAAGCCGTACGGCGGGAAGCGGAATCAGACGTCGTACAACTACAACGTCGAGAAGTCGTACCCGGGCGGGTACGGCGGCTTCCAGAACGGCTCGACGATGAAGGCCTTCACGATCGCCGCGGCCATCGAGAAGGGCATCCCGCTGAACTACAAGATCAAGTCGCCCGACACCCTCGATCTCGGCGACACGAAGTTCCAGACCTGCAGCGGGACCACTCGCGCACCGGGTTACACGCCGAGTAACTCGACGCACAACGTCCCCGAGCCGACCATGATCCAGGCGGCCCAGAAGTCGACGAACACGTACTTCCTGCTGCTGTCCAAGCAAACCGGCCTCTGTCCGATCGCCAAGATCGCTTCGGCGCTGGGAATGTACAACGCGCAGACCGGCGAGCCGCTCGACCAGGTTGTCTCCATGACCCTCGGAGTCGGTTATGTGACGCCGTTGCAGCTTTCCAGTGCCTACGCCGCCTTCGCTGCACGCGGCATGTACTGCACCCCGTGGTTGGTCACGTCCATCAAGGACGCGGCCGGCAAGTCGGTCCCGATCCGCGGCGCGGACTGCAAACAGGCGCTCCCTCAGCAGGTCGCGGACGGTGTGAACGCGGTTCTGCATCAAGTGATGCAGACGGGCGGCACGGGCGCGAAGCTCAACTTCGGTAAGAGCGACCTGGCTGGAAAGACCGGAACCATCACCGAGAACAAGGCGGTGTGGTACGCCGGTTACTCAACCAGGCTGGCCGCGGCATCAGTCGTCGCGGACGCATCACTGCCGTACCGGAACTTGATCGGCCAAACGCTCGACGGTGAGAAGATGCACGATGCGTCCGGCTCCGGTACTGCCGGTCCGCTGTGGATGACCGCAATGCAGGGCGCTCTGCAGCCCTACCCGACCACGCACTTCGTTGCGCCGTCCGACAAGACGCAGCGCGGTGACGTGAAGAGTCTGCCGTTCGTCAACGGCATGAACCCCGACGATGCCGCGAACAAGCTTCGCCAGGCCGGCTTCGACGTCGCCATCGCGCCGGGCACCGTCAACTCCGAGGAGACCGCCGGAACCGTCGCGTACACAGACCCCCGGCAGCGGGACGGCGCGCCGGAGGGCTCACTGGTGACGATCTACATCTCCAACGGCACCCAGAAGGGGCAGCCGCAGAACACCCCGAACCCGCCCCAGAACACCACCAAACCGCCAGGCGGCCCCACCACCATCAACCCCAACTGCCCGCCCTGGAACCCGAAGTACCCCAACTGCACCGGCCGCGGCCACCGCTAGCAGCCACGACGAAGGGGCCTCATCCGACCGGACGAGGCCCCTTCGGCATGAACCGGGGTCAAGCGCCGAGTTGGCGTTTTACTTCGGCTGAGACGACCGCGCCGTCGGCTTTGCCCTTGGTTTTGGGTTGGAGTGCGCCCATGACCTTGCCGATGCCGCGGGGGCCGAGCTCGGCGGCGCCGGTGGCGGCGATGGCTTCGGTGACCAGGGCCTTGATCTCCTCCTCGGAGAGTTGCTCGGGGAGGTACTCGGCGAGGATGTCCGCCTCGGCCTGTTCCTTGTCGGCGAGCTCGGCGCGGCCGGCGTCGCGGTACGCCGTGACGGACTCGCGGCGCTTCTTCGCCTCGGAGCTGAGTACGTCGACGATCTCGGCGTCGGTCAGCTCACGGGCCTCCTTGCCGGCTACCTCCGCCTTGGTGATCGCGGTGAGCGCCATCCGCAGCGTCGACTTGCGGATCTCGTCGCGCGCCTTGAGGGCGGCGGTCATGTCGTCGCGCAGGCGCTGCTTCATTCCGGAGTTGGACATACCTGAGATTGTGGCAGGCTGGTGAAATGAGTTTGCGCGGGATCGCCACCACAACCTTGAAGACCACGGCTGTCGTGGGCGCCGTCGGCGCTGCCTGCGTCGCGTACGCGGCCGGCATCGAGGCGCGCTGGTTCGCCCTGCGCAGAGTGAACGTCCCGGTGCTGCCGGAAGGGTCCACCCCGGTCAAGGTGCTGCACCTGTCCGACCTGCACCTGATGCCGAAGCAGGAGCGGAAGATCCGCTGGGTGAGCGACCTGGCCGCGCTCGAGCCGGACCTGATCGTCAACACCGGCGACAACATCGCGAGCGAGCACTCGGTCCAGCCGCTGCTCCGTGCGTACGGCGACCTGCTCGACCTGCCTGGAGTGTTCGTCTACGGATCCAACGACTACTGGAAGCCGCATTTCAAGAACCCGGGCAAGTACCTGCTCCCCGCGCACAAGCAGCGGCACAAGCCGCACGGCCCGGACCTCCCGTTCGAGGAGATGCGCCGTGCGTTCACCGGCGCCGGCTGGCTCGACCTCAACAACGCCAAGGCCAGCCTCAAGGTCAACGGCCTCCGGCTGGACTTCGCCGGTACCGACGACCCGCACATCAGGCGCGACCGGTACGACGAGATCGCCGGCGAGATCGACCCGACGGCCGACCTCTCGATCGGTGTCACGCATGCGCCGTACCAACGCGTCCTGAACGGCTTCGTCGGCGACGGCTATCCCCTCGTCCTGGCCGGGCACACGCACGGCGGCCAGCTCGCGGTGCCGTTCTACGGCGCGCTCGTGACCAACTGCGACCTCGACACGTCCCGGGTGAAGGGCCTGTCGACGTGGGGGTACGGCGGTCGCCAGGCGGCCCTGCACGTGTCCGGCGGACTCGGCGCTTCGCCGTACGCCCCGGTCCGTTTCGCCTGCCGGCCGGAGGCGACCCTGCTCACTCTCGTCCCACGGATCAATCCGATTTCGTCCACGCGCTGACCCCATGTAAGCTAACGGCGATTCGGGCTGTGGCGCAGCTTGGTAGCGCGCTTCGTTCGGGACGAAGAGGTCGCAGGTTCAAATCCTGTCAGCCCGACCAACACTCGGGGCCAGTCGCGCAAGTGACTGGCCCCGAGTGCGTTACCGGCGTGATCGCGAACTCTCTGGGAGACCGGTAGCCTGCGGCAATGAGTCAGGACGACGACGACCGGATGCCGGAGGATCTGGAAGCCGTTCTGGAGGCCGCCGACGAGGAAGAAGACCAGGAGCGCCCGGGACGCTACGACGCCCCGCCGCTGCCGCCGCTGCTGATCCTCGCGGTCGTGGGCCTGTTGTGCGGGTTCGCGACCGTCGCGCTGGTGTGGCTGAGTGAGCGCAGCTGCGAGCGGTTCCGCGACACCGCGAACTGCGGTGCCCTCGGGTTTCCGTTGCTGGTCGGCATCGTGGTGGTCGCGATGGTTCTCGGCGGGCTCGCGCTGAGCCGCCTGGCGATGCCGCACTCCCGGCTGGTCGCGTTCCTCGGGGTCGCCTTCATGGTGGCGCTGGTGGTCGCGTTCCTCACCGGCCACCTGGACGCGCCGTGGATCCTGGCCGCCGTACCGGCGCTGACTGCCGTCACCTTCCTGCTCGCCAATCTCGTCGCCCGACTGCTGGAGCGTGCCGATGCCTGACCTGCCCGTCTACGAGTGTCCGCGGACCGCCACCGCGCCGAACCTCGACGGCACCCTGACCGACCCAGCCTGGGACGTCGCGCCCTGGACGACCGACTTCGTGCCGATCGCCGACGGCCCCGCGCCACGGTTCCGGACCCGGGCGAAGCTGATGTACGACGACCAGTACCTGTACGTCGGCGGCCGGCTCGAGGAGCCGCACGTCTGGTCCACGATGACCGAGCACAACAGCAAGCTCTTCCACGAGAACAACTTCGAGCTGTTCCTCGACCCGGACGGCGACGGGCTGAACTACTACGAGTTCGAGATCAACCCGCTCGGCACGATCTGGGAGCTCACGCTACCGAAGCCGTACGTCGACGGCGGCGTACCGATCGACCCGACCAACCTGCCCGGGCTGCGGACCGCCGTCCACGTCGACGGCACGGTCAACGACCCGTCCGACACCGACACCGGCTGGTCGGTGGAGCTCGCCGTACCGTGGGCCGATCTGGCGACCTACAACGCCGGCCGGGCCACCCCGCCGAACCACGGTGACGAGTGGCGGATGAACCTGATGCGCTGCCAGTGGCCGCACGAGGTGGTCGACGGAAAGTACGTGAAGGGTGAGCAGATCGAGTTCTGGGTCTGGTCACCGCAGTACGTCGAGGACATGCACCTGCCCGACCGCTGGGGGGTACTGCGGTTCTGACCATCCTGATCGCCTCCGAGATCTGTCACCCCCTTGACACGGCCTTAACAGACGCCGGAGATACTGAGCTATGTGAATCAGGGGGGCTCCGGAGAGCTGCACAGCCTCGAGGGCGATCAGGTCGTCAGCGCGATCGAACGCGCCTGCGAGACGGACCTGAGGACTGCCCTCCGGCTGGTGGCCCGTTACTCGGCGTACTGGTGGTCACACGGCCTCCAGGACGAGGCTGCGGCGGCCGCCGAGCGAGTGCTCAGCATGCTCGGCCGGACCGTTCCGGTCGGGTTGGACGAGGAGTACCTGCTCGCAGTCATCCACGGCGCGGCGTCGGCCGAGCAGGAGCAGGTGGAGCTGGCCCAGCAGATCGTGCTGACGACGACCGGCCCTTTCCGGTACTCCGTGACGGTGCTGCTGTGGTCTCTTGTCTTCGGACCCTTCGAACCCGCCGCTGTGGTCGAGGAGGTGCTGGAGCGCAACGAAGGCGGTGACGCGTGGACGCGGGCCGCTGTCGAGCTCTGCCGCGGCTACCCAGGGCTGACGTCAGCGGCGCCCGGTGAGGCCGCACAGGCGCTGCGTACGGCGTTGGGCCGGTTCCGGATGCTCGAGGACAAGTGGGGCATGTTCCAGGCCCTGACTGCCCTGCGGCAGGTGGTCGACGAGCCGCTGGACGTCACGACCGAGGCGCTGGAGCTGGCTGAGCACCTGTGCCTGACCGAGGAGACTGCGCTGCTGCTGTGTGAGCGTGCCGACCTCTACCGGGCGCTCGGCAAGCTGGAGGACGCTCACGAGGACTACAGCCGGGCCCTGGCGGTCGGTGAGCACGCCGACTTCCCGGACACCGTGGCGGCCGCCAGAATCGGTCTGGCCCGCACCGCACGGGGCTCGGGCAACCTGGCCGCCGCTCGGGCCCACCTGTCGGAAGTCCTCGCTACCTCGCAGCACGAGGACGCCCACTTCGAGGCCCTCCACGAACTCGCCGCGCTGAACGCCTCGGAAGCCTCCGCCTGACGAGCAGTGGTCTGCCGGCACACCTGAGGGTGTGACCGCGGGATATCCCCCGGCGGCGTTGTGGTGCCAGCCACATCGCGGCGGGCGGCGCGGCTGGTTAGAGTCGGGAGCGAATCGGCACCGACACTGCAACGGAGCAGCTGATGGACAAGACGTACGGGTCGCCGCAGGAAGCGGTGGCGGACATCGGGGACGGCGCGAGCCTCGCGGTCGGAGGTTTCGGGTTGTGCGGCAATCCGATGCAGCTGATCAGCGCGTTGCACGACAAGGGGGTGTCCGGGCTGAGCGTCGTGTCGAACAACTGCGGCGTCGACGACTGGGGACTCGGCATCCTGCTCGCGGACAAGCGGATCGCCAAGATGACTTCGTCGTACGTCGGGGAGAACAAGGAATTCGCCCGGCAATTCCTGTCCGGTGAGCTGGAGGTCGAGCTGACGCCGCAGGGCACGCTGGCCGAGAAGCTCCGGGCCGGAGGCTGCGGGATCGCGGCGTTCTACACGTTGGCCGGGGTCGGCACACAGGTCGCCGAGGGCGGGCTGCCGCAGAAGTACCACGCCGACGGCTCGGTCGCGATGGCGTCGGAGCCGAAGGAGACGCGGGAGATCAACGGAACGACGTACGTGCTGGAGGAGTCGATCATCACCGACTTCGGCCTGGTGCACGCGCTCAAGGGCGACACCCACGGCAACCTGGTCTTCGACCGCAGCGCGCGGAACTTCAACCCGCTCGCCGCGATGGCCGGCCGGATCACGATCGCGCAGGTCGAAGAGCTGGTCCAGCCTGGTGAGCTGGACCCGGACCAGATCCACCTGCCCGGTGTCTACGTCCAGCGTGTCGTTGCCGTTGGCAAGGACATCGAGAAGCGGATCGAGAAGCGCACCGTCCAACCGCGCGAGGCCTACGAGGCGCAGCGCGAGAAGCTGGAGGCCTGAGATGCCACTCACCCGTGAGCAGATGGCCGCCCGGGCCGCGGCGGAGCTCGAGGACGGCTCGTACGTGAACCTCGGCATCGGCCTGCCGACCCTGGTGCCGAACTACATCCCGGACGGCGTCACGGTCGTGCTGCAGTCCGAGAACGGCATCCTCGGCGTCGGGCCGTACCCGGTCGAGGGCGAGGAGGACCCGGATCTGATCAACGCCGGCAAGGAGACCGTCACGACGATGCCCGGCGCATCGTTCTTCGACTCGTCGCTGTCGTTCGGGATGATCCGCGGCGGGGCGATCGACGCCGCGATCCTCGGTGCCATGCAGGTGTCGGCCACGGGCGACCTGTCGAACTGGATGATCCCCGGCAAGATGGTCAAGGGGATGGGCGGCGCGATGGACCTGGTGCACGGCGCCAAGAAGGTGATCGTGCTGATGGAGCACGTCGCGAAGGACGGCTCGCACAAGATCCTCGAGGAGTGCGACCTGCCGTACACCGGTCGCGGCGTGGTGAACCGGATCATCACCGACCTCGCCGTGCTGGATGTCACCGACGACGGTCTGCGGCTGGTCGAGCTCGCCGACGGAGTCACCTTCGACGAGGTGCAGGCGAAGACCGGGGCCCCGATCAAGCAGTAGTCGAGTCCTGCCTCTTGCGACAAAGCTGCGTTCAGCTGTCGGAAGACACCTGTGATCCCTGCCGAAAGTCGGGTATGACGGGGTGGGTGGAGCTGGATGTATTGGTGATCGGTGGCGTCGGAGTCGACACGATCGTGCGGGTGCCGAGTCTGCCGCCGGCAGACGCAGACACTGTCGCGGTCGATCCGATCCAGTCGTACCTCGGTCACACCGGACACGGGGTCGCGCTGGGCTGCCACCTGCTCGGGCTGAACTCCGCCCTGGTGGACGTGATCGGCGACGACCCGGAGGGCGCGCGGATCCGGGCGACCTACCGCGAGCTCGGTCTCCCGCTGCGCTTCGCTCTGCACCCGAGCGGCACCCGGCGCTCGGTGAACCTGGTCGCCCCGGACGGTCGCCGGCTCTCGCTGTACGACGCCCGACACCCCACTGCTCTCCGCGTCGACCCGAACCTCTGGCGACCGCTCATCCCGCGCGCCGAACACGTGCACGTGTCGATCATGGACTTCGCCCGGGACGCCCTCGGTGACGCGATCGCCGCCGACCGCTCGATCTCGACCGACCTGCACGACTGGGACGGCCGCAACGACTACCACAAGGACTTCGCCACCGCCTCGGACATCGTCTTCGTCTCGACCAGCGCCCTCCCGTCCGACGGGATCGACTGGATCTTCGCCAACGGCCGCGCCGAGGTCGTGGTGGCGATGGCCGGCTCCGACGGCAGCTACCTGCACGTCCGCAACGAGCCGGTCCGGCACCTCCCCGCGATCGACTTCCCGGACCGACCGGTCGTCGACACCAACGGCGCCGGCGACGCGTACGTCGCCGCGTTCCTGGCCCGTTAC
>Ga0136846_1229668_pt1 | contig 12013 bp, 11 predicted proteins | sample HopSoiMetagenom2_FD_96841 | JGI IMG/M metagenome (GOLD analysis project Ga0136846, IMG submission 96841) | Grasslands soil microbial communities from Hopland, California, USA - 2 Assembly 2016 (version 4) | ecosystem: Environmental > Terrestrial > Soil > Grasslands | place: USA: Hopland... | reverse complement strand
GAAGATCACCTTGTCGAGGTAGGCGGCGCCCTTGTTCTTGACCAACGGCGACCCCCAGGCGTAGCCGGCGCGCTTGCTGAGCTGGGTCTGGACTCCGGGCGTGTAGTGGTCGAGGACGAACAGGCCCGACCCGATGACGCCCTTACCGGTGCACCGCTGGGCCGGCGTCTCGGCGTACTCGCTCGGTTCGGTGATCGCGAGGTTGGTCGTCGACGTGGCCTGCAGGAAGGAGGCGTTCGGCGTGCTCAGGTGGAACTGCACGGTCGAGGCGTTCGTCGCCGTCGCGCCGGTGAGCCCCTGGATGTAGGACGTGCCGTACGCGGTGCCGTTGGTGGCCTTCGCGGTGGCCAGCCAACCCTGCGCATCCCGCACGACCGCGGCCGCGTCGACGGGCTTGCCGTTGCTGAAGGTGGCGCCGCGGCGCAGGTGGAACGTGTAGGTCAGCCCGTCCTTGCTGATCGTCCAGCTCGACGCGAGCCACGGAACGATCTTGCCGGTTTCCGGGTCCTGGTCGGTCAGGGAGTCGGCGAAGTTGCGGATGATCGTGCGGCTCTCGATCCAGTAGACCTGGAACGGGTCGATGCACGGGAAAGCGGCGTTGTCGGGGAAGAACGACACCTTGAGGGTGCCGCCCTTGCGCGCCGGACCGGCGCCCGCCGACGAGCCGCTGGAGCTCGAGCCGGTGCAGGCCGTGAGGACCCCGGCGAGGACGACGGCGAAGATGGCGGCGAGGGTGGTTCGTCGGCGGGGAACGCGGCCGAGTCGGCGGAGGTCGTTCATGGGATGTCCTTAGGGTCAACGAGGTGGGTGATCGAGCACGCGGCGGCCGCCGGCCAGCAGGACGGTGTCCTCCTGGGGCGGGTGGACCCGGATACACAGCACGTCCCGCAGGTGCCGCTCGAGCGGGTGGTGCCGCGACAGCCCCGGGTTGCCCAACGCGGCCACGGCCGTTTGCGCCGCGGCGATCACCGAGCGGGCGATCGCGACCTTGACCGCCGACAGCTCGGGCAGGATCGACTCCTCCCCTGCTTCGACGCGCAGCAGTGCGCCGTGCAGCAGCGTCTCGGCCTGCACGACGAGCAGGTCGATCTCGCCGGCCACGCTTCGGATGCGGTCGGTCTGCGCGATCGGGTGACCGAGGGCGGCGGGGACGCGGTTGCGGGCGTAGTCGGCGAACGCCCGCCGCGCCGCCCGAGCCACGCCCACGTAGAGCGCGGGGTGGCCGAAGCTGGCCGGTCCGGCAACCGCAGCTGGGTCGCGGTAGACACCGTCGGCACCACGCGGGATCTCGACGAAGGCGCCCAGTGGCACCGTGACGCCGTCGTACACGACGTCATGCGTGTTGGAGGCGCGCAGGCCCAGGTGGTCCCAAGTCTCGAGCCAGGTAATGCCGGGACGGTCGGCGGGCACGATCACGTGCCCGACGCGTGGACGTTCCGGGTCGCCGTCGGGCTCCACCGCGGTCGCCCACACGACGTGGTACGCGAGGGCTGCACCGCCGGTGGCGTACGCCTTGTGCCCGTCCACCACCCAGCCGTCGGGTCGCCGGGTGGCGGTGGTGGCCGGCAGGCCACCGCGGGCCGGGGCGCCGAGTTCGGGCTCGGCGCGGATCGCGTTGACGAGCGCCGGGGCCTCGTGTGAACGTCGGAGCAGGTCTTCGTAGTACGCCGCCGGCCAATGCGGGTGCGCGTCCTGGGCGGCGTGCGACATCAACGAGTTTGCCGCAATGAGCGCGACCGACGGGTCGCCCTCGCCGAGCGCGGTAAGGATGCGCGCGACCGCGCGCTGGCCCAGCCCCGGACCGCCGTAGCGCGTTCCCACCGTGGCCGTCAGCAGCCCGGCCCGGTGCGCCGCCTGCAGGCCGGCCCACGGGATGTCGGCCGTGCGGTCGTACTGCGCGGCCGTTGCGCCGACCTCGTCGGTCACCGCGGCCAGCGCGGCCGGCGACAGGTCCGGGACGCCGAAGGTGCGCGGCGGCGTCTCGGTCGTCGTCATGCCGCGCCGGCCGTTGCGTAGCGGGCGTAGTCGGGTCCGTAGTTGCCGAGGTGCGCGGCCTGGAGCCCGCCGCGGGTGCCGGTGGCGCGGCGATGCGCAATCTCCTCGCGCACCAGCGGCAGGACGTACTTGCCGTAGTCGACGGCGTCGGCGAGCGTGTCGTAGCCGCGGATCGAGACGAGGGACGCGCCGCGGTCGACGTAGTCGAGGATCGCGGCGGCGACCGTCTCCGGCGACCCGACGAGCGCCGTCGACGCACCGGCCGCGTTGGTAACCGCGGCCGTCCGCGTCCACAACGCCCGGTCGTACAAGTCGGCCTTCTCGGCGAAGGCGATGGCACGCTGGGAGCCGACGTTCTGCGGCGTCCCCGCGCCGAACCGCTGGGCGCGGAACGCCAACTGCTCGTACACCGCGGCCACCTTGGCTACGTAGTCGCGCGCCTTCTCCCACGCCAGTTCGTCGGTCCGGGCGATGATGGGCCGGAACGTCACCCAGATGCGCGGCAACGTCTCGCGGCCGGCCGCCCGGGCGATCGCGTGCACGCGCTCGATCTCGCTGCGCAGGTCGTCGAGCGGTTCACCCCAGAAGCTGAAGATGTCGGCCTTGGCGCCGCCCACCGCGAACGCTTCGTCGGACTGCCCGCCGATCGAGATCGGGATGGGCGCGGCGTAGGGAGCGAAGCCGGGTCCGAAATCGTCGAAGCGGTAGAACTCGCCCTCGTGGCTGAACGGTTCGGGCTCCGTCCACGACCGGCGCAGGACGTCCACGTACTCCGAGGTACGCGCGTAGCGCTTCTCCTTGGGCAGGTAGTCGCCCTGGCGGGCCTGCTCGGCGTCACTGCCGCCCGAGATGAGGTGGACGACCGCGCGCCCCTCCGTGAGCTGGTCGAGCGTCGCCAGCTTCTGCGCTCCGACCGTCGGGAAGGTGGTGTTCGGGCGCAGCGCGACGATCGGCTTGAGCCGCTCGGTGAGCTGGCCGACCGCGCTGGCGACGACGAAGGAGTCGGCCGACGACGCCCCGTAGGGCAGCAGGGTGTAGTCGTAGCCGCCGTCCTCGAGTGCCTGCACGTAGCGACGGAAGTACGGCAGGTCGACGCCCCGCGACGGAACGGGGTTCAGTTCGGTGGACGGGTTGAGATGCGACAGGCTGATGAACTCGACCTCGGGCGCGGCCGTCGCGGGCAGGGTCTCGTCGAACGTGGGCATGTAGATGGTCCTTTCGCGGACGCTTCGAGGCAGTCGGGTCGGGGTGGGCGGCTAGCTGGGATCGGGGCCGGTCGCTACGGGACGGGCCGGGTCGCCCGACCACTGCGACCACGAACCGGCGTAGAGCGCGGCGTCGATGCCGGCGATCTGGAGAGCGGCGACCTCGTGCGCGGCGGTCACCCCGGAGCCGCAGTAGACGCCCACTCGCTCCGGTCCCCCGTCGCCCCCGATCCCCGCCGCGGCGAACCGGCTCCGGAGCGCGGCGGCGCTGAGGAACGTGCCCAGCGGGTCGACGTTCTCGGCGGTCGGCAGGCTGATGGCGCCTGGCACGTGACCCGCCTGCGCGTCCACGGGCTCGACCTCGCCCCGGTACCGCTCAGCCGCGCGAGCGTCGACGAGCACGCCGTTGTCCGGCCAGGCGGCGGCCTCGTCGGCGTCCAGCACCGGCAGGTGACCGGCGGTGAGCACGACCTCACCGGGTTCCGGTGTAGAGGCCCCGCTCTCGACCGCGCCGCCCGCGGCCGTCCACGCCCGCAGGCCACCGTCGAGAATGCGGACGTCCGTGAGACCGGCCCAGCGCAGCAGCCACCAGGCCCGGGCGGCACTCTGCCCGGCGTTGTCGTCGTACACCACCACGGGCCACCCGTTGCGTACGCCCCAGCGGCGGGCCGCGGCCTGCAGGTCTTCGATGGCGGGCAGCGGGTGGCGCCCGTCGGCGACGGTGCCCGGTGCCGCGAGCTCGGTGTCGAGGTCGACATAGACGGCACCGGGCAGGTGTGCGTCGAGGTGGTGCTTCTCGCCGTCCGGGTCGCCAAGGGCCCACCGCACGTCCAGCAGCGTCGGCGGCTGTGAACCGTCGAGCTCGGCCTGCAGGCCGGCGGCGTCGACGAGGACGGTCGCGGTGGCCAGCACGGCGGCGAGGTCGTCGGCACCGAGCGCACCGGGGGCCGTGCCCTCAGCGGCAGCGCGTTGCGCGCGGGCTTGCAGCGCCGCGTTCACTGGGGCCCGCCGCCCGGCCAGCCGGGCGAGCAGCACGAGTTCGCCGTTGAGGTGATCGGTCTCGGGGGTGCGCCCGCGGGCGAGGCTCTGCCAGGTGGAGCTGCCGGGGCGCTCGTGGCCGGCGATCCCATGCAATTGGAAGCGGTCAAGAGCGGTGGTGTTCTCGGACTCGACGTCGGCGATCGCGTAACCCGCCGCCGCGAGCACGGCCGTACTCTCGGCGCGAACGAGGGCGACCGCTCGGTCGCGATCGGGCCCCGGGGCGTACAGGGCGTCGAGGACGAACGTCGAGCTGGCCACCAGCTTGGCTGCCTTCCACCGCGTCAGATCGTCGACGACCTGCACTTCGAACCGCGCGGCGCGCAGGTCGTCGGCCAAGCGGCGGACGGCCCGGGTCGCCGGGCCGTCGGGATACGTCCCGAGCCAGAAGACTCCGACCGCGGGGCCGGCGGGCGAGACCACCTCGTGTTCGTCCACGTACGTCGTCGGGATCCACAGCGCCGAGCCGATGACGGTGGCGAAGCGCCGCAGGGCCGACCGCTCGGCGTCCAGGCCGTTCTGCAGCGTGACGACGGGCAGCACCTCGCCGGCGCGGTGTCGACCGTCGCCGACCGGACGAGCGGCCCACGCGGCCAGGGCGGCGTCCGCGTCGGCGGTCTTGGTGGCGAGGACGAGAACGTCGTGCCGGTCGAGGCCGACCTCCTCCGGTCCGGCCGCCACCGGGACGTCCAGCGCCTCGGAGCCCTCCGGGGTGACGTACTGCACGCGGCCGGCCGCGATCAGCTCGGCCTGGCGCGGCCGGCCGATGAGGACGACCTCGCGGCCCGCGGCCCGGAGTTGGGCGGCCAGCGTCACCCCGACCGCGCCGGCGCCCACCACGACGTAGCGCGTCACTGCGCGGCCAGTGCCGTCAGGCGAGAGTCGCGGACGGTCGCGAGCGGCGTGAGGGCGGCGTCGGCGCGCAGCCGCTCGAGGAACAGCACGACGGTCGCGGCGACCGTGCGGTGCGTCTGGTCGTTGAGGACGTCGTGCCGGCTGCCGGTGACGGCGACGAGCTCGACGCGCGGCACGGCGGCGTACCAGCGACGGACGTCGTCCAGCGCGCTGATCCGGTCCTCGGCGCCGTGCACGGCAAGCAGCGGGACGTCGATCCGGGCCGCGAGCGCCGGGTCCGTCCACTCGGCGGGCAACCCGTCGTACAGCTCGGCCGCCGCCACCCGTCCGTCGCTGATCCGCCCCCGGTGCGTGGGGCACGTCGTCCGGTCGTCCAGTTCGGCCTCCCAGCTCGAGGCCTGCGCGGCGGCGTCGTGAGTCGGCAAGCCCGCGAGCACGAGCGCCGTGACCGGCACCTCGCCGGTCGCGGTCAGGTACGCGGCGAACGCCGCCCCGGCATCCGATCCGACCAGCACGCGCGGGACGGTCGGATCGGCGGCGGCGAGGACGTCCTCGACCTGCTGACGCGCGTGCGGCGCCGACCCGGTCGGCGCGGTCACGGCGTGCACCCGGTAGGCGTCCGCGGCGAGCCGGCGGCCGAACCGCTCGTACACCGCGGGGGTCTCGCCGCGGCCGGGCAACACGATCAGCGTGCCGCGCAGCGGGACGTTCTCCGGCTCGGACCAGGTGAGTACGGCACGGTCCTGGGCGACGGTCATCGAAGGCCTCTCGGGGGCTGGGACAGGAGGTGGAGCGGTGCGGGCATGCGCCCGACGGACGGACCGGCCATCTCCGGCCGGCTCGGCGGCGGAGGCCGGCGGCAGCGAACGGGCGGGGCGAGCACCGGCGGCCTGGACCGTCGCGATCGCCGGGCGGCGAGACGCGCGTCGTTCAGCGACAGCGCGCGGTGGCGTGCCGCTTGAGGTCGATCACCCGACGCTGGGTGAACCGCCGGCTCGCGAGGTGCAGCGCGTGCGCAGGGAGGGCAGTCGCCCGCCGGTCCCGCTCGCGCCGATTCATGTCTATCAGATTAGTAGGCAATAGGCGCGGGGTCCAACGACGATCGGCGATCGGACCGATTGCGTTTGCTTATCAGTCAGATCGCCCGACCCGGGTTGAGGAGGCCGCGCGGATCGAAGACGTCCTTGAGGCGACGCTGTAGCGCGACCACGTCCTCGCCGAGCTCGGCCTCCATCCAGCGACGCTTGAGGACCCCGATGCCGTGCTCCCCGCTAACCGTTCCCCCGAGGTCCAGGGCAGCGCGGAAGATGCGATCGGCGGCGGCCTCGACGTCCGGGTCGTCGACGTCCTGTTGCGGCCGCAGGACGATGATCGGGTGCAGGTTGCCGTCGGCCGCATGCGCGAACGTATGGATCGTGGTGCCCGTCGCCGCGGCCGCTTGCTCGACCGCGACGACCGCCTCGGCCAGACGCGAGCGCGGCACGCTGATGTCCTCGATGAGCACGCGCCCGACCTGCTCCAGCGACGGCAGAGCGGCCCGGCGGACGGCGACGAGCGCTTGGGCCTCGTCCGGGTCCTCGGTCACCGTCACGGACGTGGCGTAGGGACGCAACGCGGCCGCGGCCAGCCCAGCCTCGGAACCGGCGGCGGCGCCGTCGGTCTGCATGAGCAGGAACGCACGGCCGCCGGCGTGCAGCGAACTCCCCGTGAACTCGTCGATTCGCTGCAAGGTGGCGGCATCGACGAACTCCGCGACCGACGGCACGACGCCGAGCGCTCGAACCGCTGCGACGGCCGCGAACGCCCGTGGTGCGTCGGCGAAGTAGGCCGCGACCGTGGCCGTCGCCGCCGGCAGGGGACGCAGTCGCAGCGTCGCCCGGACGATCACGCCGAGCGTCCCTTCGGAGCCGACGAACAGCCCGGTCAGGTCATAGCCGGTGACGCCCTTGATGGCGCGACGCCCGGTGTGGATCAACCGCCTGTCGGCCAGGACGACGTCGAGCCCGAGCACGGCCTCGCGCGTCACGCCGTACTTCGCGCAGCGCAGGCCACCGGCGTTGGTGGCGATGTTCCCCCCGATCGTCGAGATCTCGACGCTCGCCGGGTCCGGCGCGTACTGCAAGCCGCGGGCTCGCGCGGCGCGGTCGAGGTCGGCCGTGATGACGCCGGGTTCGACGACCGCCAACTCGTCGCCGGCGTCGAGCTCGAGGATGCGGTCCAGACCCGTCAGGTCCAGCACGATGCCGCCGTCGATGGCCGTCGCCGCCCCGGTCACTGCCGTCCCGGCTCCCCGAGGCACGACGGGTTGGCCGGTGGCGTCGGCCACCCCGAGCACGTGCTGAACGCCGGCGACGCTCCGCACTCTCGCCACGACGGCCGGGCGCACGTCGGGAGCCCACCCCGAGCGATCGAAGCGGTATGCGTCCAACAGCTCGGCGTCGTCCACCCAGTCGACGTCGGCGTGGGCGGGCCGGCTGCGGGTCGCGGTCATGGCGTCCTGATTCTGGGAGTAGTGGCGTGGTCTCGTGGCGTGGTCCATGACGACGCCATCTCCATTTACCCTATAGACATGAACGGTGTGCTGGACGTGGTCGCGTTGCGAAGCTTCGTCGCGATCGCCGACGCCGGCGGTTTCCGTCGGGCCGCGGACAGCCTGCACCTGTCGCAGTCAGCGGTGAGCCAGCACGTCCGTCGCCTCGAGCAAGCCTGCGGACGGGCGCTCGTCGCGCGAGACGGCCGGGCCACCCGCTTGACCAGCGAAGGTGAGCAGCTACTCGTCGACGCGCGCACGATCCTGACCACCCACGACGAGGCACTGACCCGCGTTCGCGACCTCGCCGCCCGGCGGCGCGGGTACGTTGTCGGGGCCACCGAACACGCCGCCGACATCCTGTTGCCGGCGGTGACGGCCCGCCTGCGGGCCGACTTCCCCGATCACCCGGTCCGGTTCCGCATCGACCGCGGAGCGCGGCTCCGCGAGGGCCTTGACCAGGGCGACGTCGACGCCGCGCTGCTCATCGGCGACGTCCGCGGCCACCGCGCCCGCTCGGCGGGCGCCCTGCCGTTGACCTGGTTCACCGCCGCCGGAGCCGGCCCCCTCGACCTCGAGAGCCCGGTACCCCTGGTCGTCATCGACGGCCCGTGCACGATCCGGCGCCGGGCCGTCGAGACGCTCAGCCGGCACGACATCGCCGCCTCGGTCGTCTGCGAGACCGGCCACCTCGCCGGAGTCCTCGGTGCCGTTCGCGCGGGTGTGGGCGTGGCCCTGATCGCCCACTCCGGCCCCGACCCGGAAGGGTTGCGCCCCGAACCGGCATTGCCCGAAGTGCTGCCCGAGGCCCTGCACGTCGAGGGTCCAGACGGCGTCGACCTGGGGTTGCTCGTCGCCGTCGCCGCGGCCGCGCGCGCTGCCCTCGCACCGGGGCCGGCCCTGGCCCGTCGAGCCGGCTGAGGCCGGATCGCGCCCCGCCGGGTCAGGCGATCCGGCCGTCGAAACGCAAGAGGCTCTCCACCATCGCGTCGGGATTCTCCTCGGCTATCCAATGGCCCGAGTCGGGGATCCCGTCCACCGTCACGTTCTCGGCGAGTTCATGGCCGATGTCGTCGGCGGCGCGGGCGCGGGCGAGACTGGCCAGCCCGTACATGCCCAAACACGGGATGCCGAGCTTCCCGTCCTTCTCGAGCGCGGCCCGAATGTCGAGGGCGTCCTGCTCGAATGCGCGATACAGGTCGAAGCCGGCCCGCATGGCACCCGCTTGCTAGTAGGCCTTCACGTAGACGTCAGCGTCCACCGCCGTCGGCCGGGCGGCGTGCCGGTCGTAGAAGTACTGCAGGTACAGCCGTTCGCGACCGGTGACGAGCAGCTCGGGTAGGTCGAGCACGTTGTGGAACGAGAAGTGCCACTCCGTCGGCGAGGCCTTCATCCGGTCGAACCAGGTGGTTCCCGGCTGTGACGCCTCGCCGTACCCGAGTGCGCGGGTGGCGTCGCGATAGCGAAACGCGTACGCCGTGGCCACCATCGAGCCGATGTCGTGTCCCAGGACGAACGCCGGGTCGGTCAGCCCGAGATGATCGTGCAGCAGTTGATGGATGTCTTCGGCCATCTCCCATTTCGTGTAGCCACCCCTCGGGAGAGTGGTCGCTGCGCGGAGGTCGGCCGGGTGACCATGATCGTTCCTCGGTCGGGAGGAGTTGCCGGCGCCGCGGTAGTCCGGGGCGATCACGCGGTAGCCCGCGTCCGCCAATGGCTCGAGCACGTGCCGCCATTGCCAGGACGTCTGCGGAAAGCCGTGCACGAGCACCAGCGTGTCCTCGCCTCGACCCGTGTCGACGTAATGCATGCGCACGCCCGTCGCGAGATACGCCGACCCGGTCAACCTGCTGTAGCCACTCAGCTCCATGTGTGGACCTCCTTGCCTGGAGGTACCCGCGGCAGTAGCGAATCTGGCCCGTCGACGCTTCGAAGTGAACTCAGCTCCGCCGGGCCTGCACGTCGGCGGCGAACTCGGCGATGTCCCGGGCGAGCAGGTCGGGTTCCTCGATGGGCGCGAAGTGGCCGCCGCGCGGCATCCGCGTGTAGCGCACGACGTCGTAGGTCCGTTCGGCCCACGACCGTGGTGGCTGGCCGATGTCGGCCGGGAACAGCGCCACGGCCGTCGGCACCGGCACCCGCGGAAGCGCTCGGTCGACCCCGCGGCCGTACTCGTAGTAGGGCCGCAACGACGTCCCGATGGTGTTCGTGAACCAGTACAGCGAGGCCTGGGTGAGCAGGAAGTCATCGGTGAAGCGGCTCGCCAACCGTCCGCCCGAGTCACTCCACGCCCGGTACTTCTCGATGATCCAGCCGAGCAGTCCAACGGGCGAGTCCGACAGCGCGTAGGCCAGGGTCAGCGGGCGGGTCGAGTGCTGGTGCATGTACGCGCCCTCGTCCCGACTCCACTGCGCGAGGCGGTCGCGGTATTCGTGCTCCTCCGCGGTCAGCGTCGACACGTCGAGCTCGGCCGGCGCGGCAACGGCCATCAGATGCAGGCCCAGTAACGCTTCCGGGTGCGCGATGCCCAGCCGGGACGTGATGCCGGCGCCGAGATCTCCGCCGTGTGCGAAGTACTGCTCGAACCCGAGCTCGTCCGACATCAGCCGGTGCCAGAGCTCGGGGGTCGGCAGATCGGCCGGCAGCGTCGGCCGCTGCTCGGAGAAGGTGTAACCGGGCAGCGAAGGCACCACGACCGTGAAACAGGCCGGCAGTTCGCCACCGTGCGCGGACGGGCGGGAGAGCCGTTCGGCGAGCGGGACCAGCTCGAAGAAGGTGCTGGGCCACCCGTTGGTCAGCACGATCGGGATGGCGTCCGGCCGTTCCCCGTCGAACTTCAGGTAATGCACGCGCCGGCCGGCGATCTCCACCTCGAAGGACGGCAACTGGTTGATCCGGCCCTCGGCCGCGCGCCAGTCGTAGCCGTCGGCCCAGTAGTCCGCGAGGCGGCGGAGCTCGCCGGCATCGGTGCCGCCCTCCCACGGCGGAATGGGCCACGCCGCCGGCCACCGCGTGCTCGACAACCGCCGGCGAAGATCGAGGAGCTGCTCGTCGTCGACGTGCAGGTCGAGGCTGGGCACCGATCGCCTCCTTCGCCCGATCGTCCGGCCGAACCCGTCCGCGGCGCGCCGGGGTCAGGGCGTCCCAGAACTATTAGTTGGCGGCCGCGTAAGCCTCGAGCACCGCTCCCGGCACGCGACCGCGGTCAGATACCGAATGTCCGTTGGCCCGCGCCCACTCGCGTACCGCGGCGAGGTCCGGGCCGCTGCGGGGCCGGCGGCTCCGAGGACCGCGAGCCGCACTCTTACCGGCGGCACGGGGAAGCTTTCGGGCCGCCTCGACGTACGGCTTCAGTACTTTCGAGAACGCGGCGGCGTTCCTCTTGGAAAGATCGATCTCATAGGTGACGCCGTCGACGGCGAAGGTGACCGTGCGGTCTGCCTTAGCACCATCAAGATCATCCAGGAACTCGGTCGTCGTCACAGTCTTAGTCGCCATGCCGACAAGTCAACCGCATAAGCCTTCGGGGATGACGAGGACCCCCTCTATGGTGCGATTAGCGGGCCCGCTAGCGGTACTAGAGCCGGCCGCTATTCGCCGGTTAGCGAAGCGGAATTCCGCTTGGTGAAATCCTTCCCTGCTTGGGCTGAGTGACCGCGACGCCGGGGATAGTGAGCTGAGCGAAGGCCGGGCCGTCGATGAGGGTCAGATCGGGCTGACGGCGTTCCGCGCGCTACTCTTCGCCGGCCACCGCCTCGCATTTCAGGTAGTCGTCGTAGCGCTCACTTCGGTGGGTGTCCTCGTAGTCCTCTTGATACGTGATCTTCCCCCAACGCGCCTGCGCGTACATCGCCGCCCGGTTGCAATAGACGGTCATGCCATCGGAGCCGGTCGCCATGACCCGGCCGGTGACGACCACCCGGGTGCGCCACGGGGGACCGTTGACCAGGATGTCGTCGGCCGTCAATTGCATCCGCTGTTCGGTGAAGAAACCCAAGAACCCGGCAATGGCGTCTCGTCCTTCATAGCGGCCGCTCCACCTGCTCACGCCCGGGAACACCAGAACGGCATCACTCGCATATGCCCGCAGTTGCGGTGCGGGATCACCGGCATTCAGCCGGCGCAGGCCGCGGCGCACCTGCCAACGGACGGCCACCTTGTACATCGCAGTCTCCCCTGATCGCGTACTGATCGAATTCTGCGCACCACGAGGGCCGTCGGCATCCGTTCCGCGGCGACATCTCCCTACGCCGCCGGACGTAGTCGGTGGCAGCGGTAGTAGCGGCAGCTGGGGGGACGGCCCGGGCCCGCACCGCGAAAGACCCGCGGGCCGAAGACGAGTGCGGTCGCGTCAGCCGGCGAGCACGAGGCGGGTCGCCGTGGCCGCCAT
>Ga0136846_1232395_pt1 | contig 12015 bp, 13 predicted proteins | sample HopSoiMetagenom2_FD_96841 | JGI IMG/M metagenome (GOLD analysis project Ga0136846, IMG submission 96841) | Grasslands soil microbial communities from Hopland, California, USA - 2 Assembly 2016 (version 4) | ecosystem: Environmental > Terrestrial > Soil > Grasslands | place: USA: Hopland... | reverse complement strand
CAAATATCGGCTGTGCGTGACGACAACTCAATGAGCCTGGAGCAAAAACAGCAAAAGGTCCTCGCAATTCGGCAGGCTGGGACACCAAGGATTAAGGCCATTCTCACGCCGGACCAGTTGCAAAAATTGGCAGCGATCCAGCAGCGAATGAGAGACCAGCAGGGAGCACAGCAGGCGCCGACGCAAAATTCTGCCCCGCCGCAGAGTTCGGCTCCCCCGCAACGGTAGTCAACGGCGGCTCCGGCCGTGCAACTCGCGACAGTTTTCGTGCTTCTAGGTGTGCATGAACGTGCACACCTTTTCTTTTTCTCAACTTCGCGGCTATGCCGCTATCATCTTGCTATTCCTCGTGGCCGTTCCGCTGTCTGCACAGGTCACGATCGCCCAACTCAGCGATACGCACATCGGAGACAAACATGCTCCTCATGCAGCCGACAATCTGCGTGAAGCCGTGCAGATGATTAACGAACGGCATCCTGACGCCGTGATCTTATCCGGGGACATCGGAGAAAATCCTGAGGCCTGGGAGAAGGCTCGCTCCATTCTCGCGGGACTGAAGTCGCCAATCTATTACGTACCCGGTAATCACGATGTCCACAGCAATGACGTTGAACGCTACCGCAGAGTGTTTGGGAAGGATTACTACTCATTTCAGGTGAAAGACGTCACCTTCATCGTGATCGACTCAGAGTTACTGGCGAATATCGATGTGTTCGACGCCAAGCAGCCGCAGCCACTACCTCCCGATACAGAGGAGGAATCTGAGCGCATGCTGTCATGGCTTGAGAGCCAGGGTGTGTCGGACCACGGCAAAAAGGACGATAAAAAACGAAAGCATAACGATGATTCGCCTCCGCACGTTGTCATTGGCGTGCAGCACATTCCAGCTTTTCGCGACGGAAACTTCCCTCCGGACTCAAAGCCTTACTGGGTCATCAACGATCCGTACCGTTCACAGGAGATGAAAGCCCTTCACAAACTTGGAATCAAGGACATGCTGGTTGGGCACTGGCACAACGGTCGGGTATTTGAAAAAGATGGGATCACCTGGCACGTAGCGCCTTCCACGAGCTGGCTGCCATGGGGCGGGGAGCTTGGATTCGCAATGCACAGCATTTCCGCTGATGGCAAGGTTCACACCGAGTTTGTGAGCTTGCCAGAAGCGAAGCCGTGACGTGAGTGCTTCCGTTACTGCACGGACCTGTAAATCACGCCGCCCTTCATCACGAACTCAACGTGCTGAGTAGCGGAGATGTCGTCCAGCGGATTGCCGGGCACGGCGATCACATCTGCCAGGTATCCGGGCTTCAGCTCCCCAATCTGTCCGTCCCACTGAAGGAGCTTTGCTCCATTAATGAGGTCCGCCTGCAGTGCGGCCAGTGGAGTCATTCCATATTTCACCATCAGGACCAGTTCGCGTGCCTGTGTGCCGTGCGGAAATGGGCCAACGTCGGATCCCATAGCGATAGGAACACCTGCTGCAAGCTGTTTGCGAAATTCCTTGACGTGAAGTGCGAGCAACTGCTGCTCACGCTCTTCAGTGCCGGGTTTCAGCGGATGTACGCCGAAGTACTCTGAGATCGTGAACGTGGGGACGGCGAAAATGTGATTCTCTTTCATCAGCCGCATGGTTTCGTCACTGAGCTGATAAGCGTGGTCCACGGACTCAACCCCAGCTTGGACGGCGTACAAGGTCCCTGGCTCGCCAGTTGCATGCACGGCAATGCGCTTGCCGACGCGTGCTGCCTCGTGAACGGCTGCGGTCAATTCGGCTTCGCTGTACTGATAAGGAGTTGATAACTGGCCATCGCGGATCGAATCCGCGCCAGTCTCGTAAATCTTGATGAAGTCGGCGCCCTCTTTGAACTGCTCCCGAATCACTTTGACCAGTTCGTCGGCGCCATTCGCATACGTTGCATTCGGCAGAATATGTTGTGCGGGGTTGTAGCCGATAGCGTCTTCATGTCCCCCGAGAATGTTGACCGCATTCCCGCTGACGCGCAGCCGCGGCCCGGGAATCTGCCCGCGATCGATGGCGTCGCGAACCGCGCTGTCGGCTGAGCCCGCGCCCTCGGTTCCCATGTCGCGTTCTGCGGTGAAGCCTGCCATCAGATCGTCGCGAGCGCCGAGCGTGGCCATGATTGTGCGTTCCGGGACTGATTCAATAACAGTTTGCAGGTCTTCAGCTCCCGGGTGCAAAAAGAGGTGTATATGAGCGTCGATCAATCCCGGCATAAGCGTGCGGTCACCAAGATTGATCACCTGTGCGCCTGCGGGATGGTTAACGCTGCCGCCAACTTCCTTGATCTTGTCGCCGACAACCAGAACTTCGCCGGGCATGACCATGTGACCAGTTTCAATCTCCAGCAAGCGAGCAGCATGAAGGACAATCGCGCGAGGCGCTGGCGGAGTTTGCGCGCAAGCGAGACAGGTGAAAGACACGAAAACGATGCAGGTTCGAGAAATGTTCATATTCGGTAGGTGATAGTACAACATGAAGGGTCAAGTAAACCCCTCCTTGTACTTAGCTGATCACTGGGAAACCAGCCGCTCGCAGTCCGCGGCTCGCCCGAGAAGCAGTTCGCGCTCGCGAGTGTTCTGGGTCAGCGATGCGGCGCGTTGGAACTCCTCCGCTGCCTCGCCGAATCGCTCGAGTTTGAACAGCATATCGCCGCGAACCGCCGGCAGAAGATGGTAGGACTTCAGCGCCGGGTCCGAAGTAAGCGAATTTACCAGTGCCAATCCCGCGGCCGGTCCTGATGCCATCGAAACCGCCACCGCGCGATTCAGATCCACGATAGGAGATGGCGCGACCGTCGCTAATTCCGTGTATAGAGACACGATGCGGTTCCAATCAGTGTTCTCCGGAATGGCGGCGCGGGCGTGGCAGGCGGCAATCGATGCCTGTAAAACATATGGTCCGCGAGCGTCGCCCAGTTTTTCAGCCCGTTCCAGCGCTGCGAGTCCGCGGTGAATCAGAAGCTGGTCCCACTGCGTTCGATTCTGATCAAGAAGCAGCACCGGTTCGCCGGATGGACCTGTGCGCGCGCGAGAACGCGATGCCTGGATCTCCATCAAAGCCACTAATCCATGCACCTCGGGCTCACGCGGCGCAAGTTCGGCCAGGGTCCTTCCAAGGCGAAGCGCGTCTTCACAAAGTGCAGGGCGCATCCAGCTGTCGCCAGTGGTTGCTGAGTAGCCTTCGTTGAAGATCAGATAAATTACAGCGAGAACAGACGAAATCCGCGATCTGAGTTCGTCTCCACGCGGTACTTCGAACGGGACACGCTTTTCAGCAAGCGTGCGCTTGGCACGGACAATACGTTGCGCAATTGTCGGTTCCGGAACCAGAAAGGCGCGTGCGATTTCGTCGGTTGTCAGCCCGCCCAGCAACCGTAGCGTCAGCGCAGATCGAGCTTCCATCGAGAGCGCCGGGTGGCACGCTATGAAGAGCAGACGTAACAGGTCGTCGCCGATATCATCGTCGAGCATCGCATCAAGCGTTTCAAGTTGAATCTTGTTGGCGAAAGTCTCGCCCGCCTGGACTTCGCGCCCCAGCTCTTCATGTTTGCGATCCAGCAATTGTGAGCGCCGGAAGTAATCGATTGCCCGGTGCTTGGCAGCAGTCATCAGCCACGCACCGGGGTTGGCCGGCACACCCTCTTCTGGCCACTGCTCGAGCGCAGAGACGAGGGCGTCTTGCGCTAGATCCTCGGCTACTCCCACATCGCGCACTATTCGCGTAAGAGAGGCAATGATCTTCGGCGACTCGATACGCCATATTGCATCTATGGCTGCGTGTGTATCGGTTGAGGTCACTGCCACCGATCACAACATTTTTACGCGTTCACCGCAACCCGCCAGATGGAGCGTCAGCTCTGCTGCGAGGCATTTTCGAGTGCCGCGATATCGAGTTTGTCCATCTGCAGCATGGCTTGCATAACTCGATTCGCCTTCTTCGGATCAGGGTCGCTCATCAATTCGCCGAATCTGGTCGGGACAATTTGCCAGGACAGCCCAAACTTATCTTTCAGCCAGCCACACCGGTCTTTCTTGCCACCGGCTGAAAGCTTCTCCCACAGCTCGTCCACTTCCACCTGAGTTTCGCAATTGACCAAAAGCGAAATAGCGGGCGTGAACGAGAACACTGGGCCGCCGTTCAACGCGGTAAAGTCCTGACCTTCGAGCTGGAAGGACATCACCATCACCGAGCCTTTCGGCCCCGGCCCTGCATCGCCGTACCGGCTGACCTTCTTAATTGTCGAGTTTTTGAAAATTGAAGTGTAAAAATTAACGGCTTCCTCAGCCTGATTGTCGAACCATAAGAATGTAGTTATTTTTTGCATAAGATGGCTCCCTTCGTTAAGGACAGAAAAGGCGGCCCGTGCGCCGGGTTCTGGCTCGGTACCGCCCGCTCGTGCAGAATTATTTCCAGTCTGCGGCTGCTTTCTCCGCAAAGTATTCCGGGGTAATATCGCCCGCTTCAAAGATCTGACGAATCTCTGACTCGCCATCTCCAGCGACCCTGAGGAACTTCTTTGTGTGCTCGATCGCCTCCTCCTTCGAATCAGCTCGGATGATTGCGAAGCCGCCAACGATTTCCTTGGCTTCGGTAAACGGGCCGTCGGTGACAGTGATTTTTCCGTTGGCAAGCCGAACGCGCGCACCCTTTGCACTGGGTAAGCATCCTTCAGTAGAAAGCAGGACACCCGAGCTCGTGAATTCGTCGATCAGTTGTCCCATCCTGACCATTTCGTCCTGAGTGGGAGGCGTCCCTTCGGGCTTGCTGGGCTTGTAAATGCACAAAAATTTCATGATGATGCTCCTCTGAATTATCTAGGTTTGAGGGCTGCGGCCAAGCCGATCAGCCCTTCTATGAGTACGTCGAATGGCGATTTGAGAAATCGACATGAAGTGACCTACTTTTTCTTGGCCACCTGCTCACGCATGCGCTGTTCTTTCTCCCGGAGTTCGGGCGTGAGTTCGGCGCCGAAGTCTTCGGTTTCGAATACCGGCCGGAGTTCGATTTCCACACCTCCGCCAAACGGCGCGCGCTTCAGCCACTCCACTGCTTCGTCCATGGAACGTACTTGCCAAAGCCAGAAACCGGCAATCAGCTCTTTTGACTCGGTGAAGGGGCCGTCGATTATGGTGCGCTGGGCTCCGGAAAATTTGACGCGTTTGCCTTTCGAGGTCGGATGCAGGCCCTCAGCGGCCAGCAGAACCCCGGCTTTCACCAGTTCCTCGTTGAACTTAGTCATTTCGGTCAGAATTTCCCGGCTGGGCATAACGCCGGCTTCGGATTCCGCATTGGCTGGAACAACAACCATGACTCGCATATCGATCTCCCTATTGAGTTTAAATTTGAATTAGACCCGGATTATTGTTGAGCTTCAAGCCACTCTCTCTTCCGGCTCTATTTAGACGTCGAATGACTGCGCATCAAATCGACACAGGTGGGCAAGTTATTTTTTTACGTTTTTTTGGCCAGGAGCGCGGTGGGCCGACAATCGGCCGCCAGTGCCTTGTAAAATAGAGCTCAGACCAGATATGCGGCCGTCTTGTTTCTCCACGCCGCCGGGATTACCAGCTATGTGTCGCAGCATAAAAACCCTCTTTAACTTCGAGCCGCCTGTATCGGAAGCAGAAGCTCGCGCAGCTTCGCTTCAGTTCGTGCGAAAGATCAGCGGATTCAGCAAGCCCTCTAAGGCCAACGAAGCGCGGTTTCAAGCGGCTGTGGATGAGATCACCGCTGCCTCCATTCGCCTGCTCAGTTCACTGGAGACGAATGCGGTGCCCAAGAACCGGGAAGAAGAAGCTGCTAAAGCCAAAGCACGTGCCGCCGAGAGGTTTGGGACCTAGTAGATCTGAGTTGCTTGCGAGTGAGATCGCCTGCCTCACCGCGGCGTCACAGGCTTGCTGTGTTATAACACTCCAAAATGCCCACCTCACCCCAAGGTTCCATTCATCTATTCAAGTTCAAAGGGATTGATGTTTTTCTGCATTGGTCGTGGTTCTTAGTCGCGGCCTACGAGATTCAGTCCCGAAATAGTCGTTACTCGTCCATTACCTGGAACATCATTGAATATCTGGCGCTGTTCCTTATCGTTATGACGCACGAGTTCGGGCATTCGCTCGCCTGTCGTCAGGTAGGAGGCACAGCCAATCGCATCGTGTTATGGCCGCTCGGTGGTGTCGCCTACGTTGATCCGCCGCCTCGTCCCGGAGCCACTCTCTGGAGCATTGCCGCGGGCCCGTTGGTGAACGTGGCTCTGGCGCCGGTTCTGTTCGGCCTGTTTATGTTCGCTAGGTCAGCGAACTTGGCGACGACGATGCCGGACGAGTACCAACTGGTGCGCGCGGTTCTAAGCATTGACATCGGGCTGCTTGTTTTTAATATGCTGCCAATCTACCCATTGGATGGCGGGCAGATACTGCGCAGCTTGCTTTGGTACGTCCTGGGTCGCGCCCGTAGTCTATTCGTTGCGACCATTCTGGGCTTCGTGGGTGTGGTTGCATTCATCGGCCTCGCATTTTGGATTCGCGATGTCTGGTTCGCCGCGATTGCGGTATTCATGCTGCTCAACTGCTGGAACGGCTTGCAGCAGGCGCGCGCCTTATTGAAGATCGCAAAAATCCCCCGCCGGGATGGATTTGCCTGTCCACGCTGCCATTCCGCGCCACCGCTGGGGGAGTTCTGGAAATGCCGCCAATGCGGGACTTCGTTTGATACCTTCCGGACTGGCGCTGCGTGTCCTGGATGCAGCTCCCGCTACGATGTAACCACCTGCCTCGACTGCCGCGAGTCGCGCCCCATGATGGAATGGGCCACAACTGCAATTGCGCCGGCAAAGCTGTAAATCCTTTGCGTTCCAAGTAAGCGCTCAATCCTCACGTACCAGTCCCGCCCTGAACTTATTGAGCCGCTTACGCGTATTCTTTATTGCGAGTCGGCTTGGGGCTGGTCTCAAAGTAAAATCAGCGTTGTCCTGATCCGCCATTTCTCCCGGGGAGCACAAGTTGGAAGACGCCCAAGTGGCTGCTCTGCTGGTCCGTCGCTGTGTTGCCGGCGATGCGGCTGCCTGGGAGGAGATCGTCCAAAAATATCATCGCCGTATTTACAACATCTGCTATAGGTTTGCAGGGTCGGGCACCGATGCCGAGGACTTGACGCAAGAGGTATTCATCAAAATGTACCGAACACTGAATAGTTACGACGTGGAACGAGGGGCGTTCATGACATGGGTTACAACCATGACTCGTAATCTACTGGTGGACCACTTTCGCAAGACAAAGAACGACCGCATTACGGACTCGCTCGACGGCACAGCTTCTGAGCATGAAGATGCCATGCCGCTTTCGGAGCGAATCCCTGACCAGGGCCCGACGCCTGATTACGGTGTTCAGAGCAGGGAAACCGGAGAGGCGGTGCAGCAGGCGCTGCAGAAGCTTTCCCCGGAGCTGAGAGAAGCGGTGATTCTAAGGGACTTACAGGACTTAGACTATCGCGAAATCGCTGCGGTCCTACGAGTTCCCGAAGGTACCGTAAAGTCAAGGATTAACCGGGGACGCGCGGAACTTGCGCGCCTCTTACAACGTATATATAGGCAGGTGATGTGATGGCAGGCCAAGGACATATCGGAATGCAGTGCTCAGAGTTCGATGCTCTGCTAAGCCAGGCCATTGACGGCACCCTCGCGGGCGAAAGGCTGAATCTATTTGCAAGCCACGCACGTGTGTGCGGCGTTTGTGGGCCTCTTTTGCAGGAGGCCGAAGCCGGCCGGAGTTGGCTGAAGTCTTTACAGGAAGTTGAACCTCCGGCAGAGCTGATGACGAACATTCTGTTGCGCACCAGCGGAGTGCTTCCGGCAAAAGCCAAAGAGCACGTTTCGTGGTTGGACCGCGTGCGCGGATTCGCAGAAGCCGTCGTCTCACCAATTGTTGGAGTCGCCCGGCAGCCCAGGTTTGCGATGTCATTCGGCATGGCCTTTTTCACTCTGTCTGTCTCCCTGAGCCTCGCGGGAGTTAAGCTTGGAGACTTGCGCCACGTCAGCCTGCGGCCGAGTGCGATCCGGCATTCCTATTACGAGGCGTCGGGACGAGTGGTGAAGTATTACGAGAACATTCGTTTCGTATATGAAATTGAATCTCGAGTGCGCCAGTTCAAGCAGACGACGGCGCCTGCCGAGCAGCCGCGCGATAACAACAATCGCAAGGAGAACAAAAACAACACCAGTGGACAACCCGATCAGAAACAGGAGCGAAACTATAGTCAAGAAGGAGACCTGCCGGTGTACGCTTCCCTCGGCAAGCAAAGTCTCCGATGCCCGCAGCTTCTTGAGGCTTCGGTGCGGATTTCCCAAAGCGACCGTTTCGGACGAACTGGGATCGACGGCCCACCTGTTGTGGAATACGCCATGGACAGGAGGTTCGTATGAACTGCGCTAATCATTTACAGAATCCGGCTGTCGCATACTGCCGCACTTGCGGAAAGCCGCTATGCGCGAACTGCACGCGTCCGGTGATGGGCGTTATCTATTGCGAGAACTGCCTGGCCGAACGCGTAGCGGGAGTCACGCCGCCAGCCTCATCGCCATATCGGCCGCCTGCTGGCTACGTTGCGCCAATGCCGATATCAGGCGGACCCAATCCAACCATTGCCGGAATTCTCGCAGGATTTTTTCCTTTTGGCGTCGGTGCCGTTTATTGCGGGCAGTACGCCAAGGGCTTGGCGCACCTGATCGTGTTCGTTCTGCTGATCGTAGGCGAGGCGAACGCCAGCAGCGACGCGATGCACATCGTGCTCGGATTGACCATTGCCGGATTTTACTTTTACCAGATCATCGAGGCGATTCGGTCGGCCAAGGCGATTCAGATGGGACAACCCGCTCCCGACCCGTTCGGGCTCGGCACGATGTTCAGCCCCGGCGACCGAAGCGATTTCAGCCGTGGAATTCCAACCGGTGCTGTGGTGCTGATCGTACTCGGCTGCCTGTTCCTGATAAACAACCTGGATATTCCATTCCTCAAATTTGACACGCTCTGGCCTTTGATTCTGATTGGCTTGGGTGCGTGGCTCTTCATCAAGAGAAAGTCGGCCGGCGATCTGCGGAATCGAAGCATCTCAGGCCCGGCGTTGCTGGTCACATTAGGCCTGATCTTCCTTGTAGACAATCTGCATGGGCCGGATTGGCAGCGTACATGGCCATTCATCTTGCTTGTTCTCGGAATTCTCAAGCTGATGGAACGCGGCTACCTGGGCGGACCGCCAGCGCCGCAGCCACCGCCAATCTCGACAGCAACTCCTGCTTCGACGCAACCTCCGGCTGAGTTCAACAGTGAGGTGAAAAATGGCTAGCACGCTACAAGCGCCACCACCACCTCCGCCGGTCATGCCGCCACGCCAGCCGCGTTCGTTTGCTGGTCCAGTCGTTCTGATCGTGCTTGGGATCTTTTTCCTGCTGCGCAGCCTGGGCATGATGCCGTGGTACAACTGGGGGAGACTGTTCTCGCGGTACTGGCCCCTTCTACTCATCCTCTGGGGCATCGTCAAACTGATCGAGTATCAGCAGGCAAACCGCGCCGGAATCCGGCCGCGTGGTATCGGCGCAGGCGGATTCGTCTTAATTATTTTTCTTGTGGTAGCGGGGCTCGGTACCACTGAATTCTACCGGTGGAACCCTAACCTGCAGGGATTATGCGACAGTTCGGATGCTGAAGATCTGCCCTGGTGTGGACACGCCTACAGCTTCACCGACGACTTGCAGCAACCCTTTCCATCCGGCAGCAGCCTGCACGTGAGCAGCGAGCGCGGAGCCATCAACGTCACCACTTCTGATGACAACCAAGTCCACGTAGCTGTGCATAAACGCATTCGCGCGGACCGGGAACAACAGGCGGACGAGTGGAACAAGTCAACGCGCCCGAAGTTCACCCAGAGCGGAACGGTATTGACTCTCGATGCGAATACGCATGGCGCCGGCGATCATAGGGTGAGCAGCGACCTTGACGTCTCGGTGCCGCGTAAAGCTTCGGTCGTACTCTCCACTCATCATGGCGACATCAGCATCATCGGACGGGATGGCAACGCTGAAGTTAAGAGCCAGGAAGGCGATGTTTCCATTACGGATCTTAACGGCTCGGTGACATTGGATCTTGATCACAGCTCGGCGCGAGTAGAACAGGTCAGCTCCGATGTTACTGTGCAGGGCCGTGCTAAGGACGTTTCACTGGAAGATATCAAGGGCATTGTCCGCCTCGACGGAGATTTCATGGAAAGCGTGAAGCTTTCGCGCGTTGCCAAAGCCGTCAATTTCAAGACCAGCCGCACTGACATGGAATTTACCAAGCTCGACGGCAATTTGAATCTCGATTCGGGTGACCTGGAAGCCGACAGCCTTTCCGGCCCTCTTCGGTTGCGTACGCGGTCGAAAGATATCAGCCTTAATGGCATCACCGGCGACCTCCGTTTGCAGAACGAGAATGGAACGGTAGAAATCCATGTGAACAAGATGGGCAACATGGAAATCACAAACAATAAGGGCGATATCCGCCTGTTCGTGCCGCAGAAAGCTGGTTTCCAGCTGGATGCGCAGACGCGTGACGGCGAGATTCAAACGGATTTTGATTCCTTGAAAATTCAAAATGGCGATGATCGCTCCACCGCAACTGGATCGGTAAATGGTGGGGGGGCGCGAGTGTCGCTCAATAATGAGCACGGGAATATCGAAATCCGCTCCGGGGTGCCCATGCCGCCGCCTCCGCCTCCCGTTCCCAATCCGAAAATGTCACATGGCGGAGAGGCAGCGCAGCCGCCCGATGCGAGTGAAAACTGAATTTTTGATGCGCAACTCGGGCATTCATCTCCGAGTTGCAAATAGATTGTGACTTTGTTGTCTCGGGTCAACTGTACGGGCTTGCCTCTTGCAATAATTGGATCGAGGAGCTCGGAAATGATCGCAGTCAGATTAGGCAAACATTCGCCGCAGGTTGCGTTTGCTTTGCTGCTCGTTGTTAACACGTTCGTACTCCACGCGCGGCCGACTCTCGCCGCCACTCATACTGAGATGGACACGGAACGATCGGGCTTAACCCTCCGCGTTTACAAAACGGGGCTTTTCTCGGCCTTTGCGCATGATCATGAGATCCACGCGGCGGTGCAGCAGGGAAGTTTCGACGAGCAGCAGCAGACGGTCGAGTTCAGCGTAAATGCGCGTTCTCTCCGCGTAATCGATCCAGGCGTGTCCGATTCAGAGCGCTCGCAGGTCCAATCGACAATGCTGGGGCCAAAGGTTCTGGACAGCGAGAAGTTCCAGGAGATCAGATTTCGCTCCACAAGAGTTGAACAGCTAGGGGCAGGGAAGTGGACGGTTCAGGGTGACCTCACCTTGCACGGGCAGACTCATCCCGTGAAAGTCGATGTTGAGGGCGGGCACGGACGGTACAAAGGTTCGGCATTACTGCACCAAAAAGATTTTGGCATGACCCCGGTGAGCATTGCGGGTGGGTCAGTAAAAGTCAAGGACGAAATCCGCGTCGAATTCGAAATTGTGGGGAAACAGTCCAGCGCTGCGAACCCTGAGTTTGGGGCGCCGCATTTGACCTGCATACGAAAATTCGCGTAGGTGTCGGCTCATCCCCGATCGGTGGTCTGGTGTCCAATTGGGGACTTGGCGTTCAGAAAACTGGAGGCCCCGGCCAGAGTCGAACTGGCGACAAATCGGTTAGGAACCGATTGCTCTATCCAACTGAGCTACGGGGCCATATGGGGTGTTCAACTGCACGCCGGCTTATTCAAGGCTCCTATAGAACTACTACTGTGTCAAGAAGCGAAGACCGTTTTGCGATAGTTCAAGCCTTCCCGCTCCTGCCAGGAATAATTGTTTGAAGATCTATAATTGCACAAGAGTCAGTGCTAGCTTACTTGCAGGGTCAGGAGCGCCCCTGCTTGGGTCCACACGTTTGCCGCGCTTTCCTATTCAGCGACGCGTCGACTGTTAAGTAATTTCCTACAAT
>Ga0136846_1225831_pt1 | contig 12015 bp, 11 predicted proteins | sample HopSoiMetagenom2_FD_96841 | JGI IMG/M metagenome (GOLD analysis project Ga0136846, IMG submission 96841) | Grasslands soil microbial communities from Hopland, California, USA - 2 Assembly 2016 (version 4) | ecosystem: Environmental > Terrestrial > Soil > Grasslands | place: USA: Hopland... | reverse complement strand
GACGCCGACCTCTTCGGCATCCCGCGTAGGATCACGGCCGGCAAGAAGAGCCTGGACGACGGCGCGGTCGACGTTCGCAATCGCGCAACCGGTGAAGAGACGCGAGTACACGTGGAGGGGAACTGATGGCCAAGCGCCGGCGCTATGCATCCGACCCGTTCGGCCCTGCGGTCGAGCGGTTGATGAACGAGACGGGCGTCACGTACCGCGCGCTTGCGGCGAAGACCGGCCTGTCGGCGGGCTACCTGAACCACCTCGTGCACGGGAACCGCCCCGTGCCGTCGAACGACGTCGTGGAGACGCTCGCCTCGGCGCTCGACGTCGAGCCCGAGCACTTCCGGGAGTACCGGCTGCGGGTCATCACCGAGAAGCTCGAGGCGATGCCGGATCTGGTCGACCGCCTTTATAAGCGTTTGAACGGCTAACTACGCCGTTCAAAATGCGTCTTACTCTCTGGTCGGTGGGGTCCCGGCAAGCGACCACTGGGGGGTTAGGGGCCCCACCGCCACCCTGACCCGCCGCGAGCGGTGGACATCGCCGTCTACACGTTCGCGGAGCTGAACGAGCAGGATCCGCCGGGAGGATGCGCGACCTGCTCGAGAACGGCAAGGAGCTCGCGCGGGCGGCGCCGAACACACCCGTGTGATCGGGACGCTCAACGAAGGCGCGCTGCACGCACAGCTGAAGGAGTGGTACCGCCGGCCCGGCGACCTCCTCGAGCAGCAGGTCGCGGGGTACGTCGTCGACCTCGTGCGGGGCGACTTGCTCGTGGAGTTTCAGACCGGCGGGTTCGCGCCCCTGCGCAGGAAGCTCGCGGCGCTCGTCGAGCTGCGGCCGGTGCGGCTCGTCGCGCCGGTTGCCTCGTCACGCCGCATCGTGAGGCTCTCCGACGACGGCGAGATCCTCTCGGCGCGACGGTCGCCGAAGCGCGGCTGCCTCCACGACGTCTTCGACCGGCTGGTGAGCATCCCCGCTCTGCTCGCGCACGCGAACTTCGAGCTCGAGGTGCTGCTCACACATCAGGACGAGGTGCGCATGCTGCAGCCGGGACGTGCGTTCCGCCGGCGCGGTTGGGTGGTGCAGGGCAGAGCGCTCGTAACGGTCGAGCAATCGCTGCTGATCGCAGGAGCCGACGACGCGGCGCGGCTCCTGCCGGAGCTCGCCGCCACCTTCGACACCGCGGATCTTGCGGCGGCGAGCGACATCGACCGGCGGCTCGCGCAGCGCATGGCGTACTGCCTGCGCGCGCTCGGCGTGATCGCGCCCGTCGGCAAGCGCGGCGGCAGCGTGCTCTACGCTCGCACCTGATGCGCATCGCGACGCCGGACGGCATCTCGCTGCACGTGCACGACGAAGGGGAAGGTGATCCCGTCGTGCTGCTGCACGGCTTTCCCGACTCGTCGGCGCTGTGGCGCAACCAGATCCCGGCGCTCGTCGCGGCGGGACATCGCGTGCTCGCGCCCGACCTGCGCGGGTTCGGCCGGTCCGACAAGCCGCTCGAGGTCGACGCGTACCGGATCACGACGAGCGCCGCCGACGTCGTCTCGATCCTCGACGCGGCCGGCATCGAGCGCGCACACGTGGTGGGCCACGATTGGGGCGCCGGCCTCGCATGGGTGGTCGCGGGCCTGCACGCGGAGCGCATCGAACGTCTCGCAGCCATGTCGGTCGGTCATCCGAACACGCGGGTTCCGTCCGTGGAGCAGCGCGAGAAGTCGTGGTACATGCTGTGGTTCCAGTTCGAGGGGTTGGCCGAGGAGGTCCTGCCGCGCGACGACTGGAAGCTCCTGCGCGAATGGACGCGCGGCAACGGCGACGTCGACCGCTACGTCGAGGACCTGTCGCGGCCGGGCGCGCTGACCGCCGGCCTGAACTGGTATCGGGCGAATGTGCCGCCGCAACGCGAGCTCGCGCCGCGCCGCGCGTTCCCGGCGATCGCGGCGCCGACGCTTGGGCTCTGGTCGAGCGGCGACGACTACCTGCTCGAGCAGCCGATGAAGGCCTCCGGCGAGCACGTCACCGGCGGTTTCCGCTACGAGCGGATCGAGGCCGCGAGCCACTGGCTGCAGCTCGACCAGCCCGAGCGCGTGAACGAGCTGCTCGTCGAGTTCCTGGCGTGAAGCGACGCCGCAGTTCGAGTTTCAGGGCAGATGAACCTCGCGTTCGCCGCTCGCCGGATTCTTCAGCGCGTACTGCAGCTCCGCGTACTTCCGCCCGCGGGAGCCGCCGACGGTGGTCTCGTCCATCGCCGCCATGTGCAGGCGGTCGACCTCGAACGGCGAGCTGAAGAACGCCTCGTCGGCGGCGTCCATGTCCTTCTCGAGCTCGAGGAACACGCAGAGCAGCTCGCCGTGCTCCGTGTTCAGGATGAACGCGACCTCCTGCCGGATCCCTTCGTTGTCGAGCGTCTCGAACGCCTCGTCGCTGCGCGCGCCGAGCTCGCGGTACCACTCGCGCAGGCGGTCTCCCTTCCCGTCCTTGATCCACGCGGTCGAGAGCACGAACGGCATCGGGGCCTCCTTAGGGTGTGACCGGCGAGAGCCAGGTCGGGGTGGACTGCGGGACTGACGCGATCAGCGATCGCGTGTACTCGTGCGCGGGCGCGCCCAGCACCTGCTCGGTGCCGCCCGACTCGACGACACGGCCGTCGTAGAGGACGTAGAGCCGGTCGGTCACCTGGCGCACGACGGCGAGGTCGTGCGTGATGAAGAGGTAGCCGAGGCCGAGCTTCGCGTTCAGGTCGCCGAGCAGGTTCAGGATCTGCGCCTGGACGGAGACGTCGAGCGCGGAGACGGGCTCGTCGCAGATGAGGATCTGCGGCCGCAGCGCGAGAGCGCGTGCGATCGCGACGCGTTGGCGCTCGCCGCCCGACAGCGCGGCGGGCTTCCGCGACGCGTACCGCGCAGGCAGCCCGACGAGCTCGAGCAGCTCGGCGATCGTCCGCGACCGCTCCGACCGGCGCGCGGCCGAGCGCCGTAGAGCCTCGAACAACGTGAAGCCGACCGTCCGCGCGGGATTGAGCGTGGAGTAAGGATCCTGGAAGACGATCTGGACCGCGCGCCGCGCGCGGTCGCGCTCGCCGACCGTCAGCGCGTCGTAGTCGGTCACATCGGCGCCGGCGATCTCGACGCTGCCGCCGGTGGGCTTCTCGAGCCCGACGAGGCAGCGCGCGAGCGTCGTCTTCCCCGAGCCGGACTCGCCGACGAGGCCGACGCTCTCGCCGGCGCCGATGTCGAAGCTGACGCCGTCGAGCGCCACGACGCCGTCGAAGGTCTTCGCGAGGTCGCGGATCCTGACGACGGGAGCGGCGCCGTTCGTCGCGGCCGGAGCGACGAGCCCTGCTTGTTCGTCGGCGCCGGGCACGAGTTGCGCCGCGATCTCGTCGATGCGCCGGCACGCCGTGAGCCGACCGGCGCCGAGGTCGCGCAGCGCCGGGCGCTCGGCGCGGCACGCGTTCTCGACCCACGCGCAGCGGCCGGCGAAGGCGCACTCGCCGCGGACCGTCTCGGCGGCTGGGACGCTGCCGGGGATCGCGTCGAGGCGCGTCACGCGGCGGCCGAGCGGGGGCTCCGAGGCGAGCAGGCCGTGCGTGTACGGATGCAGCGGCTGGCGCTCGAGCCCGCGCGTCGGCGCCGTCTCGAGCAGCGCGCCGGCATAGAGAACGTAGATGCGCTCGCAGAACGCGAAGGCAACGCGGAGGTCGTGCGTGACGAGGATCACGCTCATCCCGCGCCGCTCCTGCGTCGAACGGATGAGGCGAAGGATCTCGCGCTGCGTCGTCACGTCGAGCGCCGTCGACGGCTCGTCGGCGACCAGCACGCGCGGGTCGCTCGCGAGTGCGGCAGCGAGCCCGACGCGCTGCCGCATCCCGCCGGAGAGCTGGAAGGGGTAGCGATCGGCGACACGCGGGTCACGGATCCCGACCTCGGCGAGCCGCATCGCCGCTTCGGCGCGTGCGGCCGACCGCGACAACCGGCGTCCGTCCGCGTCGCGGATCGTCTCGGTGATCTGAGGACCGACCCGTATCAGCGGGCTCAGCATCGTGAACGGGTCCTGCAACATCAGCGCGATCTCGGCGCCGCGCAGCCGCCGCCAGCGCCGTTCGCCGCCGGTGAGGATCTCGCGGCCGTCGAAGACGACGCGACCGGTCGCGGTGACTCCAGCAGGCAGGAGGCCGACGAGCGCCTTCGCTGTGAGCGACTTGCCGCTGCCGGACTCACCGACGATCCCGACCGTCTCGCCCGGCGCGACGTCGAGGTCGAGGCCGTCGACGATGACACCCGCCGACGAGGTGATGCGGAGCCCGCGCATCTCCAGCAGCGCTGCGCTCATCGACGGCCCCGCTCGGACAAGCGCTCGAACACCCAATCGCCGACGATGTTCACCGATGCAGCTGCGACCACCAACGCGATCCCGGGCGCGAGCGCGGTCCATTCGTTGTCGAACAGCAGCGTGCGGCTGTCCGACAGCATCCGGCCCCAGTCGGCCGTCCCGGGGCCGACGCCGAGGCCGAGGAACGAGAGGGCCGCGAGCGAGACGATGCTGAACGCGAAGGTGAGGAACGCGTTCGCGACGGCGAGCGGGAGCACGTTCGGCCAGATGTGCGCGAACATGATCCGCCGCCCCGGGATGCCCGAGACGCGCGCCGCTTCGACGTACGCCTGCGATCGCTGCACGAGCGTCGCGCTGCGGATCAGCCGCGTGTCGACTGGCGAGTACAGGATCACGAGGAGCGCGACGGCGGTGAAGTACCCACCGCCGACGACGCCGACCACGACGATCGCGACGAGCAGCGCCGGCAGCGCGTAGACGAGGTCGGCGAAGCGGCTCACGAGCGTGTCGAGAAAGCCGCCGCGGTATCCCGCCACCAGGCCCAGCAGGTTCCCGATCACCATGGCGCCGGCCGCGACGAGCAGCGGCCCGAGCACCGCGGTGCGGGCGCCGACGATCGTCCGCGACAAGACGTCTCGTCCGAGGTCGTCGGTGCCGAGCCAGTGCTCGCTGCTGGGTCCGCTGATGCCGGTCGCGAGGTCCTGCGCGGTCGCGCTGTGCGGCGCGATCGCGGGGCCGGCGACGGCGGCAACGATGACCGCGCCGACGACCACGAGCGCCGCCACGACGAGCGGCGAGAGCCCGCGGCCCGCGGCGCGCCCACGCAGAAGGAAACGGCTCGGGGTCGCGGAGGCGGTCGGCGCCGCCGAGGCGGTCACCGCGAAGACCTCGAGAAGACGACCCGCGGGTCGATCACCGGGTAGAGCAGGTCGACGACGAGGTTCACGACGACGACGACCGCGGCGATCAGCAGCGCCAGCCCTTGCACCATCGGGATGTCCTGCGCCGTCACCGAGTCGACGAGCAGCGCGCCGATCCCCGGCAGCGCGAAGGTCACCTCGACGAGCACCGACCCCGCCAGCATGTAGGCGAGGATCAGCCCGGCGGCGGTGACGATCGGCGTCGCCGCGTTCCGCAGCACGAATCCGAACAGCACGCGCCCAGGGCGGATCCCGCGGGCGCGCGCGAAGACGACGTAGTCCTTCTGCAGCTCGTCGACGAAGGCCGCGCGCGTGATCTTCACGACGAGGCCCGTCGCGGTCAGCGCGAGCGCGATGGCAGGGAGCACGAGGTGATGGAGCCTGTCGGCGAAGCCCTCGCCCTGTCCGAACGCCGGAAACCAGCCGACGCGGACGGCGAAGAGGTACAGGAGCAAGATGCCGGTCGCGAACGCGGGCGCGCTGAGGCCGACGATCGAGAGGAAGACGACGCCTCGGTCGACGAGCCCGGCCTGCCGGACTGCCGCCAGGACGCCGAGCGGGACGCCGAGCGCGAGCGTCAGCAGGAAGGCAAGGCCGGCGAGCTGCGCGGTCAGGCCGAGCCGCTGTGTGATGCCGTCGCGGACCGGCTCGCTCGTCCGGATCGACCGCCCGAAGTCGAGCCGCAGCGCCGCCTCCGACCAATCGAGGTACCGGACGAGGAACGGCCCCTCGAGGTGGTACTCCTGGCGGACGGCCTTCAGCGTCGCCGGGTCGATCGATTTGGAGTTTCCGAGGACGAGCTGCTCCGGGCTGCCGGGCGCGATGTACAGCAGGCCGAAGATGAGGAACGAGACGATCACGAGCACCACGGCGAGGCCCGCGATGCGGCGTGCGATGAATGCGAGACGAGGGGAGCGCAACCCGGTGCGAGCGTACGGGGCCGCGGCCAGGGACCGCGGCCCCGCGTCTCAGCTCACTTGGCGGTGATCCCGGCGACCCACGGCGTGTAGAGGTACCAGGTGCCGAAGTCGTAGGCGTACTTCGACTTCAGCGCCATCGCGACCTGCTGGTACCAGATCGGGATGTACGGCACGTCCTGCGCCGTGAACTTGAGCGCGTTGCCGATCGCGTCCGCCCGCACCTTCGAGCTGACGGAGTCCTGCTCGATCTTCAGCAACTTGTCCATCCTCTCGCTCTTGTAGTTCGCGGTGTTGAACGCATTCGCAGTGGCGTACTGGCTGTCGTAGATGAAGTGCAGCGCGTCCGCCGGGTCGGGATAGTCGACCCCCCAGCTGATGATCTGGGCGCCGAGGTCCTTGTGCGCGAAGAGCGCGCCGAACCAGTCGTCCGTCGTCACCTGCTTGACGTTGAGCGTGACGCCGATCTGCTTCAGGTTCTGCGCGAGCGAGAGTGCCGCCTTGCCGAGCGTCTGCTGGGAATCGGGATACGGCAGCGTCGCCGTGAACCCGTTCGGGTACTTCGACTTCGCGAGTTCCGCCTTGGCCTTCGCGAGGTTGAACGTGTACTTCGGGAACGACTTGTAGAGCTTCTGCACGTACTTCTGCGAAGCGACGTCGCCCCACTGCTCCGGCGGAGGCATGACCGGCGCCGTCTGTCCGTAGCCGCGGAGCACCGACTTCACGAGGCCCGCCTTGTCGAGTGAGTACGCGACGGCGCGGCGCACGTGCACGTCGTCCCACGGAGCCGCCGAAACGTCGAACGAGAGGTACGCCGTCCGCAGCTCGGGAGCGAGCTTGACCGACACGCCCGAGACCTGCTTCCACTGGTCGATCTGATCCTGTGAGATCCGGAAGCTGCCGTCGATCTCGCCCGAGCGCACCGCGAGCAGACGGGTCGCGTCGTTCGTGATCGTGCGCAGCACGACATCCTTCACTGCCGGGCGCTTGCCCCAGTAGCCGGCGAAGCGCGTGGCCTCGACACGGTCGTCCGGCACGAACTTCGTGAACCGGTACGGGCCTGTGCACATCGTGAGCGTGCCCGGCGTGCCGACGTTCTTGCCGTTCTTCTGCCAGAACGCCTTCTCGAGGATGTAGGTCACCGCGGGCGTGTACCGGAAGTACGGATCCGGCGCCGACAGCTTGATCGTGACCGTGCTCGCGGTCGCCTTGATCGACGACACCGTGGAGTAGAACGCCGCGATCTGCGAGCCCGCCGTCTTGCTCGCGGCCTGCTTCAGCGAATAGACGACGTCCGCCGTCGTCAGCGGACGCCCGTCCCAGAACTTGACGCCCTTGCGCAGGTGGTAGACATACGTCGTCGCGTTCGGCGTCGAGAACGAGTCGGCAAGCGCAGGCCGTAGGGCGCCGTTCTTGTCGTAGCGCACGAGCGTCTCGCAGCCGACGGAGATCACCGTCGCGGAGCCCGAGTCGGCAGAGTGCGTGTACTCGAGGCCGCGAACGCTCGCGCCGAGGGCCCACGTGAGCTTCGGGATGTCGCCTGCCGCGGACGACCTGGTCGCCGCGGCGGCTGCGCCTGCGGCGGTTGCGACTGCGACGCACGCGCCGACAACGGCGAGTCGCCTCCGAGTGCACCAGCTGAGCATCTTCACTCCCTCCTGGACCCTGCGATGAGAAATCTCGTGATTCTTCGTAACATGTATTTGATGAAATTTGCAAGAGCCTCGGCTCCCCCGACACGGCCGTCGACGGCACCTCGAACCTCGCGAACCAGGTTCGAAGGACGAACCTGGTTCGGTGTTCGAACCAGGTTCGCGAGCTCGTTCGGCGTCGCGGCTAGAGGGTTGATGTGGAACTGCGTGCCCGTGGGGATGGCTCAGACCAAGCAGGTCGCCCGGGGCGGGCGCAGGGCATAGCTGGGTCTACGTTCAAGCCCGACCCCGTCTTTGAAATGCGCGGGGAGATGCGCCGCGTCTGAGCCACCAGCCACGGGTGCGCGTGCGTTTCACATCAACCCTCTAGCTCATGCGGCCTTGCGCGACGGCAAGGCACGCCTGGCAGACGGGGAGCCCCTGGTTCCAGGGGACGTCCGTCTGGTCGACACCGCAGAGGGCGGTGTCGGGATCCTCGTCGCCGACGAGGTGCTCGCACTCCTCGAAGGCGGACCCGTCGACCCCGTGGATCGGCTTCGGCCTGGGCATGCGGAACGAGCGCTCGGTCACGCGCGGCATCGTAGCCCGCGCGCGACCGGGCGCTGTCAGGCGGCGACGGCGGCGACGAGGCGCGGGTCGCGGCGCATGCGGGCGAGGACGCGGCCGCGAGTGGGGCCGATCGAGCCGACCGGCATCCCGAGCCGGAGCGAGAGCTCCGCGTAGCTCGTCCGTGACTCGGCGACGGCCGGGTCGACGAGCGGCCGGTGGCGGTCCGGGAGCCGGTCGACGGCGGCGATGACGGCGGTGCGCCGCTCGGCCTCGATCACGACGCTCGCGGGACCTGCCGCATCGGGCTCCGTCGGGTTCGGCAGCTCGTCCATGACGACCTCACGCGCGTTCCGCTGCAGGCTGCGGAGAGCGGCGCGGCGGACCGTCACGAGCAGCCAGCTGCCGATCGACTCTGGCTTCTCGAGTCGGTTGATGTGTTGAAAAGCAGCAAGCCATGCTGCCTGGACGACGTCGTCGACGTCCGTCCGGCTGAGGCGGAAGCCGCGGGCGGCAGAGCGCATGCGCGGCGTGAAGCGGGCGACGAGCTCGTCCCAGGCCCGGCTCTCGCCGGCCGCGGCGCGCCGTACGAGCCGCGCGACCGCGGCGAGATCGTCACGCGAGTCGAAGGTGTCGTCGCCTGCGGGTTGGTGCATCGAGCTCATCGGAAACCCTTTCTGCGAGGTGGCGTAAGGCATGCCTCGACGTTAGGAATTCGCGTTTCCGATCGCTGCAGGGAGATCCCTACGTCGACCCCTACATCGGTTGGCGCGCAGTTACGATCGATGAGTGCTCGTTGGACGCGCCGCCGAGAGAGCTCGCATCGACATGGTCCTCGCCGAGGCGAACGCGGGGCGCGGCGGGGCGCTCGTCCTCCGCGGCGAGCCGGGGATCGGCAAGAGCGCGCTGCTCGACTACGCCGCGCAGCAGGCGAGCGGCATGCGCGTCCTGCGCGCCCGCGGCATCGAGGCTGAGGCGGAGCTTCCGTTCTCGGCGCTCTACGAGCTGCTCCGCCCGCTCGAGGATCTGTTCGACGAGATCCCGGAACGCCAGGCGGCCGCGCTCCGCGGCGCGTTCGGGCTCGGGCAGCCGGTCGACGCGCGCCTCCTGATCGGCGCCGGCACGCTCAGCCTGCTCGCGGCGGCCGCGGACGACCGGCCGGTGCTCAGCCTCGTGGACGATGCGCACTGGGTCGATGCGGCATCGGCCGACGCGCTGCGGTTCGCCGCACGCCGCCTCGAAGCGGATCCGGTCGCGGTGCTGTTCGCCGCGCGCCAGCACGAGCCGGGCGCGATCGAGCAGCGCGACCTTCCCGAGCTCCTCCTCGCGGGGCTCGGCGAGGAGGAGGCGTTCCAGCTCCTTGCGGGGGCCGGCCTCGCCGACTCCGTCGTCTCGGGCCTGCACCAGGCGGCGTCCGGCAACCCGCTGGCGCTGCTCGAGCTCCCGGAGGCGCTGTCCGAGGCCCAGCGCTCCGGAGACGAGCCGCTGCCGGCGCCGCTCCCGGCGACGAGCGCGCTGCAGGCGGCATACGAACGCCGGATCCGGTCGCTCCCGGACGCGACGCCGCAGGCGCTCCTCGTCGCCGCCGCGGAGCCGTCCGGCGGCCTGGGCCAGATCGCGGCCGCCTGTAGCGACCTCGGCATCGACATCTCGGCGCTCACACCGGCCGAGGACGCGGGCCTCATCGAGATTGCCGACGCGCGCGTGCTGTTCTCGCATCCGCTCGTGGCGAGTGCGGCCTACCACGGCGCGCGCCCCGCCGAGCGGCGCCGCGTCCACGCAGCGCTCGCCGAGGCGGCCGGTGCGAGCCCGGCGCGGCAGGCGCTGCACCTCGCAGCCGCGGCCGCGGGCCCCGACGAGCGCGTCGCCGCAGCGCTCGAGGACGCGGCGCGCGTGGCGTACGCGCGCAGCGGCTACCGCTCGGCCGCGACGATGCTCGAACGCGCTGCCGCGCTGACGCCCGACGTGCCCGCGCGCGCCGAGCGGCTGTATCTCGCCGCGGTCATGCACTTCTACGACCACGAGATCGCGCGGGCGGTCGCGCTGCTCGACGAGCTGGATGCGCTCACCGTCGCGGCGCCCGACCGGGCGCGCTTCCGCTTCCTCCGGCTCGCGCTCTCGTACTACCGCGACCCGCACCTCGCGGCGCGGCTCCTGCTGGAGCACGCGCGCGCGGACGGCGACTCGCGCGCCGCGACTCGCGCAGCTGCGCTCGCGGCGTGCTTCCGCGCGACGCTGCGCGACGGAGCGGGGGCGCTCGAGGCCGCGGAGCAGACGCGAGACCTGATCGCCCGCGCGGACGGCGACCCGGACGTCCTCGCCACCGCCGGCGCGGGCATCGGCTTCATCGCGGCGGGGCAAGTCGGCGCCGCGCGCGGGCTCCAGGCGGCGCTCGCCGGTCTCTTTCAAGAGCGCGAGTGGCGCTACGACCACCCCGACGACTGGGTGCAGGGTTACAGCCGCCTGTTCGCCGGGGCAGCACTCGTCCTGCTGGGGGAGCACGACGCGCTTCGGCGGCGCGTCGAGTCGCTCACCTCCGAGTTCGTCCCCGGCGACGAGGTCTCGTTGATGCTCGCCTCGGGACTGCTCGGGACTGCGAACTACCTCGGCGGCGAGTGGAAGGAGGCCCGCGCGCGGATCTCCGAGAGCCTGAGGATCGCGCGCGAGCTGGGCTGGCTCGGGCCGCAGGTGTACGCCTACGCACGCGTGCTCGCGCGACTCGCGGCCGCGGAAGGCGCCGAGGACGAGGTGCGGCGGCAGGAGGAGGCGGCCGCGGCGTACGCCGGCATCGAGTGGGCGGCGTTCACGGGCGCCGGCGCGCTCGCGCTGCTCTCGCTCGGCCGGCGAGACTATGGCGAGGCGGTAACGCGCTACGAGAGCGACGTCCTCCCGCGCATCGGCGCATTCGTGCTCTACCACGACGTGGCGGACGCGGCGGAGGCGTATCTCTCCGCCGGCCGCGCCGAGGACGCGCGCCCCTGGCTCGAGCGTTTCGTCACGCAGGCGCGCGAGGCCGATTGGCCGTGGGCGATGGCGCGCGCGGCGCACCTCGAGGCGTTCGCCTCCGGCGACGACTTCGAGCCCTTGTACGAGGTCGCCCTCGAGTGGCACGACCGCGCGCGGCAACCGTTCCTGCGCGCGCGCACCGAGCTCGCCTACGGCGGTCGCCTGCGCCGCGACGGGCAGCGGCGGAAGGCGCGCGACCAGCTTCGCCGCGCGGTCACGACGTTCGAGGCGCTCGGCGCCCGGCCCTGGGCGGACCGCGCCGCGGCCGAGCTCCTCGCGACCGGCGAGCACGTCCGCCGCCGGAACGATCCGGACACCTCACAGCTGACGCCGCAGGAGCTCCAGGTCGCGCTCCTCGTGGCGCGCGGCGCAACCAACAAGGAGGCTGCGGCACAGCTCTTCCTGTCTCCGAAGACGATCGAGAAGCGGCTCGGGTCGACGTACGCGAAGCTGGGACTTCGCTCGCGCTCCGAGCTCGCCCGCGTCTTCGCGGCGCAGGAGCCCAAGGTGGCTGCGTAGTGACGTGCCCGGTGACGTTGCGCGCTTCCTGGGTCGCGAGCACCAAGCGATGCAAGGACGCAGGGAGTGTCCATAGTTCTTCTATGGATGCGACCGAGGACGCGGCAGCGCGCCGCGTGATCG
>Ga0136846_1235608_pt1 | contig 12016 bp, 11 predicted proteins | sample HopSoiMetagenom2_FD_96841 | JGI IMG/M metagenome (GOLD analysis project Ga0136846, IMG submission 96841) | Grasslands soil microbial communities from Hopland, California, USA - 2 Assembly 2016 (version 4) | ecosystem: Environmental > Terrestrial > Soil > Grasslands | place: USA: Hopland... | reverse complement strand
TGGACCTCGATGCCGCTGGCTTCGAGGTAGGCGATGAATTCCTCGGCGTTGGTCACGTGGGGGATGGCCGCGCGGATGCGGTCCTGGAGCCACTCAGGGCTGGGCTCTTCCCAGCCGAGGCGTTCGGCCTTGTGCATCTCGGCCTGGGTGGGGCGGCGGGCGGCGGTGCGGTCGCCCTTCTTCAGGCGGCGCAGCCCGTAGTCCTTCTCGATCTCGCGGCAGGCGTCGCCGACGCGGAGGCCGCTGTCGTGGAGCTTGGGACGCCGTCCGTCTTCGCGGACGGTGGTGGCGAGGATGTGGATGTGGTCGTCGGCGTGGCGTACGGCGATCCAGCGGCAGCCCAGGTCGTCACCGGCGGGGGCGATGCCGGCGGCCTGGACGATGCGCTGGGCGATCTCGCCCCACTCGGCGTCGGAGAGGTGGCGGTCCTCGGGGGCGGCGCGGACGGGGCAGTGCCAGACGTGGTCGGTGACCGGCTTGCCGAACTCGCTGTTGCGCAAGGAGACCGGCTCGTCGAGGTAGTGGCCGAGTTCGGTGAGGGTGGCGTTCTCGTCGCGGCCGGGGTCGGGCATGCCGAGCATCGCAAAGCCGGCCACGATGTGCGGGTCGAAGTGCTCGTCGTGGGTTCCGCGGCCGTAGAGGTAGGCGAGCAAGCCCCGGGCGTTGGACCCGGCGGCCTTGATGGCGGAGATCACGTTGTTCAGACCCCCTCCGGGTCGGCGGGCTGGCGGAGGGCCTGGGCGATCAGCTCCAGCAGGTCGTGGAGTTCGTCCAGACGCTGGCGGATGTCGGACGGGGTCTGATCGCTGTTGAGGGCACGGGCGATCTGGTTGACGTTGACGCCGATCCGGCTGAGCTGACGAAGCACCTCGGCACGGAACATGTGAGTGCGGCGGCGGTCCTCGGACAGGGGCAGGTTGGCGGTGAACCGGCCGGTGACGAAGGCGAGGACGATGTCGGCGGCGAAGCCGGAGTCGCCCTTGTACCCGTGCTCGGCGGATGCCTCCTGGAGCTGCGTGTGCTCGTCGCCGGTGAAGCGCAGCGGGCCGACGCGCACGACCCGCTTGGTGCCGGTGAAGCGACGGATCGTGGGCTGCACGCTCTTCACAGCAGGCTCGCCGGCGGCGACGGCTGGGATGTCTGCGGGGCGCAGGACGGCTTGCTGGACGGAGTGAAGCGTGTCCAGGTCGGAGCCGCCCTCGGCCCCGACCCCCTGGTCCGGCGCCCCCTGGCGCCGGTCCGTCTCCGCCACCCTCGGGGCGGAGACCCCCGAAGTCCGGCCATGAGTCGGACTCGGGGTACTACTGGCTCCGCCAGGGGCAGCCCGTCCGAACGCCTGCCGCAAACGCCCCACCAACGTAAGGGACTTCGCTGGCGGTGGCTCACCGGGAGCGTGGTCGGGGCGGTACGGGGCGTGCGTCACGGGCTGTTCTCCAGAAGGGAGCGAGGCAGGGGCATCGGCAGGCAAGGGTTGGCTGAGTGCTGGTGGTCCGCGCGCCGTCCACGGGTGTGGATGAGTGGGCGGCGAGCGGGGCGGTGGCCGGCCCGATGGCCGGGGTGACCGGAATGGGTTCCGGTCACCCCGCCGGGATTCCGGTCAGCCGCTGTCGGGACTGGTCTCGGCGGCTGCTTCGATTTCGGGCCGGAGGATCTCCATGACCTCGGTCTGCCGTTCACTGCCGATCGTCAAGTCCCTTTCCTTGACGGCCTTCCGGAGAAGGGAGCGGCTGAGTGTGCCGTGCTCAGCGAGGGCGATCCGGCCGATCTCCACGAGCTCCGCGAGCGTGGCCTTTGGTGGACGGCCACCGCGTGGCTTGCTCTCCGAAACCACGGGCGGCGGTTCCGGCGGCTGGACGGATCCGGAGGCCGGAGGCTCAGTGAGCTGCACCGCCTCGGCCGGTAGCTCGGCGTGCTTGGCGGGCGCCGTGAGCGGACGTATCGGCGTCTGGATTGGTGCGGGGTCCGAGTGGTCGGTGGGTCGGTCGACGAGCTGGTGGATCTGCCGCATCAGGACGCCGAAGGCCAGCAGGGCGGCGGTCGGGGGAACCGCGGCGACCACGTAGTCGAGCACAGGCACGGTGTCTGCGTTGCCCGTGCCGCCGACCCCGGCCACGTTGAGCGCGATGGAGCCGAACGATCCGGTGGCGGTGAGGGCGATGGCCCATCCGTCGGTGACGCGGCGCAGGCCCGCGCGGAGCATGAGGAGTTCGCCCGCGACAATGAAGGCGTCCAGGGTCGCGGGCCAGGCCCACTGGCGGACCGGGGAGCTCTTGAGGCCGTGCTGTCCGGCGACCTCGGCGAGGTGCGCGTAGGAGAGCCAGAACCCGCCGGCGGTGAGTGCCACGATGACGGTTCCCGCCGCGACGAGCGCGTACCGCTCTGCGGTCTGTTTGGTCGTCATCGGCGGTTCCTCGCCAGGGCGAGGGTCCCGGTGGGTGGGTGTGGAGAGGGTGGTCAAGCGGGTTCTCCTGGGGTGGTGGCGTGGTCCGTCTTTGCCGTCCTGGCCGTTGCAAGCGCAGGTCAGGGCCGGTACGGCAGAGGACTCGGTGTTCCGTCCTGGCGGCACCGACGCGTCTTGGGGCATGCACGGGCGGTGAGGGCTGCGGTTCGGTGGCCGTGGACGGATCGATTCCGTCGTGCCGTCCCGGCCGCATGCGCTGTGACCTGCGGTGATACGGCAGGGACGCCCGGGACGGCACGAGACGGATGCGGGCGGCGTCCCTGCGGGCAGCACGGCGGTCATGATCGTGTTGCCGTCTTGGCCCCGGTTGCCGTCTTGCGCGCATGCCGTTTGACCTGCGCGATTACGGCAGGGACGGCAAGGACGGCAACCGGGGCGGGGTGGAGTCTCAGCCCTCGCTGCGGGCGAGGCCGGTATCGGACGGGTGGACGGTCGGGCAGTAGCGGCGCCATGCGTCGAGGAACTTGTTGCGCGTGTAGCCCTTGCGCTGGGTGCCGTCGGCGAGGCGGACGTTGCCGGGCCGGATGTCGAAGTCGCGCAGCAGCGAGCCGAGCTCACGCGGACTCAGTCCGTTGCGACCCCACTCCGCCCATGGGCCTTCCAGGTCCTGGCGCAGATGGTGCAGGAGTTCGTCCGTGGAGAGGCTGTCGACCTCGCGCTGGGTGACGAAGACCCGGCGGATGTCGGCCAGGATCCGCGCTGAGCTGGGGTGGTCCTCCTCGGCCGCCGCTTCGGCAGTGACCATCTGCGCGCACGCCGCGCGGGCGAGGCGTGGCCAGGGTCCGGCGGCGAGGTCGGCGACGATCACCAGGGGCTCCCAGGTGTCGGCGGCGCGGTCCTCCACAGGCATCGTCGGTTCCCGGTCGGCGGCCTCATCGAGCAGCGGCCGTGTCCACGCGGCGATGCGGTCGCGCAGGTCGTGGAGGGATGGGGTGTCGCGGCGGGAACGGAAGGGCTTGACGCTCTCGCCCTCGGCTCGGCGGCGCATGCGGATGACCACGGACCTGTCCATGATCGTGTCGGGCAGGTCGCCGATCCCCGCTAGCGCAGCCATGGCGAAGGTGGAGAATTTGTGGGGCGTGTGGTCGTTGCCGACGACGCGTGTGACGTACCGGTTGCGCTGGTGGCCGGCGTTGAGCAGGCCGCGCATCTCCTCGTTCTTCTCCGCCATCTTCGGGGTGCCGAAGATGGTGTCCGCCTCGTCCACCAGCAGGGTGGGCGGTTCGTCGGTGATGGAGCGGAAGATTGCCGCCGGCGTGGTGTTGATGGTGAGCATCGGCTCGTGAACCGTCTCGGTCAGCACGTCCAGCAGCCGTGACTTGCCGCACCGCTTCGCCGGCCCCACCACCGCCAGACGCGGGGCGTGCTGCCACGCGGGCTGCAGGTGCGTCGCCGCGACCCACAGCGTGACCGCGTCCAGCGCCTGCGAGGAGGGCAGGATCACGAACTGGGCTACCTGGGAACGCAGTTCGTTCAGCAGCTCCGAGCCGTACGTCGGCTCCGGGTCCGGCACCGCTTCCTCGGCGGGTTGATCCGCCGGGGCTATCTCCGGCGCCGTGTCGTCGGTCGCTTGGGCAGCTTCGGGCACGTGGCGGCCGGGCCGGCCGGGCACTGCGACCGTCGGCCATGCTGCTTTGCCGGGTGCGGAATGCGGCTCGGGTGTCGTAGGTTGCACAGGGCAGCTCCTTATCCGGTGACGTCGGGCATGCAGGCCCGGGTCACGCAGGTCGTTCGTTGGAATGCGGGCAGTGGAGTGTGCTGAGCCTCCGGCGTTGGCCCGCCGGGGGCTTTCTCGCTTCCTTGGCCGGGGCGAGGGAACACGGACAGTACGTCCACGTCCGGCCACAGTCCAGCGTTTCTGTGTCAGCTCAGCGCAGAAGCGTCTGCTATGGGCTCGGGTGGTCATGCGGCCAGGCCGAGCAGGTTCAACAGGTCGGCGGTCACGACGCGGTACGCCTTGCCCAGGCGCAGGACCTTGCAGGGGTACTGACCACGCTTGGCCAGCTCATAGCCCTTGCTCCGCCCCAGCCCGAGCGCCCGGTTGCCGGTGTCCAGGTCAACGGCAGCGGGCAGGGCCAGCAGCTCCGCTCGCGTCATGCCCTTGGGCTGCTCGGCGGTCTCGTTGTCGCGCATCCAGCGCTCCGTTCATGAGTGAGCCCTCGGCGAACGCGGCATCACGTCCGGCTCCAGGCGATCACTAACCATCATCAGGAAGTTAATGTGTCTCCATGACACAACGCGGTTTGGATCCTAGAGATGACGAGGACGACGTCCCGGAGTGGGTGGATCAGGTGATGGCCACGGTGGCCGCCGAGGTCCGCAGGCGCAGGAAGGAGCTACGCATGAGCGCCCAGGACCTGGCCGACCGCTGCGAGGAGATCGGCCACCCGATCCCGCGCAACGTGATCGCCAACATGGAATCCGGCCGCCGCGCCAGCCTGCCCCTGGTCGACGTCCTCGTCCTCGCCGAAGCCCTGCGGACCTACCCGATCTGCCTGCTCTACCCCGTCGGCTACGTCGACAGAGTCCAACGCCTCCCCTTGCAGCACTCCGAACGGACCTGGGATGCCATGCGCTGGTTCACCGGCGACAGCGAGGACTTCGGCATGGAGGACGACATGCTCCGCTCCTTCCGCGCCCATGTCCGCCACCAGCGCGCCGGCCTGGCCGCTTTGAAGGGCGAGAAGCACGAGCGCTGGAAGGCCGCGACGGCACCCAACCAGGCCGAACGCGAGGAAGCCGTACGGGCCCAAGCCGACTACGCCGAGAGGGCGTTGGAAGCCAAGTACCGGCTCCGCAGCGCCCGCGCCTTTATCCGCGAAGACGGCGGCACACCGCCGGCCCTGCCACCCGAACTCGCCGACGTCGACCTGCACGTCGGCAACACCACCGAGGAGAATGATCTTTGAAGGGTTCCACCCACCGCCGTTGCTACTGCCGCGATCTCCACACCGGCAAGCCGCTCGGCAAGAAGTGCCCCAAGCTCTCCAGCCGCAAGCACGGCTCGTACTCCATACGCCAGGAGCTCCCGCCCCGCGAAGACGGCACCCGCCGCTCCTTCAGCCGCGCCGGCTACGAGAGCCTCAAGGCCGCCCAGGCCGACCTCGACCACGTCCGCGCGCTTCTCGGCCTCGCGGACGCCGATGACGCCGAGGGCCTGGCCCAGATAGCCGACTTGCTGGAGAAGGTGGCCGAGGAGAAGGCGCCGCTGCCGAACATTGAGGCGACCCGCAGGCGCCTCAGTCACGGCCTGGACCTGACGAGCAGGCTCACGGTCGGCGAGTGGCTGGACATGTGGCTGGCGGGCAAGAAGGGGCGGCAGAGCGCCATCAGCCGCGACGAGAGCAACATTCGGGTGCACCTCAAACCGCGGATTGGGCACTACCGGCTCGACCGCCTCCGGGTCGCCCACCTGTCGGAGACGTTCGAGGCCATCGCCGAGGCCAACGTCGAGATCGCCGAAGGCAATGCAGCCCGCTGCAAGGCGTCCGAGGATCTGTCCCAGATTCCCTGGAAGGGGCGCGAGCACCGTGCCCACCGCAAGGCGATGAAGGCGGCCATCGCCGAAATGGAGCCCTACCGCCGCATCGTCGGCCCGGCCACGCGCCAGCGCGTCCGCTCCACCCTGCGGGCCGCGCTGAACGCCGCGATCGCCCAGCAGCTCATCACCTTCAACCCGGCTGCCCACGTCGAGTTGGAGGCAGGCAAGCGACCCAAGGCCCTCGTATGGACCGAGGAACGCATCCTTCACTGGAAGCGCACCGGCGAGAAACCCTCCCCGGTGATGGTCTGGACACCGGAGCACATCGGTCTCTTCCTCGACCACGTCGCGGAGGATCGCCTGTACGCGCTGTTCCACCTGATCGCGTTCCGCGGACTGCGACGGGGCGAGGCGTGCGGGCAGAAGTGGACCGACACCAACCTGGACGCCGGTCTCATCACCGTCGCCAAGCAACTCGTCGTGAACGGCTGGGAGGTCTACGAGGACGACCCCAAGACCGACGCAGGCGCGCGCACCATCGCGCTGGACTCCGACACGGTCCAGGCCCTGCGACGCCACCGCGCCCAGCAGGACAAGGACCGTAACGAGTGGGAGAACGCCTGGGTGGAGACCGGCCGCGTCTTCACCAAGGAGAACGGCGAGATGCTCCACCCCGCCAACGTCACTCGGCGCTTCGTCGAGTTGTACGAGGAGATCGGTCTCCCGCCGGTCCGGCTCCACGACCTCCGCCACGGTGCCGCGACCCTCGCCCACGCGGCCGGGGCTGACCTGAAGGACATCCAGGAGATGCTCGGCCACTCCTCGATCACCATCACGGCCGACACGTACACGAGCCTGCTCCCCGAAGCGGACCTGGCGATCGCCGAGGCCGCAGCCCGGCTCGTACCGCGCGCCCGTGCCACCTCCGAAAACGCCGCCCCCGAAGCGGAGGCCGAGCCCGACGACACGGAGGATCCAGGCCCGGAGTCCGTGCCGGATGATGCTGATCCATTGGGAGATATTTCGGAGATCAACTCTCCGTCCGCTCACGCACCGCTCACGCAAACGGCCTCGGACGAGGAGCCCGAGGCCGAATAGAGTGTCTCCCTGGGGAGGAAACCCCAGGTCAGCGGCGTTCTAGGTTGTGCCCTCGGCAGGATTCGAACCTGCGACACCGGCTTTAGGAGAGCCGTGCTCTATCCCCTGAGCTACGAAGGCGGGGATGTGTGGGCAAATGTGTTGGAAAATCCGCCCGTACCGGGTGGGTCTCGCCCCGAGGGGCCCCGGACATCCACAGGGTGCCCCGCCGGAGCGGTGCACCGTGGACAGTCTAGCGGTTGTCGGTCGGGCGGCGGAGCGTGATGTGCTGCCTGTGCGCTGTGCATCGGGGGGCCGGTCGTGGCCAGCGTCTCGGGGTGCGGTCCGGCCCGATGGCTACCTGGTGCGGCGGGTGATCCCCAGGGCCACGGAGTTCCTGGCCCATGCGTATCCGATGTAGATGAGCAGGGCGCCGTCGGCTCCGTACGCAGGGATCCGGCGCAGGCGATGCGTTTCATCCAGGGTGGAGAAACTGGATTCACTGTCCTGGCGGAACCCGATGAGACGCTCCCCGGCTTCTGTCACTGGTGGAATAATTCGGAGATGCTCGGCCCTGTTGAACCTCATGCGCTTTGTTCTTGGGTCCAACACTCGGTCTTCCCTGGTCTCATACACTGGAATCCTCTCGACATGTGAGCCTTTTCGGCAGGGCATTTCCAGGATGTGGTAGAAGCGGCTCTCCTCCCCGTCTCTGTATTCGACCTCCCGAACAGGGATCGGGTTGTACAGGGTTTTTTCTTCCACGCTGATCAGTCGCTCGCAGGCGCGTCCTTCTGCAGCATAGACATCGTGGACGCATTCTGTAGATTCATATCGGTACTTTTTTAGGGGCTGGGGTTTGAGTCCGTCGTATTGTCGTGTGAAGATCAGGAGGCCCGCCCTGATCAGCGGGGATCTGTGCACGCCCCGCCAGGCTTTGTCATAGACCACGGTGTGATTTCCCGGGGCGCGTGCGCGTATCTCCATGGCAAGTCGGAGTGCAACCCTTGCTTCTTCCTTGCGATCTGGATCCAGCACCTCGGACTGGTGTCGTGCGGTGTCCACGTTGAGGATGATTCGGCTGTGCGGCGAGCATTCGTCACGTACCGAGAAAGAGACGATTTTGTTTCCGTAGATTTCTCGGTCGCCGCCTTCCAGCTGGATTGTGGCGTCTGGATCGACCCGGTGGCGCTTCCGGGTTCCGGTTTTTTCGTCGAAGGTGAATTCCTCGGTCTGGCTCGAGGCCGGCCGTGCAACGGTTCCGTCACCCGTGATGACTTGACTGCGATGAGGGCGGACCAGACTTCCCCGCCGTTTCCTTGCGAGCATTCCCTGCGCGAGTGCTTGGCTTATCCAGGCGTCGCGGCTTGACTCTCGAAGGTTGTGGAGCGCGTCGAGCATCGTGACTCTGAAGTCGTGCCAGTGGTGGCGCTTCGGGCCGATCTCGGGCAAGCCGTCCGCTGCGACGTTGCCGCGATGCTGGCGGACGCCCTCGCGAACCGTCTTCCACATGTCCTCTTCCTCGAAGTTGGCGCAGGCCTTTTCAGCGGTCTTGAAGATCGAGATCGAGGCGAGAAAGATCAAGTAGATGTATGGAGGGTATGCGGGGGGACGGCCCCGGTCCCCTGGCACGCGCGTGGGGAGGACGCGGTCGGCCACGTCGTACAGGTCGGGGTTGGCGACGAGGAGTCGGAGGGACTCCAGTTCGGACAGGGAGCGGGCAGAAGGACCGGGTGGTTCGGGGTGGCTGAGACTGAAGACGTCCTTGGGCACCGGGCCCATGATGTAGTCCGGTTTCCGTTTGGTCTTGGTCCTGGGCTTGGAGGCGGCGGTGCGCCGCTGTGTCGTGCCCATCAGTCTTCCTGGCCTGATGGCCGCCAGTTGTAGCCGGCGAGCGTGGCGGCGCGGTCCAGCGAGGTGAAACCGAGGCGCAGTGCGACCTCGGCGATCTGCCCAGTCTCCGCGTGGACCTTGGCGGCGAGCCAGCTGGAGACGTCCCGCGGCTTGGCGGACCGCCCATCTGGAGCGATTCCGCTGGCGCGCACAACCTCGCCGAATGTGGTGCAGATGCTGGACTGCATCCGGTGGGCGGGAGAGGTGCCGTTCGTGGTGAGGGTTTGGGGGCTGTCGGAACCGGACTGGCGCTGGACGTACTCAGCGCGCAGGCGGAGGACTTCCCGGCTCCATGGATCGTCGAGCGGACAGTAGCGGGCGGTGATCCGGGCTGCTCCTGTGGCCCAGACCCGGGAGTGACCGAAGTCCAGATCGGTGGTGCCGGTCAGGCCGATCTCGCCGGTGTGGAGGCCGGACAACAGCAGACCGAGGACGGCGGCGTGCCTGGTCTGAGGCATCCCCCGCTCGGCGTAGAAGCGGAGCTGGTCGATGTCGGTGTCGGTAAGGGGGCCGACGGGCCGCGGTTGTGAGCGGGGGATCGCCGGGAGGTCCAGGAGGGGCGCGAGAGTGGTCAGTCCGAGCCTTCGGGCCTCCGCGAACAAGGCGTCGACCGATGACCGGCGGCCCCGGCGGGTGCTGTCGGCCGGCCAGGCGACCAAGCGTCCTTGCCGGTCGTTCCCTGGTGCGTCAAGGAAGGCCTGAGCGACGGTGTCGGTGACGTCGTCGAGGTATTCGAGGCCGAGCGCGAGGGCGAACCTGAGGAGCCGTTCCGATCCGGTGATGTAGGAATCCACCGTCTGCGGCCGGAGTGCGCCGACGGCAGCTTTCTCCTGCCACTGCCGGGCGACGAGACGAAGGGCCGCCCGCAGAGTGACCCTACGCACGAGGGCCTCCCCACGGGCCGAACTGGCTTTGCTGGTGCGGGAGTGTGAGCTGGGGAATCAGCGAAACGTATGGGGTACGGCGCGTTGGCACGCTACCGTGACTGGTGGCTCTCGCTCTGAGTGAGGGCACGCCAAAGCCCCCCTTTCTCGCGGTTCGCGCCGCGATAAGGCCTACGGGGTGACGGTGGAGGGTCCGGAGAGGCGTGATCCTTAGCCGGGGAAGCGCATCTCCGGACCCGAACTCATGGCTGGGGGGTCGACGGGCGGCTCCTCATCGATGGGATGAACGCGGACATCTCCCTGCTGGACGCGTAGACGTTGAGCCAGGTCGTCAAGCTCACTCGCCCCAAGTCCGCCAGGTGGTAAGGCTGATCGAGTTCGACGCTCGGAGCACCGGTGTCGGCCCGAGCGCGTGTCTCGGCGAGGATGCTCAGAACCCCGTGGAGCTGCTGATGCAGTCTGGTGGCTTCGTCCGGCGTCATATGGCGGACGTACCTGAGCCAGAGCGGGTCAGCGAGGAGTTCGGTCGGGTCGTCGTCATAGACCGGGACCTTGTGTTCGCCCTCCTCATCCCCGGTGTCGCGGGGAGGCTCCTCCGCTTGGGAGTTATCCCCGCCGCCGGGATGTGAAGAACTGTTGCTGTGTGAAGTGTCTGAGCGGTCCTTCTGGTTGGCCTCTTCGTCCTCTGGCCGGGAACTGGACGATTCCTCGGGCGGACGCGGTGCCGCGTCTTCGTGCCAGCGTACGAACCCGTCAGGCTCCTCGATCAGAAGCCCGGACAGGATCATCAGCTCCATGAGTTTGTCGACCGACCGGCGGTGCGTGGCGCCGCCCCCGACCAGCATCATGAAGCGGGCGTGCAAGCCGTCGCGCAGGCCAGGGCCTTGGGCGAGTCTGTTTCGCGCGCTCTTGGTGAACCATGTCTGATTCCATGCCTTGCGCAGTGCGGCTTTGCCGAGCTCGGCATCCTTCGCCCATGACTCTGCCACTTGTGTTGCCGTTCGGGTGGCGCTGTACATGCCCCTGCCCGGGGCCCGGGTGACGAGACCGCAGTACTCGAAGAAGGCCATCGTGAGCCCGACGCGCCCGGGATCCAAACCGAGCTTTGCCTTGACGTCGTGCACCGAGAACGGCTGCGGCAGGATGCCGATCGTGCAGGCGACAGAGAGCTGCTCCGGCGCGACCATTCGGTTCGTGGGCACTTCCCGTGAGGGTGCGGCTTTCGCAGTGGATCCCTGACCCGGCATCGCCCCTCCTGTGGCCTCTGCGCACAGACGGGCGCTTGGGCAGCGTAGGACACGCCAGCGCATTGATGCAGGGGAATCGACGACATTGCAGTGCAACCCAACTATCAATCGCTGAAGGGGGGTTGCTCGCAGTGTGGCGCGACGGTGGGCCTCCTTGCATCGAACATGGATTGTGGCGAGCAACCCCGCAGGTGAGTTGCCCTGCCGGAAGTCGGCTGTAGTGATTGTCGGGTGGGCATGGCAAGTCTTAAGCGTCGCACCGCGACGGTTGCGGAGGGGCCCCTGCACAGCAGGGGCCCCTCCGGGCATTCCGAGGGGATCGGTGCCTCGTTCGCCGATCTGTTTCATGCGCTTCCTTCTTGGAAATCACACTCCGTCACTTGCTATACAAGTAGCACCATGGGGTGGAGGGCGCATCCGGGGTGTGCCTCGGTCACACTTATGCCGTGCCTGGAGGAATGAAACGTGCCAAGAAGCCGAGCAGCTTCGTCGTCAACGGCGACTGGCCGCACGCCGTGATGGAGCCCCATCGAGGTGCCCTCGTCGCGCAGGCCATAGCCCGCAGGCTCGCAGAGGCGATGGCGGAGCAGGGAATCAGCGCCAATGCCCTCGCGAAGAAGAGCGGTGTCAATCGGCAGGTCATTACCAACGTGCTCAACGGCATCGTCTGGCCAGACATGCTGACGGTTGTAGACCTGGAGGGTGCCCTGGGCGTCCTGCTCTGGCCCGACCACACACAGTGGAAGATCCCTGAGCCCGGCCAGCCGGGTGACCGTGCCACCTTGAAGGAGAAAGCCCCTCCGCCGAGCCGCGACCGGGGCGTCTGATCTTCAGAGTCCAGCTCAGGCGGTTTTCTGAACGTTCGGAAGGCCAGCCATATGATGAGGTCGTCTAGTAGGGCTTTGTTAGGTCCTGTGGTGGGGTTCGGGGGTGGGGGTGGGGTGGCCGCATATCGAGCAGGCGCCGGTCCAGG
>Ga0136846_1232286_pt1 | contig 12017 bp, 8 predicted proteins | sample HopSoiMetagenom2_FD_96841 | JGI IMG/M metagenome (GOLD analysis project Ga0136846, IMG submission 96841) | Grasslands soil microbial communities from Hopland, California, USA - 2 Assembly 2016 (version 4) | ecosystem: Environmental > Terrestrial > Soil > Grasslands | place: USA: Hopland... | reverse complement strand
TCCCTTATCTTGCAAAACCCGGCTTGTCGACAGTCATCTTTCGTCTCTTGTCGGCTCTCACATTTGTGGCGGCGGTGTACGCGGTCAGCGATAAGCGGACGCAGTGGATCACAGGAGTTCTTCTTGCGATGCCAACTGCCGCCCTAAATACATGGTTGGCCTTTCACCCCAGTTCATCGTCACTCGCGGTACCGAGTCTGGTCTCCACTCTCATATTTCTGGGCTTCACATTGGTCACGTTGCTGCGGGCTGTTCTGAGTACGGAAACGGTCACGCGGGACACAATTTACGGCGCTTTGAGCGTCTATCTTCTCATGGCGTTTGTATGGGGAATCGCTTACCTACTGCTGGAGACGCTCCAGCCTGGCGGTCTCTCGATGGACATCGCAAGGCATCCGAACCACAAAGTTGACTGGTTTGATTGCATGTTTTACAGCTTTGTCACCCTCACATCGACCGGCTATGGCGACATGGTTCCGATAAGCGCGCAGTGTCGCTCGCTTTCCGTTCTTGAAGCCGTAAGCGGCATTATGTATGTCGCTGTCCTGGTTGCACGCCTTGTCGGGCTGTACGCGGCCAGGAAATCTGAAGTTTCGTGATCTGAAGATCCTCAGCACAGCCAGTCGCAAAAAAGTGCTCTGCCTGTTTTCGGCTCAGTGCCCAATTTCGTGCCAAATTCGGCACGGTGCCGAATCGTTGGGCGCGAGAACCTTCGGCACGCCTGCCACCGCGTGATTGCGCTCATTTTTACAAACTCCAAGAAATCAATTACTTCCCATGCATTGACTTCGCAAACGGAGTTTGGCAAGGCAGGTGCCTTATACCAGGACATGATGCCGCAATTGATAGAGACATTCGAACAAGCTCCTAGAGCGCGCTGCTCGCGCGAGCAGGCACGCGCACTGCTGGAAGGGCTTCGCGCCGCATATCAGTCGCTTTCTCTCGCCGATCGTAGCTCGGCAAAGAGCGTGATCGGACGAGCGCAGCGCGAGCAAAGTATGCAAGAGATCCGCGAGGAGAAGGAATGCTTCGAATCAGTGTCATGAACGAGCCGGGAATCACACGAATGAAGTTGGAAGGCAAACTGGCACATGAATGGGTGGATGAAGCGAGAAATGCGTGGGCGGGGTTGTCTGAAGTGAATGGCGAAACGGAGATTGTCGTGGACCTGCTGAATGTTTCATTCGTCGACGATGCAGGCCATCAACTCCTGGCTGAGATTCGCCATGCCGGCGTGGAACTGATGGGGTCAGGACCACTGATGTCGGCATTGATCGAAGAAATCGAAGAAGCCGAGGCGGCAGCAGCACAAGACACCTCGGACGCGAACTAACCGGGCAAGATCAGTCAGAAATGAGGAACTCAAATATGGGCGCGATGCTCCAACAGGATAGGTGTACCCAAAACGATTACGTCCGATTATTTGCAGATTCGGCAGAACCGCTTCGCTGGCTCTGCTACACCCTGACCGGTAATGAAGAACTGAGCGAGAAGGTTCTCAGGGCTGCGTTTGAGCAATCACTTAAAGGCGCCGATTGCGTATTTCGTGATTGGATGGCGAGTTGGGCGCGACGCCTCATTATCCAGGCATGCATCGCGCTAATGCGTCCCACGGGCTGCGGCCCGGAAGAATGTGCCTGTCTGCATTCCAGAGAAGATGGCAGTGGAATTTCAGACCGGCTGGAGCTTGCGCTCAGTCAATCGCCTGATGCGCTCCAGCAGAGGCTCCTGCATCTTGATCCGCTGCCTCGATTCGCTTTCGTGCTGCGGGCACTCGAAGGATATTCGCGCCGCGAGACTGCGCTTTTGCTTGAGATCGGCGACCGAGCATGCGAGTCCATCTTTACCAGGGCGCTGGAGGCTGTTCAGCCCAGGTTGTACGTTTTCAGTTCCGCCGCGATGGGTGCGGAGCTGGTGGCGATATAGGAATTGGACCCGATGAATAACGATCACTTTAGAGGAGGAATGATGAAAGCAGTTCGCAATTATCCCATGAGCGTGTTAGCGCCAATTCTCATGCTCGGCTTGTGTGTAGGCCAAGACGCCAACTCGCAAGCTCCGAGGGCACACGAGTCTGCACGGTCGCAGGGCGATCGGGACAAAGTCATCTACGTGAGCGACTTTGATCTGGATGCCGCCAACTTCAAGCAGGACAAAGGCGGCATTACCGGCAAAGGATATCTGCTACCGGCTCCACCAAAGAGTCCATTGAGGAGAAAGCGCCAGGATCCTGCTACCGCCGCGAGCAATCTGGTTCGCTTGATGTCCGAAAGCCTGGTAGCCGATTTGCAAAAGGCCGGCTTCAAGGCTCAGCGCCTGGGCTCCACGGAATCCAAGCCGACCGAGGGTCTGCTGGTGAGCGGCGTGTTCACCGAGTTGAGTGAAGGAAACCAGATGCGACGCGCTCTGCTCGGCTTTGGCTCCGGGAAGTCAAGGATGGAGCTCTACATCATGGTGGCGGACGCTTCCTCTGCCGCGAATCCGCTGTACGAAACGTCGGCGCAAAAGAGCAATGGGAAAGGGCCAGGAACCGTAATTGCACTGAACCCATATGCCGGAGCGGCCGGATTCGTTGTGAAGTTCGGAATGACAAAGAATGCTCCCGAGAAGATGGTCAAGCAAACTGCGTCGAAGATCGCAACGCAACTAGAGAAGCAGCTAAATGCCGTTTCCCTGATGGCGGCTGAGTAAGAGCCCAACTAATAGTGAAGAGGTCATTTATGAGAAAGAAAATTGCAACTCTCGCAGCGGTCCTCATGGTTGGCAGCTTAACGGCCGGGTTTGCCTGGAAAAGTCGCGGTGACAAAGTGCTAACCGCTTCCGGGACGCTTGAAGCACGCAACATCAGCATTGGTTCGAAGGTCGGCGGACGCATAACTCGGGTGCTGGTCCGCGAAGGCGACCACGTAGAACCAAACCAACTGCTGGTGGTGTTCGACAGCGCGGAACTTGAAGGTCAGCTACTGCAGGCACAGGGGCGAGTTCAGGCAGCACGCGCGAACCTCGCGAAGATGCTGCGCGGCTCGCGTCCGGAGGAAATTGCTGAGGCCAACGCCGCCTCGGAAGGATATCGCGAGGCGGAACTAGCACAGGCACAAGCCGATCTGGAGAGGGCGCGAACTGAAGAGGCGAATGCCGACCGCGAACTGAAGCGCACTGAGATCCTGACGGAGAGCGGCGCCACCTCACAACAGTCTCTCGACAACGCTCGTGATCGAGTCCGGGCAGCTCATGCGCTGGTGAGCTCGCAAACCAATGCGGTGGCTGCCGCTGAAGGCAGATTGAAAGCCGCCAAAGCGGTTGCGGACAGGACGCAACATGGATTTCGAACAGAGGATATCGCGGCTGCTCGCGCGGATCTCACATTGGCGGAAGGCCAACTGAAGGAAACCGAAGCTCGATGGGCCGAGCGTGAGGTACGGGCACCAGCAGCTGCGGTGGTCGAAACCATGGATCTTCGGCCGGGAGATTTGCTTCCGGCGAACTCTCCCGTCGCCCAATTGCTCGAAGCGGACCAGCTTTATCTCATGGTCTATGTTCCCGAAACGCAAATCGGGAGTGTGCAGATTGGCAGAGCCGCACAGATCCAGGTCGATACGTTTCCTCGGCAAAGATTCCAGGCCCAAGTAGAGCAGATCCGGCAGCAGTCCGAGTTCCTGCCGCGCAATGTGCAAACGAAGGAAGAACGGGTTCACCAGGTGGTCGGTGTGAAGCTGCGGGTTGAGAACCATGACAAGCTGTTACGCGCCGGCATAAGCGCAGACGTGCAATTCGCTTCGGAGGCACGGTAATGCTCGCAATTGAAACAAGAAATCTCACGCGACGCTTTGGCGACTTCGTCGCGGTAAATCAGACGTCAATAAAGGTGGAAAAGGGCGAAGTCTTCGGCTTTCTCGGGCCGAACGGCAGCGGCAAAACCACAGTAATCAAGATGCTGACAGGAATTCTGCCAATCACCGAAGGCGAAGCCTGGATTGAAGGCCTCGATGTGCGAACTCAAGGCGACACCGTCCGCGAACGGATCGGCTACATGAGCCAGAAATTCAGCTTGTATGACGACCTCACCGTATTGGAAAACCTCCGCTTCTACGGACGTGCGTATCAGTTAAAAGGAAAGGCGTTGCATCAGAAGATCGAGGAGACCATAGCCGCGAACAAACTCGAAAAGTACGTGGATCGGCTGGCAGGCCGTCTCTCGGGTGGCTGGAAACAACGGCTGGCGCTTGGTTGCGCCTTGATGCATGAGCCGACCGTGCTGTTTCTGGATGAACCGACGGCAGGGATCGATCCAGTTGCACGGCGCCAGCTGTGGGATCTGCTGTTCCAGCTTTCGGGAAAAGGAATCACTTTCTTTGTTACTACGCACTACATGGACGAAGCCGAGCGATGCAGCCATCTCGCCTACATCTACTACGGCGAACTGATTGCCGACGGCACTCCGGATTCGCTGCGCTCGTTGCCGGAAGTAAACCCGCCTGGTACGCACCGTTTCGAGATCTCCGCTCCTGCGATCACCACGGCGCTACGCAAGGCGCAGGAAATGTCGCTGTTCAAAAGCGCAACCATCTTTGGGCGATCGATTCACGCGCTCGTGGACGACTCGATTGGCCAACAGGAACTGGACCACGAAATGCGTCGCTGCGGGATCGAAATTGAAGAGATTCGTCCGCTGATTCCAACGCTTGAAGATGCATTCGTAGAGCTGAGCCAGCGCCGGCAGATGCAGATGGAGGCCGCATGAAGAATCCGATCCAAGGAATGGGCGCCATCTTCTACAAGGAAGTCCGTCACATGCGTCGAGACCCAATGGCCTTTCTGTTCGCTTTTGTGATGCCAGTACTTCAGCTGGTTATTCTCGGCGCTGCAATTGATACGAACATCCGGCAGGTTCGGACCGCGGTATATGACGCAAGCGGCAGTTCGATGATGACCGACGTTTCGGGTAGTTCCGAGAGCCGCGCTTTCCTCGATCGGCTACGTAATTCGGATACATTCCGGGTCTACAAATACGTTCACAGCGATGCCGAACTGAACGAAGAGATGATTTCAGGGCGAGCCAGTGTTGCAGTGAAGATTCCCATCGATTTTGATCGCAATCTGCTGAAAGGCAACCAGGCCCAGGTTTTGGTGATGGTGGATGGTTCCGACTCGAACGTTGCGGGTCAGGCTGTGAACGTATCCAGTTCAATCGGGCTGGATGAGTCATTACGCCGCATGCTGAATCCGGGCCGGAAGAATCCGATCGAGGTACGGCCCAACGTGATGTTCAACCCCGCGTCACGTTCTCCCAACTTCCTGCTGCCAGGAATGATGGCGATTCTCTTGCTCCTGGTCACAGTGATGCTAACGGCGTTCTCCATCGTGCGGGAGAAAGAGCGAGGAACCATCGAACAGCTCCTGGTAACGCCGGTGCGGCCATTGGGATTGATGCTGGGCAAGATTCTTCCCTATTTCGTCACCGGAATCGTAGAGCTGGCAATTCTTCTCGGCTTCATGCGGTTCGTATTTCAGATCCCAATGCACGGCAACGTCCTGGTGCTCGGGCTGCTGACAACCGGCTATTTGTTCGTCAACCTGGCGATCGGAGTCCTGGTTTCGAGCAAAGCGAACTCGCAGGCGGAAGCTCTGCAGTTCTGCCTGGTGGTCATGCTGCTAAGCATCTTTCTGTCGGGGTTCATGTTCCCGCGCGAGACGATGCCGCTCTGGGCCTATGCATTCAGTTACATTGTGCCGGCGACCTACATGATCAAGATCACCCGTGGAGTCATTCTGCGTGGAGCCGGACTGGAGCAGTTGTGGTTGAACGGAGCGATTCTCCTTGCCATGGGAGTCGGCCTGTTGCTGGCCGCGGCACATCGATTCAAAAAGATGACTGTTTGAGAAATTGGACAGGAAAACAATATGCGTAAACACAAACTGGACAAGAGTTGTACTGGTTTTCGATCGGAAGTGAAACGGCTGCGCTGGGCGGTACTTCTCGTGGTAGTCAGCGCTGTTTGCCCAGCACAGGAGTTGTCGCCGTCACGCGTGCTTACGTTGGACGACGCAATCCGGCTGGCGGTCGCCAATAACCGGTCACTGAAAATTGCGAGCCTCGAAGTGGATAAGTCGAAGTGGCAGGTCGCTGAAGTGAAGACCAAGCGCCTGCCATCCTTCAGCGGCAGCGTACTTGGCTCGCAACTGCTGAACGATGTCAGTTTCAACTTTCCCGCGGGAGCGTTTGGCAATATTCCGGGCGTTGGCCCATTCCCCACGGCAGACACAAAGGTCACAACTTCGCGGCAGCCGATTGCGTATGTCATGAGCCAGGCGATGCAGCCGCTCTCTCAACTCTACAAGATCAATCTCGGGGTGCGAGCGCAGGAGCTGAGCGCAAAGATAGCGGGCGAGAAGGCCCGCGCGGAACGCCAGAACTTAGTAAAAGACGTAAAGCAAGCCTACTACGCAGTTCTGCAGTCGGAGAGCGAACTGGAAGCCGCTGAAGCAAATGTGAAGGAGTATCAGGAACTGGATCGGGTAGTCCTACAGCGAGTCTCGCAAGAGGCAGCTCTCAAGTCCGACAGTCTGGACGTGAAAGCGAAATTCGCGAATGAGAAATACAAGCTGGTTCAATTGCGGAATACCCTCGACTCGCAAAAGGAGTATCTGAACAACCTTCTTGGCCGCGACATCCGCACCGGTTTCGAGACAGAAAAGGTTCCGGTCACATCGTTCGAAGAAGTCGATCTGAAGCTGGCGCAAAGTCGCGCGCTAGGGCAACGGCCTGAGATCAAGCAAGCCGAACTCAGCATGCGGCAAGCTGAGTACGACCGCCGCATGGCTAAGGCCGATTACATCCCCGATGTCGGTATTGCGTTCAACTACGCCTCCAATTTCAACGTCGACGTTCTTCCCAGGAACATGACGAGCATCGGATTCGAGATGAAATGGGAACCCTGGGACTGGGGTCGCCGGAGAGACATCGTCAATCAGAAGAAGGTCACCGAGACACAGGCACGAACACAGTTGCATGATGCACAAGCACGAGTCTTGATGGACGTAAATACACGCTTTCGCAAGCTGGAAGAATCTCGAATGCTTATTTCGGTCGCACAGGCAGAACGCGACGCGGCACAACAGCGGCTTCGGGAAGTGACCAACAAGTATGAACAGCAGGCGGTTCTGCTGAGCGATGTACTGCGGCAGCAGGCATCAGCCGCAGGCGCCAGTGACGAGTACCAGCAGGCGCTGCTGGGCTTCTGGTCGGCAAAGAGCGAATTCGAAAAATCGTTGGGAGAAGACTAATGATCACCACCGAAAAAGGTCGTTTTTCACAGATTACAGCAGTGGTTTTCGCGGCATTGTGCGCCATCAGCCAAACCGGTTGCACTCACGCGGAATCGGAACCGCCGGCGCTAACTCCCGTCCGAACAGCCGAAGTACAGACAATCTCTACCGGCAGCGACACTCGCTATTCCGCCAACATCGTGCCCAATGCACAGGTGGATCTGGCATTCAAGTCGGGCGGGTACGTTGTCAGCATCCGCCAGGTGCGCGGCGCCGATGGCCGCATGCGCAACATGGATACGGGCGATTGGGTCAGCCGTGGAACGGTTCTTGCGCTCGTGCGGCAGCAGGACTACACCGATCGCCGCGAGCAGGCGCGGGCCCAGCTGGCACGCGCACAGGCGGACCACGAACATGCGAAGCTCACGTACGATCGCATCTCGAATCTTTACTCCGCGCAAAGCGCTACCAAGCCGGAATTCGACCAAGCGAAAGCACAATATGACAGCGCGGTCGCTGCGCTGAACAACGCCAAGGCATTCCTGGCTGAATCTCAAACGGCTGTCGACGATTCCTCGCTTCGCGCACCGTTCGATGGATGGGTCATCCGGCGCACCGTAGATATCGGTTCGTTAGTCGGTCCGACCTCTCCCGCGTTTACGATCGCCGACACACGTTCGGTTCGAGCCGTCTTCGGAGTCCCCGACAACGCCATGGGACGGATCAAGCTGGGACAGCCGCTGGCGATTACAACGGACGCTCTTGCTGGCGAATTTTCGGGCCGGGTCAGTGCGATTTCTCCCGCAGCTGACCCCAAGAGTCGCGTGTACTCCGTGGAAGTGACTATTCCCAACCCTCACAACCAGCTGAAGTCGGGAATGATTGCTTCGCTGGCTTTGGGTGGCGAGATCCTGCCCACCAACGTGCTCGCAGTTCCATTGAGCGCGGTGATTCGGGACCCCCAGAATCCACAAGCATTCGCGGTACTGGTCACTGACGGAACTGGAGATCCAGTGATCGTCCGCAGCCGCACCGTGGATCTTGGCGACGCCTACGGAAACATGATTCAGGTTCTGGGTGGGATTAAGGCTGGAGAACGGGTTGTTACAGCGGGATCAACACTTGTAAAGAGCGGCGAGAAAGTACGCGTAATGCAGTGAGGCGTACCGCCCGCGAGTCAATTTCACAAACGAGAGAACTCAAATGGCACACAAATCAGACAGCGAAATCATCCAGCACACCCACAATACGGCGCGGTTCTTTGTGGAGCATCGCCAGGTTGCACTCGTCCTATTGCTTGGCACCTTTCTGTGGGGGTGGTTTGGTTACTCCAAAATGCCGAAGCGCAAGGACCCCGTGATTCCAGTCAGGGTCGCGGTGGCTTCGTGCAAGTGGCCGGGCGCATCGGCGGAAGATATCGAGCAACTCGTCACGCGACCGATCGAGCAGGCCATGGCGCAGAATCAGGCCGTGAAGCCGCCGAGCGGATCAGACTACGGTGTTCGCTCCCTGAGTTTCCCGAACTTCGCACTCGTGTTTGTCCAGCTCGATGAGAACGTGAAAGACACAAGGAAAGAGCTGAACGATATCAATCTGCGGCTTAATGAACTGAGTAATCAATTGCCGAAAGGTGCGGGTCCAATTCAATTCAACAGCAACTTCGGTGATACGGCTGCGCTCATGCTCACGGTCGCAAGCCCCAGGGTAAGTGAGGTTGAGGTTGCTCTGCGCGCGCGCACGGTCAAGAAATCGATCGAGCACTTGCGCGATACGCTGCCGAAGAATGCGCCCCAGCCCCGCATCAGCATTGTGGTTTCCTTTCCTCAGTCGGTGGCGGCGGACGAAGTGAAGGCCTCATTTCAGTTAGTGGAACGACTCGGCATCCAGCAGGGTGCTTTCCAGGACTCCCATCTGTTCGAGGGCCCGGGATTCATCGGCATCGACGTGAACTCCAAATTGGACGACGCGGCACTGTTCGCCTGGGGTGACCGCATTGCCCGTGAACACTTTCATCGCTCAGAGATCCATCCGGATTCCTGGCGGCCGGCATTCATCCGTGACCCGAAAGCGACTGAGGCCAGACTGTCCGCGGTCGCAGGCGAGAAGTACTCCTATCGAGAGCTCGACGATTTTACGGCACTGATTCAACGGACCCTGCAGGGCACGCCGGAGGTGTCTAAGGTGGACCGGAGTGGCGTTCTTGCGGAAAAAGTGTATCTGGACTACTCCCAGCAACGACTCGCGGAGTACGGAGTACAGCCCTCCGATTTGAGCAAAGTTCTCTCGGCGCGCAATAGCACATTGCCGGGCGGCATTCTCGAAGTGGACAACAAAAATGTAACGCTCAATCCCTCCGGCAAGTTCGATAACGCGAAGTCCATTGGCGACGTCATTATTGGAACTGCACCCACTGCTTCCAACGCCCCGGTTTACTTGCGCGACCTGGTCGACATCACGCGCGCTTACGACAGTCCGGCACGCTATTTGAACTACTTCACCCACCAGGACAAAGATGGCTCCTGGCACAGGAGTCGTGCTATCACGCTCGCTGTACAAATGCGCGACGGGCTGCAGATCGCTCAGTTTGGCAAAAGCGTGGACGAAAAACTCGCTGCTGTCCGCAATTACTTGCCCGAGGATCTCATCGTGACGCGAACGTCCGATCAGCCCCTGCAGGTGAAAGAGAATATCGACCTGTTCATGGGAGCTCTCTACGAGGCGATTTTGCTGGTCGTTATCGTTTCGCTGGTTGGGTTCTGGGAATGGCGCTCCGCGGTTCTCATGGCCATCTCGATCCCAATCACCCTGGCTATGACCTTCGGCTTTATGTGGGTGCTCGGCATTGATATTCAACAAGTTTCGGTCGCGACCTTGATCATCGCTCTGGGCCTGCTGGTCGATGATCCTGTGGTTGCGGGCGATTCGATCAAGCGAGGCTTGGCGGAAGGACAGCCCAATCTCGCCGCTTCCTGGCTGGGGCCGACCAAACTGGCGACAGCGATCATGTTCGCCACTGTCACTAACATCGCCGCCTACATTCCATTCCTCATGTTGACCGGCACTATGGGCGAGTTTCTATACAGCTTGCCCATCGTAATGACGTGCTCGCTGGTGGCGTCACGCCTGGCTTCGATGACGTTTGTGCCTCTGCTCGGCTATTACCTGCTCCGTCCAAGCAAGAAGGCGGAGAAGCCAATCGAAGTACGGCGTACTACTGGTTTCACGGGTTGGTATGCGCGAACCGCAAAGACTGCAATGGAACATCGCTGGAAGGTGTTTGCTGGTTCGCTGGCTTTTCTCGCATTGGGCGTGTTCTTTATGTCCCAGCTGAAGACCTCATTTATGCCGGAAGACGTGCAGTACTGGTCTTACATTGACGTCTGGCTTCCCAATGACACCAATCTCGATTCCACCAACCAAACAGCCCAGCAGGTTGAACAAATCGTCCGTACGGAGGCCGACAAATTTGCGAAAGATCGGGCTGGTAAGGACGGAAAACCAGAGCATTTTCTGAAATACGTCACCACATTCGTGGGTGGAGGCGGACCACGGTTCTGGTTTTCAGTATCGCCGCAACTGCAGCAATTGAACTACGCACAAATCGTCTTGGAGGTTGCCGACAAGGAGATCACGCCCGAATTTGTGAAGCACTTGCAGCCCATCATGTCGGCGAGTATTCCTGGGGCGCGAATTGATGTCCGCCAACTACAGTATGCCGCCATCGACTTTCCTGTGGACATTCTCATCACCAACAACGCCGACGTCAGCGCGGCACAGTCCGCCGAGGACATTCGTACCTTGCGCCGTTTGGCTGGACAGTTGGAAGACGTCTTCCGTTCATTGCCCAACACGGCGGGTGTGCGCAACGACTGGGACACCGAAAGTTCCGGAGTGAAGCTGATCATCGATCCTGACCGCGCCAACCTGGCGGGCATTACGAATCAAGATGTTTCGGCATCCTCGACCTCCGCGATCAGCGGTCACCAGCTCACGACGTTACAAGAGGGCAACAAGGAAATTCCCGTCGTTGGTCGCCTGAAGGTAGAAGAACGCGCCCAGCTTTCCGACATCCAAAACCTCTACGTGTACTCGTCGCAAGGCTCATCGAAGATTCCTCTCGCGCAGGTCTCGAAAATCGAGCACTCGATGGACACCGAGCGCATCATCCGGCTCGATCACTTCCGGACAATCGCGGTGCGCTGCTTCCCAAGGCCAGGCGTGCTTTCTTCCGAAGTGCTCAAGGCGGCCGGCCCCAAGCTCAAGGAATTCGAGAAGAACCTGCCCCCCGGCTACAAGATGCGCATGGGCGGCGACTACTATCAGCAACATCGCGGATTCGGAGAACTCGGCGTTGTCATGGCTGCTTCCGTGTTTCTCATCTTTCTTGCACTAGTCCTTCAATTCAACAACGCAGTCAAGCCATTTCTAGTATTCGCGGCCGCTCCGTACGGCATCGTCGGTGCCGTCGCAGCACTGTGGATCATGGGGACGCCATTCGGGTTTATGGCGTTCTTAGGAGTCGCCAGTTTAATCGGTGTAATCGTCAGCCACGTGATCGTGCTTTTCGATTTCATTGAAGAGAAGCACGAAGAAGGTGAACCGTTTGAAGAAGCCGTGATCGATGCAGGCATCGTTCGTTTGCGCCCCGTAATGATCACGGTGGGCGCGACCGTGCTCGCTCTATTCCCGCTGGCCCTGCACGGCGGACCCCTCTGGCAGCCACTCTGCTACACGCAGATCGGCGGACTGTG
>Ga0136846_1226087_pt1 | contig 12017 bp, 13 predicted proteins | sample HopSoiMetagenom2_FD_96841 | JGI IMG/M metagenome (GOLD analysis project Ga0136846, IMG submission 96841) | Grasslands soil microbial communities from Hopland, California, USA - 2 Assembly 2016 (version 4) | ecosystem: Environmental > Terrestrial > Soil > Grasslands | place: USA: Hopland... | reverse complement strand
CGCGTACGGCGCGACGGAGTGGCGCGAGGGGGAAGGTGACGACGAGGCCGCGTTCCGGACCGAGCGGATCGAGCGTCGCATCTGCCGCTCGGTGGCGGAGTTCTCGTTCCGTCACGCCGAGCAGGTCGGCGCAAAGGTCTTCGGCGGACCCAAGTACACGGTCAGCCCCACCTACGAAGGGATGCTGAAGGAGGAGATGGATGCGGCCGCCGAGCGGCACCCCGACATCGCGTACGAGCCCCAGCTGATCGACGCGACGTTCGCGCTGCTGATCGCCTCGACCGGCGATCCGCTCGTGATTCCTGCGCTGAATCGCGACGGGGACATCCTCTCGGACCTCGTCTTGCCGCTCTTCGGATCGATCGCGGGCTCCGAGTCGCTGCTGGTCGCGTTCGACGAGGACTACGAGACGCGCGCGCTGATGGCGGAGGCGGCGCACGGCACCGCGCCGTCGCTGCGTGGCAAGAACGTGGCAAACCCGATGGCGATGATCCTCGCCGGCGCAGCCCTGCTCGCGAACGGCGACGAGCGGGAACGCCAGGCGGGGCGAGCGATCCGGGAGGCGTGCCTCGAGGCCGTCGCGCAGGGCGTGCGGACCGCCGACCTCGGCGGGCATGCCGGAACGACGGAGTTCACGGACGAGGTGATCCGCCGCGTGAAGTCGAAGCTGGAGGTCTGGGCGGCGCTGTAGTCAACTCGCGGCCGCGTCGGCGAGCTCGCCCGCGCTCCACGCCTGGAGAAACGCGTGCGCAATCTGCGGGTCGAACTGCGTCCCGGCATAGCGCTCGATCTCGGCGAGCGCGTGAACCGTCGGCAGCGCACGGCGATACGGGCGCGTCGAGGTCATCGCGTCGAACGCGTCGACGACCGCGAGCAGGCGGGCGCCTTCGGGAACGTCGGCTCCGCGCCGGCGCGTCGGGTAGCCGGCGCCGTCCCAGCGCTCGTGGTGGTAGAGCACGTACGGGATCGCGTCCCGAGCCGGCCCGACCGGCGCGATCAGACTGGCTCCGGCAATCGGGTGGGTGCGGATCTCCGCCAGCTCCCGAGGACTGAGCGGGCCGCGCTTGCCGAGGATGCGCTCGGAGACCATCACCTTTCCGATGTCGTGCACGCGCGCACCGATGCGCAGCCGCTCGATGCGCGTCTCGTCCCACCCGATCCAGGCAGCCAGGCGCGTCGCCAGGCAGGTGACGCGGGTGCAGTGCGCGGCCGTCGAGGGATCGCGGGCGGCTTGCGCTGAGACGAGGGCGGCCAGCATGGGGCTGCTTCATTCCAGCCGTGCGTTGAAAACCCTCCACGGCCGCGGATCGTCTCCGGGCTACCGCCAGATGCCGGTGATCGGACGCGCGCGCGCGGAGGCGCCGAGGCGCGGGAGCCTCCACGCATCCTCGATCGTCCGTAGCAGCGAGTAATGGCCGCTGCGCACCGTCAGGCGGGTCGCCGGGCGGACGGCGGTTCCGGCCGCTAACGCCGGCACGTGGTTGCGGACGGTGCCCTCGTCGAAGATGACGAAGACGACCGTGTTCGGCAGCTTCAGCAGCGGCGGGATCGTGCGGGCGAGCCAACGGTCACCGGCGTCGACGGAGCAATCGTGCATCGAGTGGCATAAGTCCGGGACGACGAGCGCGAAGTCGGGCAACGTGTTGCCTTGCAGATCGGCGCGAAGCCGCGTCAGGGGCACGACGCGCTGCCGCCGCACCGGGCTCGAGGCGATGTCGCGAAAGTAGAGGAACGGCACGTGCTTCTTGGCGTAGCGGCCCGCGAAGGCACCGGTGAAGCCCGGGCGCGGCAGGCCCTCGGCGTACGTCTTCCAGCTGCGGCCCGCCGCGTCAAGCGAGTCGGCGAGGGTCGGCGCGGCGACGATGCACGCGGTGCAGTCGTGGTGTATGCCCTGTGTCCCGCCCGACACGAGCGCGATGTAGTTCGGGAGGCTCGGGTGCGTGACGGCGTAGTACGCGGTGAGCCGTGCGTAGCGCCGCGCGAGCGCCGTGAAGGTCGGCGCAGCGCTGGCGCCGATCACCTGTGACTCCTCCTTGTTCTCGAAGACGATCACGACGACGTGCTCGAAGTCGGGGACGCCTTCCGCGGCGTGGCCTGCGGGGCACAGGGCGGCCACGGCGAGGAGCGCGACGACGAGGCGCGTCAGACGTTCTCCTCGACGACGCGCCGGCGCCAGACGTGCAACGCCGCGATCACGACGACGAGCGCCAGGCCACCGGCGATCGCGGCGTAGACGCCGTACCGGGCAAGCGCGTCGGCGGCGGTCTTCCCCGCGTAGTACGCAAGCAGGCCCGCCCCGATCGCCCACACGACCCCGCCTGCGGCGTTCCAGAAGAGGAACCGCCACCACTGCATGCGCGTGATGCCGGCCATCCACGCTCCGGTCACGCGGAGCCCGCCGAAGAAGCGGGCGAGGAAGACCGCCTTCCCGCCGTGTCGTTGGAAGAAGCGCTCTGCAGCTGGTAACACGCGGTCGGCGTAACGGCGAACGCGCGCATAACGATGCAGCAGAGGGCGCGCGGCCTTCCGGCCGATCCAGTAGCCGATGTTGTCGCCGATGATCGCCGCCACCGCGGCGACCGTGATCACGGCGGCGATCGAGAGGTGCCCCTTCGCGGCATAGACCGCGGCGGCGATCAGCGCGGTCTCCCCGGGGAGCCACAGACCGGCGCTTTCGAGGCAGACGATCGCGAACAGGAACCAGAGGCCGTAGTGCTCGATGAAGTGGGTCACGCCGTCGTTGAGGGTACGTAAGATCGCGGCGTGCGCATCGGCGTCCCGCGGGAGCTCGAGCCAGGCGAGCGCCGAGTGGCACTCGTCCCTGACGCGGTTACGCGCCTCGCGGGCGCCGGCTTCGACGTGGTCGTCGAGCCGGGCGCGGGCGCGGAGGCGTCGTTCCCGGACGCCGCGTACGGCGATGCCGGCGCGACGCTCTCGGATGCGGTGTGGGAGGCCGAAGCCGTTGCGAAGGTACGCAAGCCGACGCCCGACGAGGTCGGTCGGCTGAGCAGCGGTCAGGTGTTGATCGGCTTCCTCGAGCCGCTGACGGATCAGGCCGGGATCGAGCGACTTGCGGAGCGAGGCGTGCACGCTTTCGCGATGGAGTCGATCCCGCGGATCACGCGCGCACAGCCGATGGACGCCCTCTCGTCGCAGGCGACGGTCTCCGGCTACAAGGCCGTGTTGATCGCGGCCGACCGTCTGCCGCGCTTCTTTCCGATGCTGATGACGGCAGCGGGAACGGTCGCACCCGCAAAGGTGCTGGTGCTCGGCGCGGGCGTTGCCGGCCTGCAGGCGATCGCCACCGCGCGCCGCCTCGGTGCGGTGGTCGCCGGCTTCGACGTGCGGCCGGTGGTGCGCGAGCAGGTGGAGAGCCTCGGCGCGACGTTCCTCGATCTCGGCGTCGTCGGCGAGGAGACAGCGGGCGGCTACGCGCACGAGTTGACGGAAGACGAGCAGCGGCGCCAGCAGGAGGTGCTCGAGGAGCGCATCCCGGACTACGACGCCGTGATCACGACCGCCCTGATCCCGGGACGCGCCGCGCCGCGACTGATCCCGGCGCGCGCCGTCGCGAAGATGCGCCCGGGCTCGGTGATCGTCGACCTGGCCGCCGAGGCCGGCGGCAACTGCGAGCTGACGCAGCCAGGCGAGATCGCGGCGCGCGACGGGGTGACCATCGTCGGCTTGACGAACCTACCGTCGACCATGCCGTTCCACGCAAGCCAGCTCTACGCGCGCAACGTGTCCGCCCTGCTCCAGCACCTCGCACCCGAGGGCCGGCTCGCGCTCGACTGGGACGACGAGATCACGGCCGGGGCATGCGTGACGCGCGAGCGGGTGGCGGTATGAGCCACGGCCTGCTGCTCACGTTCGAGATCACGATCCTCGTGCTGGCGATCTTCCTCGGTTTCGAGGTGGTCTCGAAGGTGCCGCCGCTGCTGCACACGCCGTTGATGTCGGGGACGAACGCCATCCACGGCATCGTGATCGTCGGCGCGATGCTCGTCGCCGGGGCGGATCACAAGGACACGCTCACGACGATCATCGGATTGGTCGCGGTCGTGCTCGCGTCCGCGAACGTCGTCGGTGGCTTCGTCGTGACCGACCGCATGCTCGAGATGTTCAAGAAGCGGGAGCCCAGAGAGCCCGACCCGTGAGCCGCGAGGCGACGAACCTCCTCTACCTGGTCACGATCGTGACGTTCGTGCTGGCGTTGCGCTTCCTGTCGAACCCGGCGACGGCGCGCCGAGGGAACCAGATCGGTGCGGTCGGGATGCTGATCGCGATCGTCGTGACGTTCGCGCAGGACGCGATCATGAGCTACTGGGAGATCGGCGCCGGCATGGCCGTCGGCGGCACGTTCGGTGCCGTCGCGGCGCGCAAGGTGCGGATGACGGCGATGCCGCAGATGGTCGCGCTGTTCAACGGCGTCGGCGGGGGCGCGGCGGCGCTGATCTCGCTGGCCGAGTTCCACAACCTGGCGCCGGACCCCGGCACGCTGCAGACGGACATCAGCACGTCGATCATGCTGTCCGCGATCATCGGAAGCATCTCGTTCGCGGGCTCGATGATCGCCTTCGCGAAGTTGCAGGAGCTGATCGGCGGGCGGCCGATCGTCTATCCGCTCCAGCAGGCGACGAACGCCCTGTTGTTCGCGGCAGTGCTCGCCGCGGGGATTGCGATCGCCGCGGGCGCGGAGCAGCAGTGGCTGATCTGGGCGGTCGTCCTCGGGTCGCTGCTGTTCGGCGTGCTCTTCGTCCTGCCGATCGGCGGCGCCGACATGCCCGTCGTGATCTCGCTGCTGAACGCGTTCACGGGCCTGGCGGCTGCGGCAACGGGCTTCGAGCTCGAGAACAACGTGCTGATCGTCAGCGGGATGCTGGTCGGCGCGTCGGGCACCATGCTGACGATCCTGATGGGGCGGGCGATGAACCGCTCGATCACGAATGTCCTGTTCGGCGCCTTCGGGCAGCTGGCGCCGTCGGCGGCGGCGGCCGCGGGCGGCTCGACCGACGGGCAGGTGCGCTCGGCGAGCGCGGAGGACGTCGCGGTCATGCTCGCGTACGCGCACAAGGTCGTGGTCGTCCCCGGCTACGGGATGGCGGTGGCGCAGGCCCAACACGACGTCCGGGCACTGGCGGACCTGCTCGAGTCGCGCGGCGTCGAGGTGTCCTACGCGATCCATCCGGTCGCCGGCCGCATGCCGGGCCACATGAACGTGCTGCTCGCCGAGGCGAACGTCCCGTACCCGCAGCTGAAGGAGATGGACGACGCGAACAACGAGTTCCCGCGAACGGACGTCGCGTTGGTGATCGGGGCGAACGACGTCGTCAACCCCGACGCGCGGAACAACCACGGCAGCCCGATCTACGGGATGCCGATCCTGAACGTCGACCAGTCACAGCAGGTCGTCGTGCTGAAGCGCAGCATGAATCCTGGCTTCGCCGGCGTCGAGAATCCACTGTTTCTGAACCCCAAGACCGTGATGCTCTTCGGCGACGCGAAGGAGTCCGTCGAGAAGCTCGCCTCGTCGGTCAAGGCCGTCTGAGCCGCAATCGGCACGAAAACGGCACGGTCTCGTCAGCCGGCGGCGGGTATCGTCGCCCTCGAGGGCGGTGGGTCGAACCCCCACCCTTGATGGGTGGGGGTTACACACGCGCGTGTACATCAAGGTCGGCGCCGTGCGGCGCTGGGCCTACGATTGCCGCGTGATCGTCTGGAAGGTCTTGTTCTGGGCGTCGCTCGGCGCACTGGCCTGGACGCAGCTCGGCTACCCCCTTGTCGCGGCGCTCCTCGCGCATCTCCGCGGCCGTCCGGTGCGCAAGGGTGACCTCACCCCGCAGGTGAGCGTCGTCGTCGCGGCGCACAACGAGGAGGCCGTCATCGAGCGGCGCTTGCAGAACCTGCTCGCGCAGGACTACCCGGCCGAGCGCTTCGAGATCGTCGTCGCCTCGGACGCATCGACGGACAACACCGATTCGCTTGTCGAGCGCGTCGCCGAGCGCGAGCCGCACGTCCGGCTGCTGCGCTGCCCGCGCGGCGGGAAGGTCGCCGCGCAGAATCTCGCGGTGCGCCAGACCGACGGCGAGATCCTCGCCTTCTCGGATGCGAATGCGCAGTGGAAGCCCGACGCTCTGCGCCAGCTCGTCAACAACTTCGCCGACCCCGACGTCGCCTACGTGTGCGGGGGCCACTTCTACGAGGCGGCAGACGGAACCAACCGAGAGGGCACCTACTGGCGCTGGGAAGCGTGGCTGCGGCGGAACGAGTCGCGGATGGGCTCGATCACCGGCGGCATCGGCCCCATCTATGCCGTGCGCCGCGGCGACTACGTCGACGTCGACCCACGCTTCGGCCACGATCTCGCGCTGCCGTATCTCATGGTGCAGCAAGGCCGCCGGGCCGTGTTCGAGCCGGGCGCCGTCGCGTGGGAGAAGCCGTCGCGCGACATCGAGGACGAGTACCGCCGCAAGGTGCGGATGTTCGAGCACTGCTGGCTGATCGTCCTGCGCGGCAAGATGCTGCGCCGACTCGGCCCGACATACCTGCTCGAGATCTTGTCGCACCGGCACCTGCGCTACGCGAGCGGCCTGCTCCATCTCGTCCTGCTCGGCTCGTCGATTGCGCTCGTCCGCTCAGGGCTCGTCTACGACATCGTGCTGGGGTTGCAGCTGCTGTTGCTACTCGCTGCGGCGCTCGGCGTGGGCATCGCGCGCTACTACGTCCTCGTCACGTGGGCCACGGTCGTATCGCTCGTGCGCTACCTGCGTTTCGGCGTGCCTGCCGTCTGGGCCAAGGCCGAAGGCACCCGATGAACCGCGTGCTCGACGCGGCGATCGCCGGTGTCGGGCTCGCGATCGCGAGCCCGGCGCTAGCCGCCGCAGCCGTTGCGATCAAGCTCGACGACGGAGGCCCGGTCTTCTTCCGCCAGCGCCGCGTCGGATTGCACGGCGAGGAGTTCGAGCTCGTCAAGCTGCGAACGATGACCGTCGGAGCCGAACGCGAGGGTGCCGGTTACGCCGTCGACGAGGGCGATCCACGCATCACGCCCGTCGGCCGCGTACTGCGCCGTCTCTCGATCGACGAGATTCCGCAGCTCTGGAACGTGGTCCGTGGAGACATGAGCCTGATCGGCCCCCGCCCCACCCTCGCCTACCAGGTCGAGCAATACACATCCCGTCAGCGCCGGCGGCTCGAGGTCAAGCCCGGCATCACCGGGTGGGCGCAGATCCATGGCCGGGCGCGACTCCCTTGGGCTGAGCGCATCGAGCTCGACGTCTGGTACGTCGAGCACCGCTCGCCGCTGCTCGATCTCAAAATCCTGGTGCGCACGCCCGCCGCGCTCTTCGCTGGGACTTACAAAGGCGAGACCGGCGGCTGGCAGCGGTGATCCGGTTCTTCAGCGGTACAAGCGTGCGCGAGGCGGTGTCGCCGGACCGAGCGCTCGAAGCCGTCCGCGACGCGTTCGTTGCGTACGCACGCGGCGACTGGACGATGCCGCCGAAGGTCTACGTGCCCGCCTATCCGGCGGGCGACTTCCGCGCGATGCCTGCTCTCGGTGCGGGCCACGCGCTGCTCAAGTGGGTGACGTCGTTTCCGGGGAACCCGGCGCAGGGACTGCCGACGGTCAGCGGGCTCGTGCTGCTGTCGGATGCATCGAACGGCCTGCTCAAAGCCGCGCTCGACGCAGGTGCGGTGACGGCGTTGCGAACGGGCGCCGCGGCCGTGCTCGCCGCGGAGACGCTCGGCCGGTCCGGCGCCCAGACGGCCGCGGTGATCGGCGCCGGCGTGAACGGCGAGGCGGCTGCCCGTACGTTCGTGGCACGCGGGCGACGGGTGTTGCTCTGGGACGTCGACCGCGGCCGTGCGGAATCGGTGGCCGGCCGGATCGGCGCAGACGTCGCCGCGAGCCGCGACGACGCGCTGGACGCCGACCTCCTCGTAACGGTCACGCCCGGACGCGAGATCGTGCTCGAAGAGGGCTCGCTCCAACCCGGACAGCACGCGAGCCTCATGGGCGCCGACGGGCCCGGCAAGGCGGAGATCGCCGTGGGCGAGCTCGCGCGCCTCCGCGGCGGACGCATCTACGCCGATGACTGGGAACAAGCCAGCCACAACGGAGACCTCGTGCATGCAGTCGAGGCTGGTGTGCTCACGCGAGACGACGTGTCGCAGCTCGGTGACGTCCTCATCGGTACAGCCGAGGGGCGGACGTCCGAGGGCGACATCACGATCTTCGACTCGACCGGCCTCGCGATCCAAGACCTCGCGATCGCTATCGCGGCAATGGAGCGCGCCGATGAGCTGGATCCGCCGACGATTGACCTCTAGCTACAACGCAAGTGCTCGCACGCTCGAGGAAGGAGACGCCATGTCGGGGCCGTTCATTTTCATCGCCACCAACCGGCTGAAGCCAGGGAAGCTCGACGACGAGAGGGCGAGAGTGCCAGCCCTCGTCGATTTCATCGAGGCCAACGAGCCGCGGCTGATCGCGTTCAACGAGTACGTCAACGAGGACGGAACCGAAGTCGCAGTCGTCCAGATCCACAGGGACGCGGACTCGATGGCGTTTCACATGGAAGTCGTTGCCGAGCGCGCCGCCACCGCCTACGCGGAGACACTCGACGCGACGACGGACATCCAGGTGTTCGGTACGCCGAGCAACGCTGTCGTCGAAATGTTGCGACGGCAGGCCGGAGCCGGCGTGCCGCTGAGCGTCAAGCCCAACCACCTGGGTGGATTCACGCGTCCTTAGGCACGGAACGGTCCTCCCAGTGACGTCCTCACAGGCGCCTCCGAGGGCCTGCACGACGGGAATCACGATCGTCGCGCTCTAGAAGAGCGAGTCGAGCCAGCCGCCGTATCGCACAGGCGTCCGCCGAGGGAACCGCGAATACGCCTCATCCTGCGGCGTCCCGGTCTCGATGCCGGCGCCACGGCGAATCGCCGCTTCGTTCACGGTGTATTCGCTCTCGCCCTCGCGGCCGGTGCGACGTCCGTCGGGGCCGATCTCCGTGTGCCGCTCGCGCGAGCCCACTCCGAGCACGACGCACGGGCCGCCGACAATCGTGTGCTCGGCATACGGCGGGCAGTGGACGAAGTCCCACTGCCGCAGCGGCCGCTCCTGGCCCTCGACGATCAGGGTTGCCGTCCCCGAGAGGATGAGGAAGTTCTCCTCATCGCTCTCCCAGTGGTACATCGAGAGCGGCTGGCCCGGACCGAGCACGCTGATGCCGATGCCCAGCTGGTCGAACAGCGTGTCGCCGCCGAAGTTCGAGAACCTGCCCCAGCCCTCCGACGCGAGCCAGCGGATCTCGCGTGCATTCACGACAAACCATCCGTCGCTCTTGACGACGAGGCCGTGCTCTGATTCCTCGACCCGCGCCGGTCGAACGTTCACACGACCGACGTTAACGGCGGCGGGCCGGCACGCGGCGGCATCAGCCCGAAACGAGACAGGGCGTAGGGCAGGTAACCGTGCGACTTCATCTCGGTTGTGTGCGCCCACGCGCCGACGAACTCCGTGACCGGCGCGGTCGGGTTGAGGCGCTTGATCATTCGGTACAGGCGCCCGGACTCGTCCCATTGGTCCGCCACGACCCGGTCGCGGCTGCTCCACCAGATCTGCAACGGCACCCCGGCGAACGCGATTCTGCGCGCCGAGTCGAGCGGGCTCCGGACGGCGTAGCCCCGCGGATCGGTGGACGGGGTTCCGCCGATCTCGATTCTCGCGAGGTGCTGCAGGCTGGCGCCGAGCGGCTGATCCACGAATGCGCGGTACCGGGCCGCCATGTTCGTCGGCGCGTCGAACGACGCCGCACCCGCGAGCAGGTGCGGGAAACGCGCGGCGAGCAGCAGTGTCTCCTGGCCGCCCATGCTGCAGCCGAACGCATAGACACGGCGGCGATCGACGCGCAGCCACGGCAGAGCCTCATCGACGATCTCCGGCATCCGCGCCAGGTCGCTGATCTCGCCGGGGTCTCCCCACGAGAAGAGCGTGAGCGCTCGACCCTGGCCCTCGGGATTGACGACCGCGAAGTCACCAACGGCCGGGAGCCGTCCCCAGCGGCGCACATTCACGCGGGCGCCGACGCCGCGGCCGTGCGGGGAGATGACGAGGGGGATCGCCGTCCCGGGCCGGTAGTCCGCCGGGACGATCACATACGCGCGCCGCATCAGGCCGTCGTGCGCGCGGTACGCGATCGGGATTACGTGAACGGACGGTTCCGCCGCCGCACGCGAGTGCGTCGCGGTCAAGCAGAGGGTGGCGGCGATCCCGATCAGCGACACCGCCACCTTCAGCACACCCATAACGTAGATCGCCATGCCTGTCGGCAGTGCGAAATCAATTGACGCTTAACGAAAGGTCAAACGCCGCTAAACGTGCTGCACCAGGCGTGCCGGCGAGAAGAGCTGCGACAGTGGATCGTCGCGGCCGAGCAGCGCGCCCGCGACGAGCTCGCCGCAGAGCAGCCCCAGCACGTTGCCGTGACCTGAGTAGCCCGCCGCCACCCACACGCCGTCGTGCCCGGGCACCGGCCCGACCAGCGGCAACAGGTCCTGCGTCAAGCCGAAGATTCCGGCCCATCTGTGCGTGACCTCCGGCAGCTCGCCGAGCAGCTCGACCAGGAACGCGTCGAGCGCCTCTTGAATCGGCTCCGTGGTCGATTCGTCGTCGGTCATCTCGGTGAGGATCGAGAAGTCGCGAAAGCCGCCGAGCACGATGCGGCGGTCGCGGAGCTGCTGCCAGTAGTCGAATCCGTGCCGCGCGTAGTGCGGGCATTCGAAGAGGCGTTCTCGTAACGGCGTCGTCGCGATCACCTGTCCGCGCGCCGGCCACAGCGCCTCGTCGAGCTCGGGCAGCAGACCCCGACCGGAGCCGTCCGTTGCGATGACGATCTGATCCGCCTCGACGTTCTCGAGCGATTCGATGCGGTGGTGCGGTGCGAACGCGACGCCCGCCTCGGCCGCGAGGTCGGCGAGCCGCTGGACCAGGCCGGCAGGCTGCACCGCGCCGTCCCTCGGATGGAAGATCGCGCCTCGGAAATCCGGGCGCAGGTGCGACAGCTCTTCGCGCCACTCCGCCGCGAAGCCGTCGTCGCGCAACGCCTCGTACTCGCCCTGGATCTCGACTCGCTCCTCGACGTCGGCGGCGAGCCGCAAGCTCCCCGTTCGACGGAACGCGTCACCCGCGATCGTCGCGAGACGATCGACGGTCTCCTCCGTCCGCCGCCAGAGCTCTCGCGCGGCATCGGCGCCGTACGTCTCGCGCGCGACGTCGTAACGGGCGGCCGCGCCGCGCAGGGCGAAGCCGCCGTTGCGCCCGCTCGCCCCCTCGCCGATGCCGCGCGCGTCGTAGACGCGGACGCGCCTTCCTTCGCGCGCGAGCGCTCCGGCGCAGGCGCAACCGGTGATCCCCCCGCCGACGACGGCGATGTCGACATGATCGAGGTCGCGCGTCGCGACGGCGGGGCGCGACTCCTCGAGCCAGAACGGCTGCGTCTCCACGCCGCGATGCTACGCGAGCGCACGATACGTCCCGTCTCCCTCGACGGCGAGGCCGCCGAGCTCGAGCTCGGCGAGCGCCGCGGCGACCTCGCCCGGTGGCAGGCCGGTTGCCCGTGCGAGCTCGTCGGCCGTCGCGGGCAAGAGCTCGAGCAGGGGATGCCTGTGCGTCTCACGCTCGGGCGGCGCGATGCCGAGCGTCTCGAGCACGTCGGCGGCGGAGGTCAGCGGTGTCGCACCGAGCCGCAGGAGCGCGTTGGTCCCAGCCGAGAGCGTGGAAGTGATCTCACCCGGCACCGCAAACACCTCCCGTCCTTCCTCGAGCGCGAAGTCCGCGGTGATCAGGGCTCCGCTGCGCTCCCGCGCTTCGACGACGACCGTCGCGACGCAGAGGCCGGCCACGATGCGGTTGCGCGCCGGAAACCGAAATGGCGCCGGCGGCACACCGGGCTCGTACTCCGAGACGAGCAGAGACCGCTCTGCGATCGCGCGAGCCAGCGACGCATGCGCGG